>AEAR01000010.1_pt1 | contig 13635 bp, 11 predicted proteins | sample 349768 | NCBI WGS metagenome assembly AEAR01 (sample SAMN02954311, study PRJNA50327) | marine metagenome | biome: aquatic; feature: Florida Straits; material: sea water; isolation source: Florida Straits, depth 75m | depth 75 m m | reverse complement strand
GCGGATCATCACGAGTGGCACACGTGCAAATTATCTCCAGCGGTCAAGCGCTTTCGGCAGTGCGCTTCATTGCTGCCCGGCGTGCGCGTCCTCTCCATCCTCGACCCGTGGGAATGCTTGGTTACATTCATGGGCTCGGCGAACAATAATATTAAGCGCAACATGCAGATGGTCCAGAGCCTCGCAAATTCATTCGACTCCAATCGTTTGAGTGATGACGCGTATGGCGGTTGGCATTATTCCTTCCCGTCTGTTGACGAGGTCATGACGCTGTCGGAGGAGTATTTATGGGAGGTAGGGTGGGGCTATCGCGCGCCACGGCTGTACAAGCTCGTACGCGAGGTGGCTGAGCGCGGCGGTGAGGGCTGGCTTCACGGCTTGGCGCAGGAGAGCGATCCAATACTTGTGCGCAAGGCTCTGATGTCCCTCACTGGAGTGGGTCGGAAGGTGGCGGACTGCATCCTCCTCTTCGGCTTCGGATTCGATGGGGTCGTGCCCGTAGACACGCATTGCTATCAATTAGCTCAGCGCTATCTATTACCGTCGTATCTACACAACAAGGCCGGATTGAGCGCTGGCGTGTATGATAAAGTCGTGGAGGCGTGGCATCATGTATTTGGGGAGGAGAGGGCGGGGCATGCGTTTATGGTGATGTTCGTGGCGGAGCTGAGCGATTTCAGGAAGCAGATGGCGCAGGCGGAGTGTGATGCAGAGGCGGTGAAGGAAGAGGAGAAGAAGGCGAAGCGCAAGCGGGTGAAGGTGAAGGTGAAGGTGGAGGAGGTGGTGGAGCCGGTGACGCCGCCTAGTAAGGGCAAGAAGCGCTCGCGCATCAAGGAGGTGGACGTGAAGGCTGAGGCGAAGCCGAAGCGTGTGTGCAGACGGAAGAACTAAATCGGCGTGTGGAAGTGCCCGATACGGCGCTCCGAAATCAACTTTTGAGTCGCGCGCCGCACGCGCGGCTTCATCACCACACAGCCGATGCTGCTCGCGGCGGCCACCTTCGTCCTTGCGTTGTGCGAACCGTGGTGCTCAAACCCGTGTGCCGACCTCAACGGCTCGCCCAGCCACGAATGCAATTCGTGCACCGAACCCAACGCTTGCCGACCGGGCCAACCTTTTTACGAGAATGCCGAGCGTGAAACCGTCCTGCCACAACGCGAGACGAGCCCGGCGGATATGGGCGGCGGAGGCGGGGCCGAACCGAGCAAAATGGGCGGCTACGGCTCGCACGGCAACCCACTCGCCGAGGTGAAGAGCTTTGTCGATAAGTTTGAGGTCGGCGGCTGCGACCTCGAATTGGTCGATCACCTCGACGTGACGCGCGAGATGCTAATGTCGGCAAAGAAGCCGTTCATCATCAAGGGCCTCACTCACAACTGGACGGCACGATCAAACTGGGCCAAGGACGCATTACTCGCGCAGCACGGTGCCGAGCCCTTCCAGCTGCACGCCAAGTCCTCCGCGGCTCTCAAGGATTTATTACAATGGGAGGGTAAGTACCACATGGGACATGCGGTCTACCCTCCAGGCTCGTGTTATAGCGACCCGTGGCGGCCGTATAGCCCGATGCTCTTTGGCGCTTTACGTGACGACTACTACCTGCCGAGGTACCTTGGCCCGATGACGACCTTCCAAATGGGCGTCGGCTCCGGTTATGGCATTGGTGTGCCTCCGGAGAATCATCCCTCCTCGTGGTTTGCAGTGATCAAAGGGAAGAAGCGATGGGTCTTACGACCGCCCGATGCGGGCACCTCACGATCGGGTGGTTATGGTACGGAGCCACCTGGTGTGATGGGCCGATTTGGTAAGGGTCTATGCGTGCCATCCAACAAGCCGTCTGACGCTTTGCATTGCGATCAGCAAGAGGGTGATGTGATATGGGTACCTGATTATTGGTGGCACGAGACATGCGGGCTCGACAGCTTTTCGATCGGGCTTGGTGCGTTGACCTATGATGGCTGCTGCCCGCTGAAGGACCACGATCGTATTGATCAATGCACGCGGCCAGGTGAGGAGCAAGGCGATGGATATGGAGTGGCCGACATCCCTGAGTGTAATAATGGTATGAGGGAATGCGGCGGCTTGCCCTTCCCGAGCCATGAGGGGCTACAATAGGCGAGAGGAGCAATAGAGAGTGATGAGAGAACAGTTGTACGCGTTGTCCATCGCCATATCGTGTGTTCGTACATCGTAGGCGCGTGTGTTTGTACAGTTACATTGAACCTAGACGCCTACGTGCCTCGCGCCCACTTCTCGCACGCTCACCCACGCAAGTACGGATCGGTCGCGATCGGCTTAATGCCTCTTGCCGCCGTCCAACGCGCCCGCTGTCGATCCGCCGTCTCATACAGCCGCATCGCCGCCAAGCTATTCTCCAGATACAGCGAGTTCGAACCGGCCGACGACGTCAAGCCAAAGCGATAGCCGCCAACGCCCGCGTGCGCGTCGCTATTACGCATCGGTCTATTTGTGGCGATCCTCTGTCGCAGCTGTTTATGGAGCTCTGCATACTCGAACACACCTGACGCATCCGTGTCGAGCTCATCGAAGAGAGTCTCCGCCGCCTGCTTGCTGCAGTTTAATCCGAGTAGAGGCAACGCCTGCCTGAATTCCTTCTTCGAGATTGTCCCGCTTTCATCCGAATCCCACTCCCTGAAGAGATCCAACACTCTTGCTTGGTTCTCGTCGAGCGCGCCGCGCAACTTCGATGCGAGCTCCTCTTTTGTCACCACACCGTCATCCAATTCCTCCGTAAAGTCCATCGTAGTGCCGCCAAGCACTGCAGAGATGCCGCCCTTCAACTCACCGCCTCTCAAATCCACCAAATTCTTACTATCGGTGATCACTTTGCCCTCCGAATCCAGACCGGCGTCCTCTCGCCTCTTCCCGCGTATCGAGACGGCAGTAGACGCGCGTGGGGAGGCATTGAGGGAAAGAGAGGAAGAAGTGGTGTAGGGATCGGAGGAGGAGGAGGTTACGGCCCACTTCGGCTCCTTGAAGGGCTTTGCATTGTAGAGCTTCCGCGTCTTTGCCGATGGCGTGGGCGGTGGCGACTCAAACGGCATGTTTAAGCTGGGCATTGGGTTTGGTCGGGCGTCGGGTGGGGCCGGTGTTGTGCCTCGCCGTGGTGATGATGGCACGCTTTGCGAGGCAATCGGAGCGCCGGAGGTGAAGTAGGCAGCAAGGGAGCTTGGAGGGCGGATGGCGTCCTCAGGCCGTATGATGACCGCCGGCTTGTTCACCGACCCGTCGGTTGTTGCCGGCCGGTGCGCACGTGCGCAGGAGGGCGGTATAAACGGCCCAGGCGCTTGTCCTGGGATAAACGAAGGAGTCGCCGGAATCTGCTCCACGCCTCCAAAGTCCACCATCGACTGTAGCGACACACCAAGCTGAGACGCGCGCGTCTGCTTGGCGTATCTCTGCCTGCATGAGGACGGCTTGGTCATAGGAGTTGGAGGGCCCTCCTCGGTTGGATAGCTCCATACGCCAGACGGCTCCTCTTGCCACGAGGACGTCGTCGATCTCTGATCGAGGCGAGAGACTGGCCGTGACGTTGACGGCGACTGGAAGGTGCCCTCACGCGGCGAGAGCGCGGTTGGGAAGCTCGACCGTGACCGCGGCTTTGCGACTTTGGGGTGCTGTCTGATCCAATTGAGGCCGAGCAGCTCGCCGTCACGCCAGTTGATCTCGTGCGTGTCCTCGACCACGTCGCCAACCTCGTCGAGCTCCGGCAGCGCCGTGTGCTTTGGCGCGCGCACATGGCCGTGCGACACGCCGACCGCCTTCTTGCCGGCGGGCCAGCCGTCGGGCACCGGGAAGCAGTGGCGGAGGTTCCGCGACGGGAAGCGACTGTACATTGGATTCGCAGCCTTTGTGGCGTACTCCGGGTTGATGTTGGGTCGAGGACGCCAGGAGAGATGAGTTACGGCAGCGGTGCCGGGCGCGGCGCCCATGGCGCTCTTGATGCTGGGCATGGCGAGAGGACGGCCACCGAGCGAGCGAGCAGAGCGAGCAGCGAGCGAGCGAGAGCAACGAGCGGGCGCCGCGAAGCCGACCGAACTTCGTCGCCCACCGCAACAGACAAAACTGTCCGTATTTGGCACAACTCTTCGCAATCACCCTGAGCAATTAAACGCCCACCACCACTGCCGCGACAACCGCGTTACCGGTGCATTCAAGCCAGGAAGGCACGCCTTTCCGCACTTTTCGAGATGCACCGACGCGCCTCTCTCGCCGAGCCATCTCTCCATGCTGATCGAGAAGAACTTGTTGCTCACATTGGCGACGCGCCCATTCGCCTTCACATATCCTCCGATCGTCGTCGTCGTGTTCATGGCGGACCCTCCTCCTGGCGGCTTTGTCGGCATCACTCCAATCATCCAGTTGTACACGAGGGTAGAAATCGTATCCACCACGCCCGGCAGGCAATAATGCACACAATCCTCCTTGCGTGCGCCCGCCGACGGCCAGAAGCGTGCCATCGCGCCATCCGGACGCATTGCGGTCGGCTCGGCGACGTCTATGAAGGTGATGCCCTTCTCTGTCGAGATCCAATCCGCGAGTAGATTCATTCGGGAATACGATAACCTGTGTGTGGCGAGGGAAGAGAGAGAGAGAGACGAGTGAGCTTCAGCAAAAGGACGAGAGCTGTGCTGCTGCGTGCTGCTGCTAAGGCCTGCTCGCTCACCACATCGGCGAGTCTACTGTCCGACGATGCTCATAACTCTTGCTCGCGTACGTGGAGAGGGAGATCGGTTCATTGAAGCGTGAGCAGCCGGAGACTGGTGTCGTCGTGCCCACGAGCGCGATGGAGAGCTCAGGGGGCTTCAACCCGCGTGCATTCGCTTGGCGCGCTTGTATGACAGAGTTTAAGGTGTGATTGAGGTTCTGAGGGAAGAAGGCATGCATCGCAATGCGGCAATGCACATTGAGGCCCGTTCGTGTCGGGCTTCCTGGTGGTAACACCTCGTGATCACAGCGTGAGTGCTGCTCCGCGGCTCCAAGGCTGCCAGGGAAGTGATGACCGAGACCGAGGACTAATAGGTCGGCATGCGCGGCTCTCTGCTGCCAGACTTGAAGATTCGTAAAGCCGTCGCATCGCTTGACAGAGTTGAGGTCCGAGTTGGACGCCGACCATAATAATAAATCGCTACGTGAGAAGGCGAGGCGGACCTCATCGTCGCATGCAGAGCCGGTCATCTCCGAGATCGTCGACGCCTTTTTGGAGCTGCGGCCGAGCTTCGCGTTGAGTAGGAGGGCAAACGATAGGAATAATTGGAAGACAGTCGAGTCGCCCACAAATAATACCGACTGGCCGCGCAATGCGGCACAAGCGCCCTCGACGGCAAAGGGAGCGAGCGAGCAGCGCGAGGGGCGCCACTCGTACAGCGAACGCGTTGGCATCGCCTCGTCGCATCGGCCATAGTGCTGCGGTGTCGAGCGGCGAATGGATGAGCCGAGCTCTTCCCACAGCGATGCGTTGATGCGATAGGGCGCTGGTGACGAGCGGACGCGCCACGAGCCGTCGGTGTAGGTGGAGTGGGCCGCGGCGACGCGGCACGTCGCTCTTGACATCGACTTCGAACTTTGGGGTGTGGCGCCGACTCGGGCACCAAAAGTTACACGTCGGTCCGTATCGCCGCACAAGCTTGCTCCTCACACGACGTGCACTGCGGCGATCGGTAGAGCGTACCGTGTCCTTGGCGCCTTGCGGTATGGTTGACTTCATTGGCCGGCCTCTTGGTTCGCGTGTAATAGTAGACCGCCAGCGATCGTCTTGAGCGATTGTGCGGGCAGTTCAAGGGTGCAGGATGCCCATGAAAGGAGAAGTCGCTCGATCGGAAGAGCACGAGTCGATTGCGCATCGGCGAAATGCGCGTCTCGCATGACGATAGGTTCCGATTCCAAAGCTCTAGCTCGCCTCTCCATTCGCTCTTCCATTTGTCGTTGAGGTAGAGGAATAAATTGACAATACGCTCAGCGTCTGAATACATGTGGTTGTTGTCGGCGTGAACTTGCAACGACCCGTCGCGAAAGATTTGATGCAGTCCCGCGCCATTGTTTGCCGCGTCGCCAAGCAGCTGAGGGATCTGTGTTATGCTCTCCACGTGCGATCGGAACTCATTGCTCTTGAAGGCGTGCATAAGCGAACGCGACACATTGCCCATGTTGATCTCCCATTGCGTTCCAAGCTTGAGCCACCCGGCAATGCGAGTGTCATTTTTATGCTGCTGCATGGTGCAATGCCAGCCTCGGCTGCGGCCCAGCACTCTGCAATCGTGCGGCGAATGGTCTTTAAACTCGGCGTCGACTGATTCAAGCGCCCATGATGGAAAGAGGTCGTCCAAAACAACGTGTGGAAATGGCCTCGCTATTGCAAAGGAGGCTCGTGCGGCCTGGAGCCTGGCAGGACTCAGCGTGAGCCGCACGTGATCGAGCAGCGCCTGCGTCGTCGCGTCGCGCACGACGCCGTCTTCGAGTCGGAGCGACATGCTGGCGTTGAAGTTGGTGGCGCCGGCGGGCACTTGTGTTCACAAGCCACGGCGAACGATGGTCGTGTCGTATGAGCTGCGTGTAGAGGTGCTCGCGACGACGCATCTCTGTCGAGGTGGAACGTCGGCGATCTTCGCCTGGACTGGACGGTGCATGCGTCGCGCGACCGCTCTACTCTCAACCGCAGCCTCCACAATGGCTCTCGTCGTCGATCCAGTCTATCCCGGTACCGCGGTCGCTCGCATGAATGCCGCACGCGAGCGCGTCAAAGCGCTCGAGCCCGACGCATTATCGGGCGACTGGGAGGAGGTCCGGAAGAAGCTGTTGTTTTGCGCCGGACTGAAGGACCTGCAGTCGGCGGTGCCCGGCCAGGGTTACACCGGCCACGCATTTAACGACTCGAACCACTGCGACGCGACGACCATGTTAGGCGAGGTGAGCCACAATCTGAACGAGGCCGGCGACAACCGCATCGCCGGCATCGCCATCGGCAATCGCTTAGGTCCAGGCATCGAGATCGCAAGCCTGCCGGAGCTCGGTGCGGGCGGCTCGTGGTCGACGTGCACCAACGGCTGTCATCTAGAGCCGCCGCAGGACGTTGCTCATGTGCAGTTCCGCTCGCGGATCGCCTTCAAGCTCGTGTGGTGCCCACCCACGTTTAATACCTTTGTGCTCGTCGACGATGACGGCGTGCTGCTCGCGACCGGCACGCCGAAGGGCCGCGTGCCCGACGCGCGCGAGCGGCAGGCGAATTACAGGCTCGTGCGCGGAGGTAAGTACGCGACGGCGGCGGAGAAGGTGGGTGCTGAGAATTAGAGTGTTGGCAGCCTCTCCTCTCGTTATGCGTAGGTGTGAGGAGCGCCATTGATAGGAGTGTGTGAGGAGGCGCCCGGACGGTTCTTTCAGCTTGATTTTTGCGAAATGGCCGGCACTTGTAAACTACAGCCTACAGAGGTCCCGTAACCGCGTGAGCATCGAGCCGCGAGGCTCGAGCCACGCCGCGGATCGACTTTTTGAAAAACGTTACGTTTGAGCTCCCGGCGATCTCGATCCCCGTGACAAAACGCTATTTTACAATCATCTCTTTTCAGCATCTCAACCACGAGGCGCCGTTTTATGCTCTCCACGATGCGCGCGCCGCTTGGCCCGCTCCACGGATGGGATTTCTGGCGGTCGCAACTAAATTCGCCAACTTCCGTCTGCGCGCCAATGGTGGACCAATCCGAGCGGGCGTTCCGGCTGCTCTGCCGGGAACTTGGCGTCGGCCTCTGCTACACTCCCATGCTGCACGCGCGTTTATTCAAGGAGGTCCCAGCGTACAGAGAATTGCACTTTGATGCGCACGAAGAGCGACAGGAAGGGCCCGTCTTTGCGCAGCTCGCCGGCCACGATCCGGCGACCGTCCTGGAAGCGGCGCAGATGATTGAGGAGCACGTCGACGCGATCGATCTCAACTTTGGCTGCCCGCAAGGCATCGCGCGCAAGGGACGCTACGGCGCCTTCCTCCTCGACGAGCCCGATGTGATGGTCTCGCTCGTCAAGACCCTTGCCGACGGCCTCTCCATCCCGGTCACCGCCAAGCTCCGTCTACTGCCCTCACGCCCGGCCTCCCTCGAGTTGTGCAAGCGGCTCGAGGGCGCGGGCGCCTCAGTATTAACCGTCCACGGGCGCACGCGCGAGCAGAACAAGCAGAAGAGCGGTAGCGCCGATTGGGACGCGATTGCGACTGTTGTTGACGCGTTAGGCGTTCCAGTCATTGCGAATGGCGGCATTGCGACACGGGGCGATGTGGATGAGTGCCTGAAGCATACGGGAGCGGCGGCGGTGATGTCGTCAGAAGGCCTACTCGAGAATCCGGCGCTATTCTGCTCGAATATCCATCCGGTGAGTGGCGAGTACCTCGACCAGACATGGATGGCAAAGAGGTATCTCGAGATTTGCCGTACGCATCCGCCGACGAAAGGCGCCGCGATGGTGCGAGGCCACCTCTTCAAGTTTTTACACAATGGGCTGCGTACGCACACGGATTTGCGCGACGAGTTACTCCTTGCGTCGAGTTTAGACGAGCTGGATGGTGTTGTTAACAAGCTCGAGGATACGGGATGGGAGCAGCCAATGTTCCATGCGGAGGGTGGAGGGAGTCGATTGGACCTCTCATGGTATCGGCGGCATCGAGTGGAGGTGAAGGGTGCGGGGGGTGAGGAGGCGGCGATGGTTGACGCGAAGCCGTCGAGAGTCTCGAGCAGCGGGCTGCGCGCGGCGTTGAGGCGTGGCGGAGAGAATGGTGGTGGAGGAGACACTACTGCGCCGCTCGCTGGGGATGCGGGGGCGGACGCAAGGCGTGATGAGGTGGCGCGGATTGCTCTGGAGAGGCGGGAGAAGAAGAACGAGGAGCGTAAACGGAGGAATGCGAACCGGAGTAAGGGCGGATCAAGGAAGCAGCGGTCGAAGGCGGCGAAGCAGCAGCAGTTGTTGTGAGGTGTCGGTGTGTCGGGTGCATGCGTTGTTTGCATCAGATGTTGTTTGCAAAAAACGATCAGGTCTTCGATAAACGCCGTCGCACGCGCTCGTCACACGAACCGATACCTGAAGTCTAAATACCCGCCCCCCAGCTGATACCGCTTCTTCACCTCCTCGAGCCTGAGATGCGGCGCGAGCGACGGCGAGAGCTTCTGCGACGGCCCCGGGATGCGAAGGTAGAGGGCAAAGAGATCCGCCGCATCAGCGCCTTCCTCCTCCTCCTCATTATTATCCCTCCTCTTCCGCTTACCCAGCTGCTCTTTGAGCTGGTACGCCAACAGCCTCTGGACCTGCAGGATCGTCGCCTTGCCCTCGACGATACAATAATCGCGGGGCAGCTCGTTTGTAAGCGAAGTCTCCTCCGGATGCCTTTGGAGTCTAAAAGCAATCTCATTTGGCGCCCTCTGCGTAGACAGCACCACCGTATGGTCGCCATCACGATCCGAGCGGCGTTTGGACTCGCCGGTGCTCCACGGCCCTCGACCGCCTCGATAGATTTTGGAGGAAGAGGAGGAGGGGTGCTTGTTGTACTTTCGATCCTCCTCCTCATCGTCCTCGTCCTCGTCGTCGTCGTCGTAATCCTCGTCACCATCATCGTCGTCGTCGTCATCCCACGCCTCCTCCTCCTCCTCCTCTACATCATCATCGATCTCCACCACCACCTCCTCTCGCACAGGCTTCGGTGCGCGAGAGGAGCCGCCTCCACCACCTTTACTCCTACCACCGCCAATATTACCACCACCACCACTCGCCGTCTTCCTGCTCCGCGCAACCGCCGGCGCCGACGGCTGCGGCCCCTCCCTCAAATTGAGCTCAAAGCTCGGCTTCTGCTTGATCCGATTCGCCTGCTGGTCCGCCTCATACTTTGCCTGCGACTCCCTCTGCCGCTGCCGCATAATCGCCATCTGCGCGGCGTGCGCCTCGATGCGCGCCGCATTCTCCTTCCGCGTCTCTTCCTCCTCCTCCCTCTCGAACGCCTCGATGTCCGGATAGAGCTTCGAGATGAGGGTCGCGAGGCTGCGGTCGGGGCGCATCGTGCGCAGTGTGCGGATCTCCGTGCGGCATGACGGGCACTGCTTATTGTTGTGGTGGTGGCGGTTGATGCAGTCCTTGCAGAAGCGATGAAGGCACTTGGTCGCCATCGGCTCGCGCATCAGCCGCAGGCAGATGGGGCACGAGAGCTCGACATTTAATAGCTGCACCTCGACCGACGCCGTCTCGAGGTCGGGCGGGATCGGATTGGCGGCCGTGTGCTCGCCGCGCCACGAGGGCGGCCGCGAGCTGTACGTGTCGGTCAGCACGCGGTGCAGCTCTCGTGCGGCCGCACGCTGCGGCGCGGAAGCGGCACAGGCTGCACGCCCGGCGAGACTTTCTGTGGCGCTCGCCTCGGCAGCATAATATTTGGGAGGAGCGGTCGGTCGCGGTGGCGGTGGTGGCGGCGGCTCCTCCGCTGCGGCCGCCTTCTCTTCATCAGCCGGCGCCTCTGCGGAAGCGGCCTCCTCAACAATCCTCGTCTCCGGCTCTTGCGGCTGCGGTGAGCGAGCAATTTCAAGATTTGAGTGTGAGGTCTGGGGTGAATCGGAGGTTGTTGCAGCGGTCGGCGGCGGTTCTGGTGGCTCCGGTTGAGGCGTCTCGGGCGCGCGCTCGGTCGGATTGTCGGCCTCCATCAATCAGCGTTTCGAGTCTGCCACGACAGCGTCTGCTGGCTTTCGCAGCAGCAAGAGCGCAGCAGCAGCAGCAGCAGCAGCAGCAGCAGCAGCAGCAGCAGTCGCATGCCGCTCTTCTCCAATCGCAAATCCACCACCACCACCGCCGCTACGGTCGACATCAACGACCCTCCACCCTCCTCATCGGCCTCGTCGTCCTCCTCCAAACCCAAAGGGCCGCTGCTGTGCATGATTCGGCTGCAAGACGACGAGGAGATCCTGGTCGTCAATGTCGAGAGGCCGGACGAGCCCTTTCTATTCGGTGCAATTTATCCATTCCTCAACGCGGTTCGGAAGCAGAGAAAAGAGAAGGACTCGTACCAGCCGCGCCATTTGCTCGGCGTAACGGTGGATGAGGTCGAGCTCGCGTTGAGCGGCCACGCTGCGGCCTCGTGCGGCGTGATGGCACCGTCATCCTTTTTGGTAAAGTACCCGGACACGCCGCTCAGCGTCATCGTGACCGTGTGCAATGGCGATAATGCCGCCGCGCAGGAGGCGGCCGCACAGGCGAAAAAGGACCTCGCAAAGGTCGCCGCGTCACCCAATTCGACCAAGGCCGACGTGGAGGCGGCGAAGAAGGCATTGGCGCGTGCGACGGAGGAGGCGGCGGCGGCGACCGCGGCGGAGCTGCGGTCAAAAGTGGTACCAACGGATCCTGGTATGATGCCTGGTGACCTCGACAAGGATCCGTTTGGAGCGAGCACGAGCAAGCTCGTCCAGCTCGAATGGTCCGGCAAGTCGGAGCATCATTCGTTGACGCATGTTGTGATGACGGCGCCAGTCTCCTCCACATTTATGAAGAAGCCGCTCTCCTCCGTGGTACTGCCATTCTTCCAGGCCTTGAAGGTGCACGCCGGCCAGATTGATTCGATGATCTTCCGGACGGAAGGCGCGCCGGAGATGGTCGCGTTGGGAGCCGAGCAGGTCGCCAAAGCTCTGAGCGCGTCAACGAGCGTGTGGCTCACCGAATGGGGCGTGCTCACGCGAATAGTGATCCACGTCGTCGGCCAACAGACCATAGAGGGCTTCGAGCCGGCGGATCGCTTTGAGGGGCCGCGCGAATGCAGGGTCTTCAAGATGGGTATAATGGGGTTGGGCTATTATCCGGACGCGAGCGCCAACGTCAAGGCGTCGGGCTCGAGCGCGACGGTGGCGGTCAATCCGGTCTTTGACATGGAGGATTGAGACGCTGCGGCGCGCAACATGAGTACAGTTTTTGCGGAACCTTACGTGCGTAGTAGGAAATAAAATAGACTCGAAAACAGAACAGCGCCGCGCTAGCCCTCACGCCGCCATCACCGTCGTCGGCGACTCGTCCGCCATGCCCTTCATCTCCTCCTCTGCGCTGCTGCCGCCATCAACAACGCTCGTGTCGCCATCCTCCTCGATGAGCAGCAAGCCGGCGGCCGCGGCCGCCGCCACATCCTGCGGATGCTCGTCCTTGTACTGCTTGCACGACGCGGCAAAGCTCCGCTGGATGCACTCGAAGGAGTTCGGGTCGTCGGTGCACACCTCCGCGTAGCCATCGGCGATGTCGGCCTCGTGCACGGGGCACGTGCAGCGGCGGCAGGCGCCGAGCTTCGCGCCGAGGTCGATCATAACCTCGAACGTCCGCTTCTTCTTGCGGCCCGAAGGACGCCGCTTCTGAATGTATTCGGTGAGAGGTCTTCCGCCCGTGCGGCGTGCGTAGCCTGTGCCCTTGAACGCGTTCTCCGACCGTCGCTCGCGTCCGGCGCCGAGCGCTTCAACGGACAGCTGCGGCACGTCGCAAAAGTTGGGCCCATCACATCCCATCGGCACGTCCCATGATGAGGGCGCTGCGGTCGGCGTCTGCATGAGGCTGAGGCGATGAAATAAAGTGGAGCGGGAAATCGCGCGCGCGTTGCAGGCGCCGTGCCGAGCACTTACGGGAAGGCCAACACGGAACACGCCAACCGGCACCGTCGCAAGTGCTTTGATGGAGTGCTCGCGGCGGCGCCCAAACTTCTTTATCCGCTGCCTTCCTAAAAGGATTGGCACGGCCCGGCCTGCACCGGCCGTGCCAATCTTTAGCCGATATGCGCGCGCTGCTTCTCGGCCTGGCAAAAACCAATGCGCTGAATATACTCGCCCTTCACGGCGGCGGCGGGGATGCGGCAAGCATGGAAGGCCAATTGGCCGGCATTCGCGCGGCGATGGGCTCGGGGCACACATTCGTTTACGCTTCGGGACCGTCCTCTTATGGTGGCCTGTGGATTCGCGACCCGCCGGGCGGCAAGGAAAACCCGACGACCGACCCGAATTGGGCGTCGGCCTCGTTTGCGGCCCTCGATGCCCTCGTTTCAAGCCACGGCCCATTCGACGGAATCATGGGCTATTCGCAAGGCGCAGCGATGACCATCTTGTACCTTTCGCAGCGCGCCTCGTCATTCAGCTTCGCGGTGACCTACTGTGGGTACGCCCCGACGACGCACACCGGCCTCATGGGTCTCATCAACGCCGCGACGCCGATGACCATCCCACATGCCTTCTACTATGGCACGGCCGATTATCTGATTGTCAACTCCATGACCACGGCCGCCGCCGCTCATTTCAGCACCACGACAATGATCAGCGATGGAGGCGGCCACGACGTGCCGCAGTCTGGTAGCGCTGTCACCTCCATCACCAACTTTGTCCTGGGGTTTAATGCGCCGTCGCACACGCATACGCCGCACAGCCATACGCCGCACAGCCACACGCCACACAGCCACGATCCGCACAGCCACGATCCACACAGCCATGCGCCTCACACGCATGCGCCGCACAGCCATACGCCGCACAGCCACTCGCCGCATAGCCACTTGCCGCACAGCCACGCTCCGCACTCACACCTTCCGCCACCGCCACCATCGCCACCACCACCTTCGCCACGCCCGCCACCGCCGTCGCCGCCGCC
>AEAR01000084.1_pt1 | contig 13923 bp, 9 predicted proteins | sample 349768 | NCBI WGS metagenome assembly AEAR01 (sample SAMN02954311, study PRJNA50327) | marine metagenome | biome: aquatic; feature: Florida Straits; material: sea water; isolation source: Florida Straits, depth 75m | depth 75 m m | reverse complement strand
GTGGTGGTGGTGGTAGGCGAAGTGCATGGCGCGCGTGTGGGTGAATGCGCGTGGCCCGTGCTCGTGCGATTTTGGCCGCGCAGCCGCTCACAACGACGCGACAAGTTTTAGCGAAATTTTTCAAAGGCGGTTCATGAATTGTGGGCGACGTTGTCTTGCTTGCGGCCGGAAACGCGCCGAAAAATGCGGGGAACCAAACTTGCCAGCGGAGATTTTGCCCACGTCGCCGACCGCGACCAGATCGCCCTCGCGGAACACAGCCAGTACTCCGAGCGCTCGCCCACCATGTTCGCGGTCACTCTCGCCTCGCTCGCCTTCTCTCCGCTCGCTCGGCACGCCGCCGTCGCGCCGCACGGCGCCCGTGCCGCCTCGCCGGCCATGGACCTCACCGTCGGCGTCCTGGCCATCCAGGTGCAAAATAAGACCCCGGGAGAGAGCGCCGCAGACACCACCAGCCACCCGCACGCCCCGCGCGCGCCGCTCACGCGCCTCCGCACATCCCAACCACCCCACAGGGCGGCTTCGCCGAGCACATCGCCGCGTTGGAGCGCCAGTCGGGCGTGACGGCCATCGAGGTGCGCACGCCGGATGAGCTCGCCTCGGCCGACGCGATCATCCTCCCCGGCGGCGAGTCGACGGCCATCGGCCACGGCCTCGTCGACGCGGCGCTGCTGCAGCCGCTCCGCGAGTTCTGCCAGACCAAGCCGACCTGGGGCGTGTGCGCGGGCATGATCCTGCTCGCCGACCAACTCGACGACGGCGCGACGGCGGGGCCGCTCAAGTCGTCCGACCAGAAGCGCCAGCCGCTCGTCGGCGGCCTCGACATCACCGTCCGCCGCAACGCCTTCGGCCGGCAGATCCACTCGGCCGTGCACAAGATGGCCGTGAAGAACAGCGCCGCGTCGGCGGGCGACTCGGCGTACTTTATCCGCGCGCCGTCGGTGGTGAAGGCGGGCGACGAGGTGGAGGTGCTCGCGACGCTCGCGCCCGAGGGCGACGAGCAGGCCGTCGCGGTGCGCCAGGGCCACATGATGGCGACGTGCTTCCACCCGGAGATCTCGAGCGACGACTCGTGGCTCCAGCTCTTCCTCAAGGAGATCTGCGGCGCCGAGACGGAGGCGCTGGCGCCGCCGCCCGCCGTGGGCGCCGCCGCGCCGTGGGCGTCCGCGCCGGAGGGCGACAATGCCGGCTCGGAGGCGGTGAAGCGCGCGTTCGCCGTCTTCCAAAAGGGCGGCGTCATCATGGATGTGGTCGACGGCAAGCAGGCGAAGATCGCCGAGGCGGCGGGCGCGGTCGCGGTGATGGCGTTGGAGCGCATCCCCGCCGACATTAAGGCCGACGGCGGCGTCGCGCGCTCGTCCGACCCGGCGATGATCGTCGACGTGATGAACTCGTGCTCGCTGCCCGTGATGGCGAAGGCGCGCATCGGCCACTCGTACGAGGCGCGCATCCTCGAGGCGTTGGAGGTCGATTGCATTGACGAGTCCGAGGTGCTCACCGCCGCCGACGAGGCGAATCACATCCATAAGCACCCGTACAAGATCCCCTTCGTCTGCGGCGCGCAGGACTTGGGCGAGGCGCTCCGCCGCATCTCGGAGGGCGCGGCGATGATCCGCCTCAAGGGCAACGCGGGCACGGGCAATGTGATGAACGCGGTGCGCCACGCGCGCTCGGTGTACGCCGAGATGGCCCGCGTGAAGAATATGCGCGACGACGAGATCTACACGTACGCCAAGGAGCAGCGCGTGCCCGTCCACCTCGTCGAGCAGGTCCGCCTCGCGGGCCGCCTCCCCGTCGTCACCTTTGCGGCGGGCGGTTTGGCGACGCCGGCGGACGTCGGCCTCCTCATGGATTTGGGCGTCGACGGCGTCTTTGTCGGCTCGGGCATCTTCAAGGGCGAGAACCCGGCCGCGCGCGCGCGCGCGATGGTTGCGGCGTGCACGCACTACAACGACCCGGCGACGGTCGCGAAGGTGTCGACGGGCTTGGGCAAGGCGATGGTCGGGCTGCTCGAGCACGAGGAGGGGCCGGAGGTTGCGGAGCGCCTCCGCCTCAAGGGGCGCATTGGCGTCGACCCGTCGGTCTCCGCGTAAGAGGGGAGAAGAGAGAAGGTGTGTGTGCGTGCGTGCGTGGTAAGAAGAGAGAGTGGGGAGATGGCAGAGCGGCTCGCGCCGCGTGCTGGAAGAGAGGGCCAAGAGAGGCGTGGTGTGTGTGTGCGCGCGATTGATGGATACGGGGGATGAATCGAGGTGTCGGAGGATGTGGAGAGGCGTGTGGCGTGCACAGTGTTTGTCGTCGCGTGTTGGCTGTGTTAACACTGCGCGGTTACTTCGCTTTGTGCCGTGAGTTAGGTGCGAGGTTCGGGCGCAAGCGGCGTGCCAAGCTCCGTCGGCCAGCCCGGCCGTTGACGAAATCCACGCGAGCGAGATGAGTGGCTTCCGTCGGCGGGCCGTCGCCGGCGGCGTCGCGAGATGAGCCGCTTCCGTCGCGCCTTGGCTGCCGGCGTCGCGCTGATAACCGCCGCCCTCGCGTCCGAATACGGCGGCGGCACGAAGGACAATGCGATGGCGCTGCTCAAATCGCACGACGCTTCCGAGGCCGAGGCGGCGCCGCCGCCCTCCGCCACCGCGCTCGCGCTCCATCCCGGCATGCGCGTGCAGGATTACGTCCTGCAAGCGCGCGTGCGCTCGCTGCCCTCGACATTCGCGCCCTCCGCCGTGCTGCACGCCACCGCCGCTTCCGCCGATTTGGACCTCGTCGGCCACGCGCCCGCCGCCTCGTGGCTCGTCCCCGAGATCTGGCTGCGGAACGCGTCGGGCGAGGAGGCCAACGAGACGACGGGGCTCGCGCTGCCCGAGCCCGAGTCGGCGCCGACGTCGCCGCTCGGCCTCCCATCGCCGTTTGAAGCCGAGCTCGCCCTCGCGTCCGCCTCGTCGACCTTCCGCCTCCACCGCCGCGTCCAGCGCGGCGCGCACGGCGAGGTGTGGCGTGCGGTTCGCGCCGACGATCCGCTCGCGACGCCCCTCGTGCTGAAGCGCATGACGCTCGAGCGCGGCGGCGCGGCGACCCTCCGCTCGGGCCTGCGCGAGCGCCACTTTGGGCGCACCTTCCGGATGACCTCGGGGCGCATCGCGAGATATCTCGACACGTTTGAGGAGCGGGGTTCACTGTGGCTCGTCTTTCGCGATGAGGGCGTCTCGCTTCACGATCTCATCTACACGCGCGTGGGCGACAACGAGGGCGAGGTGGGCGGCGGCGGCAGCGCGGGAGGCGGCGCCTCCTCCTCCTCCTCCTTCGTCACGCTGCGCCCGTCGCACGCGTGGTTGCAGCTGCGGCAGCAGCCGGGCCATTGCACTCTGCGGCACATCATACGCCAATCGATGGAGGGCGTCGCCGCGTTGCACAAGCGGAGCGTGACGCATCGCGACCTCAAACCGGGCAACGTGATCATACAGGCGGCGCGCGAGGCCGAGGAGGGCGACGGCGACGACGACGCCGACGACGGGCGGAGCGGCAGCCTGCGCCGTTCGCTGCCGTCGGTCCGCCTTGCCGACTTTGGCTCCGCGGTCGACGCCGAGGTGTTGCAGCCGCACGTCGGCCTCTACCCCGAAAGCGGCCCATCGGTCGCGGAGGAGACGGAGGGCTACCAGCCGCCGGAGGCCTCCCTCGGCGGCGACGCGTTTGACACGCGCCACCCGCCGTCATACGATCTGTGGTCGATGGGTGTCCTGCTGCTCGAGCTGCTCCTGGGCACGCCGCAGGTGTTAACCCTCTCGAGCCGAGCGGAGGCGAGCCTACGAATCCGATTCGGCGATCAGCCGGAGGCGGTGCTTCGGCGGCTCCTCCTCGCGAACGCGCTCGCGGAGCATTGCATACTGCCGCCAGCGCACGCGGAGCAGCACAGCAGCAGGAGCAGCAGCTCGGCGGCGGCGGCGGAGGCGGGTCCAGTCGAGACCGCGGCGGCGGTCGCGGCGGCGGTCGCGGCGGAGGAGGCGAACGGGAAAGTCGAGGGCGTGGAGGGCACAAGCAGCGCGCACGGCGCTCAACACCGCGCGCTTCCGGGCTTGGGCGGCGCGCCGCCGGCCGCGCGATGCGGCAAGGAGACCTTCCTCACCGCGATTGCTCGGAGCGATTCGTTCGCAAAATACGGCCTACCGCTCGATGGAGAGCTGTTAGACCTCGCATGGCGCCTTCTTAAATGGGAGCCGAGCGAGCGGCTCAGCGCGGAGGAGGCGCTCAACCATCCGGCGCTCGTCGCGCCGCGGGAGGAGGCGGAGGTGCCGGGGAGCGCCTCGTGGTGGTCGCACTTCCGTCATCACTTCCGCCATCTGATTGACGCGCCGAGCGCGGACGCGACCGCAATGCCCCACCGCGAGGCCGAATCAAGCGCCGCGGGAGGGTCCTCCTCCTCGGCCTCAGAGGCGCGAGAGGTGTGTGGATGATTTGATAGCTGTTGGCATGTGCGTGCATGTCCTGTGTGGAAAAGAATTCGCGTTTTCGCGTACGTAACTCTCGGTACGTTAAACACCGGAGAAGTACAATCCCGCTTTCTGGTCGGCGGCGCCGCGCGACCGAAGCGCTCACGGCAGTAGCATCTTTGTGGGGCTATTCGATGGCGTGGTCGTCCGCACTGCAGCAAAGATCCTCGTGTGGCCGTGGTGAGCAGGCTGGGTCGGCTTGGCCGAGGTGGGCCGTTTGATGGGCACGAAGGCGTCGGGGCCGTCAAAAGCAGCGGAGCCCGTCGCCGGTGCGCTGTCGACCCGCCGCATGGCGCCCGCACTCGCGGGTCGGCGCTCGCCAACGGGCGTGTTCACGGGCGCGGCCCGATGCTGATGCTGCGAAGGGAAGGAGCTCATAATGCCCGCGCCGCTATGCGCGAGAATGGGCGTCTCGCGCTTCGGCCGCTCATGCAACACCGCCGCGCGCGTCGCCGCGGGCGGCAGCTTCCGCTGGCCTGGGCTCGTCCAACCGGGCTTGCTGGTTGGGCTGAGGCTCGCGTCATTACCGATGGGGCTCGGTGTCTGTTGCCGCACATCGACGAGCTGCTGGATCAGTCGGAGGAGGTGCGCCATCTGCGCCTCGATCATCTTTAGCCGCTTGCTCGTGCTCCCATCCGCGATCGCCACCTCGACGAGCTTCTCGTACTCCTTGCCCGAATCGAGCTTGCGGCTGATCTGCGAGTCGAGCAAGGTGAGCCGCGACGTCAATGCGTGCTCGAACGTGCCCTCGCTCGCGGCGAGACCGGCCTCAAAACGCTCGAGCAGCTGCTGCTTCGCGGCGTGCACGCTCTCGTCCCTCTCGGCCGTTAGCCGACTCTCGAGAGCCGCGAGCCGTGCCTCCGCCTCCGCATTTAGCAGCGACTTGAGCTCCTCCAGAGTCTCCCGCTCGCACTTGCTCGCGTTCGCGGATCGCAGGCTGATGAGGTCGCGATGCAGGGTCTCGTGGCGCTCGCGAATGGATTGCATCTCGGCCGCCGATGCGGAGTTCTCTCGCACCTTCGACAACGCCTCGGACGCCTCCACTGCCGCACTATGCGACACCGAGCGGAGAGCGGCGATGCGCTCGTTGACGCCGCTCTCGAAGGCCGCGTTGGCCTCCACCGCCGCCCGGAGGCTCGCGTCCTGCTCGTCCAGCCGCGCGACCGCCGCATCGTAGCTCTGCTTCCCGTGCTCCTTGACCCCTTTCGACACCGCGGCGGCCACCTGCCCCGACACCCGCGCGGCCGCCTGCGCCGACAGCTCATCGAGCATCGTCGCGCGCATGCTCGCCGTCGCCTGCTCGGCGGCGCGCGCGGCCGCGCGCGCGGCCACCTCTTCAGCCGTGGCGACGTCAATACCGCTGGGCGTCGCCTCCACTGGCGCCGCCGCTGGCCCTCTCTCCTCCACCGCCTTCAGCCGCGCCTCGATCATCGCCGTCCACTCCTTGATCAGCTGGCCGTGCTGGCGCTTCTGCGCGGCCTCCTCGCGCGCGCGGGTGGCCGCGTCTTGGACGAGCGCGATCGTCGCGTCGACGCCGTGCTTCTTCTGCTGGCCCGCGCGGAGCTTGCCCAAGTTCTTCTCCGCACGCGCTTGCGCCTCCTTCTCCTCCCTCTCGGCTCGCGCCTTCTCCTCCGCGGCTCTCGCGATCGCAACCTGATCCTCCGTCTTCTTGACACGCGTGAGCATGTCGGCCAACCCGATCTCGAATTGCGCCTCCAGGTTGCTCGACGCGTCGTTGAGCCGCTGCTGCGTCTGATAAACCTCGTCGAACATGTACTCGAGCTTTTGCAACCTCGCGGCCGTGTCTTCGAGCGCCTTCTCCGCCGCCTTCTTGCCGGCAGTCTCCGTGCTGAGCCGCTCCTCGAGGCTTTGCACGCGGTCTTGCAGGCCACCGAGGACGCTCGCGAGCACGCCGGTCAGCTCGCTGCTGAGCGCGTTCAGGTCTTTGCAGCCTTGCGCTCCGACGAGCGGCGCGTGGCCGGCTGGCTCCTCCATGCTGGCGGTTTCGGCCGCTCGTTCGCATCGCGCGCCGCGCCGCGAAATTGCTTGCCGAATTTGGTAAGCATGATCCCTCCTACTACAGTCTACAAAGTCGCTCCCCTCAGAACGCGAGTGGCGGCGCGAGGCATGCGCTGTTCGGCCGGTACTTTTGCGGGCCCGGTATGTTCTTCGCCTTTGTGAAGGTCGTGTGCCCCTGGTTGTCCTTGAAGTTGGTGTCAAACGGGTGGAACCGATCGTCCTTGCCCCAAGTTGCCGCGACGCCCATCCCCGAGGCCATGTTCCCGTCCTTCTTGAGGCTCGTCGTGATGTTGGCAAAGTCGTACGAGTACACTCCCGGGTAACGGCGGCTGTCCGTGTAGCTGAGCCTCGTTGGCGCCGCGCCTGGCGTTTTCGCGCGCTCGACCTCCTGCTTGTGGAGCTCCTGAAATCGCTTGGTGCCAAAGGTGAAGTTCGGCTCGCTCTTGTATTTTGTGAGCTGCAGCTGCTTGTCCGAGGAGACCGTGTCGGCCGGGCCGGGCTTCGAGTTGGCCTCCTTGTCGGCCTGCGACGGGATGCGGTGGCCGATCGACCACTTTGGAACGCTCGGGTACTTGCTGCTCGAGGCGAGGACATCCTGGGTGGTCTCGCCAGGGCCGGGGCCGTCCTGGCCGGCCGTATACGTCTGGTCCATGTCGCTCGTGAGCGAGTTCATTGGAGTCCTGCGCGCCATCGAGAAGGCGGGCGGGCACTTGACCGTGCCGATCCGACCATACTTGCCGCCGAGCCGAAGCTCGCCCATCGAGTAGAAGCGGTTGTCGTACTTTGTGGGGCCGGGCTCGGCGCGCGCAGAGATCTCGGCCATCGTCTCCTTCACGCTGTTCGTCCGGATCGCCTCCGCCTCGAGCTGGTACTTTAGCGCCTTCCGATCGTCCTCCAGCTTCTGGATCTGCTTCTTCTGCGCCCAATACTTCTCCTGCTTCTGACGCAGCTCCTCGCGCTTCTTGTCGTCCTGATGCGAGTTCTGGCGCAGCATGCGGCGCACGCGCTCCTCGTGCTCAATCATGTTGTCGCGCTTCGCCTCCCGCTCATCGACCTTCTTCTGCTCCTGCGAATCGAGCCAGTCCTGCCGCTTGAGCTCCCTGCGCTCGCCATTCTCGACGGTCCTCCTCCTGGTCTGGTCCCTCGCGGCCTTGTTCGCCGCGATGGCCTCCGCGACCTTCCGGCAGTGCTCGGCCTGCAGCTTTCGCCGGTGCTCGACGAGCTTGTCCTTGATGTGCTTGCCGCCAAAGTTCTGCTTCCGATCCAGCCGCTCCTGCGTCTTCCGCGCCTCCTCTTGCTCGCGCCGATCCACCTCCCTCATGCTCTCCTGAGCCCTCTGCTCCCTGGCAATGCCCGCTCTGATCTTCTCCCGGCTCTCCTCGTCCTCCCTCTTGCGCCGCTCTTCCAAGCGCGTCTGGCGATCGTCGAGGAGCTGCACGATCGACTCTGTGCGCATCATTAGCGTCTCCTCCTTGGCGTTCCACGCCGCGAGCGCTATGCCGTCCTTCGCATCCAGCTTCCTCCGCCTCTCCTTGGCGATCTCCTCGCGCTCGGCCGCGAGGCGCGCCTCGCGCCGCACCTCGTGGGCCGCGTGCTCCTCGTTGCGCCGCCTCGTTTCCTCCTCCTCCGCGATTTGGTTGGCGAGGACGCGCTCCTGGCGGGCCGCCTCCTTCCTCCTCTCCGCATCGAGCTTCGCCTTCCGTTTGGCCTCCTGCTCCGCCTCAATCTCGGCCCTCCGCTTCATGTTCTCGGCCTCGCGCTTGGCGGCCTCGTCGGCAGTGCGCTCGGTCGCTTCGCGCCGCTCGTCCGTCATCTTCCTCTGCCGAATCACGAGCTGCTCGGCCTTCTCCGCCTTGCGCCGCCTCTCCTCGAGCAGCACGCTGTCGCTCGCCATCTGCTCGATGCTCTGCGGCTTTCCGTGCTCGACGACCTCGCTGATCAGCTGGCGCCGCGTCGCAATGATGTCTTTGAGCTTCAACAGGCGCCGATGCTCGAAGCGGTCGAAGCGCGCCTGCAGGTTGTGCGGCGCGAGCTTCGCCTTCTGCGCCAGATCCGCGGGCGCGAAGTCGGCAACGCGGCGAGGAACGAGCTCCTGCGGCTCAATGCCCTCCTCGGCGCACGCGTTGAGCGTCCGCGGCGTCAGCTTGGCGAGCCCATCGGCGCCCTCGTTTTTCAGCAGCTCGAGCAGCTCCGTCTGCTTTGCAGCGTCCGCATCGGCCACGGTGTTGAAGCCGGCAAAGCTGACCTCCGGCGAACCGCCACCTGCATCCGCCTCGCCTTGCGGAGGGCTTCCGTCGATGGACTTTGTGGCGGGCGTGCGGTGATGTTCCGTTCCCGCGGGCGTCGCCGTGGCAGGCTCGTCCAGATCCGCCGTCGCAGGCTGCGGGCTCGAGGTCGCGGCAGAGGCCTCCATCGCGTGACGGTTTCACGTTGTTCGTGGCGAGGAGCGAGGTGCGCCGCTGTGCGGGCATACGCGGTTACACAATCGAAATTCTAATCGAAAGAACGAATCGAACGCTCACACACGACCCGCACCGGCTCACACACACGGTTCGACGCGGTCAACGCCACCCCACAGGCCACAGCTCCAACTCACACAACCGCCTGCTGCATGAGCATCCCCCTTCCGTTCACGTCTACTGAGATCACACATAGTCCGTTGGGGGCCTGCGCACCACATCCCCGGCATGAGCACGCGACGCCCCTCCCTTTCACTTCGTTCTCGCTTGATTCGCGCTCTGCGCGTAGTTGAGCGCGTCGCTCGCCGCCCTTGCGGCATCGTCCGCGAACCCGCCCGCCTCATCGGAACTCCGCGTCGCCTTGCGCTCGATCTCCCGAAGCTCGTAAGACGCGACCTCCTTCCACGTCGCATTCTCCATCGCCTTCTTCCCGTTGAGCGCGTTCTTGCATTTCTCTTTCGCATTGTAGAGAAGCTTGAGGAGGTCGCTCATCTTCGTATAGTCGAACTCCTTCATCGCCGCGCCCTCTGCGGCGGCCTTCATGGCTGCGCCCGCGTCCAGAGTCTTAAACAGGTTACGCGCATCGCGCAGATCGTCGCCCGCGAGCTTCGCCTGCAAGCCGATCGCCTTCTCTTTCTCCTCCATCTTGTAGCGCAGATCGGTGGCCCCCTTCCTTCTCTCGTTGGCCTCCTTCTCGAGCACCTTCTTTCTCTCCGGGTTCTTCTCATTCCCGGCTTTTTCGACCGCCGCCAACGCCAGCTCGTGCTCGTAGTCTACCGCGGCCACGATCTCTTTCGCTTCCGCGTGAATCATCTCCGCCATGTTCACCTCGTTCTCCATCTCTTCCCTCACCTCAATCGCTTTCTTCTCCAGAATGGCGCGCACCTGCTCTTTCCAGAACGTCGCCTTCTCGTCCCACTTGCTGGCCTCGTCCCTCTTCTCCTCGACGACCCGCGCAGCCGCCTCCGCCTCCGACTTCCTCCTCGCCCGGGCACCTTCGCCACCTCCTTCCGCGTTCACCTTTTCGCGCACCTCGCCCGCCTTCCTCTCCGCCTCCTCCGCTGCCTCGCGCGCCCTTTTCGCCGCCTCGGCCGCCTCGGCGGCTGCCCGTGCCGCCTCCGGGCATTGGCGCAACACGGCGTCGCGCGCCGCCTGCTCGCGCAGCACGTTCAGCTCGCCGAACCCTTTCTGGGCTTTATCGAAGTTGAGCGACTTGATCATCTCCAAGGCGTTGCCCTCCTCCGCGTCCTTCGCCTTCTTCGCGGCGTCGGCTGCCGACTTTGCCTTGTCGGCCTTCGCATCCTGGTTCTGCTTCTTGTCCTCGTGCTTCGCGATATTTATCTCGGTCCCCGCCGCGATCGCGAGGCCGAGCACAAAGCTGAACATGAAGCCGAGCATGTACAGCGCGAGCTTGATCAGGTCCTTCTTCAGCTTGTCCTGGAAGTCCACCGCCCGCTCCTCGGCGCCCTCCGCGGTCCCTCCCGCGGCGAAGACGAACTTGTCGAAGAGCACCATCATGCCGGTCGCGACGACGGTGGACGAGGCGAACTTCGCGACGTTCGGCGAGAAGAAGTCGCATTTGCGGAGGTCGCCCCACACGTCCGTCAACGGCTGCAACATCAGTTCGAACATGACCTCGTGCCACTTGCCGTTGACTTTGTCCACGGGCTTGTTCGCCTCGGGCTTGTTCGCCTCGGGCTCCTCGAGTCGCTTATACGGCGGCTCCTTGGTCGCCATCGCGCAGCGGAATTGGCCCGATCGGTTTCGCGCTTTTGGGGGCTCTTGCGGTTTCACAACCTGGCCGCTTGCGTGCGGCAGGGCCGCAACGAAGCGCTGCTCGCGCGTCTCCGGGCGTGGTCCGCTCTTCCTACAGAAATCCAGCGCCCGGACGCGCGCGCCGACCCGGCCTAAAAACGATAACACAATCAACGCTGTTCATGCGGACACACCGTCACCCCATGCCCGATGAGCGATCTTGATGTGTGTACGGCTGTACCATACATCCCGCAAGATGGCACCCGTCTCTCCGTACACCAAAGACCGACCACCTCGCCGCGTGCTCATGCGCTCGGGTCGAACCGAATGCCCGTCATCTGTTCCGAGAGCTCCCAAAGCTGCTTCGCCGTCGCCGGGTCGTTCGCCTCCTTCGACGGGCTCGCGGCCTTGCCGTCGACGTAATACTTACCGCCCGCCTTCTCTCGCGTGAGGCTCGGATCGCTCGCGAGGAGTAGCTGCGTCTGCGCCGCCTTCTCCGGCGGCGTCATGAAGTAGCCTTGGATCTGTAGCAGCGTGTCGAGCTTCTTGCCGTCGGGATCGTCCATCGCGCCGGTCGACCTGCACAGCGAGCGAGCCCGAAACGCGATTCGAACGCACACGATGCTGTCGTGAGCCGTGTGTCTCTCTCGCCGACGAATAGAGAGAGAGAGAGAGGAGGAGGAGGAGGGAGGAGGGAGGAGGGAGGAGGGAGGAGGAGAAGGACGCCGCGCGTTCTCGACGGCGCGCGCGCTCTCACGGGTCGGATTTGAGGTCGGGTAAAGCGTAACGAGCGAGCGCCGTGTTGACGAGGCCGGGCGAGAGCGACGTGACGGCGACGTCCACGTCTTGTGGGATGCGCCGCTCGAGCTCCGCCGCGAAGAGCACGTTCGCGAGCTTGCTCTGCGTGTACGCGGTGCAGAATGGCGTGCTGCAATCCTTGTATGCGCCCGGCTTGGCGAGATTGATGTCGTCGAACGCGATCGAGCCCTTCTTATGCCCGTCGGTCGAGACGACGACGACGCGCGCGCCGCCGCCCGCTGCCGCCTTCTTCAGCTCCGGCCACAGCAGCGCGGTCAGCGCAAAGTGGCCGAGGTGGTTGACGCCGAAATGGCGCTCGAAGCCGTCGGCGGTGAACGAGCGCTCCGGGATGGCCATCACGCCCGCATTGAGCATGAGCACGTCGCACTGCCGATCGCCCCACCGTTTAGCGAACGATTTGATCGAGTCGAGGTCGCCAAGATCGAGCGCGCTCACCTCGATCGTGCCCGCCTGCGTCGCCTGCCGAATGCTCTCCTTGGCGGCGTTGCCCTTGGCCACGTCGCGAACGGCGAGCACAACGGTCGCGCCCGCTTGGGCGAGCTGCGTCGCCGCGGCGAGCCCGAGGCCGCTGTTTCCGCCGGTCACGACAACGGTCTTTCCGGCCATCGAGGCCAGCGAGGCGGCCGCGGCAGGGCGAGAAGAAGGCAGCACCGCCGCCGCGAGGCCGCCAGCGAGAGCGGCTCGGCGACCGACGGCGTTGACCGCGGAGCAAATGTACGGAACACGCGGCGTGGTGGCGGTCGTGCGTAGGTGTGGCAGCGTCCTCGGAGCCAGCGCGACGGCCGCGCTCAGCAGAAACGGGACGGCCATTGGGTGTAGTTAATGGATTGAGTCGGGGGCGCTCGGCGTCGCGTGCGAGAGAGAGCTCGGCGAATTCGGAGATCGCGTTGCCTTCTATGGTACATGTATTTCGAACGACCGCACACACCGAAACGCACCGCTACCGCCGCTGGGATCCCTACTGCACCGATTGCCGCGCCACTCGATTGTGCTACCGCACGCTGCCCCACACCGGCGGGCCTCATCCACCCGCACACGCACCAAAGCTCTCCTGATCCTCTCTCCTCCGCTCGCTCGCGATCATGCGCTACCACTCGCTGGCACACCGCCACGTCCACCCACCCACCTGCACCATCCACCCAACGACTCTCCGCATCTCACTGAACGCCCAAACATGTCGACCCGAGCCTGCTCGTGCACCTCCGTCATCACTCTCCCCATCAAGCCGATACCTGCGTACTTACACTTTGAATGCAGTACCCTACTTCTTCTTCGCCTTGGCCGCATCCTTGTCCTCCACCTCCGGCCGGTCGATCTCGGTCGCGTCGTTGAGCTTGCACACCGCGACCTGCTCCTCCTCCTTCGCCGTCTCCCTCACCGCGTTGTCGAGCATCGTGAGCAGATCGTCGAGCGCCTCCTGCTCCTTCTCCTTCACCTCCTTCTGTACCTTTTCTGCGCGCTGGCGCGCCTGATCGGCTCTCATGGACGCCGCCCGTGCCTTCTCGCGCACCCTCGCGTTCGCAGTTTTGACCGCCTCCGTCGGCGCGTCCTTCGCATCCTTCTCGTCCTGCTCCGCCTTGATCACGCTGCAGCGCGAATCGTCGCGCGCCGCCTGGACCGTCTTCGCGCGCGCCTCCGCTTCGAGCGTCTCCCTCTCCACCGTCTCGAACATGCCCTTCGCACGATTGAGGCGCTCCAAGCTGCCCGACTGCAACGCGAGGCGTTTGCACTGGCGCGTCTCCCTCGCCACCGTATCGAACGCCGCCTTTGCCTTGCCCATGTTGGCCCTCGATTCGGCGAGCAGCCGGGAGACGGTCCCGACCTGCTCCCTCGCGTCGGCCTCCGCATCGTTGACCGCCTCGAGGACCACCTTCCTGTCGTCCTCCCTCAGCTCCTTCACATCATCATCTAACGGAGTATTAATCTTGAGCCGCGCGCAGACCTTTGCGTGCCGGCCCACGGCCCGAGAGTCGTCCTCGTCGAGCTCATCGCACCACACGACCGACCGCTTCCAAGCCTCCTCCGCCCGCTTTCGGAGCCTCTCGCAATCGTCGGCGATCTTCTGCATCGCCTCCTTCTGCCGCTTGCTCTCCTCCTCCCCCCTCTTGCCCGCACTCTCGGCCATGTACCGCAGCAGCTTGTGCAGCTGCCACGCTCGGTTCGCCCCCGGGGCCGAATCGTGACCGTTGAGGCCCTTGAACTCGAGCGCCCACCCGTCGGCACCCTTCTTGGGCGCGGACGAGCCGCCGCAGAAGGGGACGAACGACGGGCAGCAGCGCTTCGCCTTCGCGTCCGCCTCCTTCTGGTGCTCGCTGAGGCTCTCGTTGAGCACGACGAGCGCGTTTGACGCCTCACGCGCCGCGAGCCCAAACGATTCCGACGCGCCCTCGAGA
>AEAR01000488.1_pt1 | contig 14325 bp, 7 predicted proteins | sample 349768 | NCBI WGS metagenome assembly AEAR01 (sample SAMN02954311, study PRJNA50327) | marine metagenome | biome: aquatic; feature: Florida Straits; material: sea water; isolation source: Florida Straits, depth 75m | depth 75 m m | reverse complement strand
AGCCTGAGCGTCGCGCTCGCGCTCCCACGCGCCGCGCCGCCGCGCATGGCCATCTCCTCCGACGCCGCGATCGCCATCAGCTCGTTCGACGTGTGGGCCGGCTCGTCGCCGCTCATCCTCGACGTCAACTGGCAGATCATGCCAAAGGAGAGGTGGGCGCTGCTCGGCGGCAACGGCTGCGGAAAGAGCACGCTGCTCCGCGCGATTGCCGAGGCGGCCGGCGGCGAGACCTTCGAGGAGGGCGGCGACCTCTCCATCTCGCCCAGCTTGCAGCTCGGAATGCTCGAGCAGACCGCCGTGACCGGCTCGGACGCGACCGTGCGCGACGAGGTCATGTCGCGCATGGAGGCCTTCCAGCGCGCAAAGGCGGCGCTCGCGGCGGCCGAAAGCGCGCTCGAATCGGGGAGCGGGGACGCGTCGGAGCTCGACGCGCTCGAGCGCGCGCAGGCCGCCTTCGAGTCGGCGGGCGGCTTCGCCGTCGAAGGTCGCGTCTCCAAAGTGCTCAAAGGGTTGGGGTTTGCGGAGGCGGAGTTTGATCGGCCGTGCTCGTCCTTCTCTGGCGGCTGGCAGATGCGGATTGGCCTCGCGCGGCTCCTCCTCTCCGATCCGAGCCTATTGGTCCTCGACGAGCCCACAAATCATTTGGACGCGGCCGCAAGGTCGTGGCTCGGGGGGTACATTGGATCGTATAGTGGCACGGTCCTCGTCGTCTCTCACGATGAGCCGTTTATCCAGGCGGCGGCCGATTCGATTGCGGAGGTGATTGGTGGGCGTTTGGAGCTGTACAAATCGACGAGCCACTCGAAATTCCTCATCGAGCGCGACGAGCGGCAGGCGCGCGCATTGGCGACGGTGAGTGCGCAGGAGCGCGAGGCGAAGCGTCTGCAGGATTTTATCGATCGTATGGGCGCAAAGGCGTCAAAGGCGAAGCAGGCAAAGGATCGGCAGGGTAAGCTCGATAAGCTCGAGGTGCAAATGGAGGCGGCAAAGAGGTTGGTGGCGGGCGAGCGCCATCAGCCAAAGCTAACGCTCGCGAGGCCACCGCCCTGTGACAGCGTGCCTCTCAAACTAATAAAGGCGAATCTACGCCATCCTCAAGGGACGCGTGATATCCTGAGTCATGTGGATTTACGCGTTGAGAAGGGTATGCGCCTCGTCATACGCGGGCCGAATGGTGCGGGCAAATCGACATTGCTTAAAGCGCTCGCGGGCACGCTGCCAATGCTGGGAGGAGCGGCGGGAGCGCGTATAGTGGACGAGCGGCTTCGTCTCGGTGTGTTTGCACAAGACCTTGCTCAGGAATTGCCGCAGGAGCGCGGCGCGTACGAATACGTTGCAGAGACGGTTCGTATGGACGATCCGAGTATAGACAATACGCGGATACGGACTGTGATGGGCAGCTTGGGTCTAACGGGTGAGAAGGCGACGCGATTAATTGGTTCCTTGTCTGGTGGGGAGAAGGCGAGAGTCGCGCTCGCCGTATTCTGCTTGACACCATGCAATGTGGTGCTATTTGATGAGCCAAGCAATCATCTCGACGTGTTTGCAATTGACGCGCTCGTTGAGGCGCTCGACGAATACGAGGGGTGCCTCGTCGTCATCTCGCACGATCGCGCGTTTTGCGAGGCGTTGCGATGCACGCACGTCGCGTACGTTGCCGACGGGCGTGTGAGTATGGAGGAGCGAGAGCTCAGGCCGTCCGATTTTAGCGTGAGCGATAGGGGCGTCGCGAATGTCGACGCGACGCTCGCGGCGGAGGCGGCGGCGGCGGCGGCGGCGCGCGATCCGGCGGCGGAGAAGGCGGCGCGGGAGGTGGAGCGGAGGCGGCAAAAGGCGATCTCGCAGGCGCCAAAGAAGCTCGAGCAGGTGGAGGGGCAGATCGAGAAGGTCGAGGCGGAGCTGGTGGAGCTCGATGCCGAGCTGATGAGCGTCGGCGCGGACGCGTCGAGGGCGCTCGAGCTGACGCAAAGAAAGGGAGGCGCTGCAGCGAGCGTCGAGGCGCTGTACGAGAGGTGGGAGGAGTTGGGAGGCGCTGATGGAGCCGGCGTGAAGCGCAGCAGAGCGGCGGCGGCTGCGCCTCCCTCCTCTCCTCTGTCTCCCCGATACGTGCAGTATCTTTTGCAAAGGGGCAAGCTTTCTCATCCGCAGGCGGGCAGGGATCTGCTGGCCGCCGCCGTGCTGGGCGTCGCCGCCGCAGGTGCGCAGGTGCGCACACGCGCTGCCGTCGTGCTTCTTCGCGCCAACGCAACCGGCAGCCCAAAGCACGCATCACTTCGATTTAATCGATATGGTCGACTCGATCGCGCTCTCGCCCGAGCCGCCGATCGCCCGGCGCAACAGCTCGGGCCGGCGCCTCTCCGGCGGCCGGCGCCTCTCCGGCTGGAAGCCGGAGGACGTCGAGAACTTTTTCGACGAGAACGACGATGAGAAGGAGCGTGAGGCGGCGGCAAAGGAGCGGCAGGCGGAGCAGCTCAAGGCGAAGGAGAAGAAGCCGCCGCGCTCGCCGTTCAAGGAGACGCCCGGCCACCAGCGCCGCAAGCAGCTCTACCAGGACGCGATCCAGATGGCGGCGGAGGACCGTGTGAACGCGCAGAACTCGTGGCACCTCGACCTGATCGACCACATGGGGCACATGCTCTCGAACAACGACGCGTCCGTCGGCGGCACCGACGCGTCCGGCCAGCCCAACTTCCAGATGGCGTCGACCACCTTGGACGCGGGCGTCAAGATCTACTCGTACCGCGTCGACTCGGTCTTCAATCAGACGTTTAAGCTCGTCGGCGGGTTGAACCGCTCGGGCAAGAAGGACGACGGCGCGGAGGAGGAGGCGGACGACGCGGAGGGCGCGGAGGGCGAGGGCGGCGAGGGCGGCGAGAAGGAGGAGGGCGAGAAGGACGAGAAGAAGAAGAAGATCTCCGCCAAGAAGGCGGCGGCGATCGCGGCGGCGGCGGCGGCGGGGACGGCCCACCTTGAGGAGAATGTCGAGAAGCTGAATCTGACGAAGCTCGACGTGAGCTTTGACGTCGACCCGCTCTTCCACCGCACGTCGGCCAAGTTTGACGAGGGCGGCGCGAAGGGTTTACTCCTCAATAATCTCTCCCTTCACAAGGGCACCGAGTTAGTATTCGACTCGACGGATGCCCCTTCAAGCAGTGGCAAGAAGGAGGAGGCGGAGTCGCCCGAATCGCCCGCGTCCGTCCTCGCGCCGATCCCCGCGTCCGCCCTCTCGGGCCTCATCCCGAGCGATCAGTCGTCGAAGCACGTCGCGAAGGAGTTTGTCGAGTTCTGGGCGAATATCAACGGAATGAGCGTCGTGACTCCGGATGGCGACGGTGAGGAGGAGGAGGAGGTGGAGGAGGAGGAGGAGGGGGAGGGGCCGGTCGCGGGCGCGGCGATCCTCGACGATGACGGCGGTTACGCGGCGTACGAGCCGGATCCGAGCTTTGACGATGATTACGACGACGACGCGAAGGAGGCGGAGGCGATGCTGTCTATGCGTGAGGAGGCGATGGGCGGTGACGAGGAGGGTAACGTAGCGGATGTGATGTCACTCGAGGAGTTGAAGGAACGGCGTGCGAGCATCGGCGGTGCGGAGGTGACGGTGGAGGAGGAGGTCGAGATCCTCGCGCCGGAGGTTGCGGCGGCAAGAGGGCTGCTTAGCCAGCACGCGCAAAAGTTACTGACCGTCGGTCAGAGATGGGCGGGGCCTGGGCATTGGAAGTTTAAAGCGCCCGCAAAGGGTGGCGGCGGCGGCGGTGCGGATGGCGGCTCAAAGGGGCGAAAGGCGAAGGCGGCCTTCCTCATCGATTTCAACAGCCGTGCGGCGGTTGTCAAGGAGATCGAGGGGACGCCGCTTCCTGCAAAGGGTAGCACGACATTAACCGCTGCGGCGCGTGCAAAGGCGAAGGCGACGGAGACGACACTTCCGCATGATTATCATTGTACGGTCGAGCCGTTAGAGGCGCTGTTTGACAAGCCGTCCCATCGTGTGAGCTATTCGGCAAAGAAGAAGCTGATGAAGAAGGTGGTCACTGGCGGCGGTGCGGCTCCGGTCGACATCTCGGATGGTGTCGTTGGCGGAGAGGAGGGCGGCGTGCGTGAGGAGACGCCGCCGAGCCCGATGCCAAACACGGGATTTGATGGTACCTATGCGGATGACGACGACGCGTTTGACAACGGCTTTGGCGGCGGCGGCGACGATGACGACGTGCCTACTATGGAGCCGCTTGGCGAGGAGGGCGCGGTGGCGTCCGCCGGTGCGGGCGGTGTCGAGATGGTCGCGCAGCCGACGCGCGTCGCGAAGATTGACATTGGCTATGCGAAGCGCGCGAAGACGGTCGACATCAAAGCCCTTAAGGAGGATGTATGGGCGTTACTGCAGGAGGAGGGGAAGAAGGCGGGTAAAAAGGGCGGTGAGATCTCCTTCCAAGCGGTGCTCAACCGGCTGCACGAGAAGATGCCCGATAAGAGCAAGCTCGAGGAGGTCTCGTTCGCGTATTGCTTCATCTGCCTCCTCCACCTCGCGAATGAGAAGACCCTCGAGGTGGTCGGGGATGGCGACATGAAGAATATGAAGGTGAAGCTGCCGTGAGGACGACGTGCGCGAGGACGGAGAGAGAGTGTGTGTGCTTTGGCGGTTGGCGTTTTCGACTAGGTAGCGTGCAGGGGCGCGGAGCAGCGGGCGTGGTGGCGAGAGAAGTGTGCGAAAATCAAGGTGCCCGCGACGACGCCACCCGACGAAAAGATTTTTTGTCGCGCCCATTGCAGTCAGCGCGGTATGAACGGCGACAGCGCGGAGGACGACGACGAGGACGCCGGGATCTTCGCCTTCCATCTCTACCTCGACTCGCTCGAGCCGGCTGCGCGCGATCGGCTCATAGAAAAAATCGACGCGCCGGCGCAGCGAGACATTGACGCTGCCACCTCCAAAGTGCGTGCTGCACGGGCGGCGCTCGCCTCGGCAGAGGCGGCCTTGGAACGAGCAATCGCGGACGCTAGCGCGGCCAAGCGCCGCGCGCGAAAAAGCGTGCTGGCGATGCCGCCGGAGGAGGCGCCGGCCGAGCCACCGGAGGCTGCTGCTTCTGCTGCACCGTCCCACCCTGCCGTCCGCTCGTCGTCCTTGGCGCAATCGTCCTTGGCGCAGTCGTCCTTGGCGCAGGCGCTGCTGCCGCTGCATCCGCACACGGCCGAGGCGGTGGCGGCGTTGGACGAGCTCGTGAGGCGACGGCGTTTGGCGGCGAGCTACCACCCATCGTCTGCGGAGGTCGAGGCCGAGCACCGCGAGGCGATGGCCGCCGTCAAGCGAAATGGCGGGCGGCCGCTTCGCATCCCGGCCGATCCGTCGTCGTCGCGGCCGTCGGCGCCGACCGAGGCGTACGCGACCCTGCTGGAAGAGGGGCGGCTGCGTATTATACACCATCTAAACGGCCTACGCTCGACATGTTCTCCACGTGCTGGCGCCGTATTGGGCGGTACACTCCTTGATGTTGGCTCGTATCCATTCGAGATGATTCCTTCTGGCGATGAGGCTGATGATAAATGCACTAGCGGCTGGAGCACTCTTCTTCGTGCGGATGACGGCACCGTCTGCCGGCTGCGGTTATACGAGTGCTCCCAAACCGATATTATCTCCAATCTCCATCCAGGCCGTCACCTAACGATATTACATGTATGGCTCACACGGGAGCATGCCGCCTCTTCCAGCGGCTTCCCTTTTATACGTGTGGACGACATGGCGACTGTGCATTTTGATGTGAGGCCGCATGAGGTGTTGAAAGCGATTGGTGGCCTCGTTGCGGCCGCTGCATCGGATACTACGGGCCGTGACGATGGCGCTGTGATAAGGTTGGCCTCTGGTAGGAAGGATGCCGGTAGTAATGCATTTCGTTCGGGCGATGTGGGCTTGGCGTATAACGAATACAGCAACGGATTGGAGCAGCTTCTACTAACGCCAAACGTGCCGCTACGCCCAAATCTATGCCTCGATATGGAAGGGTCCGCTGCGGTCACATCTGGAGGTGTACCCGCTTCGTCACCCATACTACTCAGATCAGATAGCGACGAAGCAATCGCCCTCACAATCTCACTTCTTACGAACCGCTCAATCGCCGCATTACGACTCGAACGGCCGATCCGCGCGCTCGCCGACGCGGACGCGGCATCATCGCTGCTTCAGCAGCAGGCGACAGGCAGCAGCAGTACCAGCAGCCAAAAAGTGGCATTCCGACGTGCAAAGGCCCTCATTGCGCTTGGTGCGACACATTTAGCGATCGAGGCGCTCAGACCGCATGTGGCGACAGATGCCGACCTCGCACGATTGAGCCGCGACGCGGCAGGCTACGCTCAGACGATGACAAAGAGAGTGATAGGAGCGCGTGTTGTGCTGCCTTCCTCGTCTCCCGCTGACGGTAGCGGCAGCACGAGTGCGACGTCTCGCTACCTCGGACCGATGGCCCTTCGTCGTTGCAGCGGCGACACAAACAGTGGAGGTACGTCGAGCACGCCAGCATGTATTAATTGGATCGCACTCAAAAGTATTCATGAAGGCGAATTATTAATCGTCGAGCCGGCGGCCGCTCTAACCGATGAATCATCCTCCTTAACACTTAGCTCGGTGGTGGCGAGAATGCTTGGACGCGAGAGTGATGAGAGTGAGCTGCGCGAGCTGCTCTGCTGCCTTGTGGATGCTGATGGTGGTGACGAGGAGGAGGAGGAGGCGCTTGCCGCGGAGGTGGCGGCGGCGGAGGAGAATTGGGTTCGTGAGGTCGCCGCCGTACGCCGTCGTACGGAGAGTGCGCGTTGCCTCGCCTTCTCCCGCTCATCCGGCCTCGATCCAGCGATCGCCTCACGCATTGAATCTCTGGTTAGCAAGCTGCAGCATGGCGTATACACCCGTCATCATGGTGAGCAGTCGCGTTGTGGCGTGGCCCTCTTCCCGCTTAGCAGCCTATTCATGCACTCGTGCTGTCCGAATGCAATCGTTGCTGGATACGACTCCAAATCAAAGAGTCTCATCACACGCGCCTTACGACGTATTCAACCAAACGAGCCGATAACTGTCGCTTACATGGAGCTCTCCTCCGGTTTTATTGGTGCGACGCGACGGGCGCATCTTTGGACGAATTATCATTTTGAATGCGGTTGTGTCGTCTGTGCTGCGCCAAAGGGATCGACACACTATGAGCGTGAGCGGCTTGAGCTATCCCTCATCTGCCCATTCACAGCCGCCAGCAACAAGACGAGCAAGAGGAGTAGTCCAACAAACGAAACGGAGGAGGATGAGGATGAGGATGGCCACCTCCTCCTTCCTACCAACCCTTACGATACATCCTCCGACTACACATGCCGCCATCCCGGCTGCCGCGGGGCCCTCTCCGCCGCCGAAGCAGCAGCGGCAGTTGAGAGCGTACACACGCGGTTTGAGGCGTTGCGTACGCCATTTGAATTAGGCTCCTTCCAACCGGGATGCCACGCGGCACGTGTTGCAGAGAAGCACGCGAGATCTGTACTTGGACGAGCACATCACGAATGGGGTCTGTGGGTCGCTGCCGCCTCCGCACTCGCTACTGGCGCGTCCGATACTGAGCTTCTTATGCTTGCGGTGAACAAACGGAGGGGAATGAAGCCTGTTGCACACCGTGAGGGTGAGGAGGATGTGACATTGCAGATCCACTCGGCGATTGCATACGGTCTCGAAGGGCGTGCTTCATTCGATGCGCTTCGTTATGCCTTCCATCTCGATCGGATCGCATCGGGAGGTTTGATAGAGGAGTTTGTCGAGAGATGGATCCCAGTGACGGCTCAGAAGGTGCGTGCGGCGGCGGTTGCAGCTGTCCGCGGCGAGGGTGGCGTGGAGAGGGGCGTGCAAGCAGCAGATGGCAGGCCGCAACGTCGTAGTGCGGAGGAGGCCGCCGCGGCGGCGCCGACGACGATGGCGGCCGTTGCGGATCGCCGCACTCCGTCAGAGGTGGCAAGATCGTGCGGTATGGCGGAGCGACGGCTGAGAGAGTGGGCACACACGCGGCGTCAGCAGAAGCAGGAGGAGGAGGAGGAGGAGAGCGGCGCATTTGCGTATGCTGGCTTTGATCCGTCCGCAGCCGTCCCCTCTACTATCTCATTACATCAGGTCTGGCTGATTGAGAATGTCCTCACATCAACAGAATGTGATACAGTGCTATCTGCGGTCAAAACCGCCGCCATACAACGCGGTGGATGGGAGATTAATCGGCACGGCAAATACCCAACAACCGATATGCCGCTGACGGAGGTCCCTCAGGTTGAGCCGTTACTACGATCTGCCATCTTCCAACGGGTCCTCTTACCGCTCTGCCAATACTACCTCCCATCCTACTTCCTGCCAGAATGTTTAGCGTTCAACGATCTCTTCTTCGTCAAATACTCCGCAGAAGAGGGCTGCCAGCGCGATCTAAACATGCATACGGACGGCTCCCTCTTCTCATTCAACCTCCTCCTCAACGCGCCGACCGAGTTTGATGGCGGTGGCACCTATTTCGAGCCGACAAAGCTAACCGTCAAACCGTCGCAAAGAGGTATGGCCGTCGGCCATTCGGGGCAGGTCCGGCATAGCGGGCTTGCTATCACACGTGGTGAGCGCTACCTGATTGTTGGGTTCATTGGCTGCATGCCGCATCCGTACGCGATGAGAGGCGAAGGCTGGCAGCGCGAGGCGGAGCGGAAGGGCTTCCTCAAGTTTGGCCAGGCGGCGTGGAGACGGGAGGAGGAGGAGGGGAGGAGGAGGAGCGAGCCGAAGCTTGTCAACGAGCAGCAGCAGCCGCAAAAGGAGGAGGCGGTGGTCGTGGCGCAGCCGATGCGATATGTGCCGGTTGATTAGTTGTGAATGGCGTGCATCGATGCGAGCGAGCGAGCGGCGAGCGCGGAGGGGCGCGCCCACGAGAGCGCGGCGGCCTGTCCAAACATGAAGTTTTCCAAAGTCACAGGCGCGAGCGGTCCCCAAACTTTCGCACCGCGACCGCCCGCCTCTCCCCGCGGTCGCCTTTGTGGCGGCGCTGAGAGGGCGCGCGCATGGAGGCCCTCGCGCTCATCGGCGACCTCGGCCTCAACGTCGTCGACGACGCGGAGATCGCGCGCTGCAAGAAGTACTTCACCTTTTACGACGAGGACAAGGATGGCAAGCTCACCTACGCCGAGCTCCTCTCGTGCTTGCGCGTCTGCGGGCGCAACCCGTCGATCAGCGAGTTCAAGGAGATGGTGACGGAGATTGACTCCAAGCTGGTGCGCGCGAGCCGCACGCGCACAGCGAGAGCCGATGGCGCGGCGCAACAGCGTCTATTATTTTTTTGTGCCGCTCTTCTCACACCCCCCACAACAATAAAAATGGTGTTCGCAGGACGGCGCGCTGGCGTTTGACGACTTTATGAGCTTGTACGTGATGCAGCTCAAGGACGGGCCGAACAACGAGGGTGATCTGATCGAGGCCTTCCAGGCGTTCGACAAGGCGGGGAACGGCTTCATTATGGTCGATGATATGAAGCATGTCCTTACCTCTATGGGGACGGATAGACTTACAGAGGAGGAGGCGGACATGATGCTCAAGATCGCAGATATGGACGGTGACGGCGTCCTCTCGTATGAGGAGGTCATCAAATCGCTCACGCTATCCGATCCGACGGCGGGCGACAAGAAGAGGAAGGATTAGCGAGCGAGCGAGCGTCAGCGCCCGGGGGCGGGCGAGCGTGCCTGCGCGCGTGTGGCGCAACCTCGGCGTCGGCCTGTATCCTTTGTGCGTTGGTACTTTTTGTTTTTCACACGCTGCGCGCCTCTTCACACCAAAAACTATTCGCACACACACGCCGTTCGCCCGCGCCCTCCGACACCGTGTCCCGCCCCCGCGTTCCGCTCGGTTTACTCGCGCCCCCGAAAAGAAAAAAAGGCCCCACTCCCCTCGCATCGTACCTTCACCCGATTGGCCATCCATCGGCCTCCACCTCTCTCTCTCTCTCTCATCGGCCTCCGCCGCCGCATACCTCTCGTCTCTCTCGCTCACGTCGTCCGCAGCTGGTAGTCGCCGTTCTGGGTGATGTATCGTACCCACGGCAACGCCTGATAACCAGACTTTTCGATAATCTTCAGGTATCGCACCTGAGGGGGGGAGGGAGGAGGAGGGAGGAGGAGGGAAGGGCGGTGAGTGGAGATCACGTCGGATGCATGCGCCAAGCGCGGCCCACACGGCACGGCGCGCGCGGCTTGCACACCTGAATGCCCGAGACGGTAAAATAGGGTATCTCAAACTTGACAGTAATAGGCGGCTTATCCTTTTTATCCTCCTCATTCGATACAGAGGGTAAACCGAAATGGGCACGCATAAGATATTCCTTACCTCCATGGAATTGTTTAATCGTCCAAACGATTGCATCACGCTCCGGCGCGTATTTGACCGAACCGATAGATGTCTTGAACGAAGGGGTATCCGCATCCGGCGGCACAGGGATCACAATCTCGACATTATTCGCGGTAGAGCGCTGCTTGAATTGCGATTTGGCCTTGATCATATATTCGATGCGGGAATGGGAGTGCGGCTCGACGACGGCCTCGATCCATAGCAGCGGCTTCACCTGAGGAGGAGGAGAGGGAGGGGAGGAGGAGAGCGAGAGGAGGCGTGAGAGGGAGATGGACGCATGCGTTCGTGCGGCGGCGGCGGCCTGCTGCGGCGGCGGCGCTCGGCATGGTGCTGCTGCTGCAATGTGTTTGGCACACACACACACACACACACGCACCTGCGTATTGAGGCGATAGCTCATGAGCTCGAACTCCCCATCCGGCGGTATAAAGGAGATCGTCCGATCATTCTCGAAGCGCGCTAACCGTACGCATTGATGGAATTTGATGTCCTCCATCTCGACCGCTTTACCTTTCGCACCGCGGCCGCCCGTCCGCCTCCCCGTCGCCTCAAATAGAAGCTTATCGTTTAGGCCGAGCTTAAGCTCGGGCATGCCGGAGAGGTACGAGCGCATCTTTAACGAGCCCAAAATCTCCGAGCGGAGCAAAGTGCCGTTCGCGGCGACGAGGAGGTTGAGCCGCTCGACGACGTCGAGGAAGATCTCGTTCTTTCGATGCTTGATGCCCTCACTCCGCCACGAGACCGCATTCGTCACTGCCATCGGCGGCTTGACAACGTCAAGCTTGTGCGCCTCCTGCGTAATGTACTCGCGCAGGATCTTCGCCTCCGAGATCTGCGGGTAGCCAAAGTCCATCATCTCGTCCATCAGCTCGTACGTAATCACAAAATTGTCGCGTATCGACTCCTCCTCCAGCTCGCGAAAGTACTCCTTGAGGACCTCGACGAGCCGGTAGAGGAATAGGAGGATCATCGCGGCGTTCGAGTTGCGCTGCGTCACCGCCATGATGTACAGGTTGTTGTACTTGATGTACACGTACGTCGTGCCGTGCTCGAGCCAGACCGGCCGCTCGTCGGCCTCGTCCGCCTCGAGCACATGGCCCGAGAAGCGCTCGACGCAGTTCATCGGCACGTCGCCGCGGTAGTTGCGCGAGATGATGACCTTGCCCTTGACGTCGAGGATGAAGACGGCGGAGGCGGTCATGCTGGCGGCGGCTCAGGCGGCGGTGTAGTAGTGGTGTGGCGGGAAGAAAAACGAAAACGCGCCAACTCCGCAGCCTGAGAAGAGAATGGGAAGGAAAAAATGAGCGTGAGAGCCGGGAGAGGAGGTGGGAGGGCAGAGCAGGTGGGTGCTCAGGCCGGAGGAAAAAAGAATTGCAGCGGCCGCGCGCGCGGGAGGGGGATGATGTGGGCCGACGGGGCGCCGCAAGGGAGAGAGGGAGGCGGGAGAAGGCGAGAGGGGCAGGAAGAGGAGAAGAGCGCGACCGCGACGCCGCCCCCGGGGCAAGAGGGGTGTGGGAACGCCGGGGCGTGGCGTAGGCGCGGCGCGCCCGGCCGCCGCACGAGGCGCGAGGGCGAAAAGACCCCGGCGGTGCCGGCGGTGGCGTGGCGAAGGGCACGAGAGGAGAGGCGCGCGCACAGTCGGAAGAGGTGTCGTGCGACGGCGTGCACGCACTCGCAGGTGAGCAGGTCCGCCGTACACACCAAATGGCCGTCAGCTCGACTCCTTGCTTCCTTCCTCACTGGCCTCCCTTGCGCAAAAGGATCACCGAGGTGTTTCGGGCACGCCTGCTTTCGCAGGGTCGTTCACGCAAACATCGAGCACTTTCCTAAAGAATAAACTTTAGAAAAGGCCTTCAGCCTGAGATCTCGACGCAATGGGGCATCTGCCCCATCCGTGACACCGCCAGACGTACCATGCTGCCTGTCGTACAGTATAGCAGATACCTTAAGTTTGGCCCAGTGGTAAACACTGGGTGCCCCCATCACAAATATCGTACTCAAGGAGTAGAAGCTTGAGTACCGGCCTTTGGACCGTTCGGTGACTGAAGCCGCAATGTGTCTCTGATTCTGATCCACTCGCCTTCGCCCGTGCTCGCGCCGAGGCGATTGCAAGCTTTGAATAGGACACTCTCAGGATAACGGAGCTTGCGGAACTCCGCCATTTTATCAAGCGCCCCGATCCTCAACATCTCGGGGTCGCTCGCCTGTTCGTGCACCTTCCTGAGACACGCTGTAAGCGTTGCCCTCTTTTGCAGGAAGGGCGCGTTCGCATAGAAATGCGAATACCTCCACCGCACCACCTTTCCGCCCTCATTCTCATTCTTCAGCTTATGCCGGATCCGCCGGCCCTCCTCCACATGATATGTCGTCTCGAGGAACGTCCCGTCCTTCCCCGCCTCCAGCCGGAGCGGCTCCTGGTAACACTGTGACTTCGCAAAATCAGACACAAATCGCTCGGCGTCCCATGCCGACGTCTTCGCATAGACCATCAGAATATCGTCCATAAACTGCTTCATCCGAAAGTACTTTCGATCCTGCGCCGCAATCGTCTGCAGCCATTCGCTCTCCATCCATGCACACGCGCCAATCGTCATGCCCGGCGACTGCGGCTCTCCCATAGGGATGCCCGCTTCCTGCTTGTACAGCCGACCCGTCGGCATCTTCACAAACGTGTTGTCAAGCGAGAACTCCATCACGTCCAGCATCACCTGGAACGGTATCTTCTGCGCCTTCACTCGGCTCTGCTTCCACGAGCACGGCACCGTGTTGCTGAACTTCGGCACGTACACTCCATCGCGCCCCGTCTCGCTCTCGATCCTCTTCAGAATGTTCCGCAGCGCAAACCGAATCGTCTCCTTCGGCATATTCGGATAGCAACCCTCAATGTCATACACCTTCATCTCGATCGCTCCATGTATACCTATCGCATTCTCTGCCTCTCGCAGAAACTTTGGCACGTCGCTCGTCTTGTTTATCACGAAATGCTCCCCCGGAATCCGTGACACCTCCATCCACGCACACACACACACCTCCTCCTCCTCTCCTCCTCACGCCTGCTTGAACATCGGGTGCGACGTCCACCCGCGCTCCTTGTGGATCTTGACGATGTGCGCAAAGTCGCGCCGCGCCTCCTCGTACACGTAGTCGCTCTCCTTCGCCTTGGCGTCGGTCGTTTTGAGCCGCGCGTTGCCGACGAGGAGCATCGCGCGCACCGACATGACGAGCGCCGAGATGGAGGTGGCGGGCGACCACTCGCTCGGCGTGAGCAGCTCCATGCAGATGCCGCCGCCGTTGAGCACGTAGCCCGTCCCCTCGCGCAGCCGCGGCCGCAGCATGTGCACGAATGGCGGCGAGTTGGGGTAGTCGGTAGGGAAGAGGATGCGTAAGGAGACGCGCTCGAGCTTCCGCTTGCGCAGGTCGGCCGAGATCTCCTGGTCGGCCTCAAAGTCGTACAGGTGGAGGTCCCACGTGTACAGGTCGCTCGGGTCGACGGGCGTCGCCTCGAACGAGTGCAGCTTCCGGCAGCCGCCCTGCTCCTCGCACTTTGCGAGCGTCTGGTACTCCTTCATCAGCCGCTTGAGCGAGCGGTGGTCGGTGTGGCCGGTCGTCTGCGGCGTCGTCGACGAGGCGGAGGAGGAGGAGGACGACGACGCGGCGGACGCGCCGCGAGGACGCGCCGCCGCGGGCGCCGCCGCCTTCTCCGGCTTGGCGGCCGGCGGCGGCGCCGGGGGCTGCTGCTGCTCGCGCCGCGCTGCCTTCGCCGGCCGCGCGGGCGGATCGTGCGGCGGCTGCTTGTCGCCGTCCTCCATGAGCCACTGCAGCGCGCCCTCCAGGTCGTCGGGCCGCGCGCGCACCGCCGCCTTCATGCGGCCCTTCTCGAAGCCCATGCCGAGCAGCTCCGCCTCGATCGACGACTTCTGTTCCGCGATCGGCGGCGGCGCGGCCTG
>AEAR01000305.1_pt1 | contig 14639 bp, 9 predicted proteins | sample 349768 | NCBI WGS metagenome assembly AEAR01 (sample SAMN02954311, study PRJNA50327) | marine metagenome | biome: aquatic; feature: Florida Straits; material: sea water; isolation source: Florida Straits, depth 75m | depth 75 m m | reverse complement strand
GGCGACGTGTACGAGGGAGAGTACAAGGCGGGTGAGAAAGAGGGGCGCGGCACGTATCGTCATGCCGAAGGCGACGTTTACGAGGGAGAATGGAAGGCCGGTGAGTATGAGGGGCGCGGCACGGAGCGTTGGGCCGACGGCGACGTGTATGAGGGAGAATACAAGGCGGATAAGCGAGATGGGCGCGGCACGTGGCGTTTTGCCGATGGCAGCGTTTACGAGGGAGAATTCAAGGCGAATCAGTATGAGGGGCGCGGCACGTTGCGTTTTGCCGACGGCGATGTTTACGAGGGAGAGTGGAAGGCCGATAACAAAGAGGGGCGCGGCACGTATCGTCATGCCGACGGGGTGGTGGAGGTGGGCTTCTACAAGGCGGGCGAAGACGTGGGCGAGGGCGTGACGTGGAGCGCCGACGGCCAGAGGGCGTATCGAATGCGCGATGGCATGCCGGTGGAGAGGATCTCGCTCGAGGAGGCGCGTCGTATCGTCGCAAAGCACGGCCTTCCACTGCCCGAGATTGGTCGGCTGGCTGCGCGATGGCATACCGGTGGAGAAGATCTCGCTCGAGGAGGCGCGTCGCATCGTCGCAGAGCTCGGCCTGCCTCTGCCCGAGATCCAGCCGGTTGACTCAGCCAAGAAGAAGGTCGGCCGTCAGTGGGAGTATGAGGGTGAATACGATGCGGCGGGCCAGCCGGACGGCTATGGCACGGTGCGGTTTGCTAACGGCGATGTTTACGAGGGACAGTGGAAGGGAGCTATGAGGGAGGGGCACGGCACGTATCGTACTGCCGACGGCGAAGTTCACGAGGGAGAGTGGAAGGGGGATAAGCAAGAGGGGCGCGGCACGTACCGTTCTGCCAACGGCGACGTGCACGAGGGAGAGTGGAAGGAGGGTATAATGCAGGGGCCCGCAACTTTGCGGCAAGACGGCAACGTGCTGGTGTCCTTACTCGAGGCGAATACTCCTGTGGGCGAAGGCGTAAAGTGGATGGCCGACGGTCAGACGGCGCATCGGATGCGTGATGGCAATATCATGGAGGAGATCTCGCTCGAGGAGGCGCGTCGCATCGCGGAGATGATGATGTTGCGGCGGCCATGGAGCAGCTTGACGTGCGTGAGGAGGAGGCGGGACCGTCCGAGCTGCGATTGGAGGAGAACGAGGAGGAGCTCTGTGTCTTTGATGAAGCGCAGAGCTGCGATGAGCAGGACGAGCCTGAGGACGACATCGATCCGATCGTCGAGATGTCGGACGAAGTCAAGCCCGAGGCCGAGCCCGACTCGCCGCCGGAGGAGCTCGTCTGCCCGCTCACCCACGAGCTGATGGTCGATCCTGTCATCCTGATGGGCAGCGGTCAGACATACGAGAGGGCGCCGCTCGAGCGGTGGCTCGCGACGCACGATACGGATCCGATGACGGGAGCGAAGCTTACGAGAAAGGACCTCGCAGAGAACGTGCTCGTGCGGTCGATGTGCCGCAGGTACAGCGGTAGGTAGGTGAGTGTCCTGATAGTAAGTGCCCACGCCGACGCCCACCCGAAGTCTTCGGACTTTTTTTCGTCGGCCGTGTTGTCGCCGCCTTTCGCCTCGGCCGCCGCTCAATGCCAGCGCTCCACGACCTAATCGACCTCAAGCGATACCCCCTCACATCGCTCACCACCGCTGCTGGTCGTGCCTTCCTGCAAACCGTTCGATGCGAGCTCGAAATTCACGGCTGCGCGGTTTTGCCCGGCTTTTTAAAGCCGTCGGCATTGGCTGCGGGCATCGCCGAATGCAGACGCGCGCGTGCTGCCGGAATGGTCTTTTCGCGTGCACGCGACCACAACGTTTACATGTCTCCTGCTGACGATTCGCTTCCGACTGGCCATCCGGTGCATCGGCTTCAGACCCGGACGCAGGGATACATTGCCTACGATCAACTGGAGCATTCGTCCATCTTTCGCGCTCTCTATTTGTCTGAGCCTTTGACCGATTTTGTATGCGCGGCGACGCAACGCGATCTCTACCGATCGGCCGATCCGATTGCGTGCGCGCCGATATCCGTCATGGAGGCCGGCCAATGCTTCCCATGGCATTTTGACGAGAATGATGTGACGCTGACACTCATGCTGCAAGCCGCGTCGGAAGGCGGCACCTTTGAGTTTTATCCGAGGCTGCGTTCGGAAGCCGACGAGAATATCGATCGGGTCAGTAAAATCCTCGACGATGATTTGGACGGTGTCGTGTCCTCGCCATTGGAGCCGGGCGACCTGCAGCTCTTCCACGGCCAGAATGCCTTGCACCGCGTCACTCACGTCGCTGAGGACGCGACCGAGCCGCGCTTTCTGTGGGCGCCTGCTTGGAATGACCGGCCGGGCTTGGTCAACACCGTCGCACGATCGACGACCTCGTACGGCCGAGCGCTGGAGGTTCATCACCAGAGGGAGGAAATAGCAGGGAGAGAAGGGCTGAGGGGTCGAAGAGCTTTTCTATAGGCGCCGCCGTGAGCACCTACGAAGTCTGCCGTTGGCGCATCCGATGGCACCAAAGCCATTGTCGTCCTCCGCCAAGAGGAATGGCGCAAAGCCAAAGGCAGCTGCGCCTGCGGCCGAACCTCCCGCCGGCAAGAAAAAGCCCTCCGCGAAAATGGCCAGCACGGCGGGCAAATCGCGTGAGGCACCGCCGCCGTCGTCTCCGGCACCGCTCTCCTCGGCGAGCCAGGAATCCTTCGGCCTGCCAACGCCGCGACCCGCCGAGGAGTCAAAATGGAAATTGAACCACGGCTTGGTGTACGACGGCGAGACAAACGAATCGGGCGAGTGGCACGGCCGCGGCGCGTTAAAGGTTGCCAACGGCGATTTTTACGAAGGCACGTTTGTCGACGGCGAGCTGGAGGGCGAAGGATACGTTCGGTACGCCCGCGGCAGCACCTACGAGGGTCAATTCGTCGCGGGCCTTCAGGAGGGCGTCGGCACGTTGAAATACAAGGAAGGCGGCAGCTACGAGGGCGAATGGAAGGCCGGACGGCGGCACGGTCAGGGCACGTCGTATTATGCGAGCGGCAATACCTTTGAAGGGGAGTACGAGGCGGGCAAGCGGGTCAACCTTGGCACGTGGAGGTATGCCGACGGCACCGTGGAGGTCAACTTCTATCAGAATGATCAGGCGGTTGGTGAGGGCGTGCGCTGGAATCAGTTGGATAAGAATAATGTGTGGGACGAGAGCAATGAGTGGAGGGCGTGGAAGCTGATGGATGGGAGGAAGGGCGACGAGATCTCGCTGGACGAGGCGCGGACGATCGCGCAGGGAGAGGAGCCGTATCTGATCAGCTGAGTAGCGAGAAATCGGTCATGGCCCAAAAAGGGAGGGGTACAGCTCCAGAAAACATCCGGCGCGAAGGTGCGCTCCGCGCGAGGTTTGGACGGTCGCAGATTCGGCGTCGTCGGGCGGCCTCTCGTCGCCCCCAAAATGCTTGCACGATCGATCCGACTGCCTAATTTATTACGTATTCGCCGCCTCACTCAATCTCGCCAACTTTCCAGCCTCCCACCTTCGGTCGATGCCGTCGTGGTCGGTGGTGGCGTCGTGGGCTCTTCGGTCGCCTACCAGCTGCAAAAGCGCGGCTTGTCGACGCTGCTTCTAGAGGCGCACCAGCTGACGGCCGGCACGACGTGGCACACCGCCGGCATGCTCTGGCGGCTCCGCCCGTCGTACGTGGACATCGAGCTGCACACGCGGACGCGGCAGCTCGCCATGGAGTTGCAGGAGGACGGCGAGGCGTGGACCGAGAACGGCGGGCTCTTCATCGCGTGCAACAAGGAGCGGCTCGCCGAGTACGAGCGGCTCGCGCAGACGGGCGTCTATTACGGCATCGAATCGAGCGTCGTATCACCGGCCGAGGCCAAAAAGATCCATCCGCTGCTAAATGTTGACGACGTGTACGGCGGAATCTACTCGCCCACCGACGGTACGCTCGACCCTGCGGGCCTCACCAACGCGTACGCAAAAGCGGCAAAGGGTCTCGGCGCGAAGGTCGTCGAGGGCATACGCGTTGCTTCGGTGGGCACGGAGGGAATTGCGTCCGCCGACGGGACCACTGCACAGCGAGTAACAGGAATCACAACGGAGTGTGGCCAAACCGTCAAAGCGACGCACGTCATCAACGCATGCGGTAGCTGGGCGGGTCCGCTCTCCGCGTCCGTCGGCGCGCCGTTGCCCCTCCTTGCGATGAAGCACGCGTATGTCGTGACGGAGGGTCTGGAGGAGCACGGGATGCATGGCGGGCTACCGAATGTAATACGCGCGACCATCCATCACAATCCAACCCTCATCTCCACTCTCTCTTCTCTCTCTCTCTCTCTCTGATCACAATCCACCCTCATCTCCTCTCTCTCTCTGACACACTCTGTGTGTATGCATGTGTGTATGCATGCTGCAGGTGCGTGATCACGATCTATCCATCTACCTCAAGGCGCAAGGCGGCGCTCTCGCTCTGGGCGGCTACGAACAGAATCCCGAGTTCTGGGAGGAGCCGAAGAAGGACTTCTCGTTTGGCCTGTTTGACCTTGATTGGGACACCTTCCTTCAGAACATGGAGGGCCACATACAACGATGCCCACCCATAGAACAGACCGGGATCGCGTCGACCGTCTGCGGTCCAGAGGCATTCACCCCCGATCACAAGCCACTCGTCGGCCCCCAGCCGGGGCTACGCGGCTTCTGGCAGGCGTGCGGCTTCAACTCAATGGGAATGATGCTTTCGGGCGGGATGGGCGAGCAGCTTGCAACATGGGTCGCTACCGGCGCTCCAACGATCGATCTGTTCTCGTACGATCCCGGACGCTTCCATGAGAGCAACGCGAGGGATGCCGTGTGGGTAAAGGACCGCACGCATGAATCGTACGCAAAGACCTACTCGATCGTCTTCCCAAGCGATGAGGCCCTAGCCGGGCGCGGCAAGCGGACCTCCGCCCTCTATTCTAGCCTCTCTAAGGCCGGGTGCGTCTATCAGGCACGGCATGGCTATGAGCGGCCCGGTTGGTTCTTAGGCGAAGGCGTTGGCGCTTCCGCTTTACCACTGAGCTATGATTACTATGGCGCATATAGCGGTGAGGGCACTGGATGGCGGCTTGGCGAGGGCTATGGCGACGTGCCCAAGCATACCGAGAACCTTTACAACGATCTGATCGAGGGCGAGCTGACATTCGGATGGCCCAAATCGTTCGCGACGGTCGCGGAGGAGGTGCGCGCCGCAAGGGAGGGCTGCGCCTTCTTCGATACTTCCTATTTTGGAAAGCTGATGCTGACGGGGCCGAAGGCCGACGCGGCTATGCAGTGGATGTGCTCCGCGGATCTCGACGGGAAGGAGATTGGCTCTGTGACGTACACTCCTCTTTGCAATGCGCATGGCGGCGTGGAGGCGGATCTTACCGTGACGAAAGTCGATGAGAACAGCTGGTATCTAGTCACTGGCGGCGCCACAATGTCCCGAGACAAGCGCTGGATGCTTCACGCGCTCGAGGCGGGTGGATACACTGCAGGCGACGTCCATCTAAACGACATGAGCGCAGACATCACTCTTCTCTCTGTGCAAGGCCCACGCTCGCACGAGCTCCTAGCGCCTCTCACCGCGGGCGGCGCTCTTGACGATCTCGAGTCCTTTGCCTTCTCGAGCGCAAGGGACATTACATTCGCCAACGTGCCCAATGTACGCTGCTTACGGCTCACCTTTGTAGGGGAGCTTGGCTTCGAGCTCCATCTACCAGCGAGCCAGGCGGCCAATGCGTACGAAGCCCTGAAGGCTGCGGGCAAGCAGCTGGAGCGAGAGACTGGTGCGCCTGTACGTGACGGCGGATACTTTGCGATTGACAGTTTAAGCGCCGAGAAGTCGTATCGCCACTGGCATGCTGACTTGGGCGCGGGAGACACGCCAATGGAGGCGGGAATCGGCTTCACAACACTACCAAAGCTCAAGCGTGGCGATGAGGTCACATTCCTTGGGCAGCAGGCTCTGCACGCAAAGCATTCGGCAGGTTTGCAGCGTCGTCTGGTCACGCTTGTCCTTGATGATCCGGGCGGTCCTGATGGTGTGGCACCGCCTCTTCATGGCGGCGAAGGTCTATTGCGCAACGGCGAGTGCATTGGCTTTGTCCGATCGTCGGCGTACGGCCATACCCTTGGTCGGAGCATCGTGACAGGTAGATCAGCACACCTCCCTCTGACCTACTCCCTCGAGCACTCATTTCAACGCTCTCCATTTCTCACCGCCTCTCGATCAATCACATCCAACACACACCTCCCTCTGACCTCCTCCTTACTCCCTACTTCCAAACACAGGTTACGTCGACTGCCCGGAGGGAGTGCCAAAGATCACACCGAAGTGGCTGCGTGAGGGGAGCTGGGCCGTTCAGAGCAAGCTCAAGGAGCCTATGACCGCGTCGCTACATCTCAAGCCGCCGTTTGATCCAGATGGGAAGAGGATGAAAGGGGAGTATGAGGATAAGGAAGAGGAGCTGAAGGCGGCGACCGCGTGAGAGAGACAGAGATGAGGATTGAGGTACGGTATTGAGAGAGGTCCGGTTAGGACGGGTCTTGGATGGTATAATTGTAGGGTGTACGATTTGTGTCTTCTTCTTCTTCTTCTCACCATCACTCGCCTCGCACAATCACACATCGCTCACTCTCGCTTCATCTCACATACCGCAAACCGCCCCGCATACTTTCTACGCATCGCCACCGACAAGTCAAGCGCATCGCCCACCGGCTTGGTCGGATACATCTTCCGGCTCACTTGGAACTCGAACGCGTGGCTTGCCCTCACTTGATCATCCATCGCCTTTGTGAACGGCCTTCCTTCGCTAACCTGCTTCTTCGCCTTCGCAATGAGTAACACCGCGCGCTCTTTATAGTAATCGTTGATGAGGCCCGACCAGTGCTTCGACGCATAATCGATCGGACCCCCCGGCTGCTTGACCGCGCCTTTGGGCACCGGATTCCATGTCGTGAGCTGGCAGCGCGCGTTCCATTCGTAAAAGTGCTCACATCCGACTACCTCGGGTGGGATGGTAGGCGCGAACGGCCCTGTGCAGTCGTTGGTATCATTCCGTGGCGGCTGTTGGGAGTCGGATGCTATGAGGTGCGCACTGCCGACGTCCCTTGCCATCTGTAGCCACGAGCCGAGGAGGAAGGCCTGATCGCTCGCGACAAGAGTATCAAGATCATTCAACACCTCCACGTACGCATCGCCGTAGAGCTTGATGGAAGTGGAAGAGCCCTCGTGGGGCACGGCTTTGAAGGCATCAGAGAGATTCATGGAGAGTGGAGTTGCGATCTGAGCGAGGACCTCCCTGCCGACATCTATCAGATCGTAACGAAGCGGTTCATCGAGCGTGGTAGTACTAGTGGCTTGATCAGCAGCCGCGTCAGCACCAGCAGCAGCCGCGTCAGCACCAGCCGCAGCAGCCACGGCAGAGGAAGTAGTAGCAGCCTGAGCGACTTTGATGAGATCTCCCCATGCTTCATACAGCAGGCACATCTTTTGACTCGGGGTGTAGCGATCAGCCAACCAACCCCAATGAGCAGTGCCAGGAAGATGCGGCACACCAGTCGTATCCTGCACGCTCTCGTCCTTGCTATAGACAGATTGAGTGAGGGCCGTCCACGCGCGTTCTGTCGCTGCCGCGGCTGCAGGGATGTTGTACCTCTTCAAGGCGCGAGTTATTGCATAGGCTGTTGGATCGAGGGACGCGTTATGGAAGTGGGAGTCGAGGATAAGATCGTAGTAAGCAGGATTCTGATCAATGCCTTCGCTCGTGAAGCCGGTCCCGACGATATTCGTTTTGGGATGCAAGGCGCGAGAGGGCAGCTCCGCCGCTCGTGTCATGTTCCCCTTCATCCCATCCGTACCTCCAAACTCGTGCAGCTTACTCCATACGAACGGAGTATCAAAGAAGCTGTTCCACTTGAGCCACTCGCCTTCGTTGTAGTCCATGTCTATGATCACGAACTTATCCTTCGGAGCCGAATCAATAAAGCCTTTCAGCGCGTTGAGGCGCGACGAAGTGTGCTTCCAGAACTCGAAGGCAAAGCCTTGGAAGGACCAGATGGCGTGTGGGTCCGTGCGATTCAACCCCATGTAGGCATTCGTGCCGCGGCGCTTCCAGAGCGGATCATCTGTGACGGTGTTAACAACAGTGCTGTTATCGCTTCCATCGAGCCACGGCGCGGTGCCGCCATTAAAGTAGCCGTCGAGCTGATACCAATGGTCATCACTACCAAACGCCTTGGTCAGCTCGCTCATCCAAACATCGGCGACCTTACCAAAGTTCGGGTCGAGAGAATCCATCCAACCGGTCTTGCCTTGCTTTGTGATGTTCGTGTCCTTTAGCAACGCCTTGAGCTCAATCGGCACGTTACCTTGGAAGCCGGGCAGTTGGCCAATCAGGCCGAGGGATCGCGATCTGTTGAGTATCCTCTGCTGAAGAGTAAATTGTGACTTCATAAAGGAGCGTGGTAAAGGCCCGGCGATGCCCGCGCCGTACTCATTCTGGCCGCGCGACCATGTGAGGAAGGCCGGGCCATTAAACCAGCCTCGTATCGTCGCGTCGTCCAGACCGAAGCGTTGGAAGGCTCTGTACTGGACCTCCTCCTGTCCGGTTAAAGCGAGGAATAAATTGACGCCGCGCAAGGCCATCCAATCAAGCAGGCCCTCCCAATGCGACCAGCTGTACCACACGAGCGAGTACGAGTGCGTGCAGACGTTCATCACATAGGAGTGAGGTACCGCACGGCAAATGTCGGCGCGGCCGCCGGTCGCGTCCATCGTGGGCCATCCGGCCGCCGGCTTGGCGATGCGGGAACCGCCGCCACGCGGCCATCCGATGGTCAGGTTGGCGCGCTCACGCAGGTAATAGCCGACGGCCGCGGCGAGCGTCGAGGCGTCGCCGGCAAACACGGTGATTTGATGGCCCGGAAGGTCGCGTACGTCGTCCACGGAGAAACAGCGGCCAAGCGCCGCGTCGATATGGAGTTGAAAATGTGAGGAGAGGCCGGGCAGTGTGCGGTCGAGGAGGGCAGCGACGGGAGCGGTCGGGTTGGCGGCTGCAGCGAGCGCGAGCAAATTCATCAACTCGCAAAAAACTTCGGGAGGTGCTCGGCACGACGCCATCGCTTTCTGAGGAATGCACTGGTGCGTGGCGCGATTCGATAACCACAGTGCTCGCGGCGCCACAAACAACTTTCACGTTCACTTTCGCGATTGCAAACTCCAACGCTTTTCGCTCGCGTCGCCTTTCTAGCTTCACAATGGCCTACGTCGCGGGCGGCATGACCAAAGCCGAGGAGGACGCTCTCCTCCAACGAAAGCGGCGCGCAGACGCCAAGAAGAAGGAGGCGCCAGAGGTCGACTGGGAGGCTGCAAAGCAGATGTTCTCCTCAGCTCCAACATACGAAGGTGAATACAATAGCTTCAACCAAAAGGAGGGCTTTGGCACGGAGCGCTTCCCCGCTGGCGACGTGTACGAGGGCCAATTCAAGGCGGACGATTGGCACGGGTCTGGCAAGCTGCGTTACGTTGGCGGCAATGTGTACGAGGGCGAGTTTAAGCTCGGCCAGAAGGACGGACGCGGTGTCTATCGCTTTGCTAGCGGCGAGGAATATGATGGCGAATGGAAGGCGGACAAGCGAGAAGGGCGCGGCACGTACCGCGCGGCGAATGGCGATGTGTACGAGGGCGAGTACAGCCAGAATAAACGCAACGGCAAGGGTTGCTGGCGTTTTGTTGACGGCGGTCTCGAAGCTAATACCTATAAAAACGACCACGCGGTCGGCGATGGTGTAATGTGGCGCGGGGACGGTAAGACGGCGGTGAGGTTGAAGGATGGCAAGTTTATTGAGGAGATACCGTTGGAGGAGGCGAGGGAGAGGGCGATGATAGATGGGCTGCCAATGCCAGAGGTTGGGTGGAACGCTGCGGCCGTGAGCTGAGAGTGCTGGCGTTATTTCTGTACACCGATTTCGCACCTGCTATACAGCACTTACACACCGCGTCACAAAGGATACACTCCTCACTCGCACACACACAGGATTCACTCTCGTTACTCTCACGTTCCGTTCAAAAACACCAACCGCGCCTATACCTTGATCCCGTCACCGGATTATACACAAACCGTTCACAAACCTCGTCATCGCCCCACGCGCACCACCCTCTCGCGCTCCCTCTCATATTTACGCCGCCGCCGCAACCTTGAGCGGCTTCGCCTCCGGCTTCCCACCCGCGGCAATCGGCGGCTCCGCCAGCACTTCCACCGGCCACTTATTGCCATAACACTCGACGACAAGGCCAGACTGGCCAGGCGTCGCGAGCGGGTTACCATCGTCGCCGTTCTTGACGTATCCGATTGCGACCGTCTTGCCGGTGATCGCCCCCTTAGCGGACGTCGTCGTGAAGCCCACAACCGTCTCACCCATAAGAACGGGCGAATCGCCCGGTACAGACCATGCGTGCTCCTCGCTCGTCTCCACCATAAACATCGCATGACGGCGACCGGCGGACGCTTGCGGCGGTGTCGACTCCCTGCCGAGGAAGGTCGTCGTCTCGTCCTTGCGCTTAAGAGCCACAAACGGCTCGATGCCCGCCTCGGTCCAGTGTGCGTAGTCGAGATCGCTCTTGATACGGAAGCCCTTCTCCACGCGAAGAGAGTTGACGGCCTGGCCGCCAAAGGGCTGTAAACCCATCTCCGCAGAGACCGGATGCTCCCAGATCCGCTCCCACAGAGGGGCGACATGATCCGTTGACACGTGGAGCTCGAAGCCGGCCTCGCCAGTGAAAGAGATGCGGAAGACACTCGCAGGGATGCCGCAGACGTCCAAGTTACGCATCTGTAGGAAGGGAACTCCCTCGCTCTCCGGGCAGATCGCCGCCATAAGATCAGCCGCACCCGCACCAGCAACGTGTAGGATCTCGACATCCTCAGTAATGTTGCTTAGCTCGACCGAAGTTGGCTCGAGGATGCCATTGGCAACAAGGACATTACGCTGCTGCTCGAGCCACGCGAGGTCGTGCTCGGCATAGTCGCGGGAGCCGACCAAATAGAAGTCGTGCTCAGACGCATTCGCGCCGCGCTTGGTCACGGTGAACTCCGCAAGCAGCTTGCCAGCCTTCGTGGTTGCGTAGGTGAGACGGCACCGGCCGTGCGCCTTTGGCAGGTTGTTTGTTAGGCAGTGCTCGAGGAGCTTCGTTGCACTGTTATCGCCGTTGATCGAAGACTTCACACTGAGCTTGGAGAAGCTTGCATAGCCGATGCCAACGCCGGTGAGTAGATGCGCAGCCTCCCGCTCGGCATGCGGAGCCCACGCGTGGTTGAGGAAGGTCTGGTACGGCACCTCAGCGCCGGGCGGCGCAAAGGCCATCGGCACCTCCACGCCTGCATTCGAGAAGGAGAAGAGAGCCCCGTGCTTTGCTAACGCCGCTCGCAAGGCCTCACGTCCTGGAGGATGAACGACCGCGTCACGCCCGGCCGGTCTATTCTCATGCGGGTACGAGATTCGGTTGTTGTGGGAGTAGGTCTCTATGATCTTGGCGTTGGCATATGAGTCGTTCGCCCATTTGCCGTAGCGGAGCGGATCGAACTCGGTCGCCATATCATACGGCTGCTCGCCCTCCACAATAATATGCGCGAGGTACTCGGAGAGCGCTAGACTCTGTGCGACGCCGTACGTAAGCGAGTTGAAGTCGTAATATCCAGGAAGGCGTGTACGGCCGCAACGCGCCAACGAGTCGCCCGTCCAGATCGTCGGCCCGTTGACGACACTCTTAATGCCGACCTCTCCCAAAGCGGGGATCAGCTCCATGGCATGCGCTAGACAGTCCTCGATGCGCTCGAGCGCCGGCGGGAATAGATCGAACGCAAAGTGAGAGGGCGGGCCCTCTTGCCACTCTGGGCGTACATGCACTCCGTCCTCATACGGACCCACCAAAAGGCCGTCACGCTCCTGGCGAACATAGGACGAGCCGGCAAGATCACGTAGTACAGGCACGCGCTGGCCATCGCCCAAGCGGCCCTCGAGCTGCGGTAGAGCCTCCGTCACCGCGTATTGGTGCTCGATCACGAATGCCGGATGGTTCATCGCGATGCCGGTGGCGGCGGACAGTTGGTTCGAGAACTTGCGTGACCATAAGCCGGCGCAGTTGATGACGACGTCCGCCGTGAGCGTCTCAACCTCGCCCTCCGCCGCCGCCGCCGCCGCCGCCTCGCCAGACACGCCCTTCTTGACCGTCACGTCAAACTTGCCGTCGGGCCGTACGCTCACCGTGTCGACCTCAGAGTTGAACTTGAAGTGTGCGCCGTCCGCCTTTGCATACTTACCGATGGCCATTGTGAGCATCGACGGGTCGACATCGCCATCGTACGGCGTGTAGACGCCACATTCGATGCCGGAGACGTCGACGAGCGGATGCAAGCTCACGATCTCCTCTGGGCTGATCATAGTCGTTGGCAGCGACGGGTCGGTGTCGTAGAGTTTGGCCAGCGCGATGTGCTGCTTCGCCTCGAGAAGACGGTCGGCGTTGCCCTTCTCGATGAGGCGGATCGAGCCGGTGAGGTGCAGTCCCACGCCGCCAGCCTCCTCGTGCATTTGCGTCATCCGCTCGAGCGCGCGCACGTGGATCTTCTTGATCTTTGGCGAGCCGCCGAACCGAGTCACAAGTCCTGCCGCATGCCATGTCGCTCCGGCGCAGAGCTGTGCGGCCTTCTCGAGCACGGTGACGCCGACGCCGCGCGCGGCCAGGTCACGCGCTAGTGATGTGCCCGCGACGCCGCCGCCGATGACGATCGCGGACTTGGGCATCGCGACGGGCGCCAGCTTCCGTCTGAAAGCGAATCTGGCTCCCGCGCCGCGAATAAAAGTTCGGCTGCGCGTCGGCACGAGCACTAGAGATGTACCCCCCAGATGGACCCACAAAACTGCCCACCTACCTACTCGGCTCCTCCTTGTGCGACGCATAGCTCAAGTAAATCAGCCAAAGGAACGAGACGCCCGCCACCAAGCCGATGCGAAGCTCTGGCGGCGTGAACTTGAAGTTGACAAAGTGGAAGGCCGGCCACATGGACCAGTAGGTTGTGAGCACGCCACCGCCTCCCATGAATTCTGGCAGCGCGTCGTGTTTAGCGTAGCGATTCAGTCCGTCGAGCGCCGTGCCTTCGCCAAGCATCACAGTTTTAAAGGGATAGTAAAGCGGCAGATAGATCATCGGCACGTGAATGGTAGAATCGGCGACGCACTTTTTCAGAGCCGTCATAACGTCCTGGTCATTGCCGAATATTCGGCCAAACGCGACATTGTAAACGTAGTGCTGGCCGACACCGAGGTACGCACCGCTGAAGAACGCAAAGGCAAAGTTCCGCTTCCAATCGATCTTATCGGCCTTCTCGACTTGGACCTGAGCAATCGCGTCGCTCGCGGAGCCTTTCGCAAGGCATGTCGCGAAGGCTGTCGAGAGAGGTGCCGCGATGGAGGCGCGACTGTAGGCCGACAAGAGTGATCGCATGATGCGCCGCAGTCCGACTCGACGAACGTCGGGTCCGTCCACCTGCCTTTTTGGGCGCCGCCCGCCCCCTTTCACAGAGCCAAAACGCAGAGCCCTCGTTCAGGAAATGTTCTTGCGGCGGTCGCGACGCAGGGTTTAGACGCGCGTCGCCATGTTTGGGGCCATCAAATTCGCCGAGGGGTGCAAGTGGATTCCGTCCGCTATGTTGGGCGGGCTGCGGCGAGGCGCGCTGCCCCTGTTGGCGCGACGAACAGTCAGTCGCGTCTCGTCGTCGGCCGCCTCCATCGCCGCCTCCCAGCCTCCGCCGCCGTGGGCCGTCGACGAGCACAAGTGGACCTCAACGGAGATCTACGAGCCGACACGGCTGCCGATCGACGAGGCCTCCACGCTGCCCGGCGAGGTGTACCACAACGCGACGTTTCACAAGCTGGAGCAGGCGCGCGTGTTCAAATCGTCGTGGGTCGCCGTCGCCGAGCTCGCCGACGTGAAGAACCCCGGCGACGTCGCGCCGGCCGAGGTCGCCGGCATGCCGATTGTCATCGCCAACGACAAGGGTACAATTCGCGCCTTCCACAATGTGTGCTCGCACCGCGGCGCGAAGCTCGTGCACGAGAAGTGCAGCAAGCGGAAGACGCTCCTCTGCCCGTACCATCGCTGGGGCTACGCGCTCGACGGCCGTCTGATGGGCACTCCCGATTTTGACGACGACGAGACGGGCAAAAAGGTGCCGGAGGCCCTGCGCGAAAAGTTCCGCACGCATCACGTCAAGAACTTCGACAAGGCGTCGATGGGCTTGAAGCCGGTGCGCATCGACTCGGCGTTGGGCCTCGCGTTTGTCAACCTTGATGAGACCGCGCCGCCTCTGAATGAGTGGCTGGGCGACTTAGTGCCTTGGCTCGACGATTACATGGAGGCGACCGGCCTTGGCAAGATGCACGCTTCGCATCACATCACGTATGACATCAAAGCCAACTGGAAGCTCCTCATAGAGAACTTCCTTGAATACTATCACCTGCCTGCTGTCCACCCGGCATTGTGCGACGTCTCCGGCGTGGACGAGCACCAGCGGTTCCAGGGCAAGGGGATGTACTGCGGCTTCGTCACGCACGGGTACCGA
>AEAR01000408.1_pt1 | contig 15280 bp, 18 predicted proteins | sample 349768 | NCBI WGS metagenome assembly AEAR01 (sample SAMN02954311, study PRJNA50327) | marine metagenome | biome: aquatic; feature: Florida Straits; material: sea water; isolation source: Florida Straits, depth 75m | depth 75 m m | reverse complement strand
CCGCTGCTGCCGCCGCGGCCTTGGCGGCCGCCTCCTCCTGCTCCCTTCTTCGCATTCTCGCCTCTGCCGACTCTGACGCAGTAGGTCCGCGCTTTGGAAGGATCGCAGGAGTGCCTGTGTGTGAGTGTATGAGATGTGTGTAAGGGGGCGGGTCTGAGCAGGTGCCGTGACGTGTGTGCAAATGGGTGCGGTTGTGGAGGTGGTGCGAGGTGGTGCTGAGGTGTTTGCTTGCCTGTGAGTATGAGATGTGTGAGCCGCTGGTTCTTGAGCAAGCCATTGTACAGCGCATGTAAGTCCTTTAGTTTCGTGCACCAACCGAGATCGAGGCAGGTGAGGGTCGCGTTGAGTCCTAACGAGTGGCACAACAAGGAAGGGAGCGGGGTGGTGTCAGGCGTGGCGAGGAAGTGTAGGGGTGCTCTCTTGCTCTCTCACCTAATGAGTGGCCGAATGCCTTTGTCGCTTCATCCGTCATCTCCACACAGCACGCGAGGCGTAGTGTTTTTAGATATCGATTCTCCGCGAGGCATGCCGACAATGAGATCGCCGAGGCATCAGTGAGCTCACACCACGATAAATCCAACTCCTGAAGTGCGGGGCTATAGCTGAGCGCTTCAGCTAGGCTCGCGACGCCCTCGTCGCCGACACGCGTGCAGCCCTGTAAAGATAGGACGGTAAGGGAGGTCGACGATTTGAGAGCTCTTGCGATCTCGTGCACCCCTGTAGCAGCACGCACACACACGTAGTGGCACAGCAGCGGTCAGTAGCGGCATTGGAGTGCTGAGTGCCCACACTGGGCATTGTGTGTGTGAGCCCCTCTGGATGCGCATGCCGTTGTCGGAGAGAGCGCGCGCTCCGGAGAGGTTGACATTCTTTAACTGTAACATCTGATCGTCACCCGTCTCGCGGAGTAGGCTCGATTGGTCATCGCCTGTAGCAGCACACACACCACAGTGGCACAGCGGTCAGAGCGGCATTGCAGTGCTGAGTGCACACACACTGGGAGGTGGGCGCTGTGTGTGTGAGCCCCTCTGGGTCGTCGCCTCCAGGTACGACCATTGACGCGGCGAGGCTCGAAGCAAAGCGATCGCCAACACGGGGGCACGAGGAGAGAATAAGGGTGGAGAGGCTGCACGGCGCACGCGGCCGCTCCCTTCCGTTGTCTATCACATGAGTCGTCTCTGAGAGGATTCGTATTAGCTCTGCCAAAGCAAATAGAGAGTACGGGGCGGCAATGAGTCAGTCGTGCGGTGTGCGAAAGCAATGAGCAGGTGATGGGAAGGAGAGGTGGTGAGGTGGTGATGGGAAGGAGAGGTGGTGAGGTGGTGATGGGGAAGGAGAGGTGGTGAGGTGGTGATGGGGAAGGAGAGGTGGTGAGGTGGTGTGGGATATGATGATGGTGATAGGGCACACACACGCGCGCACGCACCGGCAGCGGCGTCGTCCGTAATATTTGTACAGCCGGAGAGGTTCAGGCTTGTGACTGAGTTATTGCTCGCAAGACCGCCCGCTAATGCAATAATACCACTCTTCTCGATCTGTTTGTTATGGGAGAGGTTGATCGATTTAAGCGCCGCGTTCCGACCCAATGCCTGCATAGAGTTGAGCAAGGGAGCAAGGGAGTAAGTGAGTAAGGGAGTACGGAGAGGCAGCAAGCAAGCGGCTGTAGCCGGGGGCGCGGCATATTGCCACCAGCACCACGTACCTGCGCTAATGAGCCTAATTGCTTATCATCAACACCACTTAGCTCGAGGTTCGCGTACGCACGCATCACGTTATTTAACAGATGGTCGACCTGAAGCACAGCACAAACACACACAGTGGATACACAGCAGCTGTCAGAGAGTGGCATTGCAGCGCACACTGGGCGGTTGGCACTGTGTGTATGAGCCCCTCTGATGATCCGTTACATTTTGAGACGAGGCCGCCGCCTTCTCCTCCTCCTGCGTAGCTTCCTGCAGCACAGGCGCACCGCCTCGTCGGATACTGCCCCTTCGCCGCCCACCACCACCACCAACCTCACTCGCGTTCGAGTTCATCTCGCGCTGCCGCCTGCGGTGCTGCGCCGCAAGAGACGCGGCCGCTCCCGAGCCCTCTCTCTTGCCCATGCCGCCTCCACCGCCGCCTCTGCGGCCGTCGGGACTCCGTGGCAGGCTGTTGGACATTCGCGAGTAGCTACTGCCAATAGAGCCTCTGCTTGCGGTTGAGAGGGCGATGGAGGGTGCATAGCTGCCACCAGAAGCAATCGACGCGCTATCGTCGTCATTATAGTCCGCGCTTCGGTAGCTGCTATTGCCGCTGTTCAGTGTACTTAGTACGGAGCCAGAGAGGGTACTGATCACACCCGCGCCGCCGCCGCCGCCGCCGACCACACCACTACCACCGCCAGTACCAACACCAATGCCGCCGACGCACGAGGCGCGCGGCGAGTCGGGGCGGGCGCACGCGGGCGACGAGCCGCCGCTGAATCCGCCGCCGCCGCCAAGCGGGCTCTGCGGCGAGGCATTGTTGAGGCCGACGCCGCCGCCGCCGCCGCCCGCGAGCGGCGAGGCCGGCTTCCGATGGCCGTGGCGTTGCGAGGACGAGCGCTTCTTGCGCGTCGCGCCGCCGAGCTTTGCGAGGTCGTCGAGGCCCTCGACCGCCCATCCCTTGTAGTAGGCCAGCGTGGCGGACGCGGGCGACTCGGCGCGGGAAGGCTCACCCGAGCCGGACGAGTCGCGGTTGGCCGGCGAGTCGCGCGAAATCTCGCGGCTGCGGCGCTTGGGCTTGTTCGAGCCGTAGCTCTCCGCGTCGGAGCGCGCGTCGTCGTCCGTCGGTTTTGTTCCCGCGAGGTCGCCGAGCCGCGGGCGCGTCGCCTCCGGCCGCGCGCCGGGAGGCGGCCGCGGCGAGAGCTTATTCTTCATGTCAGCGAGCGTGAGCACCTGCGAGCCGGCCGCCTTCCACCGCTGGAGGCCGGGAGAGGCGCGCGGCATCTTGTCGTCGAGCATGTCCATGACGCGTGCTGCCGTCGCTGGCTGCTGCGTCGACGCGCGGACAGCGGCGGAGGCGGAGAGGAGGAGCAGTTCAGCAGTTCTTCGTCGCGCCGAAGGTCGGCCGCGTCGTCGTCGCGGGCACCTCAAGTTTGCGAGCCGCAAGTCAAAAGTCGCACGGCATGCATCTAGCGGCCACAATGGCTTGCGCTGGATGTCCGTGGAGCCCGCGCGGAAGGCTCGCGCCGCGTCGGGGATTGTGACCTCGCGTCCGTCCACGGTCGCCATTGCCGTCGTCGCCTCCGTCGTCGCCTCCGTCGTCGTCGCCCATTATGCGCCGGCTCTCGCTCGCCTCCGCCACCGCGCGCCGCGCCCTCTCCACCCGCCCGTCCTTCGTGACGATGGGCGAGGCGATGCTCCGGCTCGCGCCGATCGACAGCGCGGCCATCACCACCGAGTCGCGCCACTTTCCGCAGCCCTTTCTGCGCTCGGTCGGCGGCGACGAGTTGAACGTCTCGGTCGCGCTATCGCTGCTCGGCGTGCCCGCGAAGTGGGTGAGCGTGCTGCCAAACGGCCCGATGGGCGACGTCATCACCGACTCGTGCGACCACCACGCAGTCGAGTTTGCGGGCACACGGGTCGACGGCGACATTGGCTTCTTCACCGTGCTGCCCGAGAAGAAGATGGTGCACTACCAGCGCAGAAACGGCGTCTTCGCGACGCACGATCCGGCCTCGCTCGACTGGCCGTCGCTGCTGAGCAGCGCCAACGACCAGTGGCTCCACCTGACTGGCATAACTCCGATGGTCTCTGAAGCGGCGCACGCGTCGTGGCAAAATGCGCTCACGACCGCCGCGTCGTCGTCGATGCCCATCTCGCTCGATCTCAACCACAGGAAGCAGCTCGGCCCTCTCGAGCAATTGTGGGGCTATGTGCGCCCGCATACACCAAGTCTTGATCTCCTCATCCTGTCAGTCGACCAGGTGCGAGAACTGCCTTCCTTCCTTCCAACCTGCCTTCCTTCCTTCCTTCCATCGCCTCGTGACCACCCTCACACCCTGTCTCACACACCCTTGTGTCATCACGCGCGCGCGCTAACAGCTCAACGGCCTCGCCAAAATAGAGACCGGCACTAACCCATCACTATCTGGCGACACGACCCCCGATGAAACCTTCGTCGACCTCATGGGCACGCTTCAGCAGAGATGGGGCTGTCATAAGATCGCAATCTGCCGGAAGGTACGCGGATGCGACAGGGGCTGCCCTCTCTCTCTCTCTCCTCACCCGTACCTCCCCTCCCTCTCCCCACCTATTGCACACGTCGGAAGGTGCGCGATGCGACAGGACTGCAGCGGCGGTGGTCATTGCTTACCGTGCTCGAAGGGTCATCATCGTCCTCCTCCGTCGCGTCGTATAGCACACACGACCTTCCCGTCTGGCACACGCCGCAGGATGATCTTGGTGGCGGCTCGGCGTGGGCGGCAGGGATGATCCATGCGCTGCATGTGAGACCGGTGAGCACGCGATTGGAGGCGTTGAGACGTGCGGACCTTCTCTCTGCACTGTGCATGGAGACACGTGGTGACTTTTCTGCCGTTACAAGAGAGCAGCTCGAGGCGGCGGAGGCAGAATTCGCGGGAAAGGAGGCGGCAATCAATTCAACCGCCGCCGCGAGCAAGCAGCTGAATAAGACCGCTGCCTCGTTTGGAAGCGCGGGTAGTGGCAACGCGGCCGCGCTCGCACGTGCGGGGCTGCCGGCAGCTGAAGAGGCGTCGGCCGCTATCGATGCAACTGTTGAGGGCCTGCGTGCGGCGGGCTGCCTTGCAATCCTTCGAGTGAAGAATGCCGAATCGACGAGTGCGGCCATCGCGCGTGGTGTCGAGCTTGCGGCTATGGGCTGCTCTGCGATTGAGGTGACGCTTGACAGCCCAGGGTGGATGGAGATATTGAGCGGTCTGAAGGCCAGAGAGGGGCTCACACACATAGTGCCCGCACCGCATATAGTGTGCACTCAATGGCGACTGATCGCTGCTGTGCCCTCTGTGTGTGTGTGTGTGTGCTGCAGGTCTGAAGGCCGAATGCCCGCCTCATGTCCTTCTTGGCGTTGGTACGGTCATGGATGAGAGCGTCGCTCAGGTAAAGAAAGGCCCTCACACACCCTCTCGGTTGCTCCTCCGCTCTCTGCTTCACACTCTCTGCCCACACACCCACCCCACCAGGTTGGCACCGCCGCACGCCTCGGCGCGCGCTTCGCCCTCTCCCCTATAGACCCTATCGGTTTTATTGATGAGGCCCATCGCCACGGGGTCCTTGCGGTGCCGTCGGCCTTTACCTCTAATGAATGGTATGCAGAGATGCATGCGCATGCCACAGCCTGCCTGCCTGCATGCCACAGCCTGCCTGCCTGCCTGCATGCCACCACGCATCACCTCTCACCTCTCACCTGCACACCCACCTCTTCACGCACCTCTCCCTTGCCCTACACACGAAAAGGTACGGCCTGCACCGGCGCGGTGCAAAGATGATCAAGCTCTTCCACGCGGGCCTCGCATCCCCAAGTATGAATATACACTCCAAAGGGCTCACAACACACACACACAAAGTGCCCGCACCGCATTTAGTGTGTGTGTGCGCACTCTCCGCACTCTGCAATGCCACTCTCTGACACCGCTGCTGCTGTGCCACCGTGTGTGTGTGTGTTTGTGCGTGTGTGCTTACGTACAGGTATACTCAAATCGATGCTAAGCGTCACGCCGCTCAAGGAGCAAATGAACATTATGCCCTCGGGCGGCGTCTCGCCGTCAAACGCTCAGGATTGGTGGGATGCGGGCGCGTGCGTGATAGGCATGGGGAGTAATCTCGTTGGTGACGACGTCAACGCGAAGGTCGGCAGTGAGGCGCACGTGAAGGCGGTGGGCAAGTGGGAGGAGGGCGGGAAGGAGGTGGCGAGGAAGGTGTTCGAGGCGGCGCGCGAGAGGGCGGAGAAGTTGTGAGAGGTGAAACTTAAGGTGCCCATTACGACGCCACCTGAGACGCCACTTCGCCCTTTCTCCGCCGTCGACAACGTCGCTGCGCCATCGACGCCTGCCTCCGGCAGCAGCGTTTCCGCCATGCTCGCCGCCGCGTCGCCAACCACCTCGCTCGAGCGCTGCCCCGTCAATTCCTCGGAGGTTCGGCGCTACTTCCGCCATCACGAGCTGAGTGGAAAGGCCGCCCGGCCTGTTTGTGCCTCGCGCTCTTGGCACACAGACCTGCATGCCTTGCTGCGTTTGGCTCCATGATGATCTCTTACCTAACTGCCTTGTTTGTGTGTGGTGCTTTCTGCTCCCAGGAGCCACGTATAGCGCCGTAGTGAGCACCTCAAGTCAAAAACTTTGGCGCCACGGTGTCCGACGGAATAAATCGGACGGGACGGACGGCCACATCATCGCACACGAACACATGTCGGCCGCGCGCCTCTCTCGCGCGCTCGTCCGCCTCGGCCTGCAGTCGGCACCGCCGGCAGCCGGCAAGGCGGCGCGAACCGCCGCAAAGGCGTCTTCGAGCTCCGCCCGCACGCTGCTGCGGGTGGAGCTCGCGCGCTCGCTCGACGACGGCACCAAACGCGGCGCGGCGGTCGCCGCGCGCTTTCGCGAGCTGAGCAAGCTCGTCTGCTCCGTCCTCGGCCAGCACCACCACGAGCTCGCCGTCCGGCTGCAGGACACGTACAAATCATACGACCCGAGCGGCCCGCCGCCCGTCGAGGCGGAGGCGCCGTCGTCGAGCGGCTCGAGCGACTTCTCGTCGGCGATCCACGCGGTCTTGCGCTCCGCCGGCTTCCGCTTATGCTCGCGCGAGGACGAGGTCATCGCCGTCGACACGCACTTTGGCGACGAGGCCGTGTGGAACGTGCCGGTGAGCATGACCTGGTCGGCGCTCAACGAGAGCCTCGTGCAGACGAAACTCGGAGGCTTTGACGCGTACGCGGTGGAGCGCGAAGCGGGACGGCCGGTGAGCAAGCCGCGGTGGGCGGACAAGCTGATTGTGTACCATAGGGGCGTGGGCACCCTCGAGAAGCGAGGTGCGGCGCCAAGCGAACAGGCGGCAAGCAGCCACGCAGCAGCCAAGCAGCAGCAGCAAGCAGCAGCACGCGCCAAGCACCACCACCTCACCCACCCACCTCTCACCTCAACAGGCTATTTCATCGTACCAAAGCTCGAGGAGATGGTAATACGTTCGTTCCGGCGGCTCGCGTGGCGTTTGCTCTCGCCGTTCACCACCCGCCTAACTGGCACGTATAAATGGGCGGAGCAGACTAAAATGGTGGGGCGGGCGAAGCCGTATGCTGTCAGCCTCGCCAACCAGTTAGGGCTTAGCGGCAGCGGCGGCGGCGGCGGCAGCAGCAGCGACGGAAGCAGCGGGAGTGACGGCGGCGGCGGAAGCGGCGGCGGCAGCGATGGCGCGGTGGAGGTTAGTAACAGTACTGAGAGGAGCAACAATGCGAGCGCGTTGGCCTGTCTAACAGATGCGCAGCTCTCTTGGTGGAGTCTCTTCGAGGAGACCACCCTCAGCGCACCAACACATAAGCATGTATTGCTTGCTTACCGCCATACAGATGCGGTTACGGAGGCGCATAACAATACACATCACATCGCATTAGCGTTGTTTCGGAATGTACCTCATTCGGATGTCGATATGTTAATGCCGCACACGCAGGTAGGTTGTCCACACCACCACCACCACCACCACGCACACACACCCTCCTCACACACACCTCCTGCTCTCTCGACGCATGCTCACGCCGCTGCTGCACACTACACAGGTGTGCATGCCCGAGCTGCAAAGAGCGCAATTTGGTCTGATGGGCATCTTCGGGGTCGTAGCCGCCTCTCCTCTCCTCTATGGCGATGTGCTCTCACTAACGGGCCTCGTCACCCTCTATACTGTTGGTGCGATAACTATACGAACAGCGGTAAGGTGGCGCGCCGCAAAACAGTTATATCAGCAGCAGTTACTTACCTACCAGAATAGCAACCGCGTCGGCTCTTCAGATGGTGCGGCTGCCAAATACACACACAGCAGTGCCCGCACACCGCCCTCTGTCTGTGTGTGTGTGCACTCTACAGCACTCTCAATGCCACTCTCTCTGACACCGCTGTGCTGTGGATTGTGTGTGTGTGCTGCTGCTGGCAGGTGCGCTGCTATGCGCGGCGAGGTTAGCAGAGGTGGAGCAGACAAAGCAAGCATTGCTACTACTGCATGCGCTCACGAGGACGCAGGCGGTGGGGACGGCGGAGGAGAGGGTGGAGGCGGCGGTAGAGGCGGTGGTTCAAAATGGTGGGGGGGGTAGGAGGAGGAAGGGGAGCGGCGGCGGCAGCGGGCGCAGCAGCAGCAGCAGTGGAGATGGCGGTGGGGAGGCGAGCCGAAGAGAGAGAGCGGCAGCAGCAGCAGCAGCAGCAGCAGGCTCCTCCTCCTCGTCGTCGTCCTCCTCCTCAGCCGCCGCCCCCCGTGGTGGTGAGACTACTACTAACGATGGAAGTTGGGAGGTGAATGAACTAATTAGAGAGAGCCGCCGCGTCCTTCGCACATGGTCGGTGCTACACGGGTTGGAGGAGTGTTATATTAGTGACGACTGGCGGGAGGGGCCGCTGCCGCTGCTTGTGTCGATGGGGGTGGTGGAGGTGGTAGGCAGCAGAGGAGGTGGAGGTGGCGGCAGCAGCAGAGGTGGAGGAGGTGGCGGCGAGGTGCGTGTCCGTTTGCGGCCTTTGGAGGAGGCGGTGGATACCGCACGGGAGATTTGGAGGGTGCTCGCCGTGTCGGATCACGGCGGGATACAACTGCCCGAAGGTGGTGAAGGAGGAGGAGGAGCGGCCAAGCAGGAGGAGGAGGGGGAGGAGGCGATGCGGAGGGTGCGGCAGCTGCAGGATGCCTTCTCTGGGGGAGGGCATGGTGAGGGGCAGAGAGCGGCGCAGGCGGCGGCGGCGGTGGGCGGCGGCACGCCGGTGTCATAGCGGAGGCGTTGCGAGCGAACACGTGACGTTCGCATAGTGCTCGCGACGACGCGCGCGCGAGCTACTTTGAGATCTTCGATTCGATTTTGGCCGCTTGCGCGCAGTCCACACCCACTTTAAACCGCCCAATGGAGCACAACCAGCTCGCCCGCGCGGCTGGACCGGGCGGCCGGCGGCCACCGAAGCGGCCACCGGCGACTGCACCGCCGACGGAGACCGAGTCCGAGTCGGGCGACCGCGAGAAGAAGCCGACATTGGACGTCGTGAAGCGGCAGCGGACGATGCTGAAGCGACAGGCGCGCGAGTGGGAGCGCGCGTTCGAGGCGAAGCACGGCGCGAAGCCGAGCAACGCGGAGCGCCGCGCCGACGTCGACTACGTGCGCATACGCCGCAGCCTCAAGCACGCGGACGAGGCGCTCGGCATCTTCGCGTCGGCGGCAGCGGACGAGCCGCTCGACGAGAGCGCGCAGGAGCGTCTCTCTCGCGCGGTGACCTTGGCCGGCCTCGCGGGCTATTGGACAAAGCAGAGCAGACAGCCGCCACGCCATCCACAAGCCGCCGCGCGTGCAATGAGCGGCGCCGCCTCCGACGCCGCTTCGGAAGCCAACTTTGAGGCGCGAATGGAGGCACGCGATGCTTCGACGCTGCAGCAGGCGGCGAGCGGCAAGCTGATTGCAAAGAGCAATAGCATGGATGGTGGTGGTGGTGGTGGTGGTATGGGGATGCGGCGAGTGTCGAGCTGCTCGCTGAGTATAGGAGGAGGAGGAGGAGGCGATGAGGCGAGCCCTCCAACCAGCCCACACGCGACGTACTCTCAGGGCGGTGGTGGTATGAATAGAGGAGCGGGTGGCACGATGAAAGGTGGTGCTCACGACGACGCGATGGAGGAGGAGGTGGTGGTGGAGGTGGTGCGCTACGGCCGGTTTACCAAGCTTTGGGTGCGGCTCATAACAGGGGGGCTCACACACACAGTGCCCACACCGACCAACTGCGGCACTCCAAAGCCGGACTGACGACCGTGCACTGTGTGTGCTGCTACTGCTGTGCCACTCTGTGTGCTGCTGCTGCCAGGTGGGCTATCCTCGTTCTGTGATGCTAATGACCTTCCTACTAATATGCGGCTTCTCCTATCTTTCCTTCCTCAAAAAGTTCAAAGAGCCGGTGAGAGAGAGAGAGAGCACACACCACGTTCACAGTGCCATCGCGCACACACACATGGACTGCTCCATGTTGGTGTGCACTCCTCTTCTTCTCACTATTTTAGCGTGCGTGCACTCTGTGTGCGTGCGTGCGTGCGTGTGCTACTGCTGCTGCAGGTGAACACCGGTTGGACGAACCGCGCACATCACATCACACAGCGCCTTGACGCGTGGTTTAATTTGGAGAAGGATTGGTATGTTCACACGCCCAGAGGAGGCTCTCACTCACACAGAGAGAGAGTGCCCGCACCGCATAGTGTGTGTGTGCACTCACTCCGCACTCTCTCAATGCCACCCTCTGACACACCGCTGCTGCTGTGCCACACTATGTGTGTGTGCTGCTGCTGCAGGTTCGAAGCCCCTTTTATATCGTGTCTCGACGTGTGTGCGGATTCGGCCGATGGTGATTGCGACGACGGTGGGCCTGGTAGCGAGTATGATGGATGTGTACTCGGGACGGATTGCACCGATTGCGGAACACGGGAGGAGCCGACGACTGCTACTGGCAGCAGCAGGCGGCAGCTCTCTGAGTTCACTACTACGAGCAGCCGCCGGCAGCTATCTCCGAGCAGTGTTGAGAGCTGGCAAGGCATGTGGGAGGAGCTCACTGCTGCTACTGCTACGAGCAGCAGCCGGCAGCTATCTGAGAGCAGTGTAGAGAGCTGGCAAGCGCTGAATGACCGGCAGCAAGTCGACGATCAGGTGACGATACTATATCAAGGCGGTGTGAGCCTATTCTCCTCAGCTACCGTTGCGAAGATGGTTCAAGTGGAATCAGCCTTCCTTTCCCTACCAACCTATACCGATCACTGCCACATGGTACCTCCAGAGAGGGGCTCTCACACACACACAATGCCCACCGCATAGTGTGTGCACTCAGCACTCTCAATGCCACTCTGGCCGCTGCTGTGCCACTGCCCGACGCACTCAGCACTCCTCAATGCCATGCTGACCGCTGCGCACTGTCTGTGTGTGCTATACAGGTGCCCCCCGAAGGAAGCGCCGCGGGCGTGACCACCATCGCCGACGCGAGATGCACTGCCCCTCAATCCATCCTCACCTACCTACACCGCAACGCGAGCGCCCATGCAACCCTCTGCCAAGCGGGCTTCTGCATGACTCCTATAGCGCAGCAGGGCATCTGTGGCGTTGCTGTTGAGTGGGGGGATTTACCGTGCTTCTCCACGGCCTTCGATTGGCGTGATGGCGTGTTGGCTCCACAAACTGAGTGGAGGAGTATCCTGAATAATGTGCAGACGGCAATGAGTGGAATACCTCATCTACCCGTACAATCGACTCTACGTACGCCCCTTTAAGCGAGAGCGCACACAGTGGCCACCTCGGGCACTCAAATGCCACTCTCTGACCGCTCTGCTGTGCCACTCTGTGCTTGTGCTGCTATAGGTATGATCCTAAGCGAGCTCAAGAATCTAACGACGAGTGAGATAGATCTCTCGAGCAAATACCTCAAATCGCATTTTATGATCTCAACGCATAGGCACGCAAAGCGCGGCACCAGCAGTGCCACACCCTTCTGCACACCCTCACCTCTGCATAACTCTCTTACACACACGCACACACATGCACACTCACAGGTTATACAACTCGGACTACACGAAGGAGGTCAAGGCCGCATTAGACTCCGCGATCAAAACGGTCTCCGTCGTCACCCCTACATCACGCGCGACCCCAACTGTTACCGGTACACACCAGAGGCTCTCTCACACACACAGTGCCCGCACCTCCCAGTGTGTGTGCACTCTCAGCACTCTCCATGCCACTCTGACGGCTAAGCACTGTGTGTGTGCCACAGGCCCAGACGACATCAACGTATTTTGGATGTCATGGGCGCCGGTCGGCCTCCTACCTTCCGTATACCTAGATATGCTCTTTGCATTGGCATCAATGGCTTTCATCTTCCTCTATATTACTTTTAATGTCGGCTCGTTAATACTTGCGTGTGCGGCGATGTTCGAGATACTCATGTCGATCCCTCTCGCCCTCACCTTATGGAAGATCGTACTTGGCCAGGACAACATCGACTTCCTTCAGGTGCGAGCGAAGTGGGGCTTCGAACGCGCAACGCCTTTGTGGCTCCATTTGAGACCGTTGCTCCTCACCCCTGTCTGTGCCCCCGTGCATCTCCATCCTACTACTTCCTTCAGCTGGTGATGGTCTTTCTTATCCTTTGCATCGGAGCGGATGACGTGTTTGTGTATACCGACACGTGGAAGGCCTCCGCCGCTATGCCGCCTCACATCTCCGGATCCTACTATACACGCTTTGCATGGACATGGGCGAAAGCGGCCGGCACTATGTTCGCGACCACTCTTACCACATGCATCTGCTTGGGCCTCACCGCCCTCTCTACCATTCCTACCGTACGATCGTTTGGCCTATTTGGCTCCTTCCTCGTCCTGGTACGCAGCCCGGCTCGCACACACACGCAGTGCCCGGTGTGTGTGTGTGTAGAGGTCGCCACTGACGGCCGTGTGCCCTGCGTGTGTGTGTGTGTGCGTGTGGCAGGTGGATTACATACAAGTGATCACTTGGTACGCCGCAGCAGTAGTGCTCACACAGTGCCCGCACCTCCCAGTATTGTGCACTCAATGCCACTCTCTGACACCGCTGCTGTGCCACTGTGTGTGTGTGTGTGCTGCTGCAGGTACCCCGCCGTAGTCCTCTGGCATGACAAGCATTGGTGCTTCGCCACCGGCCATACATGCGGCCGAAAAAAGCCGGAAGACGGCCAACCACGTAAGCCGCAGCTGATTGCGCGCTGGATGCGCGACACGATCGCTCCATTGCTGTTCAAACTACGATGGGCGTGTCTGCTCGTATCGATCGCTTTCGCTGCCGGCGGTGTGTACCTTCGCATTACGATGTTCGAGCCGGCGAGCAGGTGTACGCGCGCGCGCGCGCGCGCGCGCGCGCGCGTGTGTGTGTGTGTGTGTGCTGCTCCTCTCCTCTCCATCTTCTTCTCACATCGCCTCCCGTTACCCCCCACGACCCACCCACACAAACAGCATACCCCTCTTCAAGCCTAACCATCCATGGGAGATGCGCGGTAAGATTGCCTCCGATAACTTCTTCTCCGCAACGAGCGATTCCGACGATAAGGTCCATGTCGGGTTGATCTACGGTCTACAGAGCACTCCAGTCACCTACTCGTCGAGTTCTCAGGTAAGAGCACCATCGCCATCTTCCCACCTCCACACCACCTCCCACCTCCACACCACCTCCCACCACCTCCTCACCTCCCTTCTTCACCCTCCTATCCTGCACAGCTGCTGCCGGATCGCGACCAGACGGACGTTACTCGTACAATCATGTACGGTGGGCATCTCGACCTCAGCCCTTCTGCTCAAGAGGGTATGGTCAGCGCGTGTGAGGCGGCGATGGCCAATCCGAACCTTGTAGAAGCTTCGGAGGGCTTCTGCTTGCTGAAGGACGTGAAGGCGATGGATCCAAATCGCTTCCCGTATCCGACTGTACCCGTCCAGCGGGGCTCTCACACACACAATGCTCGCACCGCCCAGTGTGTGTACACTCAAGCACACTCAATGCCACACTGACCGCTGCTGAGCACTCTGTGTGTGTGCTACTATAGGTATCCGCTCTCATTACTGCAATACAATCGTTACCGCTGAGCGAGAATTTATGTGGCGGCACACTATGCAACAATACAGATCATCTATACGGCACATACCTACGACGCACGGGTTATGTACCAGACAGCAGCGGCAACAGCATCAAGGCGATTTACAACTCGTTTGTGACACCACTCTCACGGCGGCAGGTTCGCGGCTCGTCGATCTTCGGCGGCGACCCTCGCATCTCCACACCCGTAGTGAACCGTTGGGACGACTTTGCTTCTGCGCACTGCAGCAATGATGTGTCTGTCTGCTTCGCTACTGTTTATGGTGTCTCTGGCGCTGTTGGCTTCGGTGGGCTGCTCGGAAGCCTATCCTCGTTTGCCAACTCTACCATCTTTGTGTGTGTGATTGCATCGTTCTTTGTGCTGGTAAGCCGACCTGGAAGCGCTTCGAACTCCTCTCCACAGGCACCACCCCTCTCACCCCTCACCTCCACAACATCACCCCTCTCACCCCTCACCTCCACACAGCACCACCCCTCTCACCCCTCACCTCCACACAGCACCACCCCTCTCACCCCTCACCTCCATGCTCTGCGTTTTGTTGGAACAGGTTCTCGTGACTATGAACGTAATTGTTGCGCTGTATGCGACGCTAACGGTCGGTGCGGTGATAGCCGGCGTGATGGGACTGATCATACTATGCGGAATGAAGGTGAGCAAGAGCAGCACACACGCACGCCCGCATCTCTCCCACACACACTCACGTCCCTTTCTGTTGTTGTTGTTGTTATACTATGCGGAATGAAGGACGGTATGTGTACGAGAGGGTCACACACACACAGCGTGCCCACACCACCCAGTCTGTGCACTCAGCACTCAATAATGCCACTCTGACCGCTGCTGTGCCACTGTGTGTGAGTGCTGCTACAGGTATGTATGAGAACGTCTTCACGATTCTCGTCGTCGGGATGTCCATCGACTACTCTGTGTGCACCTTGCGCGCATTTCTACAACCACCGCAGCCCGTGTCCCTCCTCTCTACTATCCCTAACCCTCCCACACCCTTCCCTCCCCCCTCTCCAGGTGCACCTCGCGCATTTCTACAATCACGCTGTAGGTACCCGATATGAGAAGGCGAGAGAGGCGATATATGGTGTCGGAGTGTCCGTTCTTGGCGGCGCCATCACAACTATAGGTGCGGGCATACCTCTCTTCTTATGTGTCGTCATGTTCTTCTACACGCAGGGCCTATTCATCTTCCTCACCGCCCTCTCGTCGCTCTTCTTCGCCTTTGCCTTCCTTCTGCCACTTCTGATGATTGCAGGGCCGGAGGGCCGTCAGGGCGATCTGCTTGCTCTGCCTCCAATGCTACTCGGTGTAGAGAGTAACGTGGCGACGCTCAAGACGGCGCTGCGCACAAATGGCGCGTGCGTCATCGATGCGCGCTCGCCTCACGCCTACGCGCGCGCACACATTGACGGTGCGATCAATGCGCCTGCGGGAGGGCCCATGGGCGGCAAGGCGGCG
>AEAR01000196.1_pt1 | contig 16902 bp, 9 predicted proteins | sample 349768 | NCBI WGS metagenome assembly AEAR01 (sample SAMN02954311, study PRJNA50327) | marine metagenome | biome: aquatic; feature: Florida Straits; material: sea water; isolation source: Florida Straits, depth 75m | depth 75 m m | reverse complement strand
TTATGGTGAACCGCAAGCTTGCGGCGGGTTTCGTCTCTTGGAGCGGCCGCGCGCGTTCCGTTGGCGACGAGCCGCTTTCTAAGGCGCTTCGGTATTTGATCCACCGCGAGGTGTCTCGCGGTTGGGTGTGTTGGCATTCGCATTGGGAGGCGCGGCGCGCACGTCTCGCGTCGATGCGCCGCAGCCTCGGGCACCTTCTTCACCGCGAGCAGTCGCGCGGTTTGTCGGGTTGGGTGTCGATGGTCAGAGAGCGCGCCGCTGCGCTTGATGCGATGCGTCGCGGCTTGCTGTTTATGGTGAACCGCAAGCTTGCGGCGGGTTTCGTCTCTTGGAGCGGCCGCGCGCGTTCCGTTGGCGACGAGCCGCTTTCTAAGGCGCTTCGGTATTTGATCCACCGCGAGGTGTCTCGCGGTTGGGTGTGTTGGCATTCGCATTGGGAGGCGCGGCGCGCACGTCTCGCGTCGATGCGCCGCAGCCTCGGGCACCTTCTTCACCGCGAGCAGTCGCGCGGTTTGTCGGGTTGGGTGTCGATGGTCAGAGAGCGTGCCGTTGCGCTTGATGCGATGCGCCGCGCCGCTCTTTCCTTCCAGCGCCGCCGGTTGAACTTCGCGTTATGTATCTGGCTGAATACTCCGGCGCTGATTATGGATTTCAGCCAGGTGTTCCAGGTCTCGTTGCGACACCAACTGCTGAGTGCCTGGAGCGGTTGGTTCCTTTACCTCGTCAGCCGTGCACGCCTGCAGATCGCGTTGTCGAATGGGATCCTTCTGACGTTCGCGCGCAGGTGTGAGCATGCATTCATTCATTGGAAAAAGGAGTTCTGCCGGAAGGGGCTGTGTGAACAGCAGGGCTGCCTTGCTGAGGTGGAAGTCGCGAAAATCCTGTCGCACCTCACGAACCGCCAGCTCATGCTTGGATGGAAGGGGTGGCAGGCGAAGACGGCGGAGGTGCACGCAATGCGCACGTCACTAAGCCGTAGCCTTGCTCACCTACTCAGCCGCAGACTTGCTATCGGCTTCGGCACGTGGCAGGAGCGCCTGCACGTGACGCGCACTGACCCGATGGCGAAAGCGCTCAAGCACTCGCTTATTATTCGCAACCTCTCGCGTGCGTGGCTCACGTGGCATGCAGCGCACGCCGCCACACAGGCGAAACTCCAATCGATAAAACGCAGCCTAAGCCACCTCCTTAGCCGTCGGCTCTCGCTGGGGTGTGAGATGTGGTATGCGATGGTTGTCGAGCGCCACGCGCGGTTGCGTAAGCTGCGCCTTGGTGTCCAGCATTTTGTCAACCGTACGCTCGCTGCAGGCTTCTGCGCATGGTACACGGCGCTTTTCCGCCCCTCCAAAGGCATCATGTCGAAGGCGACAATCCACGCACTTGGCCATGCGATCTCGCGGGCTTTGGCCAAATGGGAGGACTCCGCCGTCGCGAGAGCACGGAGCATTGTACTGCTGCGCATTTCGGCGAGCTATGTGTTGAAGCACCAGATCCGGAAAGCGTACAATTGGCTGGCCGAGCGTGCGGGTGTGTCGCGAGTCGGCCGCGGGATGCTCGGGCAGAGGTGGGTCTTGCTCCGTCGTCTCCAGGTCGGGTGGCAACGGTGGCTCGACTTGGTCGTCATGCTGGTCGGCGCGAAGGCCAACATGCGCCGCGCTGGTGCTTACATGTTTGGAACCTTGCTCCTCGGCCGGTTCCGCCAGTTTGATGAGTACGCGACGATGGTCGCTAAGGGCCGCTACAGCCTCGTGCGCCTCGTCAAGCGCCGGGTCGTCCTGGGGTGGAACAAGCTGCGCGAGAATTGGGTGGCGCGCAAGCATGGCCATGGCGGTCGGGCTGCGCGGCACCTGGGCGACCGGTCGTTGGTGTGCTACTGGCGCCAGTGGGTCTTAAACACCTCGAGTGGCTCGACCGCAAAGCGGCTGGTGCTGAAGGGCGTGAGCTTCATGATGAACCGGCAGCTTGCGCGAGGCCTCAGCGGGTGGTACGCCCACCGGGCCAAGCGTGCGGAGAAGCGTTGGCTTATGCTCAAAGGCCTGAGCTACATCCGCCGTCGCGACAGCGCCGGCGCACTGACGAAGTGGCACGCAACAGTGAACAGCGGGGCGGAGAGCCTCCTGCTGAGGCGCAGCCTCGCGCACTTGCGCAATGGCGGGCTGTCGAAGGGCTTCCGAATGTTCGTCATGCTGGTGAAGAAGAGGCGCTGCTTTGCGCCACGTGCGCGTGCGATGCATTACTTCCTCGACCGAAGCTTCTGGCGTGGCTGGGGAGCGTGGTTGGCGAGCTTGGAGGTGACGCAGTGGAAGCGCGGCGCGCTGGAGAGGAGCCTCAAGCACATCATCAATCGCGAGTTCCGGCGTGGGTGGCGCGCGTGGACAGGGATGGTTCAGGAGAAGCGTGCGGCAACGCTACTGCTGCGAAGGGGGATCGGGTTCCTGATGAAGCGCGAGCAAGCGCGCGGAGTCGTGCGCTGGTTACGCCACATTAATAGGGACGAGAAGCTGGTCACGGCGAAGGCAGAGAAGGGCTTTCTGTATTCGCGCTTCCTCAGGTGGCGGCGTGGCGACGCCAAGCGCGATCTTGCCGGCCGCGCTCTCCTGCACGCGCTGCGCCAAGACCTCGTCCGCGGGTGGAACCGTTGGCGCTCATGGCAGGGTACAAGCACTGAGATACTTGCCACAAAAGCGGCAGCCTTCTCAATGGCGCGTTCAACCGTTCGCGGATTCCACGCGTGGCTCGACCAAAAGCAGGAGGAGGACACGGCGATACGGCTCACTTTTGCGAGCGCGGCGGCCGTTCTGCCGCTCGCGGCCGTCGAGCCGACCGGCGCCATCCTCGAGCTGGCGGAGTACCTTGCGGAGGGCGAGCTGACACCTGGTCGAGACGGCAAGAAGAAAGCAATGGCGCCAAGGACCCCATCGCGTTCGCCTGCGCGCCCGCGCATGGTCTTTCATTGATGCGCGCCCGCGGCCATGGCGGTCGCTTGCGGCCGCATACTCGCGCTGCGTCAAAAAACTAGACGGTGCCGAAAAGCAGGGCATCGCGGTGTAATACTAGGCTTTAGGGTGAATAGGGGCTGAAAACGCCCAGCGAGCGCAGCGAGCCGCGGCGAAAACGTCATTGAGGTTTTTCAATTTCATGGTGTGTAGAAGGAAATGGGATATTTTTTATTCCCGTCGCACCCCTTGCGATGCGCGACGCTCCCGCCGTGCCCTCCCTCCCTCCTTCTGGGGCCTCGACCCCTCAAAAGGCCTCGTTTTGCCCTCGACGCCCTCCGCGTGAGCTCCGGGGCCTACGCCTACTCGCTGACCCCTCGAGCCCCCCTCTCCGCACCTACGCTACGGCCTTCCGGTATTACTTGGCTTACCTTTTGGCTGTGCCCTACTAAGGGCACTTAATTTAATTTTAAAACTCGAGATGAATCGAGATACAATTCGGTGCCTTCTGGCAGTATCGGTGCCGTTTGGCGGTGTATGCGATGGAGGCGAACTGACCCTCACCTCAGAGGGCTTCACCGCAGGCTGACAACCCTCAAAAGGGCTCACGCTCGGCAGAGCAGCGCCAGCGGCTAGCATAGTGGGAGGGTAGGGTTTCTCGGAGGCGTGGTGCTTTTAGCGTTTTACGGATTTGCCGAAATTGGCCGTTTTTAGCATTTTTCGGCGGCCGCCTCCGGCGGCCGGGTGAAATTTTTAGCATTTTAACGCCGTTTTACGTCCGATTTTAGACTTTTACATGGCGATTTGGCGATTTTTGCGCTTTTAGCGTTCTTTTACGGATTTTTTGCTCCGTGCATGTGGGCGCGTATACGTGCGCTTTGCCGTTCGCGCGCGGTCGGTGTTGCGACTCGAGAAGGCTCGCGTCGGCGATGGGAGTACATATGTGCGTAGAAGCTTGAAGAATTCACAGGTGCTTTGTGCGGGCACACAGGTTTTGTGCTCACATTTACGGTTCATATGTCCACGTATAGTGTATGTGGAGAGTGTATAGAATTGAGGTTCCTTATATGGGGGGGGTCGGTCGGGTCACCACTAGACTTGGCCAGCGGTCGGCCACGGAGAGGTCGGGAGGACGCAAGTTGCTTTGAGATGCGAGAAACCCGAGACTGTGAGGCTGCAAGGTGCTTGAAGTTGATCGACTTGAGGCCGGCGCGGCTGCGGATTCGGGGCGCATCGCGCCCGCCATTAACACCTGTTTATAGCAAGGTGTGGAAGAGCTTTAATAGACTCGGGAAGAAGTTGGCGACCTGCGGGCGGGCCCGTCTGTAAGCTCGAGACGCATTGGTGGTTCGGAAGGCGCCGTTCGTCGCGTCACGAGGAGACGTCGAGCGACTTCGCAAAGTCGATCAGGTCTGGGCAGACGCCCTTCGGGAGCACGAGGTGCAATTTTGTCACCTCCTGCCTCAGAAAGAGGACATCTGCGACGATGCACTGCCGTGTAAAGAGTGCGGTCGTCTCGATCGCACCGTAAGCGGATAGGAGCCCGCTGTCGAATTCCCGCAGCACTTGGGCAAAGACTTTGTGCAGCTGCTCGCGCGATAGCAACGGCTGCAGATGCTTGTGCATTTGTGTGATGTCTTTCACGACGAGTTTGATGGATTCGGATGGCTCAGGGCGCCGACGGGCCTCTGCTGGAATGAGAGCCTCGGACAGATTCAAGACGTGCCCCCTCAGCCTCTCCTCAAGAATGGAGACAAACTTTTGCTGGAGTTCAGTTTGGTGCCGCTCGTAATCGGTGTGCGCAGCGTCGATCTACACGCCCGGGGGAGGGGGGGGCGAGGACGCAAATGTAAAGTGTATTGCATTCCTGAGAGAGATCGGGAGGACGCAAGTTGTCACCTCCTTGAGAGGGGCTCGTTGAGCCTCAGGGACATAGGCGGCAAGGATCGCTTTGATATGCGGGACGAGGGCTAACACCAACCCGAGAGACTGTGAGGCTAACGCAAGGTGCTTGAAGTTGATCGACTTGAGACCGGCGGATTCGGGGCGCATCGCGCCCGCCATCAACACCTGTTTATAGCATAGGGTGTGGAAGAGCTTTAATAGACTCGCGAGGAAGTTGGCGACCTGCGGGCCGACCGTCTGTAAGCTCGAGACGCATTGCATGTAATGAGCCACCATGGCTAATAACAGCAGTGAGGAGCTGACGACCTTGTAACCGATACCGTCCACGACGATCTCTCGTAGTGGAGCGCCGCTCTCGGTCCGTGCGCTCACATTATTCTCGCGCAGTTTCATCAGCTGCGACTCTGCTAACGTTGGGACCTGCTTCTGGACAAACGCATCCGCTATATCCTGAAACTCGAGAGCGGCGTCAACTTGCTTCCACTGCTCGACTTCAAGCAACAACGCCAGCCTCCGTGTGCTCCCATCGTGCACGACGCGCAGGAATTCTGCCGCATGCGCCTGCAGCTCTACTGATAGGGTTGAGTACGTGTGCTTAGACACGTGGTTGACGTCCCTGACAAACTCGCTGACGGATGCATTCATCTTGACGAAGTCGACGAGCTGAAGCCGTGCGTGCACCTCACGCCGCACCTTCAGCAGCCGCGCGTAACGCTCCTGTGAGAGCTCGCAGACGTGCAATAGCATTTCGGAACTCTGCGCTTTAACCTGTTCGACGTATGCGTTGCCGCAATCATCGGCCTCTCTAACAGCACCTCCGCTCCCGCCGCAAATGGTGGCGCTCGAAGCGTCGTCGTCGTCGGCGGCGGCCGCGATACCAATTGGCGATGCGGTCGTCTTTAGTATAGCCGCATGTATAATGGCAGCGCGCCGGAGTAAGACCATTAATGCGGACGCGACATCACCCATGACCTCCTCAAATCCCTCTGGGCTCAACTCCCTCACCCGCACCATGACGGTACGTGCTGGCTTTGAACTTGGATCCTCACGTGGAACCGCTGCGTCTACAGCCGGTGCCAGCGCTGGCCCCGCCGCCTTCTCGACATCTCCCGTCGAGTGCGCCGCCTCAAGAGATGCGACCTGTTCAGAGAGCTTCTTCTTGACTAACGTCCGCACATCCCTTAGCATCTGCTCCTCCAACGATTGTATCGCCTCGTGCAACAAACGCAAGCGCATCAACCCACCCGCCAATGGCAAGAGCCGATGATCTAATTCGGCCGCGAGAGCCTCGGCCGGGTGAAGAGGGGTTCCTACCTCGAGATCGTAGCCGAGGGCCAACTTCAGCAGGCTCCTCGACATCATTCCAGTCACAAGGCGCTTCGTCTCTGCTAGCGACCCGCCCAACCGTCTTAGGCTGCTTATGCCAGTGAGTTCGGTCGCTAATAGCTGCTGTGAGGACGCGATGAGCTCGAGGGCGCCGGGGAAATCACGAGCAGCCATCAGTTGCTGGATTGTAGGCTGGGTCGCCCATACAGCGTGGACGAGCCGGAGCTTCTCGACGAGGGCCGCTGCGTTCGCACGGCGGCGACTGCGGAAGCAAGGGAGAGGGAGCTGGGGCTGTGTGAGAGAGGGCGCGTGCGAGAGAGAGAGAAGATACGCAAATACTCTGCGCTTGCGAATGAAAATGGAAGAGGGGGCGTATGGCCAATTCTTCGCGTACACAAGGGTGGGCAGCCTGAGCGACTTGTCTACGAGGTTCGCCTCGAGTGCTCTCAACCTTTTACGTAATGCATTGATCCTTGCGCAGCCAGTCGTGACTTCCCCATTCAGAGCGTCATAAGAATGGAGGGCGTCGAAGAATCTACCGGAGCGTTCGGAGACCTCCGATAGGAGGGTGAGCTCAACCTGGCCAGAGACATATGAGCGAGTGGCCTTCGGAGCGGGCGAGTGGGAGGCGGTGCTCAGAATACCGAATCCAGATAGCCTCCGAGCTTCTCCAAGGTCACCATGCCGACAGCGCTCTGATCAGCAGGAGAGAAGTGGGCGAAGGTCTCCGGCTTCGAGAGATCAAAATCAGCCTCAAAGCACACATTTGGCACATTGCTTAAGTCCGCCTTTACGGCTCTCTTCGCGCTGGAAGAGTCGGCCTCATCTGCAGACTGGTGCGGCCGGTTGACGGCCATGAAGCAGTAAGGCTCGCCGACAGAGCGGAGATAATCTATAAAGTCGTTGAGTGTGATGAGTTGTGGATCTGAATTGACTGAAGCGGTGCCTCCACCCTCCGCTGGGCTGAGGTAAGCCGAGACTGAGTACTTTACGTCGACAAGCGTCCATTCATCGAGGTCCTCGGGGAGGCCCAGGTATTCGAGCCAAGAGGTGTGAGGATTGTTCGATACTGAGGAGAGTGCCATGCAGATACATTTGTTCGGCTCAAGTGTACAGTTGTATGGGTGCACGAAGCCTGTAGCCGCCACTTTGCTTATTATAGCTTCACAACTTCTCTTTTCTAAAAAATAAAATGCTCGCTCGGTCACCCGTAATGTCCTGTCGTAGGCGTTACATGGGAGCTCGTTCGCAAAATAAAATGCCTCGCCACGCCACAGCACACAAATCTACGCCATTCGCGCTCCCCCACCGCCAGAATCGTCACGCGCCCCCAGCATCAGGAGGAAGACGACGTCGCTCGCGATTTTGAGGTCGTCGTCGTCGCCCGTCTTCAGGACGGCGATGTCGAGGCCGAACGTCATGAAGGCCGCGTCCTCGATCGCGTGCTCGCTCTCGATGTGGTTGTAGACGTCGACGTACGCAGAAGCCCTGCGCGAGCCAGGCGTTACCTGGACGGCGCAGCGCGAGGAGGTCGACTTTGCACAGCAGCTGGAGGATCATCTCGAAGGCGTAGCCGAGGATGCCGGTCGCGAACTGCTTGCACATCTTGTGCACGCACTGGCCGCTGTGCGACCAGGTGGGCACCCTCTGGCCGCCGCCGCCGCCGTCGTCGCGGCCGCGCGAGCCGCCGAGAGCCGCCGAGAGCGCGGCGCGCTCGCGCCGGCTGCGCAGCAGCCGGCTGCCGCCGCGCAGCGGCGGCGGCGACGGCTCGGCGACTCGGCAGCCGTACTGCGAGAGCGGGGAGAGGGGCGAGAAGGCACGGCACACAGGGCACTCGGCGGGTAGAGGCGAAGGGCGGGGCGGGAAGGGCGGAGACAAGCAGCTGGGCGACGCGCGCGGCGGGGGTACGATGCCCTTGACCTTCCCAATGCTCACCTTCGTCTCCGCCGCGAAGAGGGAGTCGTCCAGGTCACCCGCGCCCGTACCCCTGGCGCGAGGCATGTTACCGCCGAAGCGCCAGCGCTCTCAAATGCCTGAACCACGCTCCCGGCACGTCTGTACAATACGAATCAGTACGGTAGGGCCCCCTACAAATTTTCATCTGGTTCAGCATCTCCTTGACCGTGGGAAGCGCGATTCGCCGCACGTGAGCACTGGCCACTGCTCCCTCACCAGACCGCGCGGCGCCTCCGGCGCCAGGAGAGTACACATAATTTTTTTTGATTGCTAAAGTTCAGCTGCACGGAGCGTAGTTTATGAGCAATCAAAAAAAATATGTGTCATTTGAGCTATATGACATTTGAGCTGCCCACCAGCCGCCGCCGCATTCGCTCGAATCGCGACCCGTACCTCACGCCATGACACCGCGGCAGCGTTCCCGCTGGTCGTTCGCAGACGGATTCTCGGTGGGCATCTCGGTGCTGCTCGGGTAAGACGCGCCCAGCCGACCGCCGGGAACCGTTCAGGTCGTTGGCGGCCTTTCACTGCATCATGAGCGCACCGCCTCGTGCGCGCGCTGGGGCTCGGCGAGGAGGCCCGCTTGCTAACCAGTTACTGTTACGGCCCGCCCGCGGAGCCGCCCGGAGGAGCGCGTGGACGACTTAGCCGATCCGACAGCCCGTCCGTAAAGCCCTCCGCGACGCGACGCGCTGTAGTCGGCTGGAAGTGTGCCCGGCGAAGGCGGCGGCCACGCGACCCTCGGCGTTTTGTGCGAGCACAGCCGGTCGGCCAGCACGCGCTCGTTGGCCCGCTTTTGAACGCTTTTGCGCTCCCTGGCGACGGCACGCGTCTGCACAACAGCCCGCTCGATAATGAGGTTCAACAGGTCAGTAACGGTATCGCGCACCTTCTTGTGTGCCAGGAAATGCGCGAGCACAATGTCGCCAAAATCGGGGCCGTACTTTCGTCGGAGGAACACGCGGCAGCCTTCCTGGATTGCACGCGCCGCCGTGCGCTCAATCTGACGGCGCACGGCCGCCGCCTTCTGCTCAGGTGTTCGGCTGGCGAGCTTACGGCGCAACGCGCGCTGTAGACGCTTCGCCGCACTAGCGAGCTCGCGCTTTCGCTGCGCGTCCACCTCCGCCGTCATACGCTTCCGCTGGCGGATTCGCTCGTTACGACGCGAACTCGCGCGCCCGGCGAACGAGGTCCAATCGAACGTATGCAGCTTGAACTCTGCCTGAGTGAGCCGGGCACGCGTCGCGGCTGCAGCCGCCTCGGATGTCGCACCGAGCTCTGGAAGCGCGCACATACCCGAGCAGGAAGCGCCATACTCACCACCATATTCCGGCCGAGGGTCAACCAGGCTCAAGTTTAGACACAGCTGCTCGGGTGAGGCGCCACGCGCTGTCTCCTCAAGTTCGACGCTGCAACTCCTACGATGGTGAGCACCTGTGAACTGAAGAGATATGCCGTGACGTCGAGCGATCAACATAAGATCCTGTTTGGTGCTCGCTGTGACAACCGAGGGGCATTGTATGCCCCTGGAGGTGAGAATGTCGCTTAGATGCTGCGCGCACGCACGCATCGAAAGGTTACCCGGATGGAACTGCAACTTCGTGGGCTGCGGCAACTGTGTAGATTTGTGCGAGAGGCTGCGTGCGGCAATCAGGGCTCCGCGGGAGGCGGCCTTCATCCGGTACTGGTTGAGCGGGGTGATCACAGCCGTCCTTTGCTGCCGCGCCGATTCCGCCGCCTCGCGCGCCGCAACGTATGTCAAACTGTGCAAGAGCGCAGGCGCGTGCATGGCGAAGGGCAGCGACGCCTGGCAGCCAACGTGGCAGTGACTATCCTCCACTGATTTGGAGTTCATCGTGAGCCACGGCGAAAGCGTCGCCGAACCGGACCCAGCGCCCATCCTGAAGCCAGTTTCAGCGCCGGGGTACATCGCAGACGCGGTCGTGCTGCCGGAATCTGGAGGCGGGCGTGTGCTGGCGGGCGACGCGCAGACAATCGATGGCCGCCGCTGCCGGCCTTGGTGAGGCGATGGCGATTTGCTCCTTTCAGCGGCTGCGGCGGCGTATTGCTCCGTATCCTGCCGCCTCTTTGCTGCCTGCTGATCTCTATGACGCCGAGCAGCCGCTTTCTTGCGCATCGCTGCGTGGAGTAACGACTTGAGCTCTCGGTAATCAATCGATCCCGATTTGTCCTCATCCAGAAGGTCAAACACATCCTCAAGGTCGACCTGCTTCTCCTCGTTCGACGCGCCCTCCCCGATCCCGAGGCTGCGAGCGGCCCGAACGAACTCGCCATTATCGATCATGCCGTTCTTATTCTCGTCCCACTTCTTTGCAAGCTCGAAGAGCCTGGTGTGCTGCTTCATTATCGCGGCTATCAAGAGGCCCAAGTGCTCATCACGCAGCGCCTCTGCCGCCTCGTCGACGGTTTGCTCACGGGCATTGATGAAACTTACGATCTGATGAGAGAGCAGCGGCCGCGCACACTGCACCGCCTTGTCACGCGGCGCCTTCGCCACCTCGTTGAAGCCCATCAATGAACGCGCACCGAACAAGGTCCCCGACTCGGTCGACTGCGTACCGTCGGCGCCTTTCTTGAGGAACAAACTCTTCGCCGCACGCACCCTCTCGTAGTGCTCGCCCTCCTGCAGCTGCTCTGAGAGCGGGACCTCCGCGACGGTGACCTGTCGCAAAACATTTGGCACGCTCTTTTTCGTTGCTGGGTCCCACTTCGCGCTGAAGTAGGCGAACCGAACGCGTGCGGTGCGACCATAAGGCCATATGGAGAAACCCGCTCGATCATCGCGCACTGGCAGGGCAATGGTCACGCGCACAAGCATCAGGCCCTTCCTCCTTGCCTGCCATGCCATGCGATGAGTTGCCTCCCTCTGCTCCTTGGCCAACTTGACTTTCTGCTGCTCGTTGCGCTTCTGGTTGCGCAGCTTCGTGCGCTCCTGCGCGATCTGCTTCTTCGTCAGGCGCTTCGCGCGCCCGCCGAGGCTCGGAAGGAGCGGATTCGCGCCGGGTAGGTTTGCCGCCACCTTATCGCCATGGGCCGCCGTCACCGCCCATGTCGCACCCGGCCCGGCGTCGTTAGCGGCCGTCGCTGTTACGGTTACGATGGCGTGTCGCATTAGGGCGGAGGCGGCCGAGGACTCGTCGGCCGCAAGGGCACTCGGGTCCTCGGCGTCGGCCTCGCTGGTCCCTGCGACTGCGGGCTTGTTTAACGGCTGGCGGCCGCGTTCGCCCCCCGAGACGTTGTAGACTGCCCGCTGCGTCGCTGCCTTTGCTGCTCGCGCCTGCTGAAGCCGCGCCTTCCCCTGCTCCGCATGGACGTCATGGTGGTTGCCCTGCACGGCAAGTGCTTTCATTGCGCGGCGGTGCGCCGAGTTGCGATTGCGCAGCGCGCGAGCGACAAGGTCCGGGTGGCCAATGCGCTCTGCATCTTGGAGCATCTTGTCGGCCTCGCGCATGAGCTCACTGACGGCTGCTGGCTTTCGGGTGTCCCCAGTCTCTGTCGGGGTCAAGATGTTCACTGCGCCTGGCTGCGCGGGCGCGTTCGGGTCGGTGGTTTCGTCCATTTTTTGATATTTTTCTAGTACTTCTCGCTATAACGGCTAGCGGCACACCCCGGATCCGGTTACAGGGGGCAGCGGTTACTCCGCTGGGCCCACAAGGGGCAGTATGCGACATGCGGCATGCAGGTGGGTGTGCGTCATGCTATCCGACTCCGACTCTGGGGAATGTATGTGATGAAGGGGCTGATGTGTAGGTTGATGGGGTTGGTGGGGGGGGTGGAGCCTGTTGCTCCCTGTGATTGCACGCATCTGTGCGCGTGCCCATTCGATATCGATATTCACGGTCTGTGGCGGCTTACCGGCCGGTGCGTCCTTGATCGCCTGAGCGTTCTTCATCGCCCTTCCGGGCGATGAAGATTTTTGGGCTGAACGTGTAGTTAAGAAATCTCGCGCGTATGCGAGGTGCCTGGAGGACTACGCTCCGAGAGGCCCCTAGGCTTGCGCCAGGGGGGTCACACCGGCTGCCAATCTACGGCGGTAGCGATGTCCTTGGCCCTGTACGCGAGCAGTACGAGTAGCGCGACGGCACGGCTCGGGCTCCGTTGAGGGTGTCGCAGTTGGTCGCCGGGACCTTTTTTACACAACTTTTTGCGTACGTCACAATGGCGCATGTGAATCGGTGTGAATCGATCGTTAATCACCCTTAATCAGCCTACGCCCTTTTCGGAGCTTTCTGGCACGCACGTGCCCGTCGGTTACAAGACATGGTCGACACCCCAGGTCTGCTCGACCACCTAAGTGACTAAAACGAGTATATTTGGGGTAAGGAAATCGGTTGAAACCGACGTGTAACGGTCAAAAAAAGCGCCTGCGGCGCGCCCAGACCCTACCTACCTTCCCTCAGCGTGTGGCGTCCGTTACGCAATCCTGACCTACACCTGCTGAACGATCCACGGGCTCACGAGCTCCGTGATGCCGCTTTGTTCCCCCAGGCGCCGCCTGTCGAGATCTACCACGCGGTGCTACACCTCCGGAGCCTCCTCTCAACACTCGTTCTCCCCATATAGTCAAGCTGTCTGTCACCTAGATAATCTCCTCGAGCCTCCTCCACTGGAACAACTGCGACACGAGGGCCCTATTGTAGTGGGATTCGATCCCCGTGCCGAGAAGTTTCCGGAGGGGAAGCCAAAAGAGAACCCGTGCACATACCGTCGTGGCACAGGTATCGTTGCAGCGCGGGGCGCAGAGAAGTAGAACGTTGGAGCAAGAGGTACGTGGCACTTGAGTCTTTTTTGTTTGGGTTGGCGACGTAGGTTCCTCCCTAGCCTTTGATCCCTACTGTTCTCACTCTGCCACTTCCTTGCTCAGCAGCCCAAAGCACCACTGAACCTCTGAATGAGTGACGAGCCCGCATCGGGTGAGGTGAAGCTGACTGAGGATGGCCTCGTTGAGACCAACTATGATGAGGGTGCGCGCTCCCTCACAGTGCACGGGAAGTAAGTTGACCAGTGCCTGTGTCTGCAGTGATCGAGAGCTTCGATGATATGGGCCTGAAAGAGGACCTCCTCCGCGGCATATACTCGTACGGCTTTGAGGTCCGCCGTATACGCTTAAGTACCTGCCCTCTGCACTCTTCACGCAGCCACTCCCCACTCGTCTCCCAGAAGCCATCGGCGATCCAACAGCGCGCCATCAAGCCGCTCATCATGATGCGTGACACGATCGCGCAGGCCCAGTCGGGCACAGGCAAGACGGCAACCTTCACCATTGGGCTGCTTCAGAATATCGACCTCTCCAACCGCGACTGCCAGGCGCTCATTCTCGCGCCGACTCGCGAGCTTGCCTCGCAGATTGTGAAGGTCGTCATGGCGATAGGTGACTACCTTGGCGTCTCGACGATGGCGTGCATCGGTGGCACGAACGTCCGCCAGGACATGGACAAGCTACGCGCGGGCGTGCAGCTTGTCGTCGGCACGCCCGGCCGCGTGTTCGACATGATCAACCGGCGCGCCCTTGCGGTCGACTATATTCACTACTTCGTGCTCGACGAGGCGGATGAGATGCTCTCACGCGGCTTCAAGGACCAGATCTACGACGTTTTCCAGAAGCTGCCGCCCAGCGTGCACGTCGGCTTGTTCTCAGCGACCATGCCCGCTGACGTGCTCGAGCTTACATCCAAGTTTATGCGTGACCCGATCCGCATCCTTGTCAAGCGCGACGAGCTCACGCTTGACGGCATCAAGCAGTTCTACGTGATGGTCGAGCGCGAAGAATGGAAGCTCGATACGCTGTGCGACCTCTACGAGACGCTCACGATCACGCAAGCGATGATCTTCGTCAACACGCGGCGTAAGGTCGAGTGGCTAACCGAGAAGATGCACGCGCGCGACTTCACGTGCTCGGCGATCCACGCGGATCTCGACCAGAAGGAGCGCGAACTCATCATGCGAGAGTTCCGCTCGGGCTCCAGCCGCGTCCTCATCACGACCGACGTCCTCGCGCGTGGCATCGACGTGCAGCAGGTCTCTCTCGTTATCAACTACGACCTGCCCACGAACCGCGAGAATTACATCCACCGCATTGGTCGCGGGGGCCGCTTCGGTCGCAAGGGCGTGGCGATCAACTTCCTCACTGCCGAGGACGTGCGCACCCTTCGGGAGATCGAGCAGTTTTACAACACGCAGATTGAGGAGATGCCTATGAACGTCGCTGATCTGATCTAAGGGTGCGCACGGTGAGATTTGCCACATTGGAAGACGGGGGCTCTTCTCGCCAGCGTCGGGCGCCTTGCGTGTTACACGCCATGAAGACAGCGCCGCGGTGGCCCCGCCTCAGACGCCTCTCGCTGCCGAGAGCCTCCCTCAATCGACCGAGCCACCCGGTGGGCGCCGTAGACTTCCCGATTCACGAGTGGGGATTTCTTGCGTGCGCGTGTGGAGGCAGGCTCGAGGGCGGGCTGGGCAGGTGGGCAAAGCTAGAGAGGCGCGCGCCGGAGCGAAATGAACAAAAAGTGGGTCGTGTGCCTGTGCGGTGTGCGGTGCTGTGTGAGCATAATGTCATTCTTTATCTTTTGTGCGGCCCGAAATTCTAGAAGGGACACACCGGACCATCCCGGCGATCTTGGACGGCCGCTCGATCGGCCTCGAGGCGGCAGTATAGCCCGGAGCCGGACGGACGTACGAAGCCCCATCTACCGTTCCCCCACTGCTACGAAGCCTCCACTCGAGAGGCAGCCGGCGATCCGTCGGGATACAAAATTCGGCCCGCGGGCCGCCTACCACGCTTCACCGCGTCACACCCATTCGATGTGCAGGCGTCACCCGCAGTATAAGCCAATAAGGTAGGGGGTCCTGTAGGAAAAAATGGTCATGTCAGGACGACCGAATCACTAAAAAGTCAGACAGTACCGCCGGTAGTACCCCTCAATACAAGCTCTACGAGCCTACAACGGCACCACGGCTACAAGCACGTGACGGTTGACAAACAATTGTTGGAAGCGATTTTCTCGTGAGCGACGGCGATGAGGATGGACTTCTCGGCGCGTGCGCGGAGCGGGTTGCGGAGCAGCGCAGAGCTCGGCGTCGATGCCGCATCGACGACGGTGAAGCGCTCCGTCGATGCCAATGCGTGCAGGAAGAGCCAGCCCTTGCACAACCGCCGCGCCGCCACTGCGCGCCACTGGCACCCGGCGAGAGACCAATGCACGCCTCAAGCTCGAACGGCTTGCCCGATTCGAGTGCGGTCTTCTCGGCGGCATGCACAGGTGGTACGTGCATGCCGCCGTCAAGACGGCGGTGGAAAAGGAGCAACGGCGCGGCCGTGGGGCGTGCATTGAGGTTTTTCATGGCGTGCAGAAGGAAATGCGCAATATTTTATTCCTACAGGACCCCCTAAATAAGGCCGTGCCGTACACCGGAACGGCGCGTTTACGGCTGTACGGCACGGAAGCACGCGGCCCCAGTTCTGAGCTCGTGACGGTTTTATTCCAACGCAGCTCACACCCAGGAGCTCACATAGATGGTCGCGGCTCGCGCGCGTACCTCGACGCATCCGAGAGCGGTGTATATTGGGGGCAGGAGGACGGGCTCCTCGCCGCCAAGCCGCGCTGCGCGCGCGCCCGAGGCGGCTCATTTTACGTTAGTAAGGAGGGGCGGGGAACGCGCGCCAGATGCTCGCCTATGATGCGGACGCCTTCGGAGCCGCCGCGTGCAGAAGGAAATGGGATACTTTTATTATTCCCGTCGCACCCACCCTACCTCGCCTCCTGTACCACTGCCGGTAACAAGACGCCGGGTGGGGACAGTGCGTCGCCGGGGGGACGGGGATTTTACAGATTTACAATTTAGTCGGCGGCGAGCCTGTAACGCTCACGACCTCGCAGACGCGAACTCGCCGCCCCTTTTGTGCCCCCGCCCTTCTCTGCCATGCGGCTCCATTGCACGCTTGCTCCGACTAGAATGCGAACATGCCGTTTGCACAACGCTCACGCTCGCGGCCGCCCCCTCCGACGCCGGCTCACCCTCGACAGGGGCGTCGATGGGCCCATCGCCTTTCCTCGCGGCCTCCTGCACATGTGCGAATCGAGCACGTGGTATGCCGAGAGGCGTCGCGTTCGAGCCGCTGCTGGCGTGCCTTCGATGCCGATTCGAACCAAATCGATATTGGTGCGCGCGCGCGGAGGAGGCAGCGGCGCTCAGATGCGTCGTGCATCATCGCCTCCCATAGCGGATCCTCCTTAAGGGTGGCCACCTGGCAGAACGAGATTCGAAGACGAACCTTAGCAGTCATCATCCTGCTCGGCAAGCCTGTGTTCTCGCACGTGTCCCAGGACAAAGACGGAGGTGCGTGCTCGAGTGATAGAGACGTTCATACGCCGTGCATCACGAAGGAAACCGATCCCTTGCTTTGGGCGATTGCGGTCGGAGCGTACGGACGAGAGGATGATGACGTCCTTCTCGCGCCCTTGGAAGCCATCGACACTGTTTACCTCGATCTTCCCTGCATCCTGCATACCAAAGGCTTCAGCTAACAGCCGGCGTATAACACGCACCTGCGCGTTGTAAGGTGAGATTATGCCGATGCTGCTCGGCTGGATGTGCTCCTCATAAGCCTCGAGCAGCCCGCGGACGATGTGTAACGCCAACTGCGCCTCGAGCTCATTAGTCCAGGAGGAGGCCACCTCCATCGCGACGCCATCGTCCACATCGTAGAACACATATGGTGCGAAGCATCTCTTCTCGTGCCACCTCGTCTTGTTGAGCT
>AEAR01000003.1_pt1 | contig 17507 bp, 15 predicted proteins | sample 349768 | NCBI WGS metagenome assembly AEAR01 (sample SAMN02954311, study PRJNA50327) | marine metagenome | biome: aquatic; feature: Florida Straits; material: sea water; isolation source: Florida Straits, depth 75m | depth 75 m m | reverse complement strand
AAAAACGGTCGGGGCGCAAGGAATTGGGGGATGGGGCGCGATTTTCCGGATGGCGACGGAGTGGGATTTTCGTGAGCGAATGAGCGCGCGCGCGCGCGACGGTTGCGGTCCCCAAGAGGTGAGAGGCCGGCCGGAGGGAAGCCGTCCGCACCAGGAAGGAAAGCTGCGCCACCTCGCCTGCTGCCCCGCTGCGCCGCAGCCCTCTGAGGCTGCCACGCGCTCTTCCTTCACGCGCTCGTCATCGTCGTCACTCCTCCTCTCGCCCTGCGCACACGATGTCCTCCACCACCGCGACCGCCGCCGCCGCCGCCGCGGCCGTCGCGATCGCCGCCTACGCGCGCCGCCGCCGGCTCGACGGCGACTGGGAGGCGGCCATCGACCGCGTCTCGCATGGCGTCGTCGTCGTTCGCGTCTCGTCGGTGAAGGCATTCGACATGAACGACGCGGGCTTCTCCTACGCGACCGGCTTCGTCGTCGACCGCGCGTTCGGCCTAATCATGACCAACCGCCACGTCGTCACCACCGGGCCCGTCACGGCCGACGCGGTGCTGTTAAACAAGGAGGAGGTCGAGCTGCTGCCCGTCTACGCCGACCCGGTGCACGACTTTGGCTTCTTCCGGTACGACCCGTCGCAGGTGCGGTACATGCAGCTCGTCGACATCCCGCTCGCGCCGTCCGCCGTGCGCGTCGGCCTCGACGTCCGCGTCGTCGGCAACGACGCGGGCGAGAAGGTCTCCATACTCTCGGGCACGATTGCGCGCCTCGACCGCGCGGCGCCGCACTACGGCTCGTCCACGTTTAATGATTTCAACACGTTTTACTACTCGTGCGCGTCGAACACCTCCGGCGGCTCCTCCGGCTCGCCCGTCATCAACTGCCGCGGCGAGGCGATCGCGTTAAATGCGGGCACCTCTACCAAATCGGCGTCGAGCTATTACTTGCCATTGGACAAGCCGTTACGCGCGCTCAAACTGCTGCAGGCCGCGCTAAAGGGCGAGAAAGCGGAATACAAGGGCGCGCGGAAGGCGGTGCCGCGCGGCGAGATTGGCATCGTGTTAGTGCACAAGGCGTTTGGCGAGCTGCGTAGGTTTGGGTTGCGGGATGCAACGGAGGCGGCGGTGCGCCATTCTCTGAGGAATGAGACGGGTATGTTAGTGGTGGAGCAGGTGCTGCCGGGAGGGCCGGCGAGCGGTAAGCTGCAGCCGGGGGATATTTTGCTGAGTATTAGCAAGGAGGGAGCGGATGCGGGCGGCGGCGGCAGTGGTGGTGGCGGCGGCAGCTCGTGGTGGCGGCGGTACCTAACGGGTCGAAGCGGCGGCGGTGAGCCACAGCAAACGTGGTGCACGACCTTTCTCGAGCTGGAGGATGTCGTCGACAGCAGCGTGAATCAGCAAGTTACGGTTATCGTGCAGCGTGGCGGTGTCGATCTCACCGTAACATTGAGCGTACAGGATTTGCATTCCCTCTCACCGGATGTATTACTTGAGGTAGGCGGCGCGAGCTTACACATGCTCTCATACCAACAAGCACGCAATCATAACCTCTCACCAGGTGCGGTCTCGACCGCATATAGCGGGTACATGTTGGCGAATGCGGGCGTGCCTTCAAGAGCAATCTTACTCGAACTAAATTCGGTGCCGACACCAGACCTCAACGCGTTTATTCGTGTGCTCCAAACGCTACCAGACCAAGCAAGAGTGCCATTGCGTTATGCGATGCCCTCGTCACAGCATCAGGAGCGGCTTGTTGTCATCACGATTGATCGCACATGGTTCTCGTGTGCAACCTACACACGAGATGACACCTCCGGCAAATGGAAATGTGTCAATTGCGACGAGCCGCCCCCGCCATCACCGCCAAAGCCGCAGGCGGTTACATTTGCCCTCTCTGGTCCACCTGAGGTACAGGCGGTGACACCAGCATTAGTTCGAGTCCTATTCGACATACCCTACCAGATTGATGGCGTCGCGTGTCTGAAGTATGTCGGCGCCGGCCTGATTGTCGACGCATCGATTGGTCTCGTCCTCGTCGATCGGAATACGGTGCCCGTCGTCCCTGGTGATGTCCGTGTCGAGTTCGCCTCCTCGGTCGAGATCCCCGCCGCCGTCCGCTTCCTTCACCCGACACATAATTTTGGGCTGGTGCAGTACGACCCATCTGCTCTTGTTGCCGATTGTGAGGTCACCTCCGCCATACTATCTACCAAACCTATTGATGTGGGCGAGGAGTGTCTATTTGTCGGGCTGTCTAAGATTGACAGCTCCGCTCTACCCGTCTTCCAACCGTGTGTCGTGCGTGAGTCGTGTGTAATGGAGGTGGGCCTTCCTTCTATACCCCGATACAGAGCAGTGAATGAGGAGGTGATTCGATTTGATCTCGGTATGGCATTGGAGGATACAATTGGTGGGGTGTTTGTCGATAGCGAAGGGGCGGTCAAGGCGATATGGGGTAAGCGTAGCATGCATGCACACTGCCACTCTGTGTGCTTGTGTTGCTTTCTCTTCGGACCGATGGGCCACTCTCTCTCTATGTGTGTGCGTGTGCTGCTACAGGCGCGTATGCGACGTGCTCGTCTCACGATGAGGATCTTTATGAGCAGTTTGAAGGGATGCCGATTGGGAGTGCGATCCCGATCGTCAACGCGTTGGCACGCGGGGCGGACATTGAGGAGGCGGAGCCGCCGCCATGGCAGGCTATCGCCACGGCCGCCGCAGCCGCACCACCACCGCCAGCAGCAGCAGCAGCACCGGCGGCGGCGCAGAAGAAGAAGAAGAGCAAGAAGAACGGAGGCGCGCAGCACGAGCCGAATGGGAGCGGCGGCGGCGAGACGAATGGCGCCGTCAACGGCCTCAGCAGCAGCAGCGGCGACCCGCAGGGCGACAGCAGCAGCGACCCGCCCGTTCACTTCCTCGATGCGGAGCTCAAGCCCATCTCTATCTCTACCGCATGCGGCATCTCTGAGGGCTCTGGTTTAGGCCTTACACGTCAATGGGCGGAGCGATTATCGGAAGCAGATGCGGAGAAGCGACAGGCATTATTAGTGCAGCGGCTCTCACCGCGTGTACGTGCGGGTGGTCCCGCGATTGAAGGCGTCGCCGGTCGTGGCAAGGCGACGGCGGGCGGTGATGGCGACGGCTCGTCGTCTGCCACTGCCGCCGCCGTTGAGGATGGTTTGCAGGAGGGCGACCTACTCCTCGCTTTAGATGGTACGCCTGTGACCACTTTCACAGCCGTCGAGCAGTGCACACAGCACAAGTCGTCGGTTGAGGTGACATTACTACGCGACGGTTTGGAGCGCACTCTCATCACGAAATGCCCAAGAGTTGCGAGTGATGGTACAGTGCATATTATCCAGTGGTGCGGCCTCGTTGTCCAGGAGGCATATCGTGCCGTGTTGGAACGCGGCTTTGAACCAGCTGAAGGCGGTGTGTACATCTCATACTATCTATTCGGCAGCCCCGCACATAAGCATAAGCTCGTGCCAAAGCATTGGATCGTCGAGTTGAATGGGCATCCTGTGAATGGGATGAGCGGATTTGTCGAGCTGATACAGACGCTGAGGCATGGCGAGAGCTGCAGAGTCAAAACATGCGATCTGACGGGGAGGGCGTCGGCGTATACGCTCAAGACGGATCACGCGTATTGGAGGGCGTATGAGGTCAAGCGCGAGAAGGGCCTTTGGGTGCAGAGGACATTTGACGAGCCGGGCGAGGGCGGCGAGTGAGAGGACGACGTCGAAGGACGACGGGAGGAGAGGACGACGTCGAAGGACGACGGGAGGAGAGGAGCGCGGTCAAAGACGAAAGAGGAGGAGACTGGAGAGGGCGATTCTTTTCCGATCGTGTGGACAGCCGAGCCGGAGCGGAGTGTATGTGTAAGTGACGAGTCAAGCGCAAAATGATTCTGTTACTGTTTGAAAAAAAACGAAGGTTACTAATCGAAAAGCGCGACGCTAAGCTGCCATCACCGCGCGCGGGCCGGTGGCGTGGTCCCGTGTGGCGCCGTGAGGTCTCTAACCCCGAACGACCGTGGAGAGGTGAAATGAAGTGTGTGAGTGGCGAGAAGGCGGAACGCGAGTAGCGAGAGGGAGAGTCGACGAGACGTCGAACGAGACAAGCCGCCGCTCGAGTGACATCATCATCACACCGCGCTTTGCTCAGATGGTGGCGACGCTGAGCGCGTCCAACCCTTTACTGTCTGCCGCCATCTGCTCCGTAAGCAAATTACAGAGCACCGAGAGCTCACGGTTGTTCATACGGATCGCACTCCGTGTAAGTAAGCTGCGAACCTCCTCACGCATTGATTTGGCGTCTGTCGGCAATGGCGCCGCGCGGTTTCGCAGCAGCAACGCGACGAGGTCCAATTGTGCGAGGACATTCTTTAGAGCGTCGACATCCATTAATCGATCGCGCTGCCGGCGTGAGATCGTACGGAATTGTCTCCAGCAGGTAATAAAGAGCGAACCAGTGAGGAGGATGGAGACGCCCGTGACGAAGGCGAAGAGGCCCGCCGCAGACTCGAGGCCTGCGTAGTGTTGCGTGTTGTGTGGGAGGTGTGTGTCAGAGCGGGGGATGGTGTGGGTGGGCTTAGGTCGCTGCTGCACGCACCAGAGAGTAGGTTCATGCCAAAGAATCCAGAGACGGCAGAACAGGTACCAATTGATAGACCCGCCATAGAGAGGAGTAATTCTAAACGGGCGATGCGGTTACGCTCATTGTCGAGGGTCAGCTCGAGCACGTCCTGTCCAACAAAAAGAAAGAAGGTGCAAAAAAAGGAGGAGAAAAGTCGGTGTGTGTGTGGTGTGGTGTGGGGTGGAGAGAGGGCCGCAGCCAGACAGCGGCGTGCAGTCGCAGCAGCACCCACCCACCTGCGTATTCTCAATCGTGGAGGCTAACTGCTCAATCTTATCGACCAAAGAGTTGAGCCGCGCGTCATACACATCAAGAAGCGTCTCGACGAGCTCCTGCGCCGCCTCCGCCGCCTCCGCCTCCGCCTCTGCTGCCGCCACCTCCATGTCTAGCGTCGCCTCGAGAGAGGTAGGATCGGTAAGACCATCGGAAGTCACCACCTCGCCGGCTGCCGCGTCGTCGTCGGCATCTGCGCTGGTTTGGAAGCGGCGACCGCGGCTGCTGCTGCTGTGCGCCGCGTCCGCGCCGCCGCCGCTGCTGCTGCTGCTGTCGCTTCCGCTGCTGCTCTCGGGCATAGGCGGGTCGAGGAGGACTGGCGGCAAATCGAGCTGCGGGTTCATTGGATCGAGCCGCGCGAGGTGTGTGAGGCACATGTCGGCAACATCCTCCTCCGAGTCGAGGATCTCGTCGAGGAGGACGGAGACGCGCCGCGTGCGCGCCTGAAGCCGGCTGAGCGAGATGCGCAGCGGGAGTAGGCGGGATAGCGCCGCCTCGCGCCGACCCTCCGGGTCGACGCTCTGAGGGTTGGTCAGATCGCGGAGCGTGCTCTGTACGAGGCCCGAGAGCGTGCCGAGCGTGTCCTCGAAGACGGAGTAGACCTGCTCGAGCATGCACTCGAGCGCGCGCACCTCGAAGGGCGCCTCGTCCGCCGCGGCGCCCTCCGACGACAGCTGGTCGACCTCGAGCCGCCGCTGGATCTCGGCGCCGAGCGCGCCGACCGCCGGCAGGTCGGCGCCGATGAGGATGAGCCGGTCGTGCTGGAGGATGCCGCGGAGCTCGCCCAGGTCGAAGAGGATGTAGCCCTGCCGCGGCGCGAGCACCGGCGCCGACGAGCGCAGCAGCCGCACGTCGCGCGACGAGAGCTTGTTGGCGCCGTAGATCGAGCGGATCGACGTGAGGGTCGAGCGGTAGCGGATGACCTGCCCGTTGGCGCAGACCTCGACCATCGGCAGCTGCTGGTTGGCGACGGGCAGCGGCAGCGACTGCAGCGAGTACGACGGCTGCTCGGCCGCGCTGTTGGCTGTCGTGGTTGATGTTGGCGACTGTAGTATTGGTGCCGTGCGTGCGCGGCTCGCGGGCCGCGCGCGGTGGAGGCGCGCGCGAGCGGGCGCGGCGGAAAAAAAGGAGCCGGCGCGCGCGAGGAGGCAGGCGAGGAGGAGCGCGTGGAGCGGCATCCGCGTGGAGGCACGCGAGGTGGAGCGTCCGTCCGTGTGGTCACGCGCCTGGCGCATTTGAGAGCGGTCTCGTGGGAGATCGCCGCGGCCGCCGTCAAGTTTGGCGGCCGGGTCGTGCGTCGAGGTCGCGCGCGGCGCGGCGCGCGACGCCGTAGGACGTTTCGCTTGAAAACTGGGCCCATGGCTGGTGCCACGTAGAATTTGTGGCCACAACTGCGACAGCGGGCGCCTCTGCATCGCGCCTCTCCTCTCGCTCCCTGCGCCACCACCACACGATATGAACATCTTCCGCTTCTTCGGCGACATGTCGCACATCCTCTCCTTCATCATCCTCCTCCACAAGATCGTCAAGGGCAAGTCGGCCGCCGGCATCTCGCTGCGCACGCAGGAGCTCTACATGATTGTCTTCTGCAGCCGGTACATCGACCTCTTCTGGAACTTCTCGTCGATGTACAACTGGTTCCTCAAGGTGATCTTCATCGGCTGCAGCGGCGCGATCGTCTACTTCATGCGCTTCGGCCCGCCGCAGCGCGCGACGTACGACCCGGAGAAGGACGCCTTCCCCGTGCAGTACCTGCTCGGCCCGTGCGCGCTGCTCGGCGTGCTGATCAACCAGGACCACTACTCGCCGTTCGAGATGGTGTGGGCGTTCTCGATCTACCTCGAGGCGGTCGCCATCCTGCCGCAGCTCTTCCTGCTGCAGAAGCAGGGCGAGGTCGAGAACCTCACGTCGCACTACGTCGCGGCGCTCGGCGCGTATCGCGCGCTCTACCTGATCAACTGGATCTTCCGCTACTTTACGGAGGAGGACTACCTGCAGCGCATCGTCTGGGTCGCCGGCGTCGTGCAGGTGCGCGCGGGGGGGGGCGCTTGCCGAAGGCCGAAGGCAAGCGGAGAGCTGACGCTTCTCGTGTGTGTGTGCTTGCTCTTCTCTGTGCTCACAGACGGGGCTCTACTGCGACTTCTTCTACCACTACTATCAGAGCAAACGCGGCGGCATGAACCGGCCCGTCAAGCTGCCCGTCTGAGGCGGCGCGGCGCGTGTGCCGCGCACGGGCATAGGAGGAGGGAGGAGCGGCGCGAGGAGGAGGAGGAGTTTGTTTTGTTGCGCGGTGTTTGTTGGGGGAGAGGCGGTCGCGGAGCGGCAATCGAATCGATCGCGCGGCGCTCGAGCGCGCGCGCGCGCCTCTCTCCAGATTCTTTTATTCTGTACTTTGCGGGGCGGCGGGGTTTTAGTGCTTGTCCTGCGTGGCTCTGAGAGAGAGTCGCACCGACGTGCTCACGAAGGCGCCGCGTCGGAAACTTCGGAGAAGCGCGCGATCTCGCACGCTGCGCAGAAAACACCGCCGCAAAACAATGATCGGCCTCTCCCACGTCGTGACGCTCACCGCGTTGCTCACCGGACCGCCAACGGGCGTCTCGCGCCGCGAGCTGCTGCTCAAGACGGGCGCCGGCGCGGCGGCGCTCGTGCCGGCGCTCGCGGCACACGCCGAGTACTACGGCGCGCCGCCGCCGAAGGCGTCGGGCGTCGCGTACCAGGAGGCGCTGCAGGCGGCGAAGGAATACAAGTACGCGGCGCGGCCGGTGGCCGGCAACGAGGGCGAGGCGTTCAAGGCGGCGGAGAAGCGGCGCGCGGAGGCAAAGGCGCTGCTCGAGTCCGGCGGCAAGGCGAAGGAGGAGACGGCGGCGGAGACGATGGCGCGGCTCGGGCTGAAGGCGGCGTCGTGAGGTGGCCGACGCGCGGTGGGGTGACACACGCAATCGTTCTTGTTGACGTGGTGATGATCCTTTTGTCGGAGAGGAGCCATGTGCGCCGCGCACGGTATGCGATCGTTTGGATTCATCATTGTCTCGCGCTCAGAGACGTTTGTTGGTGTGCCGGACGTTGAGCGGCGGAAGAGGACGGGTTGGCGCGCGGTGGTCGCCCGCCTCGGTTGTATGGTGAGTACGCATGTGTATGGTGAGGAGAGAGCGTGCGTGGCGTGTCTCTCTTCTGCTCCTTCCTGGTGCTTTGAGTGACACAGCGTGCGCATTGGTCATTCGTGGCCTCCTGGTCGTCTCGCGCGAGAGCTGGAGGTCAAAGAGGTTCCTGAGAGTCTACCTTCTCTCGAATCGGCGATACGCTCGAGACGACGCGCAGAGAGGTGCGAGGTGCGGCGGAGACGTGGTTGGCCTCGAGGCACGTTCTGCCCTTTTAACCCACTTCCACCGCCTCCTCTGCGCCTCCTGCCGCCCCCCATCGGCCTGCGGCCGGCTCTGCAGCTGCGTCAACACCATGCCATCCGGCGGATCCATTTTGGCGAACCCAGGCGGCGGCGGCGCGGCGCGGCGGCGCTCGCCGTTTATTCCGGGCACCGCCTCACTTGCCAGGCCTGCCCCCTTGGCGGCGGCGCGCCCAACTGCCTCCGCGCCGCGGCGCCCCCGCCGTACCCGGCTCTGCGCCCCTGGGCCGTCGCCGCTTGCTCCCCAATTGCTCTGCCAAATAAAACGTGCCTCCCGCATTCGCTCACCGCGCTTCGCCCCCCCTCTCTCCCTTCCTTTCGCAGCCGCCATGGTCGTCAAGACCGAGACATGCTCCTTCTCCGGGTTCCGGATCTACCCGGGGCACGGCATATTCTTCATACGTGGTGATTCAAAGGGCTTCCGCTTCATCAACCGCAAGTCGAAGTCGCTCTTCTCGCAGCGCCTCAACCCGCGTAAGCTCGCGTGGACGACAATGTACCGTCGCATCCGCAAGAAGGGCACGCTTGAGGAGTCGCAGAAGAAGAAGGCGCGGAAGGTGAACAAGGCGGCGACGAAGGCGGTCGTCGGCGCGTCGCTCGAGCTCATCAAGGCGAAGCGCAACCAGAAGCCGGAGGTGCGTGCGGCGGCGCGTGAGGCGGCGCTTCGTGAGATCAAGGCGAAGCAGGCGGCGAAGCAGGCGGCGAAGAAGGAGGCGAAGCCGAAGGCGGAGCAGAAGGCGAAGGCGGCGGCGGCGCCGAAGCAGTCGAAGGCGATGAACAAGGCGACCAACAAGCAGGGCGCGAAGGGCGTGCGGCGATAGGCTCGCTCTAAGTGTTACTCGTGTGAGTTGGGTCGCGTGAGGGGTAGAGTGAGTCTATCTGTATCGTGCGCGCTGGGGGGCGCGCGGCCGCGCGTCGCCGCCCGGGCGTATTTTGTGGTACAAACGAGCTTTTGCGCCCCTCGCGCTGCGCGCGCCTCTCTCGCGCGCCCGCCGCGCTGCGCCGCCGCGCGCTCGGACGCTCCGCGCTCGCTCGGCGCGTCTCACGACGGCCCGCCCTCGGCCTCGCCATTGCCGCCGCCGGGCGGATCCGCCGCGGCCGCCGCTCCCGCCGCCCCCGCGTTGGCGGTGAGCCACGCGGCCGTCGCGTGCGCGCTCGGCCCGTTAAACCTCAAATCGCCAATCGGTGGTGGCTGGCCGAGGAGGCCTTGGGCGGCGGCGGCGGCGGAGAGGTGGTGGCTGCTGCTGAGGCCGCCCAAACCGCCGCTCAATCCGGCACCCGCACCGGCGGCGAGGAGACCCGACGCGGCCGCACTCTCTCGCAGCGCCGCGAGCTCATCACGCGCGGCGCTCTCACGCAGTGCGGCGAGCTCACTCATTAGTATTGCACTCTGTTCACTCGTTAGAGCGGCCGCCGCCGCCCCAAGGCCTAATCCATCGAGTGGGTCGGTATACCCGCCTGCTGCTAATGGATGGGTCGCACGGCCGCCTACCAATGATCGAAACGCGCCATTCGATGCGGCGGAAAGGTGCGGCGGAGGCGGCAGGGAGGACGACGACGCGCCACCGACGCCGCCACCGCCGTTGCCGCCGATGCCGCCTCCATTGCTACCTCCGCCACCCTGCGGCCGCTGCAGCGCCTCCGACAATAGCTCGTGCTCCCTCCTTAAACACTGTAGCCTTGGCTGCTGCAATTTCATCTGCCTACGGATCTCTCTTGCCTCTGCTAATGTATTATTAATCTGTTGCTGCACGCCATTCTGCTCCTCTCGCATCGCCTCCAGCTCAGTAGTCGCAGAGTTGAGCTCCTCGCGCAGCTGGGAAGGAGAGAGAGAGAGAGAGAGACAGGTAAAAGGCGCGGGTGAGCCGCGGGAGCACAGCAATGCCGTGAGAGGTATGGGCTCTCTCTCTCTCTTGTGTGCTGCTGCGCCTGTGCGTGTGTGTGTGCAGCGCATAGCGCACACACACCTCCTTCTCGACGTTGCTCTCACTCTCTGGCGATTCATGATCGAGGAGCCGATGTATACGTAACGACGACGGGTTCGAGAAGTTCTTCTTACACCCATCAACACCGCAGCAGAAGGTATCCGGCTTCGCGTGCAGCTGCAAATGGTATTCGAGATGCTTCTGCACCTTAAACTTCTTGTCACAGCCAGGATGCTCGCAAACGAATGGCCGATCCTTTGAATGCGTGCGCTCGTGACGTGCCAATAACGCGCGGTCGACGAAGCCCTTGCCGCAGCCGTCGATCTGGCACACCCACGGCTTCTCACCCGTATGTATGCGGTAATGCCGATCTAATCCCCATCGTGAGGAGAAGCTCTTACCACAATTCGGCCACGGGCACGGGTGCACCTTGGCCTTTGGGCCGGAGGTGGAGGACGAGCCGCCACCCGCCTTGCCACCGCCGACGCCGACGGCGTCATCGTCGTCGCCGTCGATTCCGCCGCCGGCGTCGATGCCGTAACCGCCGATACCGCCGCCGAGAGCGCCGCTCGACGAGCCCGCCAAGCCATTGGCGCCGCTCGCGCCGCCGCCACCACGGCCGCGTCCACGCCCGCCGCTCGCGCTTTGGCGCCTTGGCGCCTTCGCCGGCGTGCCGCGGCCGCGCGCGGGCGGCTCGGCCGGCGCGGCGAGCGCGCTGTTAATCTGCTGCATCGTCGTCGGCGGCCAGTACGGCGCGCCCGGCAGGCTGGGCGACTGCAGCAGCCCGCCCGGCATCGTCGTCGAGAGGAGCGAGACGCCGGGCGCGTGCGGCAGCAGCGGCGCCTGCGGCGGCGGCAGCGCGTGCGGCGGCGCGTCGAAGCTGCTCGAGCCGGCCGCGCCGGCGCCGAACGAGCGGCCGGAGCCGCCCGGGTTGCTCAGCAGCAGGTTGGGCGAGTCGAGCAGCCCAAAGTCGAGCCGGAGGCGCTTGCCGGCGGGAAGCAGGTTGGCCGTCTCGTCCTCGTCGTCGTCGAGGCCCTCGAGGAAGGCGCACACGTCGTCGAGTGAGACGTCGGTCACCTCCATGCTCGTGGCAAAGGGAGTGGATGGGGCGGTCTGCAAGTCCGCGGAGGCGAAGTGGCTGGGCGTCCACGCGCTTCTCACGCGCGCGCTGTGTCAAGTTTGCAAGTTTTGGCGCTAGGATGGCATGCTGCAACGCCAGGGCGCAGGGGCAGCATGGCAGCAGCAGGCCTGCAATAATGCGCTGCTCCTTATAAAGTGTAGAGAGAATGACGTGGAAAGTGACAGAACAGAACACCTCAAAGGAAGGAAGCCCAAATTTCGGTGTCAGTCAATCAACCCGCCAAGTTTTTCTTCATTTGTCTCGCACCGGAGCTTTGGGGGGTGGAGAGAGCCGACCAGGCTCAAGTCCCTGGCAAGCGCGCAAAGTGTGGCGACGCGTTTGTGTAGAAGGAATGATGAGTGAGTTTACGGAGCCTACAATCCGAATCTCTCTGGCAGTGTCGCCGTGACTGCCTGATCCAGTGCCTGCCTGCCTGCCCTGCCTCTGCTTCTTTTCGCAGGTCTTGCGTCACCCTGTCTGGCTGGGCGCACAGGCCAAGGCAACGAGGAGCCCTACAGCTGTGCCCTTCGAAAATGCAGCGCCAAGCGGGGCGCAGGCTCCCGAAATCGAGCAGCGCCACGTGGACTCGATTATTCGGCCGCGCGCTCGCTCACCCACCAACGCTGCACACACGCTTTAACCCACAACAATGAACAAGCTGCGCAAGGTGCGCGACGCGGCGAAGCGGCAGGCGCCGCAGGTGCCCCTGCACCCGTACTTTGCGGGCGTCAACGACGACACGCCCTTCTGGCGCGACCTGCCCGACATCCTGCAGGCGCAGCTGCTCGTCATGCTCGACAACGGGCTGCCGACGAAGCGCAACCCGACGCCGCGGCCGGCGGAGAAGCTGCAGTGGGCGGGCACGCCGTACCTGCGCCTGCGCACCAAGATCCTCCTCTTCTGCCTCTGGATGGTGCTGCTGCTCGTGCCGACGCTGCTGCTCGTCGAGCTCGTCGACGAGATCGGCCCGTGGGTCGCGCTCGGCTGGTCGCTCGTCTCCGTCTTCGTCTTCGTGCCGCGCATCTCGCGCGGCTCCCGCGAGGCCTTCGCGCTCACCACGCGCCGCTGCGTCGTCTCCAAGCGCTCGATGTACTGCTCGATCCAGACGTACCAGGTGTGCGTGCGCGAGCGAGGCTTTGCGCCTTTATTCTTCGTCGCCGCGCACGCACACACGCTTACCCCGCGCGCCCTTTTTCGCGCGCTCTCAGATTGCGTACACCGACGTCGCCACCGCCGAGCTCCGCATGCACCGCGACGGCTCGGGCACGTTCATCTTCACCAAGACGACGCCGCTGTATTCGCCAAAGCAGCGCGTCGTCTTCGACCGCGTGAGGGACGTCAAGGGGTGCGCGGCGATGCTCGCGAACGTGCTGCCGCAGGAGGTGGCCGAGGCGGCCGGCTTTGCGGAGGGAGAGCGCGACGATTAGAGAGGCAGAGAGAGCGTGTCGTGAAATAGGCGCGTTCTGGCGCGACCGGGCTTATTGTTAGAGCGCACATTATTAGGGCCGCATAACGACTGCCCCATCATAGCAAGTTTTGGCAGACGCCCACGACGACGCGTCGTCCGCTTCGCGGCGTCCACGTCGCCGAGCGCGCGACTCGCACACACATCACAATGGCCGACGCGGCCGCAAAGGAGAAGTCGAAGGCCGACAAGAAGGCCGAGAAGGAGGCGAAATTCGCGGCGAAGCAGGCGGCGAAGGAGGCGGCCGCAAAGGAGGCTCCGGCCGAGAAGAAGGAGAAGCCGAAAAAGGAGGAGGCGGCGGTCGCCGAGGACCCGGGCCTCGTCGCGCGCTCGTACGTCAACCCGACGCCGTACGGGCAGCTCAAGGACATGAGCGCGCCGATGGAGCCGGCGTACAAGCCGCACGCCGTCGAGGCCTCGTGGAACGACTGGTGGGAGGCGTCGGGCTACTACAAGGGCGACAGCAGCCCGGACGACAAGCGGCCAAAGTTCTCTGTCTGCCTGCCGCCGCCAAACGTGACGGGCTCGCTGCACCTCGGCCACGCGCTCACGGTCGCCGTGCAGGATTTGCTCTGCCGCTGGCACCGTATGCGCGGGTACAATGTGCTCTGGATCCCGGGCACTGACCACGCGGGCATCGCGACGCAGGTCGTCGTCGAGAAGAAGCTGTGGAAGGAGCGTAAACAGACACGTCACGATTTGGGCCGCGAGAACTTCGTCGCGGAGGTGTATAACTGGAAGGAGCAGTACGGCGCGAATATCTGCCGCCAGTTACGGCGGTTGGGCTGTTCATTGGACTGGTCGCGTGAGGTATATCCGTCACACACACCGCACACACGCGCACACACACGCGCACACAACCGCGCCCTCTCGCTGAAGAGCCAATGCGACCCTCTCTCTCTCTCTGACCGCGACTCGCTGCGTGCGCGCTGCTGCTGCTGGTCGTAGGTCTTCACGATGGACGAGCCGCGCGCCAAATCCGTAACGGCCGCCTTCCAAAAGTTCTCCGAGGCGGGTCTAATCTATAAAGATGTCCGGCTGACGAATTGGTGCTGTCAGTTACGCAGCGGTATCTCTGATATAGAGGTATGTATGTGTGTGTGTGTGTGTGTGTGTGTGTGTGTGTGTGTGTGTGTGTGTGTATGGGTGTGCACTCTCTCTGCAGCACTCACACAATGCGACACTACTGACCGCTGCTGCATGTGCCTTACTGTGTACTGCAGGTCGATTATATCGACATCGAGACACGAACGCGCATCGCGGTGCCCGGCCATCCAAAAGATCGTACATATGTATTCGGCGTTATCTGGTCGTTTGCATATAAATTAGAGGGGTCGGATGAGGAGATTGTCGTCGCTACGACACGTCCAGAGACGATGTTAGGTGACACGGCGGTGGCAGTCCATCCAGAGGACCCGAGATATAAACAATTCCATGGCAAGTACTTAGTACATCCGTTTGTTGAGCGGAAGATACCGCTGATTACGGATAGGTAAGTGGCGGCAGCGAGCAGCAAGCAGCAGCAGCAGCGTGCAGCAGCAGCAGACAGCAGCAAGCAGCAGCAAGCAGCAGCAAGCAGCAAGCAGCAGCAGCACGGCCACCACCACCTCTCCTCACCACACCTCCCCTCTCTTCTTTTTTTTGCGGCTTTGCCTGTGCAGTACCCTTGTCGATATGACCTTTGGTACTGGTGCTGTCAAAGTCACACCGGCGCATGACCCAAATGATTTCCTATGTGGTAGGCGGCATGGGCTACCGGAGATTACGATCTTTACAGATGAGGTACATGCTGTGCTGTGCTGTGCTATGCGAATAGCTCGCGCGACTTCGAACGCGGGCCGCCCCTCCTCTCAGAGCGCACACAACACTCGGGCCCCTTGAGAGGCGCACGCTCCTCTCTCTCTCGCTCTGTTCACACCTCACCCTCCCATACCCTCTCGTCTCTCTGTGTGTCTGTGTGCACAGGGTGCGATGGCGAGTAACACTGGCCAATTCGCTGGCATGATGCGACTGGATGCACGTGGTGAGGTCCTTAAGGCACTGAAGGAGAAGGGCTTATCTCGTGGTGAGGCGGTTAATAAAATGCGTTTAGGCAAATGCTCACGTACTGGTGATATTATTGAGCCGATGCTGAAACCCCAATGGTGGTTAGATTGCAGTGGGATGGCAAAACGTGCTACTGATGCGGTACGTAATGGTGAATTAAAGATTATACCTGAGGATCATAAGAAGACCTGGTACGTACACATGCTGCCTACCGCATATAGCCGACTAACCCAAGCCGTGGGCATGTGCATGCATGTGGTGGCCCTCTCTCTCCGCCCTCCATCCCGCTTACCCTCCCCTCCCCTCCCTCCCTCCCCTCCCCTCCTCCTCTTGCGCTGCTGCAGGTTCCGCTGGCTCGATAACATCCGCGACTGGTGCATCTCCCGACAGCTATGGTGGGGCCACCGCATCCCTGCGTACTATATTACTGTGAACGGCATCCAAAAGGAGGTGCCTATAGTGGCGGCATCAATGGAGGAGGCGACACAGAAGGCGTGTGATGAGTATGACTGCACGGTTAAGGACTTAAGCATCGTGCAGGATGAGGATGTAATGCCGCGGCACGCACGCACAGCAAGCAAGCAAGCAAGCATGCATGCGGCCAACACTCCTCTCACCCTCCCTCCCTCCCCTCCCTCCCCTCCCCTCCCTGTACAGGTGCTCGATACCTGGTTCTCCTCTGGCCTCTTCCCATTCTCTCCCCTTGGCTGGCCGGATGAGACACATGCGGACCTAATGGCGTGGCATCCTACCTCCCTACTAGAGACAGGGCAGGATATCCTCTTCTTCTGGGTCGCACGAATGGTTATGTGCTCGTTACAGGTACATGCCCCGCCCTCCCGCCTGCTAACACAGCATACGCCCGCCCACGCTCCTCTCTGCCACCCACCCTCCCTCCTCTCTCACATCCACTCCTCCCATTGTGTGCTCACTACCTCCAGCTAACCGATAAGTTGCCTTTTACGGAAGTCTATCTCCACGCGATGGTCCGTGATAAGTATGGACGTAAAATGTCCAAATCGTTAGGTAACGTTATCGACCCGTTGGAGGTGATCAATGGCGTCAGCTTAGCGGATCTGCAGGCAAAGCTTACTGCGGGGAATCTCGATCCAAAGGAGGTAAGGAACAGAGCATGCCAACACGCGCACCGCCCCCCTTTACCTACACGCCGCATACGCACACACTCACACGCAAGCAATTGGCGGCTGCGCGGGGCGGCTGACGAGTAAAGCCATAACTACGAAATCCGACACCGAATACATATCAGTGTGGACCATCCAGAGCAGATACTTCTGACGCCCCTCACCACCACCACCACCCGCCCTATCTGCACACACACACACACGCACTTCCCTGTTATGCGAATTGCTCTGGTGCCGCACGCATATGCCCTATCCTTGTAACGATATCGCTCCTCACACCTCCACCTCCCCCTCCCACTCCCACCCACACGCGCACCACCACCCCAAACCCAACCAACAGTTAGAGAAGGCGACCAAGATGAACTTACAAGAGTATCCACAAGGGATACCGGAATGCGGCTCAGATGCGTTACGCTTCGGACTGCTTGTTCACGTCGGGGCAGGTAAGAGGCTAGTTCATCTGGACGTGCACGCCCCTCTCGCCCTCTCACTCCTCCCTTCCCCACCTCTTCCCCCCTTTGTGTGCTGCTGCTGCTTGCTGCTGCTGACACACCCAGGTAAGGATATTAACCTGGACGTGCAGCGTGTCGCCGCCTATTCGAAGTTTTGCAATAAGTTATGGAACGCGACGCGATTCGCATTCATGTATATAGGCAGCGGCGGCCATTTCACCCCAGGAGCCCTCCCTGTATCCCTCCTACTCCACAACCCTACAGGCGGCCCACGTACTGATTTACCTTGCCTACCTGACGCGTGGATCCTATCTCGTCTAGCGGAGGCGGTCGAGCAGGTCGACACACAGCTAAAGAATTACCAGATCGCCGCCGCTGCTGAGACATTATATGCCTTCTGGTATAGGGAGTTATGTGATGTGTATCTTGAGGCGATCAAACCAATTATGCAATTAGACTCCTCCTCTATAGCGAATGCTGCAACTAAGCATGCGACACAGACTGTACTACATGCGTGCTTGGATTATGGATTACGTTTATTACATCCATTCATGCCGTTCGTCACAGAGGAGCTATATCATAGGCTACAGGTACAGCAGCAGGAGGAGGAGAGGCAGCAAAGCAAAAGCAGTTGCACAGCACCACCTCCCTCCCACCCTTCCCTCCACCCACCCCCTTTCTCCCCTCCCTGACGTACACAGCTGCTCTGCGGCGAGCCTCGCTCTACTATCATGAATGCAAGCTATCCAGTACCCGGTGCAATCAGTGCACTACGATCCACATATGCGGAGGAGGTACACATGCCGCAGCAAGCAGCAGCAGCAGCAGCACCTCCCCACACCACGCCTCATCACAACACGCGCCCTAACCCCTACACCCACCCTCTCCTCCCCACCCCACCACACACCTCCTCACCACCACTAGGCGATGGACGTCCTCTTCAAAGTCTCCGGCTCTATCCGTTCCCTACGTGCCGCCTACCTCAAAGGCCCCTTAGAGAAGCACGCGCCATATGTATATATCGTCTGCCGCAACCACGCAAATGCAGCTATC
>AEAR01000009.1_pt1 | contig 17950 bp, 17 predicted proteins | sample 349768 | NCBI WGS metagenome assembly AEAR01 (sample SAMN02954311, study PRJNA50327) | marine metagenome | biome: aquatic; feature: Florida Straits; material: sea water; isolation source: Florida Straits, depth 75m | depth 75 m m | reverse complement strand
GGACGATGACCGACCGCTTCACATGCGGCCACCGCCCGGCCAGCAACCAAGCGGCTACTCTGCCCAGCGCGTGAGTACAAGTACGAGCAAGCAACCCGCTGGAGGGACGTCGGGTGGTGGTGGTGGTTCGCAGGGCTCGGCGCGCGGCGGCGAGCATGGAGGTGGTGGCGGTGGAGGTACGACGATTGGAGGCGGCAGCCAGCAGCGTGGCAGCATGATGCCGGGCGGCATCTCTGCGGCCGATCGCGAGCTGAGGGAGCGGCGCAACCAGATGGGTGGAGGGCGAAGTGGCGGCGGCTCGAACAGACTGCAGAGCGACCGCACGCAGCAGCAGACCCTACCGCCATCGCAGCCGCCGCCGAGTTCGCAACCACCCGGCTCGGCAACGCGTGGTGGTGGAGGCGGCGGCGGCGGTGGGCAGCAGCAGCAGCAGCGTGGGAATGGCAACGCTCATAATGGTCACCACTCTCAACACGATCAGCCACATCGTCAACGCCAAGCGCAGTCTGGCGGCGGCGCAGGCGGTGGTGGTGGTGGCGGCGGCGGCCAGCGCTGGGGGGATGAGGACTTGGACGACGACCCCGCGCTCGCGTGGGCGCTGCGTGAATCACTTCGCGAGACTCCGTCAACTGGCCACGGCACGAGCGTGAGCGGTCGTCAGCCGGAATGGAGGGAGCAGCAGCCGTCGCATCATCGTGATCAGCATCATCAACAGCTTGGTCGGGACGCGGGGCTGTCCGGGATGGCGATGGTGGGAAGTGGCGGGGGCGGTGGGGGTGGGGGCGGCCGGAGTAAGAATAAGAATCAGAGGAAGGGCAAGAAGGCGGAGGAGCAGAGGCAGAGAGAGGAGGCGGCGAAAGCGAATGCGGAGAAGCAGAGGGCGCAGGCGCTGTTCGAGAAGGCGCAGCAGCGCCAGCAGCAGCAGCAGCAGCAGCAGCAGGGGCGGAGTGGAGGGAGCGGCGGAAAGAGCAACCCGTATGCTCAGCTCGACGGTGTGGAGGAGGAGGAGGAGGAGGAGGAGGAGGTTATTCAGCACACGACCTCGGCGGTTAGTCGTAGGGAGCTGCTCGAAAGCTCTGTGCCGGTGGCGGAGGAGGAGGAGGAGGAGGAGGAGGAGGGTGAGGAGGATTTTGCGGATGCGGTCGATGGTGCGGTCGGTGGGGGGGGAGGCGGCGAGGGTGAAGACGAGATGGAAGAGGAGGAGAGGGCGCCGCCAGTCGACGTGACGATCCGCACGAAGCCCGCCGCTGACGGTTGCACAATCCGCTTGTCACTCTATTTCACGTGCGCCGCGCCTCCCGAGCGTCCGCCAAAGGGAGGCGGAGTGACGGAGGAGAGCCTACAGAGCAAAGTGAGCGCGGCAGAGGAGGAGGCGATCTCATCTCGCTTTGACGCGTTCCTTTCCCGCGCGATGGATTTGAATGTATTAAGTACGGGCACTGCGGATGAGCTGACGGATCGCATCGCACGGATGAAGGAGGCGAGCGCGCGCTGCAGCACGATGGCGAATTTGATTGATGGCGCGGAGGGCGAGCGGGAGCAGTTCAATGGCATCCCGATACGTGAGTTGAGAAGGAGGTGCGAACAGCGTGGTATCGGCTGCGCGGGCTTCTTGGAGAAGGATGATTTCATCACTGCGCTGTTGGTTGATCTGGATTTAGATCGGTCGATTAGTGGAGCGGGTGGAGGGAGTGGAGGCGGAGCTGGCTCTGGCAAGAAGAAGAAGAAGAAGAAGAAGAGCGGAGGTGGCGGTGGTGGCGGAGGAGGTGGAGGTGGGCTGTATGAGCCCAACAAGGAGAAGTACCATCAACAGTTCCAATCCGCGCATTCGTGCCGGCCGTCCTTCTCGTCGGGATGTCAATGCGTCGGCACCCCCTGCCTCGACCCGTATTATAATAGCACTGCCGCGAGCAGTGAGCCGTCGTCGTCTCTATCGCTGGGAGGAGGAGGAGGAGGGGCGACGGGCGGTGGTGCTGCTGGTGTTGCTGGGTCGCCAACTTCGAAGCCGGGCGCGGCAAAGGAGGGTAAGCCGATACTCGATGACCTCGATTGAGTGTGTGTGTGTGTGACGGGGGACGGAATAGAGAGATTGGAGGATATATGAGCTGCTGCTCGAGGAGGAGGGTAGGGGCGGCGAGAGAGAGCAGCCGCAATTCACGAAAAGCAGACGAGGCGCGCACAGGATAGCGTGTGCGTGCGACGGGCAGAAAGCGAGAGAGATGTGTCATGAACACGGGCGGGAGATGTGGGCATAAGGCCGTAGAGATGACGAGAGCAGCAGTGTTGAGTGTTGAGTTGGGTGTGTGCGTGCCAGACGAGATCGTAAGGTGCTCGCGGGGCAAGAGTTAGAAGTCTTCGCTAAGTTTGCGCCAATTCGCTCTCGGCCTGTGGCGTTCGTCGCCGCCCGACGCACCCGAGCCGGGACAGAGGCTACTGCGCGGCCGGATCCGGACGTAGCGTACCTCTTCGACCCGAACCGATGGGACTCTTCGGCGGCGGCGGCGGCAGCAAGAAGAACGTGAAGGACGGCGCGCTCACCCTCGCCGAGGCGATCAAAAAGCGCAAGCCCGACGCGACGGTGCTGCCTCTGATCACGCCGGCGGCGGCGGCGCTCAAGGAAGACGGCAAGCTCCCATTGCACACGGCCGGAATCAAGAAGTCGTCGCCCGCTGTGGTGAAGGCGCTGCTCGCCGCGTACCCCGAGGGCGCGGAGAAGGAGGACGCGAACGGCTTCCTCCCGGTAAATAAAGTTCTCTCGTTCGCCGCGCCAGAGGAGAGTATTATACTTGTGCTCGACGCGTACCCCGAATCGATGGCGATCAAGGACAAGTACGGCTTCTATCCGCTGCACACGCACATGATGAACGCGTCGGAGGGCGTGACGTCCGTGCTGCTTGACGGTTATCCCGACGCGTGCAAAGCGAAGGAGCAAAAGAAGGGTCAACTGCCGCTACACCTCGCCGCGGCGAAATCCGCACCTATTGCGGTTGTGAAGGCGGTGGTCACCTCGTATCCCGACGCCGTCTCGACAAAGGACAGCGCCGGCAACCTGCCGCTGCACCACGCGGTCGCAAACAACGCGCCAGTTGCGGTGGTGAAGCTCCTGCTTGCGCACTTTCCGGAGTCGCTCACTATCGAGGGACAGAACGATTAAGCATCGGAGTGACTAAACGGCGTAGTAGCCGATGTGAGCTGTTGAAACTTGCGGCGGCCTCCATCTCGTCCTCCACACTAACACTACCCTCAAGCAGAGCGTTGGCGAGGGTTCTTAGGTCAAAGTCCTCTGGAGAGCGAAGTAGGCCGTCCATTGATTTTAGGAAGGACCATACCTCGAGCAGATCGCCAGCATCAAGAGAGGCCTCCGCCGCCGCTGCAGCTGCTGCAGCTGGCCCCTCAACCGCTGCCGCCGCCTCTCCACCCTCTGCCGCCGCCGCCGCCTCACCGCACTCCTTCTCCTCCGTAGCACCAACGGCTGCGGCCTCCTCACCCTCACCACCACCGCCACCCTCCTCCGCCGCCATCGCCGCCGCCGCCGCGCCGCTAATCGCTGCGATCGCTGGATTGCTGGAGGAGTGGCCCTTCTCTACCTGGCCGAGTAGAGGTATGTCGGGTAGTATGGGGGATGGGAGTGGCCACGCGACCTGCAGTAGCAGCAGCACATACGCACGCACAGAGTGGCACAGCAGCAGCGGTGTCAGAGTGGCATTACAGAGTGTGGAGTGCAGGCGCTGTGTGAGAGAGAGAGCCCTGCCCACGCTTACAGTGAGCGCCTCCGTCTGAACTGGCGATGTAGGCTGTGACCATGGGCCCCAGTTTGCGGAATGCATATTGGCAGCGGTGGCGGTGCGAAGCCGGAATTGATAACGCTGATCAGGTCGTAGAGTCATCACACGCACCTGATGTGTGATAGGGGAGGGAGGTGAGGAGGTGAGAGAGAAGGTTGTGATGGGGAGGGTGCGATGTGGGGGTGAGGCGGTGAGAGAGAAGGGTGGGGCTCTGCATGCGCGCGCCACCACAGCACACGAGATAGCGTGGCCTCCCTCTCTCTCTGTTCACACACACACACACACACACATGCATCCATCTGCCAGCAAATGCCTCCGTCCCTTCTGACGGTGTCTCCGCCTTCGCCGCGGACACTGTCCAACCGCTCGGCTGAACAATGCCGTCGAACCGACCCGGCTGTAGAGTGCGCTGCTGTAGCTGGAAGCGCGTGCCGTGCCTCGCATGCCATCGAAGCTTGACTGAAGTGCATGTCATGCTGAAGGCCTCTGGCGGCTCCTGCTTTGGTCCGAGCATAGTGACGTCGTGGCCGCCGCCATAAGGATGCAGCACCTGTGTGTGTGGAGAGAGAGAGGTGAGGAGGTGTGAGGAGGAGGTGGTGGTGGTGGTGATGTGCTGCCGCTTCGGGTGTGAGAGAGCGCGCGGTACACACCTGAGGGTTCATCCCCGGCAGGCCCCATGGAGGAGGATGTAGGTACGAGCTTGCTCCAGGGAAGCCGCCAACTCCACTACCGCTGCTAAACGGTGAGACAGTAGCAAATGGTAATGAGGAGGCGGAGGACGAGGACGCGTGTCCTTGCGCCTGAGGTAGCGGCCCTCCTCCACCACCACCACCTCCACCTCCACCTCCTGCTCCTCCTCCTGCTCTGTCTTTTGGCGGTGAGCATTTTCGCATATGACCACCGAGGGATTGGGGCGAGAGGAAGGTGCCATTGCAACCGGGGCAGCGATAGGTACCTGCAGCAGCAGCAGCAGCAGCAAGAGGAGGGGTGGGTAAGGCGAGGGTGGGAAGGGAAGGAGGAGGGAGGGAGAGGGAGGGAGAGGGAGGGAGAGGAAGGGAGGGAGAGGGAGGTGCGGCGTACCATCCGCCTCCATTTTAATAGTATGACGCTCGTGTTGTTGTGTATATGTACGCTGAGGGCCCCAGCCGCCATCAGGTAGAAGACCCGTGTACGCACCAGCCGCACCTCCACCAGCAGCAGCAGCGCCTTGGCTGGTGGAGGCGGCTTGTGCGGCGGCGGCTGCTGCTGCTGCGGCAGCGGCGGCGGCTGCAGCTGCAATCTGTGGTCTCTCCATGTTTGAGGGGTCATTAGCAGAGGTAGGTATGGCGGCGACGACCCCAGGTGGCATCAGAAGGCTTAAAGTGCTATCCCGCCTTCGCTTTGAGGTGAGTACCACATGGGAGGGGCGCGGTTTTGGTAGTGTGGTGAGATGGGGTAGGACATGTTCATAGGGTACATCCTCCGCGTCGCCATCCTGATAGGAGGGGGAGGGGGAGGTGTGGTGTGAGGAGGAGGGGGGAGTGTGAGGAGGAGGGGGAGGTGTGGTGTGAGGAGGAGGGGGGGTGTGAGGAGGTGTGAGGAGGAGGTGAGGAGGAGGGTCCTCTCTTCTGCCTGCACACGCCACGCACCTGGTATAGTACACGAAATAATCCAATACCCGTCTCCGTATGCCAATCAATCAATGTCCCGTGTAACGACTCCCCAAGCTCTGGGAAGGGCATAGCCACCTGTAGCACACACACAGTGCCCAACAGCGGTCAGCGGCATTGAGTGCTGAGTGCCCACTGGGCGTCGGGCACTGTGTGAGAGCCCTGGATTAGCTACCTCGCAGCCCAACAGCTCGTGTGGTGCGCGCCGTGTTAGCTCTACTACACCACCTATATCCGTATAGGATGGTGCGAGGGCGGTGGAGGTGGAGAGGCTGTTGCTGTATGGTCCTTCGCCCAACGCCTCCTCGAAAGCCTGAGCGACGTCTGCCGCATGGACGAGACGACGAGTGCCGCCCGCCGCGCCAACACGTTGGGAGGAGGAGGGCGGCAGCATTGAAGCGCTCATAGACAGATCGGCTGCTGCAGTTGGTTGGTGGTGGGCCTGATGGAGGCCGGCAGAGACGTGAACACTACCACCAGTACCTGCAGCACACACAGTGCACAGCGATCAGTGGCATTGCAGTGCTGATTGCACACTGGGCCGTGGGCATTGTGTGGGCCCTGGTCCGGTACCGCCTTGCTGGTTGGCTAAACGCTCCCGCTGTAAACGTAATGAGAGGTGTTCATACTTCTCATGCTCGCTAACACTCAGCAGGTCCCACCTGGTAGCAGCAGCACACACAGAGTGGCACAGCAGCAGCGGTGTCAGAGCGGCATTGCGAGTGCGGAGTGTGCACACACACACACACTAAAGGGCGGTGCGGGCATTCTCTCTCTGTGTGTAAGCCCCCCCGTTTTGCGTAGTCCCACCACTTGCGCAGCTCGATAGTCAATCGCTCTCTATCATGAAGGAGTGGAGAGTTGAGGCGTTTAAGCTCGGCGCGTTTATCGGTGCAGTACAAGCAGAATGGACTGATGTTGGTCATCTTCACTTTGGCGCCGGGAGGGAGGGAAGGAGGGGGTAGGTAGGGCACGACCATGCCTCCAGCAGCAGCAGCAGCAGCAGCAGCAGACTCCTCCTGAAACGCTGCCGCTGCCGCACCACCACCACCCTCCTCCTCACCGCCACCCTCCTCCCCACCACCGCCATACACCGCCCTATCTGCAGCGGTGGCGGCGAGGGCGGCTGCTGTACTCGCCGCATCGCCAAGCACACCCATTAACAGAGTGCTCTCAACTTGCTCGCCGCCTCCTGATGTGCTGTCCTCGTTAGTGTCCTCATTTGCGCCGTGAAGGACTAAACGCGGCCGCTTACCTCCTCCACCTCCGCCTCCACCGCCCGGCACTCCCATTAGTAGCGTCGATGTCGCCTCACCCTCCTCCTCATCATCATCATCCTCATCATCATTACGGTCCATTCCCTTCCGCTTGCTGCCAGCCGCCGCCGCCGCACTCCGCGAATCGCCGCCGCCGCCGCCAGCGGCAGCGGTGTTACTATTCTGATCACTCCGTGCTGCGGCCGCTTGAGCGATTGCATGCTGTCGGGCGGCGGCGGCCTGCGCGAAGGCGGCCTCGTAGGATAGGGTTGGTGGATGCGGCCGTGCATGGTGTGGGACGTAAGGAGGCCGGTCGCTGTATGAACCGCCGCCATCGTTCAGAAAGTCCCTGCGCAAAGTGGGTGTGGGTGAGGTGGTGAGGTGAGGAGAGAGAGGAGTGTGTGCGTGTAGTGTATGCATGCATGCATGCAAAACGGGAGAGAGCGGCGCAGCAGTACGCGCGCACCGCAGTATCCGCTTACGCCAGCCGACATACACAAAGCACTTGACATTGACTTGACCGGTGGAGCGATCGCGCACAGGGCCCATCGCCATGCGCACCTGCACCGCACACATAGGATAGAGAGAGAGAGAGCGGGAATGGTGTTGAGTGGTGCTGTGGTGTCAGAAGGAGAGAAGGGCGAGAGAGGGAGTGTGTGTGTGTTTGTGGCGCTCGTGAAGCGAGGCGCGCACGAGCGAATTGCGTGAGCCCTGCCCAACCGGCAGCACGAGCCGCGCCGCCTCAATGCCTGCCATATTAGCAGCACTCCCGCGACCGCGCCCACGCCCACGCCGCCATCTCCCGCGGCCTCTGCCAACGCGTCCAGCCGACGACGGAAGCGCCGCCGCGGTCCCATCCTCAACCGCACCACTTGCGGGCGGCTCGCCGGTGCAGTACTTGAGGTGCAATATCAGGCTATTCTTGCGGCTGCACACCTTGCCGCATCCGGTGCATGTAAACGGATTTAGGCTGGTAGCCGCCGCCGCCGCCGCAGTCGTGTCCACCACCACCTCCTCCTCCGCGGCTTCATCGCCGCCCGCCGCCACGGCCGCCGCCTCGTCGTCCTCCTCCTCGTGCACAGCACCACTGCCGGGCTCCTCCTCCTCCTCCTCCTCTCCCGCCGCCTCTTCCTCCTCCTCTTCCGCGTGGAGAGGCTCCGCCGCAGCCGCGTCCGCCTCCTCCTCACCACCATCGCCGTCGTCAACCTCCTCCGCCTTCTCCGCCTCCGCCGCCTCCTCCACTGCCATCGGCTCCGGCTGCGGAGGAGGCGGAGGATCGGACAGGTCGACCGCAGCGGGCGGTGGCGGCGGCGGCGGTAGCGGTGCAGGCGGCGGCGCAGCAGCAGCCGGTGGCGGCGCGGGCGCGGGCGCCGGCGCCTCGGCGCGGAGCCGCTTGTTGAGGGCCTCGCGGCGTTTGGCCTCGGCGACCGCCTTCGCGCGGGCCGCCTCCTCCGCCATGCGCTTGGCGCGCGCCTGCAGCTCGGCGATGGCGTCGGGAACGGGCTTCGACGGCGCCGTGGGTACTGGCGGCGGCGCCGCCGCCGCCAGCGGCACCGGGGGCTGCTGGCGGCTCTCGGCGAGCGGCGAGGGCGCGGTCGCCGGCGGCGTGCTGCCGACGGAAGCCTGCTGCGCGGAGGCCGCCTTGATGCGCGCGAGCATCGCCTCGCGCGATCGGCCCGCCGGCTTGGCCGCCGGAGCGGGTGACGGAGCCGCCGCGAGCGCTCGGGTCAAGTCTGCTGATGGCGTCGCCATCGACGACGTTATCTTGCGTGGCGCCGACGCGGGCACCTAAGTTAAGTTTGGCCTTCTGCGAAGACGCAAATATTAAAACGCCTCGAGACACGCGCAAGGCGCCACGTGTGACCGTTGCCAAACTTACATGTTCGCGGACGCCGACGGTCGCGCAAGCAAGCCGCCGCGCTCCATTGTGGGTCCTTTTCATCGTCGCGTGTCGGCCTCTTCGCAATGGACGAGGACGCGATCGCCGAGAAGCGCAAGTCCGCGTACAAATCGCGCCTGTCCCGCGCGCGCACGGCCAACCTCGAGAAGCGCGGCCTCACCTCGCGCGGCCAGGGCGATGAGGAGTCGATGGCGAACATGGCCTTCTCCATCCCAGTGCAGCAGGAGGTCGACATGGCGGCGGCGGGCATGGCGAACATCGCGATCTCCGGGACGCCGTCGAACAAGCCGCCGCCCAAGCCCGCCAAGAAGATCGAGACCGACGTCTCCATCTTCGCCAAGCCGGACGACGAGAACTCGATCGCCGCTCACTGGGAGTGGAACGCGACCCAAAAGTTGCTCGCGGTGGCGGAGCAGACGCAGCTGCTCAAGGTGATTGACGAGACGGGCAAGACGATCTACCGCGTCCAGGTATAACGCCGGCCGAATGAGAGGCCGCGCACTGCGAGCGCACGCGCGAGGCTGCACCCCTCCCGTTTTTTTTTTTCGGCGTCCGACGGCTCACGCGCCCCTTTGCGCGTCTCTCGCCTCCCTCCTCCTCCTCGTTTTCCACACAGCTGCCGCGCGAGGGGCGCACGATCTTCCTTGGTTGGGAGCCGTCCGGCGCCGCGTTAGCCGCCGTACAGGACCACGGCGGCGCCTTCCTCTGGTTCCCCTCGAAGCCGGATTGCGTTCAGCAGTGGGAAGGTATGCAGTTCTCGTCGCAGATGATGCGCTCGTCCGCTCTGAAGCGGAATTCGCACTTCGACACGTGCTTCGCGTCGTGGTCGGAGACGCGCAAGCTCGTCCTCGGCCTCGCCGACGGCAATTTCGCCTGCTGGGACTTGCAGTCGAACGAGACGTTCATCTCGCGAAAGCATTTTGCGGGTAAGCATAAAGGAGCGATCACCTGCGGTGCATGGGGTATGAAGGGCCAGGTGCTCGCATTAGGCTCGAAGAATCAGCTCAAGCTCTCTGCGCCGCTGCTGAATGCCTCGTGGGAGGCGACGGCCGCTAAGCTCGCCCTACCGGATAACGAGCTCTCCTTCCAGGAGTTGTCGTTCTCGCCGTCTGGCCAGACGCTCTCTGCGTTGGCGGGTACTTCAATCTTCCGGCATCTTTGCTTGTACAGCGTGACAACCGAGACGGTGAAGAATGGCAAGAAGATGGAGGAGCGCCAGACGCTCAGCCCGGTCGGTGAGATGCGCCCGGACGCGACGATTGGTGGCATTCAGGTGTGTGTGTGTGAGGGAGAGCAGGCGGCGGCCGCAGCAGCAGCAGCACGGAGAGCCGCGCGCACACACATATGCACACCCACCCCTCACCCACCCACTCCCCCTCACACAGGCCGTCGTCTGGCTCGACAACGAGATGGTCGCCTGTGTCACCTCGAACGGTTATTTACGCCTATTGCAATATTCAAAGGGAGAGGGGATCCTAGTAGAGGACCAGCACAAGCCCGCAAGGTGAGCAGCGGCAGCAGCGGCAGAGAACAGCACACAGCACACGGCGCCTCTCACACCTCCTCTCCACCTCACCCTACCCACCCACACACCTCCTCTCCACCAGCAACGGCGTCACCGCCGCGTGCCTTCTCAAACGCACGGGCCACATCGCCATCGTCAACCAGAGCATGGTCACCTTCTTCGACCCCCTACTTTTAGAGGTCTCCGCGACTTTAGAGATCCCGACTCCGCCCGACGGCGCGCGCAACACGAAGCTACAGGCGTGCCCTACAGGCAAGCTACTCATACTTGGGCGGACTGATGGCGTCATACTGAAGATACCTATCCCAGAGCTCAACAAGATTGATCTCACACTGCTCGCTGTCCGTCGTACGGGCCCTGGTGGTGGAGAGGCCACGACTCCGGGCGGCAATGGCAGCCAGGAGCAATCGGGCGGCGTGCTGTGCGCGTCGTGCGGCACACCGAATCTCGTACTTCAGTGCACGGCGGCGGATGGCGCCGCGTCTGGTTATGGCTCGAAGCTCCATCACGCATGGAGCCAGCAGCGCGGTCTACTCGCTATAGTCAACGCACGCAATCAGGCGATAGTTATACAGCGGAATACTGATGGCACCTCCTCCACTCTACTAAGGGAACAGCTGCCGGAGGCGGCTATAGTTGGAGTCTCTTGGGACCCGTCGACTCAATCTGTCCTAGCGATTGCAATTAGACATTATGGCATCGCGTTGTGGGACACGAAGAGCGATGCGGGCGTTCAGATGTGGTCGGGTACGCGCAAGCAAGCACAGACCTCCCCTTCACGCACCTCACACCGCCCCGTGACCCCTTCTCCTCCCTCCTCCCCTCTCACACGCACGCCCCTCGCACACGCGCCCTCTCGCAGGCATGGCGTACAAGAGCACTTTTGTCCCCTTCATGGGCCAATCGACACGCGCCTTCGATCCCGTCTACACCTCATGGAACCTCGCCGGGCAGCTTGCTGTTGGTATGGCGGATGGCACGTTTGCTGTGTGGGATAGCATGTCGATGGATATCTCCACCTCGCAATCATCCGGCAAGCATAAGGGGCCGATCACCTCCGGAGATTGGTTCTCCTCGCTATTCGCGCCCGCCCTCGCTCTCGCGTCGAAAAATACCATTAAGATCTCGCAGGGCTTTGAGGGGGTCGAGTGGCAAGGCACGTCGTTAAAGCTCAAAGTTGGCGAGGCGGCGACGAAATCGAGCTTCTCGATCAGCCAGAAGGACTTAACAAATGCGGTCACCTCGCCGCAGGGCGCGATGAACGCGGCGGGTATGATCTCGCGACGGATCTCTGGCAGCGCGAAGAGCCTAGTCGGCATGTCGTCAAGCAACGATAGCGGCTCGGCGGAGGATTTAGAGGGCTATGAGTTTGAGAAGCTCAAATTCTCGCCTTCGGGCCGGCACATTGCGACGATTGCACGCTCGACAACACGCGGCGGGCAGAAGTGTATCATGATCTATGAGTTACAGGAGAACCGTTCGGCGATTATGATGACGAGGGATTTAATCTTTACGGACGGCGAGATGCCGTTTGGCATACAATGGCTCGTCGATCAGAGTTTAGTCGTCTTTGTGAAGTCCCCCTCCGGAGCGCTCTCCATCAAGACTGTCTCACCGTCCGCCTCTAGCGGCTCGTTCACATGGCCGCCGATGGGTACCAAACTTCCGGGCACGATTGTGGACGCGCAGGCGTCGACGCAGGGCCTCATCGCGATCGCTCTTGCGACGAGCGACGAGAAGGGCGTGCTGATGATATTAACCTGCCCTGGCTTTAAGGTTGCGGCCGAGATGCCGTTAGACGGCAAGCCGCAATCTATCGTCCTCTATCAGCCGAAGGGCTCGTATGTCGCGTATCTTACGATCGCGTTTGAGGGCGGTGGTGTGGAGGCGTGGGAGCTGCCACCGGGTGGGCAGGCGGTGGAGGTGTCGTGAGTAAACAAAAGGGCGAGAGCGCGGGCTAGGGAGGAGTGGGTAAATGGGGTTTGGTCTGTGGGGAAGGGCGGTTGGGCGTGTCTCTGTGTGTGTGGCGAGAGAGAGGGAGGGTTGAGGCGTGGTCGCGGCGGCGGGGCGTGCGCGTGTGGCTGACTGATGTGTTGTGTTGTGTGTGTGTTGTCGCGCGGCGGCGGAGAGGCAGAGAGAGGGTGAATGGAGGGTCGTGAGGGGTGGCGCGGAGAGAGATCGGGGCGGGATGGCGCGCGAAGAGAGCAGGCCGGCAGGTCCTGCTGTGGGCGTTGTTCAGAGAGAGAGAGACCCGGACGGGAGACGTGTTGACGCTCACGTTTGTGAGGATGTGTGAGTCGTGTGTGACAAGAACCGTGCGTTTAATTGAAAAAGTTAGGACGTCATCGCGCTGTATCGCGCCCACAGCGACGAATTCACATACACCGCGTCGAAGACATCGTGCCTCGCTCGGAGCATCACCGCCCGCCTCAGCCCGGGTGCCGGCCTCACCTCCAGCAGGGCACGCACCTCATCGTCCTGCGGGTCGCGGCAGCCGAGCGCCTTGCATTCAGCAATCAGAACGCCAACCGTCAATTTCGTCCAATCGATCGTTTTTAGCACCATCGCCTCCGCACCCTGCACGTCGAGCGAGAAGAAATCGAGGTGGCGCACGCCGAGTGTATCGAGCAGAGCGCCGAGCGGACCGCACGCCACGCGCTCAACGCCGGCGCCGGCGACGCGGAAGCGCCGGCGCACGCTGCTGCTCATGTACGGCATGATGCCGGCGGTCGTCGCGCGCTGGCTCGAATAATTGACCCAACCCGCCTCTGGGCATATTGCGAGGCCAGCGCTCAGCGAGTTTGGTCGGTTCTGCGCGAGCCAATCGAGGTGAGTTGGCGCATCTATCAGCACGCCGCGCCAGCCAAGGCACGATTCCAAATGGAGCGTGTTGCTCTCCTGCCAGCCATCAAAGGCACCCAACTCGAGGAAGGTGCCATGGCGTGCCGGTGCGCGACGCGCGCCAAAGAAACGATTCAATACGAATTGCTCCTCGCCGAGCGAGCCGCTGCACTGCTTGGCATTCTCGGCTTGCTGCGAACCGCGCGATTTGTTCACGTGCTCGATCATGGCGCATTCTGACTGCTCAAATGGCAAAAGACGCCGATCGCGGCAGCGCACGGGCGCACGGAGGCCCGCCGGCGCGCACGATCTTTTTGATCGAAGCCGTGCCGGCAACGAGGCTCGTGTCTTCTTGCACGACGGCCACGGGCAGCCGCTCAGCCGGCGCGGGCAGCCACTTTCGTTATGAGGCTGTGCGAGCTGTGCACGCCAGTCGTTGCTGAGGTCGCGTAGCAAAACGCATGTGCCGCCGACGCACGCGCGCGCGTCGAGCACGTTCTCGATGTGGTAGACGAGGTCGAGCCGCATGGCCGCGCGCGGAGGCGGCGACCGGCCGCGCGACGCGCTGTGGAGGAGGACGGACGCGACGGACGGGTGGCGTCGTCGCGAGCACTGCGCCAGGTTTCGACCAACTTCATCCCACACCTACCCTCAGTTCAGTTCTGATTCGCCCTCAGCCTGTCGAGCAGATCCTGCTTCGTCCGTATCGCCCGCTCAATCCCCTCAATCTGCCGCGACTTGCCCGCCGGCCTTAGCGCCGTCCCACGCTTCCTCTCATTATCATTCTTCTTCGAGTCGATGTGCGTCGCGAGCTCGCGCAAATGCTTGAGCTGCAGGAGCGCGTTCGCGTCGCTTAGCTGCATACCGTCCTTTGGGATGCCGTGTACAATGCGTAGTGCGGGGAGCGCGCCGCGAGAGAGCACCTGTGCGAGCGGCTCAATTCCCGAATTCTCGACGCCGTTCCCACTGATACTAAACTTCGTCAATGCCGGCAGCGCGCCGCGGCGGAGGCCTCTGCAAAAGTAGAAGAAGGCCTGGTGGCCGATGTGGCAGTATTCGAGGTTGAGGCTCTGAAGGCGTGAGAGCGCGAACTTATCCGTCGACAGCGAGCCAGAAATAGGCGAGACCGCCTCCGCCAACGAAAGGAGCGGCTGCCGCCAATCGTTCACGCTCGGGAGAGCCGAGCTTTAACCACGGCGGCGGCTCGTGCGTCGGCATCGGCACCTTCACCGGCTCCGGCTTCGCCACGGCGCCAATGCGCGAGACCGGCTTGCCGGTCGGCGGAGTGGGGCTCCGCGGCGGCGCCGCTTGGAGGACGTCCTCGCCGTACTCGCGAGAGGCGCGGAGGAGCGTCTCGAGCGTCGTCGTCGAGGTCTTCGTTTCGATCGTCGAGTAGCCCTTTTGCATCACCTCGCCGGCGCGCGTGTTGGCGGTGCGAGGAGGCAGGCTCATCTTCTCGTTGTTGTTGTGGCCGGCGTGGCGCGTGGAGCGTGGGCGCGTGGGCGTGGGCCGAACGTCGCCTCGCAACTACGGGGTTTTCGAAAACCCCGTATCGCAACGATAATTCGAAGTTGTAAACATGCGCGTCGTCGCGAGCACCCGGGTGTCTGAAGCCGGTTTCTTTTGTTCTGAAGCCGCTTCACATAAATCCATGCATTGCACGCCACCAGATCATCACAAATCTACAAGCTCGCCAAATCTACAGCCGGCACACAAGGCCAAACACACGGGGCAAATACAACATCGCTCCGCACATGCCTCTAATCCAGGCCGATCGCATCGGCGAGCTCGCACGGCCCGCATACCGGCGTGTCGACCGTGAGCAGGAGGCAAAAGGTGCACGCGCCGCCCATCAGACAGTTGCGGCAGCACGACGCTTCGCACACGGGGCAGTAGTATACAAGATCCGAGTGGCCGCAGGTGACGTCGGACATGACGTGCCCGCCATTGCCCTCGACAAAGCTGGCCTCGTTGCCCACGCAGTCGGTGCAGAAATTACCGAGCCGCAGGGGCGACGGCTTGAGGCACGAGAGGCACTTCCACCGGCCGTCGTAGTGCTGCGAGTTTTGGAGACGCACCTCGAAGCGGAAGGCGTCGACGGAGGTGAGGCACGCGACGTCGGGGAAGCCGTAGTCCGATCGGAAGAGCGCGCGCCAGAAGAGGCGTAGACGCTGCTCGCGAGCCGCTCTGTCTCGACTCGCGAAGCGGTGGTTGACGCAGAAGGCCGCTCGGGCGTCCTCTGCCGGGAGCGCCACGAGGATGAGTGTCAGCGCGTCGTCGTCGATCGAATCGAGAGTGACGGCGCCACCCCGCACCGTTGGTGGGTCTAATGGCATCACGATGGGGCCAAGTCCGGCGTAGATCATGGCGGTTGGTGCCCGGCAGGAGCGGGCGCTTGGTGGACGGACGCGCGAGAATTGGAAGCGAGCGCCGACGAGGCCAGCCGACGCAGAAGATTTGGCCGTTTGCCGGAACGCGAGCGTCGTAGTGGGCACGTGATTTTTGAACATCAGCGTACGAGCGGTACTCATCTAATCAAAGCACTAACCCGCGCCCGAGCGCTCGGCGGCCTTCCTCTTCTCGATCGCCGCGATCCTCGTCTCCAGATTGCTCAACGCTCGGCCGCCTGCTCCTCGCTTTGCGGCCCTTCTCTCGCCCACCGCTCGTCGTCGAGGTGGCGCACCGCGTTCGACCATTTGCGCAGCTCGTGCAGCTCCGCGCAGAGGTTGGCGCCCATCCCGCACTCGCGCTGCCAAAAGTCGATCCGCGGCTTGAAGTCCTCCGGCGCGTCCGCAGCTCTGTCCGCGTACACCGCATCGAGTCGAATCATCAGCGCGCGGAACGCCTCGAGCACATTCCGCTTGACGCCGTCGTTTCGCGAGTCCTCGCCGCTCGCCGCTCCCTTGCGTAGGTTGCGCACCTGCATCGAAAGCGGCGTCGGCTGGTAGTCGTTGGCGGCAGACGACGCGCCGGCGGCGGCGGCCGCCGCCGCGGGAGGCGCGTCGTCGCGTCGCGTTGCGGGCGCTTGCTCGTTTGCCTCCTCCGCACCGTTCGCATGCTCGTCGCTCAGCCCGTTAGCGTCGCGAGCGCCTCCGAGATTGCGAGCCGCTTCCGCTCCTTGTGATAGCACAGGCCGGTGCGCGAGGTCTGCACCAAATCCTTGAGCGCCACCGCCACAGCCACCGGCCAGCCGGCGGCCGCGTCAACGAGCTGTGCCGCATCGATGTCCTCAAAATCCTCCTCAACCGCCTCCTCGCACGCCTTGATGATGTTCAGCGGCGAGCGGCCGGTCAGAGCGACGAGCATCGTGATGCCGAGCGCAAAGCCGTCCGTCGTCGCCGAGTATTCGCCGCCGAGGCCGATGCTCGGGTCGAGATAGCCGTGGGTGAGGTACATCGCATTCGACGCGCTCTTCTTCGTGCTCTGCTCGGGCCCACGCTCCATCTTTGCAAAGCCAGTATCGGCGAGATGCGCATTCAACGAATCGTCGAGAAGGATGTTCTCCGGCTTGAAAGTCTCTATGAATTACGACGCCCTTACCGCTGCCGGGCGTGTGCAGGTAGAGCAGCGCATCAGTCGACTGCTTGAGGATGCGCAGCCGGTCGCGCCAACGCAGCGGCTTCGTCTCAGAGGAGATGCCGAGGCGAAGGAGATGCATCGGATCGGCCTCCTTTGGGAACAATCGATCGCCAAAGCTGCCGCCTCGCATCAGCGGGAAGACGAGGCACGGCGAATCATTGTCGAGGTAGTAGCCGAAGAGCGGCAGCACATGCGGGTGGCTGCACGCGCGCAGCACGCTCACCTCGCGCTGCAGATCATCGAGCTGTGAGCGCCCGATTTGGCGCGCTTCACCGCACAGGGCAGGTGGCGGAACCTCTCCGGCACCGCCGACGCGGGCAGCGTCGGCAGCTTGTCGGCGACAAAGACGCGGCCGTAGCCGCCGCTTCCGATGAGCTTCGCCTTGCCAAAGTTGGACGTCGCGGCGGCGAGATCGTTCAGATTGAGCTCTACGGCGGATGCGGCCGCCACGGGCTGTGGCGGCGGAGGTGCTGGTGGAGGCGACGGCTGCTGTGCTGATGATGGCGACGCTGACGATGAGGAGGCGGTCGCCGTTGTGTCTTGCGCCACCATCGCCTCGGCATGTGCTTTGCGGAGCCGTTGGCTCTCCTTCTTTCGCTTCTTGTTGAGCCGGTCGCGCTGTGCACGCGCCTCGACGAGCGTCGCCTCGCTCGCAATCGAGCAGTGCTCCTCGAGGGCTTTCGCGAGCGTCTCGAGATCATTCGTCGCCATCGCCGCGCGCAGGCCCTCGTCGGCGGCGGTAGAACGCGCTGAGCTCGCATCGCCACCAGCGGTATCATCCACCTCAGAGACGTCGACGGCGGAGGGCGGCTCATCAACGACGGCATCGTTGCTCTTGGTCGATTGCGCGCTCGTTCCGCCCTTCTTCGCCTTCGCCTTGCCCTTCTTGCTCGGCGCCTTCGCCCAACCCTCCTCGGCCAGCAGTGCAGCCGCCGCCTCGTCGGCCGCCTTCTCCGCGGCCGCTCGATCTGCCTCGCTCATCTCCACAGTCGCTGTAGCAGAGGAGCGCCGTTTGTGGGAGCGCAGGAACTTTGCGACGGCGGTGTGGCCATTGTGCTCCGCAACTTGAAGCGCGGTATGCCCTTCGCATTCATAGTCGGTAGTCGCTCGAGCGTCGATGAGTTGCTTGACGATGTCGAGATGACCCTCAGCGCAGGCAGAAAAGAATGGAGTGCTGCCAAAGCCTGCAATCGCGTCAACGGCAGCCTTGGCAGCGAGGAGCAACCGCGCGTTGGAACTATAGCCCATGGTGCAGGTGATGTGCAGAGCCGTAATCCCAGAAGGGCCTATCAGATCGACGTCGGCGTTGGATGCGAGTAGCAGGCGCACCACCTCATGACCATCAGGATTTTTAGAGCTTCCGGCGGCTGCATGAAGAGCCGCGGTGCCCGTCGACAGGCTTCGCTGGTTGATAG
>AEAR01000535.1_pt1 | contig 18978 bp, 17 predicted proteins | sample 349768 | NCBI WGS metagenome assembly AEAR01 (sample SAMN02954311, study PRJNA50327) | marine metagenome | biome: aquatic; feature: Florida Straits; material: sea water; isolation source: Florida Straits, depth 75m | depth 75 m m | reverse complement strand
TTCGACTTTCGTCGTGACGTGAACGAATGACTCACTTCCTTCACCGCATTCGAGAAGAGCGAGCCCTTACGACGCGCCATCTTGGCGCCCTGGGAGGAGCTCCGCCGGGTGTTTGCGCTCATGCTCGTGTCGAGCATGTTGAGCTGCGCCTCGAGCTGCGCGGCCGCGTTGCCACCCCACTCCATCGACTCGGCGCGTGATCGGCGGTTGGCGCGCGTCGACTTGCGCTCGCCCGGCGCGAGCGGCGCCGACGAGGGCGCGCTGACGGGGCTCGCCGTCGACGGCGCGCTGACGGCAACCGCCTTGCCGGCGGCGCGCCGGCGCGCGTCGCGCAGCTCGCCGACCGTCTTGATGTAGCGCTGCTTCTCCTGCAGGATGTCCTTCTTCTCGCGGCCCGACGACTCCATGTCTCGGATGCCGAGCGCGATGAGCCGCGCCTCGAAGGACGAGTGCTCGACCTCGTCGTCCGCCTCCGTCTTGTCCACCGACGCCTTCGGCTTCTTCTTCGGGTTCTTCCGCTCCTCGTCCTCCACCTTCTGCCGCTCCTCCTCCTCGGCGAGCAGCTTGTTGAACGTCGTCTCGATCTGCGACGCGCTCTTCTCGTCGTTTGGCGGGCCGCGCCGGCCCATGAGCGAGGTGGAGCGCCGCTCGCCGCCGCTCGCGGGAAGCACCTTCGCGGGAGACGCCATCGCGACTGCAGCCCCAATCGTTATTCAGAGGGGCAAGATGACGTTCGCGGGCGCGTCGGGTCTTTTGCGGATCCTCAAGTTTGCAGAAGTTTGGCGCCATTTTGGGCGCGCGGCGCGGCTGTCAGCCTGTCGCCCGCGGCCCGCCCGGCGAGCCGGCGTGCGTCGTGCTGGCGGTGGAACACGCGCGCGTCGCCCGCGCCACTACGGCGCCAATCGCGCGTCGGACGCGGACGGCGATCTGGCACGCGCGCATCCATCACCACCTATAAAATATGCTCAGCCTGATCGCCGTGCTCACAACCGGCCACGTGCTGCCCACCCGACCGCCATTCGCTCCCGCCGACGCCCGCTGCGCCGCGCCGCGCTGCGAGCTGCTCTCCGACCTCGCCGCCAACCCGAACGTCCTCTCGATCGCCGGCGCGTTCGCCGCCGGCGCCGCGTTCGCCGCCGCGCGCTCGGACGGGCCGGTCGGCGCGCCGTATGCGGCGGACGCGAATGCTTACGACCCGGCGGCGGCGGACCGATTTTACGGCGCGCGTTTGCCCGTCGTCGTCGCGCGGATGGCGCGGCTCGGCGCGCTGACGTTTGCATTCAACGTGCGGCTCCTCATCGACTGGCAGCTCTACAAGCGCGCCGGCTCGCCGGAGGGCGAGTCGTGGCCGAATGAGCGCGAGCGCGCCAAGGAGGCCCTCGCCCTCGCGACGCAGCTCGGGCCGACGTTTATCAAGCTCGCGCAGGCGCTATCGATCCGCACCGACCTCATACCGGAGGCCTATGCGTTGGAGCTGCGCCAGCTGCAGGATGCGGTGCCGCCGTTCGACTCGGACGAGGCGCGGGAGATCCTCGCAAAGGAGCTGAAGCTACCGGCCGGCCCGTCCGCCCTCAGCACGGTCTTCACGACCATCTCGCCCGAGCCGCTCGCCGCCGCGTCCATCGGGCAGGTATACAAGGCAACACTAAAGGATGGTAGGGAGGTGGCGGTGAAGGTGCAGCGGCCAAACATCCTCGACGAGATCGCGCTTGATTTGTACCTATTACGGCTATTGACGCCGTTACAGACGCGGATATCGAATGCGGTGAATAAGGTGCCGACCTATCCGGAGGATATTAAATTAGCTAAGGATCTCGTTGACGAATGGGGTAGAGGGTTTGTGGCGGAGACGGACTACTATTACGAGGCAACCAACACGAAGGCCTTCTCTGAGGCGATGGAACGGAGAGGGTTGGGCGCGGTCTGCTCGCCGTCTGTCGTCGACGAGCTCTCGTCGCGTAAAGTCCTCGTCACCGAATGGGTTGACGGCACACGGCTCGATCTAGACGCCTCTCCAGATGTGCCACGTCTATGCGGTGTTGCGATTAATGCATATCTTACGATGCTTCTTGATACGGGCTGCTTACATTGCGATCCGCATCCAGGGAATCTATTACGCACGACAGATGGTAAATTGTGTATATTAGATTGGGGGATGACCCAAGCGGTTCCGAGCGATCTGCAGTATTCACTAATCGAGTTCATCGCGCATGTCAACTCGGAGGACTATGAGGTACAGCAGACAGCAAACGCAAGCACACAGCAAGCAAAGCAAAGCAGCTTCGCCTACCTACACGCGCGCCATCCTCACACCCCACACCCCTTGCCCCACCTCTCCCCACTACACACACACACACACACACACACACACACACACACACACACACACACACACACACACACACACACACACACACACACACAACAGGCGATGCCCTCAGATTTCGTCAATCTCGGATTCACGCCGCCCGAGCAGTTGGAGCGTGTGCGCGCATCGAACCTCACCGAAGGGCTCTCGTTTGTGCTGCGGCAATTGTCGCAAGGTAAGAAGAGAAGAGCAGCAGCAGCGGCGCGCAGCAGCGCACAGCAGCAGCAGCACGCACAGCACCTCCTCTCCTAACACCACCTCCTCTCCTCTCCTCGGACCTCCTCCTCCTCCCCTTAACAGGCGGCGGCGGCAAGAAGTTACAGGAGAGGGTACGTGCCGAATGGCGGGAGAAGTACGACCCAGATGGTGTACTAAGTAAGGAGGAGTTAAGGGAGAAGGTCAGAGGAGAATTCTTTGAGCAGGCAAGAACGCAATTAGCGGCGGAGGGTGTGGAGGATGTGTCGGTGATGGATGTGCAGAATGTCATGGAGAAGATGCAGCAGCGTAACAGGGAGATGTTTAAAGTGCCGCCGTATATATTATATGTCGCGAGAGCCTTCTCGACCCTTGAAGGTATCGGCCTCTCTTCCACCCCCTCTTCTCCACCCTCCTCACACCCCTCCTCACCCCTCCACCCTCTCTTCCACCCCCTCCTGTGTGAAGGTATCGGCCTCTCCGCCAACGAGGATTATTCGATCGTCTCAGAGGCATACCCATATCTAAGCAAGCGGCTGCTTACAGACGACTCGCCGCGCGCAAAAGCCGCATTGCGTTCGATGGTCTATGGAGGGAGTGATAAAGATGCGGCGAACTCGTCGCCAGACTTTGCGAAATTCCTCTCTAGTGGGGGAGGGATTTACCTCGTACTCGTCGGCGACGTCTGCCGTGCCGGAGGCCGCAACAGCAGCAGCCGCCGCCGGTGCAGCAGCAGGCAGCACGAAGACGGCAAACGCCGCTGCTTCCGCCTCCACCACCACCACCACCACGACTGCGACTGCTGCCGCCGCCGCCGCCGCTGCTGGTGATGGTGGTAGCGAGGCGGCTCAGGATGCTCTGATTGATCTATTATTATCTACAGACGGTAATTATGTTCAGGAGCTATTATTAGAGGAGGCGGCGAAATTAACTGATGCGGCCGTACGCAACTCTATTGCTCAGGCGTCGACCTCACAAGCGGCGACGACCCTTGCGGATCTATTACAAGCACCAAAACGGCTCGCCGATTCCACAGTACGACGGCTCCCATTCGCCGATCTCGGACCGCTCAAAGCGATAACGGATGCCGCGTTGCTGCCTGCGACTGTACTAGATGAGGTCTCTCGCGTGTTGCCAACATTAGCAAGCAAGCAAAAGACGGATGAGGAGACTCTATCCGCGTTTGGTACCTTATGGGATGAGCTCGAGCCGAGGATGAGTAGTAATACAGAGCAGCAAAGCAGCGGCACCGCCTCATCGTCGTCATCCGCAGCTTCGGCCAACGAGGAGGGTAGCGGCGGAGGCGGCCCCTTCTCCCTCCCGTCGCCCGAGCTGCCGCCTCTTCTCTCCCGCGGAGTTGAGACGGTGCAGACGAACGCGGGGCCACTCTTTGAACAGCTTCAGGACCCGCAGAGCCGCTTGAGGCATCGGCTACCCTTGTTGGGCAATCTATCGCGGCGGTTTGGCGCGCTGCTCCTCCGTCGGGTCGCCTCGCGGATAGAGGCGTCGGGGAGTGCGCCGGACGCGCCGGGGATTGCGAAGCCGCTCGCGGAGAGGGCGGCGGAGATTGATCGGAGTCTGGCCGAGTGGATCGAACCCGAGCAGGGGGATAAGACGCCGGCGGGTCAGTAGACTGTAGACACAGTTAGAGTGCCACTGCAGCAAGGCGCGAGGACGTGAAGAAATAGAAAACGAGTTGTTTCGGTGCACAGACCCGCCACCCATGCCGAGACACCGTGGCTCTACCACATTTCCGTGGCTGTGCTCAGGTTGACTCCGCGGCACTCCTCCCAGAGCAGAGCGCCCTGCTCATTGTCGTCCGCCGCCTTGCGTCCGCCTCCATCGCGCGCGACCGTCGTCCGCTTGTTCGCAGCGTCATGTCCGCTGCGCCTCAACGCGACCTGCTCGTCGCACTTGTGGACGAGCACCGCCTTCCACGGCGCCGCTCCACGCTTGTAGCCAACTGTCCGCACGACGCGAACGCCCGGATCCATCGTCTGGTTGAGTGCGTCCCACGGGCGGACGCGCCTGCCTCCGAGCATTGCGACCGCCGGGCCGACCACGTCCATGCACTGAACGAGCGCACCCGCGTGCTGCGCCGCTCGCATCGCTGCGACGCTCCACAGATCCGGCTTCTCCACTCGCAGCCTTGCGAAGTAGCGGGTGCGGTAGTAGCAGCCGGCCGAGCAGCCGAATACGGCCTCCTTCTGACTGTCCTTTGGTACGCCGGAGGCGTTGGCCGCATAAACGACAAACGATGGCGGCGCGATCACCCACGGAAAGCCGCCGACGACGCCGTCTGTGGGTGGCGCGACATTGATGGGTGCGACAAGGCACGTGTCGGTCTCCACTGTCACAAGGAATGTGCAATCGCACCAAAGCATCGATCGCTCCACGCGCAATAAATATTCGAGGCCAGAGGCCGCCGGCTGGTTGGGCGATGCGCAGTGCCCGGCCGCGCTCGGGTAGGCGGTCCACACGCACGCGAATGCCCGGCAAGCTCTCGTGTAGTTGAGCCCTCCTCCGGCACGGCAGTCGTCCGTCGCAAGAAAGATCGCCTCGCGTCGGTAGAAGGTGCGAATGCTGCGCAGGAGCGCGACCGTGGCCGCGCCGTCTCTGTGCGACTGCACATGGAAGCCGTACTCGAAGCTCGGCGAGCTGGATGAAGCGGCGACGTGACGGGCGCGCGCCAAGAGGGTGTGAGAGAGGGTGTCGCCCGCGGGTCGCATGGCGAAATTCACTCTGCTCGGGGAGCGCCGTGGGGAGCACCCCTCCGCGGAGGGGCGAGCGTGCGATCTCGTCGTCGGCATTCCGGCACGGGAAGGGCCCCGACGTCCTCGCCGTCGCGCCCACCTCCTCGCTGCCGTTTCGGTGCACGCGCGTGGCTTGCGACGCCCGGCGCTGCCGCGCGCTCGATATATATGGCCGCCTACGTCCTCGGCACGCTGCTCTTCGGCCTCGCGCTCGCTGCGCCGATGGCGCTTCGCTACCCGCGTTTGCTCCTCGGCGGAAAGCTTCGCGCCGGCACGATCGCCGCCTCGTCCGCGTCCACCCGCGTCGCGTGGGCCTGCGAGACGCTCGGCAGCCTCGCGTGCCTCGAGCAGAGGGAGGAGCCGCTGCCTCCGGTGAATGACGGCGAGTGCCTCATCGGCGTGAGGTCGATCGGCCTGAACTATGCGGACGTGTTTTGCGTGCTCGGGCTCTACGAGGCGGCGAATAAGATGCTCAAGGAGTCTGGTGAGGGCGCACTCGTGCCGGGCCTCGAGTTTAGCGGCGAGGTGCTGCAGGCGGGCAAGGGCGTGACCAAGTTCAAGAAGGGCGATCGTGTGTACGGCTTCACTCGCTTCGGTGCGTACCGCACAAAACTCGTCATTCGCGAGAAGCTCCTTCAGCCGATGCCAACGGATTGGTCGTATGAGGAGGGAGCGGCGCTCCTCGTACAGGGCCTAACCGCGTGGCACGGCCTCGTCGTGCTCGGTAATGCAAAGGCGGGAAGCAGCGTCCTCGTCCACTCGGCCGCCGGCGGCGTTGGCTCGGCCGCGCTGCAGATATGCGAGACCCTTGGCTGCTCGACTGTCGGTGTCGTCGGCGCCGAGAGCAAGATGAGCTTCCTCAAGGAGCGCTACCCGAGCTCGTGCACGCCAATAGTGCGCGCTCCCGAGCGGAAATACAAGAAGCAGCTCGACGATATGGGCAGATCGTATGATGTCGTGCTCGAGTCGTTGGGCGGCCGCTATCTCACTGCGGCGTTGGATCATACCGCGCCGATGGGCCGACTGGTGCATTTTGGCGCGACGCATGCGTACGGCGGCAGCGGTGTGGATGGGCTGCTCAAATGGCTCAAGCTGGTACCAAACTACCTCGCGCGCCCCTTGCTCGACCCGGGTAAGATGGTCTCGACGAATCGGGCGGTGTTTGGCTTCAATCTCATCTGGCTCACAGAGCGTGAGGACGAGCTCACTCTCGAATTGAACGAGATGCTCACGCGAGGAGGCCTCGACAAGCGGCCGCCGGCGGTTGGCCGCACCTTCCCGTTTGCGGAGCTGCCGGCGGCGGTCGATCATCTGAGGAGTGGCGCGTCGGTGGGCAAGGTGGTGGTGGTAGTGGAGTAGCGCGAAGTGGTCGCGCGCGTGGCGAAAGAGCTAGCTCTGAACACTACGGGAACCGCACCCCGCGTTGTGTCGGGCGAACAAATCTCCGGCGTCGGAGGTGTGAATTGCGATAGCGAATGCGACGCGCGGCGCTCGGTACCCTCCTCCTCGTCGTCGGCGCGTCGGCGCTCAAGGTGCCGCTCCTCTCGCGGCGCGAAGCGATCGGCCTGGCGGCGTTTGCCGTACCTGGAGCGGCGTCGGCGTACGGCAGCGGCGTGAGCATGACGACGCGCTCTCCGACCGCCGGCTCGGGTCCCTCGGGTCCCTCGCTCTCCGATCTGCTCGACGACGCCGTCTCCTCCGAGGACGAATTGCTTTCGCGGACGCCGGCAAAGTCGAAGCCCGACCGCGGCATCAAATCGACCGCCGATCAGGCCGAGGCGATGCGCGCGAGCTTGGCAAAGGAGGCGTCGATGAAGGAGGCCCGCGCGCAGGTGGCGATTGCTCGGATGGACGAGATGGACAAAATCAAGGAGCGCGCCAACGAGCGGGCGAAGGCATCGGGCTTGGCACCGTGCAAGGAGGGCGTTTGGGGCTCTGGCCAATCGGGCCTTCTCCAAGCGGAGGCGTGCTACCGCGAGCGCGACGGCTTTGTCGACTCGAAGAAGACGTCCGGCTTTATGGTCGTCTTCTGAGGTCCACGCCAGCAGTCACGCAGGCAAAAAGCAGTGCGAGAGGGTGCAACGCTGTGGGTGTGTAGACAAGATAGGCCCATGAGGCACGACCTCGCTGTGTAAATAGCCGTATCATACGAGCATGCAGAAAACGGGTCCGCGGCCACACATGCGTCACACCTCTCTCGCGCCACGTCTCTCGCTCGGAGCCTCTCTGTCTCTCGGTCGCCCCATCGCCCCATCGCTCCGCTCCCTCTCCCCTCGTCTCTCTCTCTCTTCTCCTCTCCTCTCCAGACACGCCTTTTTCATGCGCCCCTCTCTCTTTCCATCTTATTGCGGCTCACCACCGAGGATCGCTAATACCATCATAGTCGAATAATGCGCCCTCTTCATATCCTCAAACTGCCAATGCCGCGACATGCCTGCCGCATGCAGCACACACACACAGACACACAGAGAGAGTGTGGCACAGCAGCGGTCAGTGTGGCATTGAGAGTGTGCGGAGTGCACACACTACTATGCGGTGTGTGAGCCCCTGGTGGTGGCATGCAGATCTCGAGAAATCTCTCCCTATCATCGATCAACTCCTGTGTACTTATCTGCTTCTCCCTTCCAACCTGTTTTGGTACACTTGCCGCTTTGAGTGTCGCTACTATAAATGAGTAGTCTGAGGAGGAGACGGTACGTTTCATCTCGTCTGCGATCTGTAACGTCTCACTCCGTGCAAGTTTGACGATCTTCGGTTTGCCTCCCTTAGCACTATCCCGTATATTCGAGCTCGGTGGCTGTGGCGGGTTCTTGCCCTTCTCGATGACCTCCTCCATTCTATTTGGGAAGAAGTCGCCATCGAATAACGGAAAGTCTCGTACAGAGGTCATGTTCGAGACGTGATGCGCGAGGCTATCGACTTTAGTGACAATACCCTTCTGCTGTGCGCGTGATAGCATCTTCTCGTACCAAGCAGTCAGCACTGCGGCATCCATCGGTGCCTTATGCCTGCCATCACCAGGTCTGCAATGAAAGACATATTCCGTACCCAACTCGGGAGGCGCAACCCATAAATGGGCGTACTCGAAGCCGCAGGCGGCCGCATGCCTGCAGCAGCAACACACACACACACAGAGTGGGCACAGCAGCAGCGGTGTCAGAGGAGTGGCGTAATGAAGTGCTGAGAGTGCACACACACACACACACACAACAGGGGCGGTGCGGGGGCACTGTGTGCGTGTGTGTGTATGAGCGCCCTGCTGGGTATAGCGCGTGCTTGAGATAGCCAGATAGTATCGCATGATATACTGGGGTACGCTGCTTAGGTGGTGTTGAATGGAGGTAGCAGACGGAATCGACATACGAGATGTAGACACGGTTCGTGTTTGGCTGAGGGCAGTCGGAATCGTACTCCTGTGTGTGTGTGTGTGTGTGTGTGTGTAGCGCACGCACAGAGAGATCGCATGCACGCACATCAAAAAAGGCGAGGCGAAGGGAGATGTGGCCCTCACACACACACACACACACACGCACACACACGCACGCACACACACACACACACACACACACGTACCTGTACATAGAGGACAAAGAGCAATACCTCATGCCCGTCTATCCGCTGAAATGCTAATATCGCCTGAGGGACAGATAGGTATGTATATAGAGGGGGAACTCTCTGTGTGGCGCATTCAAGGGGCGAGGGCCAAGGGCAAAGGGTTGGAAGCCAGGGCTGGGGCCACTCCACTTGCCTGAGATAGATAAGGGAACTCTGGCGCATATTTATTGCCGTATCTCTGTTTTAACTCGTCTGGCGCCTCCATTAGCCGATGCTTACCTGCAGCAGCAGCAGCAGCAGCAGCAGACGCACAGAGTGGCACAGCAGAGCGGTCAGAGTGGCATTTTGAGAGTGCGGGGAGTGCACACTATGCGGTGTGGGCACTGTGTGTGCGTGTGTGCGTGTGTGCGTGTGAGAGCCCCTCTGTATGCTAAATACGCGACGCGACGCGTATTGTAATCGGGTTGGCCAAAGTAATCCTCTGCTCATTGAGCTCCTCAATCAGATGCCTCTCAATTACATCAGAGAGCACACATGTGGGTAGATCACTCGCTTTCCGGTATTGTAACGATAACAGCTTCTTCTGACGCTGTACAAATTCCTTTCCGGTACGAGGCGCATTCGGGAGGCATTCCTTGCCTGCAGCACACAACGCACAGAGTGGGCACAGCAGCAGCAGCAGCGGTCAGAGGAGTGGGATTGCAGAGTGGAGTGCACACACACACACACACACACACACCATACACACACACACACACTGGGGGGGGGGGGGGGGGGGGGATGGGCACTGTGTGCGTGTCCCGATAGTGCTGGCTCCGGAAGGGTGCGGGCACTGTGTGCGTGTGTGAGCCCCCTATAGTGCTGGCTCCCTTATTACATATAAACGATTGATCAACCATCCGCCACTTTAACGGTAGATGAGCGGGTGAGGGATAGCGCCCACATACAAAATGGTACCATTTATCACATGAGCAGCATTTGACATAATCGTCATACTCGCGCAACTCCTCAGGTAACCAAATCAGCGAATGAAAATCAGATCTCGTCAATTTGGCCATCTCCTCCTCTAAATCTTTTAATAGGGCATCACGAGTACTCTCCGTACCGAATAGCTTAGGTAGGCATGTTGCACAGAATGTAACCGCCTCATGAGAGTCGCCAATAGGTGGTGCACGGTGGTATGACTGCCCAGACGCGATCAACTTGTCACAAGCATTACATCTTAGCCGCGGTAATGCATGGGGGAGATTTGCATTCAAGCAGCCACTGCATACAATCTGACGCTGTGAAGGCGCGAGGCTTGTTAAAGTTGTACCCACACCGCATTTACCACTGCAGTAGGAGGAGGCGGCTCCAGCGGATGATGCACTTCCGCCTTTACTGCCGCCCTTCGCCTTCCCACTACCGCTGCTACTGCTACCCTTCTCCTCCGCCGCCGCCGAAGCCACACAGGTGCATACTAACGTCGCATCACATAACGGGCCATCTCCATACACTTTCGTGACCCTCCCTATATTTGATGAGGTAGCGGGCGGCGAGATAGCAGTAGTAATAGCCGTGTGGGGTGCAAATGCCCATACACCATCCTTCAACTCGAAACCAGGTAAATCATCTGATACGGAACGGCTTGTATCCAATGCGATGAATGAACCAATAGAAGGAGTATTGCCTGTGTGTGTGGCACACACACAGAGAGAGTGCTCTGCGGTGTCAGAGAGAGTGGCATTGAGAGTGCTGAGAGTGCACACACACACACACACTGGGGGGCGATGCGGGGATTGTGTGTGAGCCTCCTCTAAGTATACACGTGCCTTCTAAATCCTCCGTCACGATACCATCCTCCTTACCTTTCTTACTTCCCTTACCTTTGGGGAGCGCGACGCCGCTGCCACCACCACCACCACCACCACCACCCGCCCCTCCTACCTTACCCCACCGTGGCTTCCTTCCTTTAAATATAGGTGTCTGAGCGAGCCGAGCCCCATCGACTATCATACGCTGCAGCTGCGCCTCGTCATCGTCATCATCCTCATCCTCTGCCGCCTTCGCCTTCGCCTTCCCTTTGCCCTTAGCAGCCGGCTTGCCCTCCTCCTCAGCCTCACCCTTATTCTTCGCCTTCTTTGCATCATTCGGCTTCGAGGAGGAGGACGAGGACGAGGAGGAGGTCGGCTTAGCGGAAGGTTTAGCACCAGCAGAGCGGTACGCTGGCACCACCTCCTCCTTCTCCTTCGCCGCCGCCTCCTCCTCACGCACGCGTTTACGCGAGCGGCCACCAGAGAGCTCGACAAGGCACGTGCCCGTATGCCACGCCTCTTTAGTGCAGCCGTCGAGACCGCACAGCCGCACCCCCTCCTCCTCCTCCTCCTCCTCCTCCACGTACGCCGGCTCGCACACTCTCTGATCGCCCTTCGACGAGGAGGAGCCGCCGCCGCCGCCCTTCTTCGCCTCGCGCCGCTTCTTCCGCCCTTGGAGCTCGCCCTCGACGAGCGAAGGCAGCAGCGACAAGTCGATGCCGTCGCCCTCGTCGTCCTCATCGTCAAACGAGTTCACAATGTATGTGACGCTCCGCTTGAGCAGCGGCGGCCGGCCGTCGCCGCCGCTCGCGGGCGCCTTCGTCTTACACGTGCGCCCCGACGCGGCTTGGAGCAGCTGCCGCGTGAAGCGGTCGCGAAGCTTCTGCAGCTGGAGCCAGCGCTTGCACGTCTGGCAGCCGCCGCGCCGCCCGGGAAGGTTGGCGCCGATCTTGCACTCGGCCGCGTGCGCCTCCATGCTCTTCAGCTTCTGCTTCATCTTGTGGACGTCGGCGGTGCAGTCGGGCCGGTCGCATTTGCCCTCCGGCGAGCATAATAGCGCGTGGATGAGCGTCTTGTGCGCGGTGAGATTGTCCATTTGCTGCGCGAGCAATTTCCGACGGAGTGGACGGTCGGTCGGAGCTCACTCCACCTCCGACTTTCGTAACGGCTCACCACGAGAACTACACACACGTCTCCTTCCATCTCTCCATCTCTCACCCGAGTATCGGCACGACGCTCCCACCCGGCGTCATCATCGCCTCCTCCTCTGCCGCCCTCTGCACCTCCGCCGAGAACGCCTGCGCCTCCGCCTCCGCCGCCGCCTCCGAGGCGGCGGAGAAGGGAGGAGGGGATTGATATGTAGCGGCACAGCGGAGGGACACAAGGGATTTGTCGTCGTGTGTTGTGTTCTGCGCATTGGGTGATTCTGATTGGCGGGTGTGGTTTATGGTGTGTGTGATGTGTGTGTTGAGTTTCGTGTGACTTTTTGTCCATTTGTATGCTTGGAAGCGTGGTGCGGCGAGATCGCGTTGCCGTCTCTCAAATAAATCACTTTCGAACGTGCGTGTGCGACTTCGTTCGCGCCAAGAGCACGCTCTATCGGCCACTCGACTCTCTTCGCGTGTCACTCCTCCATCAGCGGGCGCATCGCCTTCACCCACCCCTCCGCAAAGCTGCCCTCAGAGAATCGAGACGAGACGCTCCGCCTCCCCTTTATCGCCATCTCCGCCCTCTTCGCCTCCGCATCGCCTCCGAGCATTAATGCCGCCATCGCCTCCGCATACTCGTCCTCCGTACTCGCAAGCAGGCCGGTGACGCCATGAGTGATGATATCCAATGCCGGCCCGCCAGAATTATGGGCAATCGTGCCGACCCCCGCCGCGAGCATCTCGACAACACCTATACCAAAATGCTCATTCCACATTGTATGCAATCCAACGGCCGCATACCCCAACAGCCCAATCAGCTCGACGTATTTTAGATTCGGCGCGAAGAGGACCTCCACATTCACCCGATGTCTGCTCGCGCCACGAGGAGGCTCCAACTGCTGCACGAGACCAGCCTCCTCCACCTCAGAAGCAAGAGAGCCAATGAGACCCAACCGACGGCTCAGCGCGATCAGCTCGTCGAGACGATGTTGATCCTCCGCATGACGCACCGCGCCCGCCATCACGAGGACCGGCTGGGGGAGTGGCGAGCCGAGCGCACGCCATTTGGTTAGGAGCTGTGCGAATGCGCGAAGCTGTAACGGCTGGTCCTTTTCGGGGCGGAATTGCGCGACCGATAGGACGAGCCGACCTCGAGGACCCGAGCCGCCCGCAGCCGCCTTGACGGCAGCAGATGACGATGGTGGGGAGGAGAGAGCGGCGGAGGCGGCTCGCAGGACCGCGCCGCATTCCGTGCTTGGGAGAAGCCGTGGTGGATTGAGTGGTAGGGATTGCAGATGCAGCGTGTCGCATGGTGGGAAGACGATACTCGGCCGCACCCTCCACAATGCGATGAGATGATTCGCCGTCCATGTGCCATTAGCCATCGTCACATTCGATGTGCGGCCAGCGAGGCGGTAGCAGAGGACGAGGAGGTGGTAATAAGCGAGCTTTAGGTAGGATAAGAGCGCGAGGTTGGCGACGAGGCCGCGGTTATTGTGCGCCGCACGCCGCGAGGCGACCGCATTTAGCATATCGGAGGAGATGATTGGGTAGTGGACATAGCACGCGAGGTGCGGCACGCCGAGCAATCGTAGGAGCGGTAGGCAGAAATGGAGGCCGGTCGTGTCGACGAGTATGTGCGGTGGGTGGCGGCAGACCGCCTCGGCGGCGAGGATCAGCGAGCCGGCCGCCTGGAAGAGGAGCGTCGCCACCGGATACCGCTTCGACTCGATCGCCGGCCGAGTGCGCAGCCGCACGAAGCGGACGCTCGGAGGCACGGCGACGCCGAACCGGCTGAGCGCGTGCGCGCGGATTTCGTCGTCGGACGCCGCGTCGCCCGTGTACACGACGACGCGCCAGCGTTGTGCTGTGTTGGGCAGCGCCAGCAGCTCGCGGACGGCGACCCAGAGCACGCGCTCGCCGCCGCCGCCGTCGTTGCAAAACGGGTGGAGGAAGGCGAGCGTGCGCGGCTGTCGGCCGAAGAATAATTTTAGGCGCACGTAGAGGAAGAAAAGGAGGAGGAGGGAGGCGAAGGCGGCGGTCGCGATGGCGGCCACGGCAGTGAATTGCAGCCACGCGCCCAGCATGTGCCTGATGACGGACCCGATGACGCAACCTTGGCGCCGCCTCGGCATCGGCCCTGCCATTCACTCCCGCCACCGCGTCGGCTCTCTCTCCGCCGCGAATATGAGCGACGATCTCTCGGACTACGAGAAAAAGCGGCTCGAGACGATGGCGGCGAATGCGGAGGTGTTCCGCCTGATGGGCCTCGACGATGCCGTCAAGAACTGCAAAGCGAATAAACCCGCGGCTCCTAAGGCGAAGAGGCAGAAGAAGGAGAAGCCGGCGGCGCCGACGAATCGGCGCGCGATGCGCTCGCGCGGCCTCGCGCCCGACGAATGGTTTGTGGAGGATGACCTGCCGCCGCCCGAGGAGGAGGACGAGGGTAAGTGCTCAGCCGCGTTTCTCAAGTCGCTCGTCGAGCGTCAGCTCGAGCACCCGTGGACGGCGTCGCTGACGGAGGAGCAGCGGCAACGGCTTCACGCCGCGACCGACGAGTCGACCGGCTGGTTCCACCCGTTCCTCACCTTCACCGCGAACTTTGGCGGCAAGGGCGAGGGGCCGCTCTCGGAGCAAAACATGAAGGACGTCGCGAGACAGGTGATGAAGCTCGTGTCGGGCGGTGGCGTGACGTACAACCATCGTGACGGCGTCTTCTGCGAGAACCGGCCGATCACCCTCGGTGTCACCGCCGATCAGATCACGCAGCTTCGTGCGGAGGCGCAGATATGGATCCCGCGTACGCGCCACACGCACGCGCACGCCACGCACGCACGCCGCACCCTTTCGTTGCGCCCGCTCACACAAAATCGTGTGTTTTATCCTCTCGCAGAGAAGCGCGCGCCTGCGGACGTGATCGGTCTCGTCGTGAACGGCGCCACCGTCACAAAACTCCCTCCTCCCGGCCCACGCGACACATCCAACGGCTGGATACTCAATCATCCGTTAAAAAAGGTGCAGCAGTATTGTGAGCACTTGGACGAGGTCAGAAGGGAGGGGTTAGATGCGACCATGTCGAGGTTAATGGGTGAGGCGGAGTGGGCGGCAAAGAAGCGGGCGGCGGCGGTGGAGGTGGCGGAGGAGGCGGAGGAGGAGGCGGCGGCCATTGCGGCGGTGGATGGGGAGGTACCGTTTACTATGGAGATGGTGCGAGAGGCGGTCGATATAATTGGATCGGAGGAGGAGACGCGCGAGGAATTCATCTCGTACCTCGAGGAGAACTTCGACTTGCCGAAGGGCATCTGTGCACGGCATGGTTATGTGCTCGAGGTGATGATAGGGGCGGTGGTCGCGGAGGCGGAGGCGGCAAAGGAGCGAGGTGAGGGCTCCTCCGCAGCGGGCGCGGCGCCTTCAAACCACAGCCCAGAGGCGGTTGCAATGCCATGAGCGTGACAGTGGCGCGCGGCGACAGGGACAAGCGCATACGGCTGATACTGTACAAGTACATGGCGGAAATTCTTTCGGTAGAGAGCGCACACATTTTCGACATTGTGGCGGGTGTGCGCGGTAGACTGTCTACGCGGGGCAGCATGTGCGCAAAGAAAATAGATCGATCCGCTCGCGACCACCGCAGGTAGGAGCGGCGAGGGTCTTGGCTGGCCGCCGGCGAGGCCGAGGACGGAGGTCGAGGAGGAGGAGCCGAAGCTTGCGCTGGGATCGTCGGCGGAGGCGAGCGAGCGTGAACCGAGATTTGGCGTGTGGCCCGGCCCGCGAGGCCGTCGTTTGAACGTCTCGTTCGGGCTGCCTTCATACGAGGCGCTGATAAATCGGATGCACACACACAGCACGTGAGCAAAGGAGAGAGGGATTTTCGAGAGACGGAGCAGCACGCACTCGCGCGACCGTTCGCGGCTCATTTTCTCGATCTCTGCCGAGTGTTCCTCCTTGACGATGCTGAAGTGCTCTTCGGTCGGCGGCGATGGCCATTCGCGCCCCTCCGTTGGATACGAGGAATGCAAGATAGGATGGGTGATCCGATTGACTTCTCGCGCGCCGGACGTCGAAGACGAGGGCGACGTTGACGGCGGAGTCGACATGGTAGGCGTGAGCCGGTCTATGCGAATGGCCAACAAAAATAGATGCGCTGCGCTCGCCCGGGTACAGCCGCCCGGGCGCACGCGATCCGAAGTTGGCGCACGCAGAATCCAACTTTTGCGCGAGACTTCATCTTCTAAGAAAGGTGCTCAATACGCGACCGCGTGTCCTACAACTCAATCCAAGTTCGCCGCATCAAGCGTCACCCTCCTCGTATAATCTCTATCATTCGCCTTCGAGAGGCAGCACCTCTCCGGCTCTCCCTCCTCGCTCTCCTGCGGGTAGCCATCCGGCTCGACGTGACCGTATGCCGCCGCCGCGCGGAAGGCGGACGACCTTGCCCAAACGATCAGATTGAGCCGCGTGCCGCTAAGCAGCGTATCCGCCCCATGCCGCTGCCTGCCTAGATGTATGATCGCACGCCCTTTTGTATGCTGCACGACGCACGATAGCCTCCTGTGATCCGACGCGCCGTACTGGCCACAGAAGCGCAGCCCGCCGCCCTCAAACCCATCGCGTCCTAAGCACACATTGAGCGTCACCTCCGACGCATCGTGATGCAAATCCAACGAGACGTCGCCGTTACGAGAGTTCGCATCATACGCGACTATAAACGAGTGATGATGATCTAATGATGCGGCGACGGCCTCCTTTGGGTATAGCAATCTGGCGAGCGGCGCAATGATCATTCGAAGGAGATTCGTCATTAATGGATGCATGCCGATGTCGTTGATGACGAGGCCGTAATTATTCATCGTGTTTGGACGGCGTTTGGGCAGATCACTTCGTTCAAAGGTCTCAATCTCCTCAATGAGCAAATTACATAGAGTTGGTGTGAAGAGGTCGAATGCGTACACACTCCCTTTATGCACCTCCTCAATAGCCCCATGAGCAAGCGCTCGTGTTAGGCATTCCTCCCATTCATAGAGTGTACCATTCGCCTTACCGCATCGCTTGAACGCGTCGGCCAACCACTCGGGACGGAGCCATGAGCCCTCAAGTGTCGGCTCGACTAATACCGCGTGCCGTGCGTGCACCTCCCTGGTGGGAGGTAAGTGAGGGGGAGGGAGGGTGAGAGAGGGAGGGAAGGGTGGATGCTGCTTGCTGCTGCCGCTGTACTGCTGCTGCTGTACTGCTGTGCTGTGCCACTTTCTCACCTGTATTTGGTGATCATCTCATCACGCGTCACAAAATGATCACGCGTCGCATACCACGACGACACCCGCTTTCCCTCCTCCTCCTCCGCCGCCACCACCACCTCCTCCTCCTCTCGCTTCTTCACATGCCCACCACTTAACCATTCGAGCAGCCTCCTCACTATACACTCGAATGTAGGCGGCGACTCCAACCCAACCCAAAAGCTCTCATCCACAAGGCCCGTATCATCGACACCAGCCATAGAGATTGGCTCGTCGAAGCGCACCGCAATCGGCGCGCGTGGCGACGTACCGATGCTCGCCGCAATAGCAGGCTCATCGCCCATACCCTCCCCTCCGATCATCACACGCCATGCCTTCCGGCCGTACCCCTTCTCATGCTTATCTGCGGGAGGCAAAACGGGCGGGCGGAGTATGAGCTCGATGAGGCCCTCCCGCCCCGAATACCATTCGCACCGTTTGCAGCGAAGCAAGCCGAGAGCACGCAACGCGTCCGAAGCGGAAGAGGCGGCGGCGGCCGTCGAGGCGAGTTGAACGGAGAATGAATGCTCGGAGGGTAACACAAGCGGCTTGTCAAGCGGGGTGGTGGTGGTGGTGGTGGAGGTCGTGGTGATGGTGGTGGTGGGTGTGCCTGCAGGATTGCATTCTATGAATAGCCCGAATTGTATGCAGCACGCGGCAAAGCACGCCCTACCAAACGGGTCGAGCAATCGGCTCGAAGCTCCAGCAGCAGCATCGCAACCAGCAGCATCGCAAGCGGCAGTGGAGGTACCAATGTCACGTACCTGTGTGGGGACTGTCGTGATCCGCTCTAACGCAGCCATTAGGACGTCAGCAAGCTCCTCACGGCAAACGAGACCATTACCACCACCACCATTAGCAGCAGCAGCAGCAGGCCGCTCCTCGCCCTCGCGCAGCCTTCGCACAAACGACGACGGGCCAATGCCGCGTGCTGCAGCCGCCGCGGCCTCCGCCTCCACAGCCGCCGCCGACGATGACGAGGTGCCCACCGCATCCTGCGCACCGTTATGAGCCTTCGCCTTTGCAAGCAGCGAATCTCGTATCCCCTCGGCGTCCACACAATAAGCATCATCGCCCGTCCTTACAACCGCCGCCGCCGCCCTCTCCGCCAACGCGATTGCCGCCTTCACCTCCTCCTCCTTTGCGCCGTCACACACAAGAGCGGGCGGCACGCTGCGCCGCCAAAAGTGTGGACCCAAACCCGCGATGCCATTCTGATATGAGGGAGCGTCCGCCTCGAGCGAGGCACGCAATCCATCAACACGAGCAGATGCGGCGCCGTCGTCCGCGTGGATGCGCTGAAGCAGTGCCGATTCTATACACGCGGCCCAACTCCAATCACTCGTCGGCAATGCAATCGTTAGATGAAGGGAGGCGCTCTCCGCCGCCGTACGGGCCTCGTGAACGAAGCCACGCGGTATGTACAAGAGATCGCCGGCGGAGAGCGTCGTGCACAGCGGCTCGCTCTGCCACACACTCTCCGGCACCGCACGGCCCGATTTGCCCACCTGCTCGGTCGGACCCGGGCGTAGTATGGGTGGGTGCGGCCACACGCGCCATTCCTTGCGGCCGGCGAGCTGGAGGACGAGGACGTCGCGGTCGTCGGCGTGCGCGTCGACCGCCTGAGCGAGTGGCGGCGTCAGGTACATGTTGGCGAACGCGTGCGGCACGTCGCGGCGCAGCCGCACGCACAGCCGCCGCACGCCCGCATGGCTGCGCTCGAGGTGGTTGACGATGAGCGAGCAGCCGTCGAGGTACGCGGTGGCGAGCGACGCGTGCTCGCTCGTCGGGTGCTGGTCCTTGAGGACGAGGATCGACGACGGCTCGCACGCGTCGAGCGTGCTCAGGAGGCTCTCCCAATTCGGCAGGCCTTCGAGCGCGCCGCGGTAGACG
>AEAR01000105.1_pt1 | contig 19696 bp, 8 predicted proteins | sample 349768 | NCBI WGS metagenome assembly AEAR01 (sample SAMN02954311, study PRJNA50327) | marine metagenome | biome: aquatic; feature: Florida Straits; material: sea water; isolation source: Florida Straits, depth 75m | depth 75 m m | reverse complement strand
GCACCAGATGCGAAGACGCAGCCGTTCGAGTCCGGGCCGTCTGTGATGTGACTCTATATGTCAGCCGCAAGAAGGCGAAGGCGAACCCTGCCGCAGACGCGGCGAAGGCGCCGGAGCAGGCTCCCGCCGAGGCAGCAGCAATGGCGCCGCCACCACCTATCCCGGTGCCGCCACATGTCGCAGCGGCTGCATCAGCTGCGGAGGCCGCACCGGCCGCCACCCGCAGCGAGCCCGATGGCTATTCCGAAGGAAGGCGAGGGCGCGACGAATATCGGTGCGAAGCGGCAGAAGGTCGGGGAGGCGGATGATCAGAGCGGTGGGCAGCGGCTCTCCTTCTCGGCGGCGGCCGCGGCGGCGGGTGGGGAGGCGGCGGCTGATGGGGAGGAGGAGCCGGAAGCGGAAGGCGAGGCGGAGGCGGAGGCGGAGGTCGCGATGGAGGACTCGGAAGACCAAGTCGTGGCGGCGCTAGGGGATGAGCCTCCACAGGCTCGCAACGGGTCGGCGGCGGCGGCTTTGGCACAGGCGCATGTGAACGCGTTGCAGGAGATCGGCGACGTCGATCATCGGCGTGCGTATCCGGCGGACGGCGCTCTCGCGTTGCAGCTCGCCGCTGAGGAGGCTGCAGCGGGTCCCTCCAACAACGGGCGGGAGGAGGTGGACCTTCTATCAGAGGATGGCGACGATGTCGATGGCGGCGAGGAGACGTACTCAGAAGTGGAGGAGATTGAGCCGGAGGCGGAGGCGGCGGAGCAGGATGCGGCAGCGGAGGCGCATAAGCTGCATGAAGCGTCTGCAAAGTGCTGCCAAGGCGTGTTGCGCGATCTGAAGGGTCTTCTTCAAGGCGATGAGAATATTGCGAGCGCCGAGCGGCGTGCGACGTGGCAGAAGACGGGCGAGACGTTAGAGGCTCGTGCGATGCCGCAGACGGTGATAGGCGTGCTTGGCGGCACAGGCGTCGGCAAGTCGAGCCTACTTAACGCGCTCCTAAACGAGTCGAGCATACTACCAACCTCTGGCTCGCGCGGATGCACCGCTGCGGTCGTCGAGCTCCAGTACAATGAGGCCCTCAAACGGTCCGGCTCGGCGGAGGTTTCCGTTTATGTCGGGCGCGTCGAGTTCATCAAGCGTGAGGATTGGTTTAAGGAGTTGTCTATGCTCGTTGAAGCGGTCTGCACGCAAGAGGACACTCTTAAAGGACGCAAGCCCGAAAAGGAGAGGGAGCCAGACTCTTGTGCTGCATGGGAGAAGATCGATCAGGTCTACGGGAAAGGCCGGCTCGACCGGTTCGAGCCGGCTCGGAGGAGCATAAGCAAGGAGTACGTTCTTAACGCGCTTCGTAACGATCGTCACGTGCTCTCCCTACTGACGCCTAAGGATGGTAACGAGTTTAACACGATCGGCGTATCGGAGGGTAAAGTGCAGCAAGGCTCGAGCACGGCGCGTATGCTCGCCGGTGAGGTGCCGGCCGACGCGAAAGTGAAGGAGGAGCGCAAGCGATGGGCGACTCACTTCCGCGACAAGATCAATAATTATGTCTACCGCTCGGGCAATGGCGACGCGCCGCAATCGTGGCCGCTCATCCGAAAGGTCGTGATCCAGGGCCCGTGGGCTGTGCTCGGCTCTGGTGCATGCCTCGTCGACCTGCCGGGTGTGAAGGACGCGAACGCGGCGCGTGCGAACGTCGCGAGCACCTATCTCCAGAACTGCTCGTGCATTTGGATGTCGCGCCGATTAAACGCGCGGTCGACGACGGCACGGCGAAGGAGCTGTTTGGCGAGCAGTTTAAACGGCGTCTGTTAATGGACGGCCAGTATGGTAACGTGAGCTTCATCTGCACGCAGACGGACGATTGCGAGCCGACCGAGATCTGTCGCGACCATTCGGACGTCGCCGAGCAGATCGGGCTGAGAGATCGGATGACGGAGCTGATGAGCAAGCTAGACGCGGTCGGGTTGGAGGAGGGCGCCATGACGCTTCAGCTCGAGGAGAGGAGGCAGCCGGTCGAGGAATTGAAGCGTAAATTCCGGCGGGCGGAGAAGCGGCGTGATCAGAGGAAGGAGGAGGCGAAGGGTGCGCAGAAGATCTATAAGCAGTTAGAGAATGGTGAGGAGTTGGAGGAGGAGGAGGAGCAGGCGTGGCGGAGCCGTGTGACGCGCCAGAGCGCGTGGAAAGAGCAGTTGGTCGAGGCTCGACCATGGGACGACGATGAGGACGAGGAGGAGGAGGAGGAGGCCGTCCCTCTAATGGTTGAGAGCGCGAAGGAGGCGTTTATGAATGCGAAGGAGGCGTACGAGACGGCGAAGGGGGCGGTCGAAAGCATCCGGTCCGAATTGGATGGTGCGTCGGCGACGCTCAAGCAGTGGCAAGATGGAGCGTATTCGATGGAGACGGACCGGATCCGAAGGGAGAGAAATAAGCTGACGCGTGAGCTCAAACCGCTCTGCGCAAAGGTGCGGAATGCGTACTCGACCCGTCAGCTGCAGGCGGACTTCCGCGCCGGTTTAGAGGAGCTATGCCGCCAACCGGATGAGGAGGAGTTAGACGATTCGCAGGGCTCCTCCTCCGCCGCCGCACCAGCTCCCAAACCGCTGCCCGAAGATTACGAGATGGATGTGCACTGCATCTCTGCCAACGACTTTCTGAAGCTTCGCGGCGTTAAGAACCGATCCGACGGCCCGCCGAGCTGTTACAATAATGCGGAGGACACGGGAATACCCAATCTGCGTTCGTATGTCCATAAGACGACGGCCCGTCGGCGCGAGGCGGCCGCGCACGCGATCCTTCACGCAACCTCCGACTTCCTGAGCGAGCTCAAGCTGTACATGACCGATAATGGAGAGAGCCTCTCGGCGGTATCAAGCGCGGCCTGTGAGGCGGCCTTTCAAACGGAGGTGGGCACCTTCAGCACGAAGGCGACGGCGCCGGTCGAAGCGTGCGCGAGGGAGCTGAGCCGTCAGGTTCAGTGCGCGCTCGTTCCCGCCGTGCAGACGGGGGCGGAACGGGGCAAGGCGGTAGCAAAGGAGACGGTCGCTTCGTGGGGCTCAAAGGATCGGCGGACGAAGGATCAGCATAATGGCGGCGGCCTATTCTGGGGGACGTACTTTCCGACCGTGCGCCGTGACGGCGTGTACACAAGCGGCTCGTGCGGCTCGATCGACTTTAATCAGGAGCTCTGCGATCCCGTAGAGAAGTCGTTTATGGTCGGATGGGAGCAGACGATGAACGCGGCGGTGTCGAAGAATCTGAAAACGGTCGAGGGCGAGATTCAGAGGGAGATGAAGGCGGCGATTGCGGGCGTGAAGAGCGTGCTCCAGCAGCGTGGGCTAACGCTGCAACAGATACAGCAAGCGAGCGAGACGGCAGGGCGCGTGGTCGAGACCCTTGTGCGCGACGACTTTCGCTCGATCGGCGAGTACGCGAAGGAGAGCCAGCGGAGCATCAACCGCCAGCTGCTTCCGGAGATCCAGCAGCGCATGAAGCCGGGATATGAGGGGGCGGTCAACACGGAGAGGGGACTCGGCCGCTTCATGCGCATGAAGAATGCGGTCGAGTCGCATTCGTCGAATGCGATCCACGCGATGTTCCGGGAGGCGACAAAGGCTCTGCTCGACGCGATCTCGGCCCTGATAAACGAGCTCAACGCGCGAATGAGTAGATTGCTCGAGAAGGTCGTCGCGAAGCTGTCTGAGGTCTTCTCCGTCTGCTGGGAGCGAGAGGTGTCGGTCGACCCGGCGACGCAGCTGCAGGTTCGGCGTGCGCGCGATGCGGCCATCCATAAGATGGCCCCAATGCGCGAGCGTCTCGATACGGCGATGGAGGCGGCCGGGATTGCGAGGGAGGAGGAGGAGGTCGAGATGACGGATGTGCGCGGCGCGGATGAGCGGCGAGAGGAGGCGCAACGCGCCGGGCTCGAGGTGGATTTGACAGGGGACGACGACGACGCGGAGGCGGCCGCGTCGTCGGGACCGACGACAGCGCACATCATGGCGGTGGCGAACAGCGGCACGGCACATGTCGAGTGGACTTACGAACCGGGAACGGATCGGATGAACATCGAATTCAAGGCGTTCGCCCTCTACGTGAAGAAGCATCTAAACGGCGAGATCGGCGCGACGTCAGGCAGCAGCGAGACGAAGGGGACGGCCATAGCCGCCAAATGGAATGAGCTCGGCGACGAGCGCCGTGAGCATTACCTTCGCCGTGCCTTGAACGTGCCCGGCGAGGTGATGGTCACGTCGGACGGCTCGTGGGTGACCGAGCTTCGCGAGGAGGAATGAGGTAAGTGTCGGTCATGTGAACATGAATTGGACTCGTCGCGTCAAAGTGCACCAAATAAGGCAGTCCTTTGCTCCTCGACGCCGACGCAGATCCGGTCGGATTCCGCCTCCGCCCACGCGGCCATCGGCATGACGGCCGCCGTCGCCAACGTGCAGGCGTGGATGAAGGCGCGCTCCGGCTGCGAGGAGGAGGACGAGTTCTTCTTCTACAGCGGGTACCGCACCGAGACTTTCAAGCCGGCCGCTCCACCGCCCACGCGCACCATGGTGGCACCCGTGCCGGCGCGCGCCACACCAACACCCACACCAACACGCGCTCCGCCGCCGCCAACGCCCGCGGCGGTCGAGCGCGCGCCGCTATCGGTGGCAGCCGCCGGCGACCCGGAGCTGCGCGAGCTGTGCGAGCAGGTCGCGCTCGACCACCTGATGGACGGCCCGCTCTCGACGGCGAGCCTCTTCGAGCTGCAAAAGCTCGCTCGGACGGCGCTGCTCGCGCAGCTCAAGGCGCTCGGCGTGTCCAAGCTGCCGGAGCGCCAGAGGCTGGCGGGCGCGATCGCAAAGGCGGCAAGCGGCGTCGGCGTCACCGTCGCCAAGGGCCAGCGGTTTGAGGCCGATTACATCATATTGGGCGGCGGCATGACCGGTACCGGCATTGCGGCCGAGCTCTTGGATTATCGAAAGGGCAAATCGATTATTATACTCGACCATTTAGAGAAGCTCGGCGGGCATTGGCTCTACGCGTACCCATATGTCCATCTGCACAACTTCACCTCATACTACACGTTATATGGTTACGACTGGCCCGAGTACATTCGAAAAGATTTGGATCATCGAGCAAGCCGTCAGGAGATTATCGATTACTTTGGAATAATACAGAAGCACTTCGAGTCGAAGCCGAATCTCGACATGCGCTTCTTTGTCGAGGTGCCCTCTTTCAAGCCCGCACCAGGCGGCGGTTACATAGTCACCGTTCAGGACCTAAAGAACCCAAATGCGGAGCCGACACAGCTATTTGCGAAGACTCTGATCGACTGCACTACATCACGTATGGGCTCCGCACCGCCTCACAAACCGATGATCGGCTCGTGTAAGCAGAATATCTATCCAAATGGTATCGATCAGATGGACATACCTAAAGTGAGCGCGTCCGGTTCGCGTATTGCTGTAATTGGTGGCGGTAAGACGGGGGCTGATGCGGTTGTCCATCTAGTACGAAGCGGCATCGATCCGACTAACATAGTATGGGTAAAGAAGTATGATCTTGCATTTGGGAAACGCGAGAAGCCGCAGGATGCGTTCGCGTCAGCCGAGCAGCGTGCGGCCAATCCATTATGCCCGTTGCTCATCACCTCACACACCAAGTTTAAGAATGGCGTTCCCAAATTTTGGAGCCTTAAAGGGCGCGGCGGGAATCGTCGTATCGGCTACACGGTATTACCAAAAGAGCATCCCGAGAATACCTCCCCCTATCTGAATCATACGGGCGGTGGTATGCTTGATGACGAGGAGCTTGAGCTATTGCGTAAGATTGAGCAGGTGATTGGTATTGTGATCGATAACCGTTATGATGAGAAGGCACGCGGCTGTATTACGATTGATCATAATGTCGCCGCGTATGCAAAAGGCTCAAAGCTGAAGAGGAGCGAGGAGACAAAGGAGGAGATATATTATGATTGGGCGGTTTGGTGCCACGGGTATTCCTTCTCAAACTACGAGAAGCTCAATGCAAAGCGTGGTACTATGTGTATGGGTATGCTTAGCCCGGGTTTATTCTATCCTATAAATTGGTGGGGCTCCGCATCACAAGGCGGTAGGATTATGGGCAGGTATCTTATGATGTATGAGGACGGCCACTTTTCGACAAAGGCGGGAAAATGGCTCCAGTTCAAATTCTACCTCCTTCAGGCCTTCCTGAACACGTACTCTGGGCCGTTCAACACGGCGCTACTTTACACGAGATCGGCGCTGATGGAGTCGTTCGCGTACTATGTGATCTCTACGACGACTAAATATGGCAGGCCGTACGCGAGCGGCATGCACGACGTGCCGTGGTTCTACCCGACGGAGGTGCACCCGAAGGCGAAGGAGGAGGTCTACTGGTATCTGCACATTGATAAGGCGACCGATGAGCAGAATGATAACGAGCGAAAGGCGAAGGGGCTGCCGATGCTCCACTGATGCGTGGTGATACGTGTGGTGTGTGTGTACCGTAAAAATACGTGGGGGGGTCGAGTGCGAGCGGTCGAGTGTGAGGTGTGAGGTTGAGAGTGAGCGAGGTGATCGAGACGACGCCGCACAAGTTTGGCGAGAGGTCACGTCGCCGCGCGGTGCGGACCACCATGCTACAACGGCCACGGACGCTCGTCCTCTTCTGCCGCTGCCTCTCACGCCGCGCCGGCAGAAGCGCCGCCGTCAAAAGCACCGCCTTCCACCCTCGCGGCCGCGAGAAGGCCGGCGCCGTACGGAAGCTCGCAATAAAAAAGGACGCGCTCCTCATCAACGCGGTCGACGCGGCCGACTTTGAGGGCTCGGTGCCCTCGCGCGGGATGATTCAGAGCATCCTGGGCGACGTGCCGGTGCTTCTCGCAATCACAAAATGCGATAGGATGCCGCGGCTCAACGACTACGACCTGAGCTTCCTGCGCTCACGTTACGGAGCACGCGTTCCCAATCGGCTGCTCGGCCTGCACGGCGTGAGCGCGCACACGGGCGCTGGTATGGCGGAGCTCGCGCAGCGCGTGCGCGACGCGGAGGGCGATGTCGTCGTCTTCGGCAGCCCGGGCGCCGGCAAAACCGCCCTCGTCCGCTCGCTTGCCGGCTCGATTGACGCGTTGAATTACGGCGTGGCGAGAGAGGCGGATATTGAGGCGGCGGGCTCGTTATTGCTTCTTGGCGCGGCCGGTGGTGGGCGCTCTCCTGGTGGCGGCTCCTTCTCCTCTGCTGCTTCCTCCTCCTCCGCGAGTGCGGAGCCCATATTTTGCTTTAGCGACGCGTCCAGCCGTGCCTTGTGGGACACGCCAAGCCTACCGAATCGTGCGGCTGTCGCCTCACGACTACCTCCCGCGCTCGCGACGCCTTTATTAGGTAACAGCGCTCTACGCGATCGGATACAGATCCCAAAGAGTATATATGCCTCTGTTGGGCAGAGTATACTTCTAACGGCAGAGAATGCATATGATGATCGTAAAGGAGCGGCCGAACCGATTACGATAGCACGTGTCGACGTATTGGACGTCCAGCAGCAGCAGCAGCAGCAGGAGCAGCAGCAGAATGGCGTGGATACGCACCGCTCAACAGCGGCTGCGTCACCACCGCCGCCGCCGCCGGCTCTCGCCGCTGCGACTTCGTCTGACGATTCCGATTCTGATGAGGAGAGCGAGGATCATGGTGAGGCGCTTGCTGCTGCCGCTGCTGCTGCGGAGCCTCTGTTGATGAATCGCCCTCCGAGTGGGTCGCCACCTATAGTCGTGTCCGCCTACGTCCCGCCTTCTATTCGAGTAACGGTCGTAAAGACGGAGGAGGCGCCGGATGCATTATACGCGAGTAGAGGCGGCCATCCAACAGCCGACGATGACGCTGCTGCTTTGGCTCAAGCCGATATCCATCAAGACGTGGAGGATACACGCACAGCGCGTCAGAGTATTCGTATTCCATTCGAGGTGCATCATTCGTATAATAATCGTAAGGGCACATGCCAGCCGCATCTAAACGTGACTTCGTTCAATAAGGCGGTAAAGAGCTATGCGACAGATATCTGCTTTGCGGGTATCGGCCACATTGGCTTCTACAATCGTTCGGGCTTTACTCTTTGTGCTTACGCTCTCGATGATAGAGGTATCTCCGTCCGCAAACCCATGTACCCAAGAGTGATACATCTACCAAGCCATCTTGATGAGGAAGCGATTCGGATCGGTTTGGGACGTAAAGAGCTGTATGAGGGTCTGGTCGTACAGAGGCGGCCTGGCGCGGCGCGTGTTGTGAGCAGCAGTGCGATAGAAGGGCAATCAGCCGGCTATTCGTCTACTAATATCTTACTGAAGGGGCGTGATGCGCTCAATAGGGCGCTTCATGGGGATCGCGTCGCGGTGAGACTATTGCCAAAATCGTTATGGGTGCGGCCGGGTACATTAGATGAGGAGGAGGCGGAGATGGAGGAGGCGGTAGGGATGGAGGAAGTTTTGGAGAATGTGCTTGATGATACGGCGGATGATGGGGAGGAGGAGGATGGTGGTGGTGTGGACGCGAAGCTCGCGCCAAATTGGAACTTTCTCGAAGCGGCGGCGGCAGCAGCAGGAGGTGGTGGAGGAGGAGGCGGCGGTGATGGTACAGCCTCCTCTGACAAGCCATTGGTACCACGTGGTGAGGTGGTCGGTATACTACAACGCAATCCCAAACCCTTTATTGGTGTGCTCGATCCGAAGACACATCGTAAACAGGATCAATACCTCGCACCACGTAAGTCCCATCTACCTAAAGTACGTGTACCTATGAATGAAGCGGGTGAATTGGAGCGGAGCGTTCTCTATGCGGTGACTGTCAAATCTTGGCTCACGCGCGATCGCTTCCCTACAGCTACACTTCATAGGATGGTTGGTCCGGTGGGTGAGTCGTCCGCAGAGTCGGAGGCGATACTGATTGAGAATGGAGTGGATAAGCACGCGGCATTCTCTGACGCTGCAACCTCATCACTACCAAGTAGTGGCTGGGTACCCGATCCGATAGAGGTCGCAAAACGTCTCGATCTACGGGAGGGAATAATCGGCGAATCGATCTGTTCGGTCGACCCGCCTGGTTGTGTTGATATTGATGACGCGCTGCATGCCATCGAGATCGCAAAGGACGCAACAACGGGTAGACGTCAATTTGAGGTGGGAGTGCATATAGCCGATGTGGGCCATTTTATACAAGCGGGGCATGCTCTTGATACAGAGGCCTCACAGCGTGGTACGACCTTTTATCTGGTTGATCAGCGTGTGAATATGGTACCGGATGTATTAGGGGAGAATGTCGCCTCTTTACATGCGGGACGTGATAGATATGCCTTCTCCTGTATTTGGACACTCGATGAGGATGCGACGATACTAAATTCAAAGGTGATGAAGACAGTGATACGCTCGCGAGCATCCTATTCTTATACAGAGGCGCAAGCTCTGATAGATGGGGAGGTGAGTAGCGGCGGCAGCAGCGCACCAACACTACTCGAGCGTATCGGTCTGACGACTACTAGTGCCAACAGCGGCAGGGATGCTGCTCTCACCACCTCATTACAAACCCTTCATATGCTAAGTAAGAAGTTACAAGCGGAGCGTATTGCTGGCGGTGCATTACGGCTCGCGTCACCAGAGGTGAAGTTCGAGATGACGTGTGCTGCTGCGGATGAGGAGGGGGGTACGAGGGAGGAGGAGGAGCGTCTACCTACCGACATGGGGTTGTACTTACCATTAGAGAGTAATGGTATGGTAGAGGAGTTTATGCTATTAGCGAACGTGACCATAGCGAAGCTGATTAAGGAGCACTTCCCTCAGACCGCATTGCTTAGGCGGCACCCGCATCCACAGGCTTCCGACTTCTCACGCCTTCACGAGCAGTTAACATTACATGGGCACGGCCTCAATCTCAGCTCACCGACCGCATTAGCGAGCTCCCTGGACGCGTGTTCAAAGGCGGACGAGCCGTATTTCAATCTACTTGCAAGGTTTATGGCGGTGAGATGCATGCCGGCTGCGGAGTATGTCTGTGCAGGCGAAGCGGATCTACCCGGTGGTGAGAGCCATCATCATTTTGGCCTCGCCGCTCCAATCTATTCGCATTTCACCTCACCTATACGGCGTTATGCGGATCAGATTGTGCATAGGATGGCCGCGGTAGCAATCGGCTGGGAGGCAGCAGCCGACACCACCACCACCACAGCCACAGCAGCAGCAGCAGCACGTAATAATGCCGACGACTCGAAACTATATGATGTAACGGCAATGTCGGAGCTCGCACGCCATCTAAACGAGCGGCATGCGGCGGCAAAGGAGGCGGAGCGCGCGTCGGTCGCGCTCTACGCGTTAAAATACTTTCGCAATCATCAAGTGATCGAGCCCGCGTATGCTATATCTACCTATTCGGCCGGGCTCACGGTGCTTGTGCCGAAGTTTGGTCTAGAGGGTTGGTGCTATGCGAGCCCACGGGATGGGCCCTCACCATTTAGATGGTCGGCGGAGGAGCGATCGCTCACCGCGGAGGGGATTACGATCCGCCCGATGGATAGGGTGCTGGTGCGCGTCTCGGTCGACACGCAGAAGCTCCATCCGCGGCTGCAGCTCGAGCTGCTCGATGAGGAGAGTGGTGAGCCGCTGTGCGAGGCGATAGTCAAGAGGGCGAAGGCGCGAGAGAGCGGTGGTATGTGAGTCAGTCATGTCAGTCAGTCAGCGCAGCGCCCGCGACAGCGGACCTGCGAACCTGCACGTGCGCGATGGAAGGCTCGAACCGCTCAGCTCGCTCGGCGATGAGCGCGGCCAAGCGCCCAAAGCTGAGCCTATCGCGCAAGCGGACGCCGCTGCAGCCTCAGCAGCCGCCACCACCACCTCCGCAGCCACCGCCGCCGCCCAACCCGCCGCAGGAGCCGCCGCAAATTCAAATGGAGCACACGGCCGTGGCGCCACCCGCCGTCGATCGCTGCAAGTGGTGCGGCGAGAACCTCGGCGAACAGGACGCGGAATCTCGAGCGGCGCACCGCGCATCGTGCGAGGAATTGGCCGCGCGCATCGCCGCTGAGCAAGCGCACGTGCTCGAGGTGGCACCCGTCACGCCCGCCACCGCCGCGCCGGTTGAATTGCCGCCGCCAATCGAATTGACCGCGGAGGAGCCGCCGCGATCCGCGCCAGCAGCTCGCACGCTGCCGCCCACGGAGCCGCCGCCGCCACCGCAAGCAGCTGTCGCCGTGCCGCACGAGCCGGTTGAACCCACACCATTGCCGCCGCCGCCACCTCCTCCCGCCGCCGCCGCCTCCTCCTCCTCCCTGTGGCGTCTCGCCGCCTCCTGCGGCCCTTCCGAGTACACAAGCGGCGGCTCGTTTCCTTCATTTGTACCCGTCCCCACTACATCCGATACGACTCCCGAGGGCCTCACATGCACCTCGTGCACCCAGCATATACGAATACATCTTGGCGTGTACTACGATTCCTGCTCTGAACCGCATTGTGCGTCGTGCGCGTCCATCCGCGGCCTTCTCAACCCGAGAGCCTCCCGCAATAAGGGTGGCGGAGGAGGGATGGCGCAGCCGCATGCTGCATCGCGTGCGGAGGAGGAGCGTGCGATGGCTGCCGCAGCTGCTAAGGCGGAGGAGGAGGTAGTGTTTGAGGAGGAGGAATGGTATGGCGACTTGGAGGCGGCGACAAGACATATTGAGCGCAGGCTGAGGAGTGCTGAGGATGAGGAGGAGGAGGGAGATGCGCTGCGTGGCATGGTTGATAGCGGTGAAATGAGCGTGAGGGAGATTGGCGCGCGTGGTGTACTTGCGGCGTATGACGAGGCGGAGGCGCTGATTCGAGATGATGATGAGGAGGAGGATGGAGAGGAGGAGGAGGCTGAGGAGGAAGCGGAGGAGGAGGGAGGCGGTGTGGCGCGGCGTGTATTCGACGCGTTGGTTCGTCGGTGGGAGGCGCCGCTTCCTATGCGATTGCTTCGGGCGCTGCAGGAAGGTATGGCCGCCGACCCGGAGGGATTAGTCGACCCGCGTGGTGATGCGCTCCGTGAGACGATCCGCAAGCTGAGGGAGCATGGAGCGGAGCGATTCGTGGCGCTGGGCCTCCGATTGGGCAGGAGTAGCGATTAGAGTCATGAGAGTGTGTACTTTACGTGCCGTCGTGCCTGGCGTACGGTCGGGGTTAGAGCGAGTCTTTACACAAAAACTATGAAGACCACGTTCGAATATCACGTAGCCGCTCAGACTCATTCTCGCACGGCACGTGAGGCGCCTTCCGGCCGACGCCGCGCCGGACGCGAGATACGAGACCGTCCTGCGCCTGTGGTCACAGCGTCTACTCGCCCGCATCGGCAAACTCGTCGACCGCCGCCACAAACTCCTTTGGCTTCTCCGCGTGCACCCAATGGCCCGAATCAATCTCATACGGCCCCTCTCCCTCCGCTCCTGGGAATAGCCGTTGTATCTCCTTGTTGTGCTCCGCCGTGATCGCATAATCCGACTTGGTACCGGAGATCACACGGACGGGTAATGTCGATGGCGCGGGCGGGAGAGAGGACGGGAAGCCGGCAAACACGTCGGACGCCGCCGCCTCACGAAGCGCGACGAGATTGAGCCGCCATCGCTTCTCGTCAGCGATCAGGTTTTGCAAGAGGAAGGCGCGTACCATCGCTCCCTCCGCGCCTTGACCGATACCGGAAGCCGCGAGCGCCTTGTCGGCCTCCGCGCGCGAGGCGAGCGCGGCCGCCGGCAGCGCAAGCATCGCGTCCATGATCTCGACGTTCGCGCGCCATCCCGGATGCGACGTATTGTACGCCACCGGCGCGATGTCGACCACGATTAGGCGAGAGAAGCGTTCGGGCGCCCGCAGCGCCGCCACCATCGCGACCTTTCCGCCAAGCGAGTGGCCGCATATCGTCGCTCGATCGATGCCGCTCGCGTCGAGCGTATCGATGAGATCGTCCGCCATGCTTGCGAGCCGACACTCGTCGCTCCACGGCGACGCACCATGGTTTCTTAGATCGGCGAGCAGCACCGGACGGCGCTTTGCCAACATCAAGCCCGGACTGCGAAAGTTGCTCGAGGAGCCGAAGAGGCCGTGAAGAAGCAACAGCGGCGGCGGCGAGTCACCGACCGGAGCATCGCCGCGCCACTGCGAGTGCAGGCGGAGGTTGCGACGGAAGCAGCGCGTGGCGCGGCGCATGATGCGAGAGGACGTCGCGGACGTTGCGACGGAAGCAGCCAGCGAGTGGCCGGCGAGAGAGACGTCGCAAAACTCGGGTGGCGTCGTCGCGAGCACTATGGACCTGCCCGCAAAATCTGGTCGCACGACGCCACGCCACGCCACGCACGCAGGTACGTGCAAAATAATAACCCTCCACACACACAAATATGATAATTACGCCGTCAACTCCTCCGGCTTTGCGCGCATTGACGCGCTTGGGCTCTCCACCTTCCGCCGCGTCGCGTTCGGGCTCTCGACACGCCGCGACGAGCCATTCGGGCTGTCCACCTTCCTGCTCTTCTCCTGCCTTTTGGGCAGCGGTGAGCGCCGCTCGTCGCCCTCCTTACCGAGATCAAACGATAAACCGTTCAATCGCTCTAACGGATGGCTGAAGCCCACTTGGCGTGTCGTCGCTCCGAGCCACGGCAGGTAGCGCTCCGCACCGTGCTTGCATGGTAATAACCGCCGCCATCCACCTTCAAGGCTCCTCTCCCTCTCCCTATCAACGCAATCAATCACATAATCCTCTACAAGCTGATCACGAGTACGCTCGCCCTTACCACCACGGCATCCATCCGCCCATCTATCTATCGGGTCCTCCTCCTTCATCTCCTTCTCCGCCATTCGTGCCGCCCGCGCCGCCGCACGCTGCTGCGACGCGGTACGCTTGCCGCTCTCCTCCTGTTTAGGCGGTGCCTCTGTGATTGGTAATCCAATTAGATTGAACGCGTCCGCAAGCATCGATGACTTAATCTTGAGGTCTAATGGCGAGTCGGTACCTAATGCCGGATCACAATTCACCTCGAGTAGCCACGGCTTGCACTCAGCATCGAGCATCACATCAAAGCCAAACAGCTGAAAGCAGGTACGTACCGGCTCGCCACGTGTCGCCTGAGGGAAGTAAGTGAGCATACCCTCCGTAAGTGTAGGCTCCGCACTAATCATCGTCTTCACAATCAGATCATCGACATCCAACCAGACCTTTGCAGCACGCTCACCACCAAGTGTACTAGCAAGCCGCCGACGGAAGGCGCTCAGCGACCATTTCGAGCCAACACCATCCGCCTCCTCATCTGTATTTGGTACAAACGCTTTCGCCTTCTTATTGAGCGAATAATTCGTTAGATGCATACATCGCCGTTCTAAAGAGCTATCCGAGCTGCCATACCCGGTGAATGAGAGGTCGTATGATTCGGTCGCAAAGCGTGTTAATCCCTCTCGATAGACATAGAAGACTAATGGATGGACTGATGTTAGGAGTACATAGATACGGAGGTCAAACTTTAGACGGCTCGGCTCGAGTAGAAAGGGCGGATGGACATATCTGCTCGCGACACCAATATGGGAGCGGACATGCTGCGGCATCACACCACCACGAAATCCGCCGCCACCCCATCCTCCAGTAGATCGCGCCTCTGCCGTCGCTCTATGTAGGAAGATGCCTGTACCTCTACTCCTCTCGTTTGGTTTGAGGATCCAGACGCTCTCTGGGCTATTACCATCCCAACGAGGTAGGCTCGACGAATCGACACCATCGGACGAAGCGGTCGCTGATGACGCTGCTGCTGGTGGTGAGGACGATTTAGCCGCCTTTTGCTGCTGCTGCTGCTCTACCTCCCTCCTCATGTAACTCTCATACTCATGAAGCTGTTTTGGTAGCACAAAGGTTAACGGCAGGAAATCAAAATGCTCAGCACCATGCGTCTCAACCATATTACGAACCGACTCCCATAGGCACGCCTTGTCGGTCAGCGCGCCCGCACCGGGGAATTTGTTCACCTTCTGATGCTGTTTGAGCGTACAAAGCAGCGGCAATGCCTCCTCGCGCAGTTGGCCGCTATGCCACCACAATGACCAAGTATCCTCATACGATTGAGCACGCTCATAGCTGTGGGAGCGGAGGAGGACGTGCAATAAATTGAGGTCCGAATCCATCACCTTTACGCGGCCGCTGTGCCCAATATCGTCGAGGTACATTAGCTTCCGAGCCGTGCCCCCATTAGGCAGCGTAGGCAGCTCACGGACGGGCACATCCTTCCAAAGGGCGCGTGGTCCGGTCGGCGGGCGGAAGATGAGGCGCGGGTCGTCGCCGGGCCGCGCTTGGATGAGGCGGCTGCTGTTGGCGGCGGGAATAGACTCGGGCGAATCGGGCCGCGACTCTGGCAGCGGCGTCGCCGACGCGTCGGTTATTGCGGAGCTGTCGTCGCCGGAGGAGGTCGGAGAGGAGGCCGTCGGCTCGGCAATCATCTGGAAGATGTTGCCGAATATGTGATGGGTCGACAGCGTCGGTTTGGCGTCCTCTGCGGCGGGCGCGGCCGCCGGCGGGTCGGCTGCGGGCGCGGCGGCCGGCGCGGTCGCCGGCGGGTCTGCCGCTGCCGCCTTCTCCACGACCGCAGCCGCCGGCTCGACCACGACTGCAGCCGGCTCGTCCTCCGTTGGCGGCGACGCGACGACCTTCACGACCGGACGAGCCACCACCGTGGGCGAATCAGCCTGAGGGTCGTTGGGCGGTGCCGCGTCGCCGTCCGCGGCCGCGCGCGAGGAGATCGCGCAGCCCATAGTTTTGGCCGAACGTTACACCTTGCTCGACCTTCCTATTTGGGTAAGTTCGCACAGACCACAATCGCTACAATGTACTCCTGTTATCACGCGGTACCGCATCAGCTCGTATCGTAGTACTCTCTCAACACTGGTAGCAAACGCACGAGAGCGGCGGCTGCTGCCTCACGAGCAGCCGCTTGATCACCGCCACCACGGCCGGCCCCATTCCAACCTCCGCGATATCCGTCGCCTCCGCCGGATCTGCCTCCAAATCATACAGCTCCATCGCATCCTCCATAGACGGCCGCTTGTTCCGCTGATCGGCGCACGCGTGGACGACCCCCTTGTGCTTGCCAACGCGCACCGCGTATCCCGGCTTTGCTCCCGCACCGACACCGAGCGGCTCGATGCCATCCGCACCGGGCGCCTCGTCCGCAGCGACCGCGCCGCGCCACGTCCAATAGAGATACGCCGGCGCGTCCATCACCTCGCCACGCAGCGCCGTCACAATCGAACGGCCGTCGATCGTCGCGTTTGCAGGTAGGGGCGGCGCACGCGCCATCTCAAGCAAGGTCGGTAGAACATCCCAAAAGGCCCACGGCACATTTGAGACGCTCCCAGCCGGCGTCACACCTGGCCAGCGCACGATTGATGGCGAGCGCACGCCGCCCTCGTAATAGGAGCGCTTGAAGCCGCGTAGACCACCGGTAGAGTCGAAGAAGTGCACTTTATGCCCGCCCTCATTGTGCGCCTGTGAGAGGGTTTGGTGGGAGGGTGTGTGAAAAGGGTGTGTGCGTGTGTGTGTGCGTGCGGGCGAGAGAGGCAGCGCACGCACTCCGTTATCCGTCGCAAAGAAGACCACCGTCGACTGTTCATACCCACCATCCCTCAACGCCATAAGCACATCCCCAACCCGTTGATCGAGATATGTAACAGACGCGGCGTGATCCTTCTCCACATTTGGCCAATTCCATTCGCTCGCATACATTAGATCGGTTGGCACCGGCTGGCCCTGCTCTGGCGCTTTTGGCGCAGAGCTCCATCCGCCCGCATGAGGCACTGTGAAGGAGAGATATGCAAAGAATGGGCGGGAGGTCGAGCGGCGGCGCAGCCAGCCAATCGCCGCGTCGGCAAATAGATCAGTTGTGTAATTGTACTCATCGGGACGGGCCATGCACGCGCGGCGCGATTTTGGCTGTTGATTGAGCGGCAGCGCGACCGTCTGATTACCATTTACCATCCAATGCTCGGGGTACATGTTATGACAGTAGAGCTGTGAGGGCTGCCCATCAAATCCCTCAAAGCCAAACTCGATGGGCAGACCCCATGAGAGGGTGCTCGGCCTCTTTGGCGGCACGATTGCGTCCATAGGAGCCGATTTGCCGAAGGCGCGTGTCTCGTAGCCGGCCGTTTGCAATAAGCGCGGGAGAAGCGGCCAGTCGGAGGGGGCGCCGGCAAGATGGCCAGAGTGGCGCCCTGTGAAGAGCGTCGCTCGGCTGGGGGCGCACACGGTGTACCCAGCGTAGGCAGCAGTGAATTGCATGCCAGCAGCGGCAAGGGAGTCAATGTGCGGTGTGTGTAGCCGTCCGGGGGTGCTAAAGGACGGCTCGCCAACTCCGAGATCGTCCGCCATGATCCATAATAGGTTGGGGCGGGAGGCGGTTACGGCGGCGGTTGCGGCGGCGGCAGGTGGGGCGGGAGCTGCGGTGGCGGATGGCAATGGAGCCTTCGCGTCTGGCACAAGAAGATTGAGATCGCAAACGTGATGGCCCTTTGGAGGCTTCCCACCATCACACCACCATTCAAACACGGGAGCGGCCCTCTCCGGGCATCCATGCTGACGCAAATCCATCGCATGATAGCGTAAGCACGCCTCACATTGCGCCTCTTTCGCCTCGAGCCCCGGACAGTCCATACGCAGCCGTGCTTGGCATAGAGGGGTAAGCGGGTCGGCTTGTACGTGAGCGCACCGACCACCAGCAGGCTGTGTGCACGGCAGCTCGCCGCAGTCATCCACAAGGCGCGGCGGCGACTTTGCGCCCGTTGCATTCGATCGAAAGAACCATTCGTGCATTGCATCACGAAGCGCCATGCCGCCAATAGGAGGGGCAGTCGTCCAATCGAGATTCTCGCCGTGGTCGAGGCAGGATGGCGCGAAGAAGCCGCTCGAGGCAAAATGGCGGCCGCCGGTAGTGAAGGCGGCGAGCTGTGAGCGCATCCAGCCGCCCCATTGTTTGAGGTAGGCGGTCTGCTCGGGGGAGAGAGGTCCGCGCGCGACGAGGCCGCCTGAGAGGAGAGGATGAGAGAGAGAGATGAGAGAATCGATCGATGAGAAGTCGCGGTGCGGGAGAGCGAAGGCGATGGGAGTAGCGAGTAGCGAGAGAAGAGCGCACAGTTTGCGAGCTTTGCCGTATCAAAGAGATTCTCTCGGAGGAAGAGCGGCGTTTGTATGTGAGGGAGGGCGAGGTGCGCATCGGTGCATGCCGCCATGTCCCCGCCCGTCGCTTTCGCACAGCCCTCATCTATGTACGGAGCCCATTCCGGGATGAAGCCGAGATGCTGTTTAGGCGTGCTCACATTCGATGACCAATCGCGCAGGCTGCACACACACACACACACACACCGCGAGAGAGGGCGCGAGCGAAAGGTATCAGCAGTTGGTGTAGTCTTGGGCTCGAGAGCGTGCGACCGTGTTATGTACCTTGAGACGCCCGCGTAAAAGAAGCCGCACGCGGGCGACGCCTTGACGGTCGCGTTCGCAAAGTGGCGCGAGATGAAGTCCGCGTGGAGTAAAGCGCCAATGCCGCCGGCAGAGCTGCCGGTGACGAGGACAGTAAAAGGCTCGCGATAGCCGGGTGCATTAGCGAGATGATGCAGGCTTGCCGCGATCAGAGTATGGCCTGCGAAGAAGTAACCGCCGAGCTTTGGCTCGCGCGTCGTGCGTTGGCCAGAGTGCATGTCCGCGGAGCAATACGGCAGAAAGAGCTTCGCCCAGTCGTGAAAGTCTGGATTGAGGTAAGGAGACGAGGAGAGTTCTGAGAAGCGAGGGAAGGAACGGTAGGAAGGCCATCTCGAGCTGCTCGGCCCGGAGCCGCCGCGCCACGCGTTGCAGTCGGCGGCTGTTCGGCATTCGCCACCGCCTTCGATCGCAATCACAAGCTTTGATGCGTTGGTGGCGGAGGCGGCCGGAAGGTAATAGAAGCCGCCGCCCGAACCATCAAGGCAGCGCGCGCCCATCTGTTCAACGAGACGTTTAGGCAAACGGATAAGGGGAAGACGGGGTGCGCCGCTATCGGCCGTATCCGTATCGACGGCGGCAAGCGGCTCAACCGAAGGCATCGCCTCAATCTCGCCTGCAATCGAGCTGCTTCCTGGCTCCTCCTCCACCCACTTTTGAACCTTTTGCCAATCCTCATTATCGAAACCAGTGTACGCCTTCCTAAATAGCTTCTTGAGCTTCTGGATTGGCCCCAAACCGTCGGAAAGCTCAATCGGCTCACGATTCGCGCCGCAAACAAACTCGAGATCAGGCCGCTCGACCAATGCCCACTCGATGGCGGCGGCGCCCTTCACTGCGGCGGCATTTAAGATCGCCTCACATTCGAGCAGCCGCCGCCATTGCACTTCGAGCGCGCTCTCGTCGAGAAAGAACTTCTTATACAGCGCCTGCTGCTGCCGCTTGACGTGCACATCAATCTCCTCGTAGTCTCCGGTTGGCGATAGCGCATTGAACTCCGACGCGAGCTCCGCACGCAGCTTTGCATCGAGCTCACGCGCCACGTCTGGTCTCGTCTCTGCGAGATTGGTCAACTCATTCGGGTCGGTTGCCAGATCAAATAGCTGCGGACCATACGCACCAAAAGTAGAATTGAAGCCGTGACCAAAAGCAATATACTTGAGATGACCTTCGACGATGCAGAACGCACCCGTCGTTGCCCATATTCGAATGGTATTGTGAGACAA
>AEAR01000372.1_pt1 | contig 20058 bp, 26 predicted proteins | sample 349768 | NCBI WGS metagenome assembly AEAR01 (sample SAMN02954311, study PRJNA50327) | marine metagenome | biome: aquatic; feature: Florida Straits; material: sea water; isolation source: Florida Straits, depth 75m | depth 75 m m | reverse complement strand
GTGGGAGGCGAGTGTGGGTGGTGGGAGGAGAGTGGGTGGTGTTAGGAGAGTAATTACCTTTTGAGTCGGTGTCGATCTTGATCGAACTGTTTAGCCAATCGGAGATTAGCTTGAGCGCGGCAAGGCCACTCACCTCCTCAGGCCGGCTGGACGAAGGGAGGAGAGGTGAGCAGGGAGGGGAGGGAGGGAGGGGATGAGGGTGGTGAGTGGTGGTGGTGGTGCTGCTGTATCCCCCACACACACCTGTATGAGAGGGAGGTAAGCTTCTTCTGCCACGCGGCTAAGGCTTCGGGCTGCATCAATAAGCTCGCAGACTCCTGTCAGCAGCAGCACACACAGTGCGGCACAGCAGCGGTCAGAGTGGCATGTTGCAGTGCACGCACGCTGGGGCGGCGGTGCGGCCATTGTGTGTGTGTGAGAGAGAGCCCCTGTGCAGAGTTTTTTCCTGAACTCCATCAAAGTCGTTTGAAGGTGGCCGTGCGGGGTATGTTGGGGTGAGCTGAGGCGCGGGTGGCGCCGCACTCGCCCACGGGTTGGACGCCGCAAGCTGAGCCGCAGATTCGGACGCGAGTGTCGCATCGTGTGCTGCGTCAAGGAATGTAATGCGTGCGCGTATTGTCGGGTCGGTGCTCTGGCCGTGCGCGCGTAGGAGAGTAAGCTCGTCCTTTGCGGAGCTGGCAGCAGCAGCAGCAGCAGCAGCAGCACACACACACACACAGAGTGCGTAGCAGCGGTGTGTCAGAGAGTGGCATTGCAGAGAGTGCGGAGAGAGTGCACACACACTAAGGCCGGTGCGCGGGCACTGTGTGTGTGTGGGGGGGGGGGCTCTGGGTTGCGTACAGTTGGCAGCTCGCTGGTATGTGATGGATCTGACAGGAAGGGTAGGATGGATGGGTGCACACGGGGGGCACAGAATGGGGTGAGAGAAATGGTCTCAAAAGAGCCAAAGCGGTAACGAGGGCCCAAAAGAGCCACAGCGTCGCGTCGCGTTCGAAACCCCACACTTCTCGGTCTACCTTCGATAGGTATAGTGATAATTGTTCTGGCACTGACCATGGGGAGGGTAGGTCGGCACACGCGCGCCATGCAAGTGTGAGCGAGAGACGAAGAGCATGTGTCTCCGGCTCGAGATCGTCGTCGTAGGAGATAAGCAGCTGGCGCTCGTCTGGTGTTAGTGGCGTGTCGGTCGCACATGCTGGGCAGAGGGCGAAGCAGGCCTCAAAATCGCGCGCGAGCCTATAAGCAGCAACACACATACATCGTGTGGCACAGCAGCAGCAGCGGTGTCAGAGAGTACGGAGAGCGCACACAGACACTGTCGGGGCGGCGGGCGGGCACTGTGTGTGTGTGTGTGTGAGCCCCTCTGAATGCATTTTCACCATTTAAACGATAATAGATTGAGTGTAGCCGCGAGGGAGGGCGGTATCAGATACCTGATAGCACACACACAGTGCACAGCGGTCAGTGGCATTGAGTGTGCTGAGTGCACACACTGGGAGGTGATGTCATTGTGTGTGGGCCTCGATCAGATACGATTGCGATCGATGCACCGCATATAAATAATGTTTGATGCTTGGGAGGTTGGAGAGCCAAGGCGGTGAATGCCGCTTGATTAACATCTGTGACGCTAAAGGTTCTAAAGGGTCGGATAGGCGGCACGGCTTTGCCAATGCAGAGAGCAGCACAAAATGATCACCTTCGTCGTTACGTAATAGTAGAGCGTGCGTCAGACCACGTAATAAGCTCGCCATGCGCTCACCCTGAACAGAGGCAATGTAGTGCCCTGGATGCTCGCGTGAATAAAATCGTGTGCCGCTGCGTTTGCCGTCGGAATGGCGTGTTGCTTCGAAGACGAGATTGAGGCGAGGTAGCTCTATCAAGGCGATAGGTAGGTCATCGTCAGACCCACCACCAACACCTCCTCCACCACCACCTCCTCCTCCACCGCCAAACGGATTGCTCGAATGCGCTTGCTGTGTTGCTGATGATGATGAGGAGGCCTCACTCTCCTTCACCGACCAGAGCAACACATGCGCTAAGTCCTCAATACGCTCCAACAAATGAATCAACTCCTTAAATCCCGCCTTGTCGCAGCCGCTTAACGTCGCTATCAACCTGCAGCACACACACACAGTGCACAGCAGTCAGCGGCATTGAGTGCTGAGAGTGCACACACTGGGCGGTGGGCATTGTGTGTGAGCCCCGGCTATCAACCGTCTCGACTCCCCCTTCACCGGCTGACCATTATTTGGATCTAACGGAATCTTCTTGACCACTGCACCATTGCTTCCCTTCACAAAAATCGATAGCTCATCCACGCCGTGACCGCTCCCGTTGCCGCCGTCGCCTCCATTACTGCCGCTATTCCCGCTACCCTTCGCGGCATTGTTCGCGATGCGGCCGTCGCCGACATCCTCCTTGCTACTACTAACCTTCCTTCGCCCAACCATACTCTTTCCTGCAGCAGCACGCACACACACACGCAGTGGCACAGCAGCAGAGCGGTCAGAGAGTGGCATTGTGAGAGTGCGGAGAGTGCACACACACATACTAAGGGCGTGTCGGGCACTGTGTGTGTGAGAGAGAGCCCTTCTCGGCTCTTCGTACCGTCATGCAGCCGCCAAAAGATATATTCGGACAGCAATGGCAAAGGAAGGAAGCCATTGAGCTGCCTCGACGGCACAAAATATTCCAACTCCGCCTCTCCTCCTCCTCCCTTCTTTTGCGGCTCGTCAGTATTACTACCCGTCAGCAGCGCAGCACCGCGCTGTGAGATGATCAGTGAAGGCGCGGGTGGTGCGCTTGTTGTGACTGTGACAGAAGTAGGATGCACGGGGGCACAGAAGGGGTGAGAGCAACGATCCAGAAAGAGCCTGCACGGCGTCGCGTTCGAAGCCCACTTTACACACCGTCCCCTAAATGCCAATGAGGAATTGGAGTGAGAGCGACGGAGCTCTCTCCCTGAGGGGTTGGTACCTGCAGCACACACAGTGCTCAGCGGTCAGTGGCATTGAGTGCTGAGTGCACATTGGGAGGTGGGCACTGTGTGGGCCCTGGGTTGGTACGCCGTAGCATCGTCCGACGTCGGAGGTGTAGACGAGATCACGAACCCACCTGTTGCAGCAGCAGCAGCACACACACATATAGTGTGGCGCAGCAGCGGCGGTGTGTCAGAGAGAGTGGCATTGAGAGTGCGGAGAGTGCACACACACACACACACTGACGGCGGTGGTGCGGGCACTGTGTGTGTGTGTGTGTGTGTGTGTGTGTGTGTGTGTCGTTGGGGCACCCCCTCACCTCCTCCCATGCTCCACCACATTGAATATATGCAATGCGGGAGGCTCCCTCTGCAGCAGCAACTCCTTCTGCACACCTGTAGCAGCACACACAGAGTGCAAACACGCTTCCACAGTGAGAAGAAGAGGAGTGCACACACAAATGCAGTGGTGGGGGAGTGCGGGGGGCACTGTGTGTGAGCCCTTGCTGCTGCAGACCCTCGTGTGTTAGGGCGAGGGTCGCATACCCACTACCGACCGCGGTGAGTGTGAGGACTAAGTTGGGGTCCTGATAAAAGCAGGATGGGGATGCACGGGGGCACAGACAGAAGGATGTGATGAGAGGAGCAACGCGAGGGCCAAAAAGAGAGCCGCAAAGGCGGCGTCGCGTGTTCGAAGGGGTCGGAGCAACGAGGGCCCAAAAGAGCCAAAGCGTCGCGTTCGAAGCCCATCACTTCTCGCACACCTGAAGAAGCGGTATGCTCGCTTTGATCGGCTCCAAAGTCTCCTGCACCCACGAGGCAAGCGCTCCAGATAGCATCGCTGATTTTGGCGGAGGAGGGGAACGGTCGTCAGGCGCCCATATCTGTAAATCCTGCCGTGTGCCGAGGAGGCGCAGCCAGCGGCGTTTGGACGAGCGCTTCACTTCGGCGCATTGGTGCCTGAGAGGACGCGAAAAGGGTAAAGGCGCGGGAGGGGGAGGGAGGGGTGTGTGTGAGAGGAGGTGTGGGGCTGCTTGCGTGCTTGCTGCTTGCTGCTCTGATGCTTGCTTGCTTGCTGCTTGCTTGCTGCTTGCTTGCTTGCTTGCTGCTTGCTTGCTGCTCACCTGCCGACGCCCGTAAGCGGCTCGCCAAACACACAAATAAAATCCTCATGCCGCGCAACCGCCGCCTCCAATAACTGCATAGTAGTAGTGAGGGGCAGGTGGGAGGTGAGGGGCAGGCAGTAAGAGAGAGAAGTGTAGAGCGAGAGGGGGGAGGCATCAGCTGCATGTGTGTGCCGCTGTCTGCTGTCTGCTGTGCTGGTGCATTCTCATACCTGCATGTGATGGCGCTTCAAAGTCATCTCACCTAGCTGCACATTGATTTCGGTCTCAGCCGCAGCGGACACCTTTACACGCAGCCACGCGGGGTACCCACCTTCGCGCGCGGCCGCCTCCGCCTCCGCCTCCGCTTCAGACTTCCAACCAGCACGATCCGCGCCGCCGGCAGCGGTGGTGGTGGAGGAGGTTTGCGTGACGGTCGTCGGTGTGTAGCGGCCCTCGCAGCCGACACCACTCATTGAACGCCACGCGCGTGTGGAGAGCTTGCTCTCATCGGCACGGTTGGAGAGCAGCCGAACCTGTACGCAGCAGCGGGGGCGGCGAGAGAGAGGTGGGGCGAGAGGTGAGGAGAGGGGTGGTGATGTGAGGTGATGTGCGCTTCCTCTTCATATGTACCGTCGCCTCCATTACGGGGGCGAGGGACATGAGGAGGAGATGGGATGTCGGGTGTGGTGGGTGGTAGCGATCACATACCGTCGCCTCCATTACATCCGACGCTTGGTCATTATGTGCCGCCAGCCACGCGCTCATCTCATGAACACGCCGCTGCCAGAGGTCGAAGACTTCGAGTGGTGCGTACCTGTTGGCACACACACACAGTGCGCAGCGGTCAGTGGCATTGAGTGCTGAGTGCCCACTGGGCGGTGATGGCACTGTGTGTGAGCCCTTGGTGCGTACCCTAGCTCACAGCTGTTTGTGGATGTGTCCTTGTTTGCGGCGACGGAGCGCTTACGCCCCTTCGCACCCTGCAGCAAGCAAGCATATCCCACAGGCAGGCAGGCAGGTGTGTGAGGAGGAGGAGGGGAGGGAGGTGATGGTAGGCAGGCAGGTGTCAGGAGGAGGAGGCAGGTGAGAGGGGTGCTGAGGATGCTTGCTCTTGTGTACCTGCAGCATCATCTCCGGCTCCAGCTCGAAATCATGGTGCACATTAATATACACACGAGCAGAGAGCAGCGCAAAACAATGGCGTGCGTCCACTTGAGAGGTGGAGGAGGAGGAGGAGGAGGAGGAAGTGCTCGACGCCGCCGCCGATATGTTAGTAGTTGCAGCGAGGCCCTCGTACTCCGGGCTGTCGGCATGGATAAACGCGATGTGCGCGGCGACGGTGCATGCGTCTTTAGTCATACTGTCACGACGAAGCCTTGCGTACCTGTGTGTGTGTGTGTGGCAAAAGAGCAAAGAGGCAAGGAAGGTGTGTGAGAGTGGGCTGCTGCTGCTGCTGCTGCTGTTCTGCTGCTGTTCTGCTGCTCGTGCTGCATATTTTTTTATCACGCCGCTGCCAACACCATGTGCGCTTGCTTGCTTGCTTACCATCCCTGCAGCACTGGCAGCGCCGCATCAACTAGCTTCCTTCTCAGCGCATTCGCACTTGCTCTCAGCTCCGCCTTCGCTGGAGAGTCGCCACCAAAATCCGGCTGGCCGGGCAGGCTTAGTCCACGCACGTGCTCTGCTTGTGGTGAGAGTAGGTAGTTGACATATGCCTCGACACGCGTCACGAGGCGTATTGCATATAGGATGGTGGAGGAACCGCCGCCGCGGACGTACCTGCAGCACACACACACATGCACACACACACACACACACACAGAGAGAGAGAGCGTTCAGATGAGGTAAGTTTGGGGATAGTAGAGACAAGCCGCCTTCTCTCTGCGGACGTACCGCCCCGCATCGAGATCCAGAGCGTTGTCGAGGATGGTTGTTACAGCACTCACCTGGTGTGTGCGTGTGGGGGAAGGGAGAGAGGCGGTAGTGTGTGTGTGTGAGGGCGTGTGTGTGCGTGTGCGTGTGTGCGTGCGTGCGTGTTGCGCGGCTGCTGCACTCACACTCGCTGTCGGTGAGTGCGTTAACTCATTAAATAGTATCCCAACTCTCGTCGCTAAATGGGCTCTATTCGGAGCGGGCACTTGTGTAGGGATCGCTTTTGGCGTGTCCGCTTGCCACTCGCCCGGCTCGAACAAAGTTGCATCGAGCATTTGTTGTAGGTCGGTGCGTGATAGGGCGGAGGTGCGTATAGGATCGGCGAAGAAACGTAATAATAGCGGAACACGAAGGTAGGGAGTGAGTAGGACCTGTAGGTACAAACACACGGTGTGGAGGACAGATGAGTATGCTGCTGCTGCTGCTGCTGCTGCTGGTGGTGGTGGTGGTGCTGCTGCTGCAGACCTGTAGGAGATACTCGACGTCACTTGCCTTCAATGCCCCGCCCCAATCAGGCAAGTGGCGTAAATGTAATACATCGTCCTCTGTCTGTAGAGGTGCTCCCGCTAATATAGAGGGGTCGGCAGAGGAGGGCTGCAGCCGTGGCTTCGGGCCGCCCTTTCCGAGGAGCCGGTCGAGGAAGGACTGCTTGCTTACCTGCAGCAGCAGCAACACGCACATGGTGTCAGTGTGGCATTGCAGAGTGCGGAGTGTGTGCACACACACACTGGAGGAGGTGCGTGTGTGAGCCCCACTGCGTGCACTTACCTTATTGTCGCCATTCGCATCCACCCACGACGTCGCCCTCATCTCGACCCCAAAACCCCTTACCACAAACACACCATTCTTATCCTTGCTCTCCGAATCCTTAAATCGCCAATGCAGCCTTGCGTCGGCGACCGTCCACGCTTTCAGATCTGGTAACTGGTCGGCGTGCGGCGCCATCATCGCTTTGGCTAAGTACGAAATGTCTCTGAAGATGGTGAGCTCAGGAAAGATCTCGATGAGGCTCGGGTCCTCACCTGCAGCAGCAGCACACACACAGCAGCAGCACACACACAGCAGTGGCACAGCAGCAGCGGTGTGTCAGAGAGTGGCATTGCAGAGAGTGCGGAGAGGTGCACACACACACTGGGAGGCGGTGTGGCCACTGTGTGTGTGGGTGTGTGCGAGAGAGAGCCCTCACCCGATAGATAGGCGCAGAGGTTGGCCTCCTCTCGAGGGTACGCGAGCTGGCAGCAGAGTTGAGAGAGGAGTGTACGCTCGCCGCTGCCAAGCTCCATGGAGCGCTCATAGCGGAATACATGGCGATCCGACGGCACGGCGATACTTGCGGAACGAAAATAGTCGAGCAGCATGGTACGAGCGGCGGCGAGGTGTGGTGATGGTAGCTGCGCGCGTTCCGACTCGACCTCGAAATGCCTCATTTCGAGAGCGAACGGTCCGGCGGGCCCCTCCGCCTCACCAGAGTAGTGTAGCGAGAGGGCAGAAGGCAGGTCGCATGCCGTGCGTCGTAGGACCGCGTCCGCAATGGCGGCGATGGAAGCGAAGACAAAGATGCGCGTCGCGTCGGCTGTCGGTGCGAGTGGTATTGATAAGGACGCGGCAGCAAAGTGGCGCGCGAGGAGGGAGAGCCATCGGAGGATCTCCGCCTGCGTGTCGTGCGTAATGTCCCTATTCCTACCCGCCCAAAAGCAGCGCAGCTTGCGGTCCTCGCGACCTATAGGCAATGGTAACGGCAACACACGAAGGAATAGATGCGACAGCAGCGAGAAGCGCAATGCGTATCTGCACGCAGCAGCACGCGCGCACACAAAGAATGCACAGCAGCAGCGGTCAGAGTGGCATTTCAAGTGCGGGAGTGCACAACACTATGCGGCAGGGGCGTAAAGGAAGGAAGGAAGGAAGGAAGGAAGGAAGGAAGGAAGGGCAGGGGCGTACGAGTCCGCGATGAGGCCTCGTTGATTTGCGAGTAGTGTGCAGACAGTCGCCGCCTTTTGTAACGTATTCGAGACGTCAGCAAACGACTCGACCGTATCGGGTACTGAGGTAATTTCGACCTGCAGCAGCAGCAGCACAGCACAGAGTGGCGCAGCAAGGGTGGTTAGAGTGCGCATTGAGAGTGTGCTGTAGAGTGCACACACACACACACTGCGCGTGTCGGGGGCACTCTGTGTGTGAGCAAGGCCGTTCTGGATGGCTCTGTGTACCGGCATTAGTATAGGCGGCTCGACGAGGTCTCCAGCAAGGCCTTCTATATTTGGATTCGCGGTGATCTTCTCGAGGTGCGGGAAGAGCGCCGAGCCGCGCACCTCGCCGGTTGGCGGCGCTAACGGCTTTTGTTGTGTTGTGATGGCATCACGCGCCTGTGTTAAGAGCGTGTTGAGGGTGATGACGTGTGTCCGCATCACTGTAAGATCCTGAGCGGAGAGGGTCGATCCGCCCGCAGCGAGGCGTGGCGAGTGTGCGGAGAGCCGCTTCGTGCCGCGTCCCAACAGCTCGAGGACAGATGAAGTGATTGACGACTGCGAGAGCTTACTTGCTGTGGTGAGGTCCTTCGTGGCAAGGGTAAGTATTTGGTGTTTTAGGAGGAGCTCGAGGCCGTCGGCAGAATAAGTCGGAGCGGAGGCCCAACCAGGCTGCTGTGAAGCGCCGTGCTGAGCACCACCGGGTGGCATGTTGCCGCCAAGAGCGCCCGTTGCGCCAAGTTGGATCGCCGCAGACGCCGCGAGGGAGACGAGCTGATAGCCATAGGGATCACCACCACCACCAGCGCCAGCAGCACCAGCAGCACCAGCCGCACCACCAGCAGCAGCTGCACTTGTACTGTTTGGCGGCGTCCACCATCGCGTCTGCACAGGCGGCGGGCACCCCTGAGCAGCGGCGGCTTGTTGCGGTTGCGTCGGCGGTTTGTTCACGTCCGACGCCGCCTCCGACGATGGCAGGTTGGCGAGGACGGGCCGTGAGTTGAGGAATGGTAAGATCTGTTGGTAGAGCAGACCGACGGTATGCTTCGACTCCGGAAAGAGGCATGCCTTGAGTAGCACAAACCAGACGGTGCCGTCGCGCACGCGGTGCGTTGGGATCCGGCGGATTAGAAGCGGCGTGTTGTACTGCGTCGCGCCAGACGACGGGTCGATGCGCGCGGGATGGTACTCGAGGCCCTCCGACGACGCGCACACGGCGAGCGTGCACTCCTCAAACGTGTCCGCATGCAGGACAAACATGAGGAGGCCGCCCTTGAAGCCGCCGGGGATGACGAGCGACGTGCCCGGCGTGAGCGACTTCACCTGCGAGACGAGCGTCGTGATCAGCTCGAAGAAGCCCGCGTGGTCCTTGACCGACGAGAAGACGGACGTGATCTCGCTCGCTCGCTGGAAGGCGGCGTGGACCTGGCCAATGCACTGCTTGAGCGAGGCGCCCGCCTCGCTCTCGTAGAGCGTGCGCAGCGACGCCATGATCAGCTGCAGCGACTCGGTGAGCGCGCCGAGCGTGAGCGCCGGCGGCGGCGGCAGCGGCGTCGGGCCGCCGTCGAGTGAGCGCGCGAGGATGAGGTCGCGGACGGCCGCGTGCTCCCAGATCGGCTTGTCGCCGACGGACCACGTGGGCGTCGACGGGTTCGAGAGAGGAGCGCCCAGCATTCACCGCGTTTTTTTCGCGAGGCGAGAGAGGAGCCGCGCGCGGCGACGAGATGAAGAGGAGACGCGGGCGTCGCTAGGAACTTTGGTGGCGTCGTCGCGGGCACCGGTGGCGTCGACACCGGCGCGCCACGCGCAGGCGGCGGCCGACACGGTGCCTGGTTTGTTGACGCTCCGCGTGTGCTGCGGCGTGACGTCTAGTGCTCACGACGACACGCAAACTTCGCGTGCGCACCCCCCGCGCGTGATTCGCGCGAGGCCTTCCTCGCCGTCGTCGTCGTCAGCGCCTCCGTCGTCACTGCGCTCATAAATACGACAATACCACACATGCCGCCCACCTTCACCCAATTCTCCGACAACCTCTATTGCTCCGGCTCGGAGCAGCGGCTCTGCGTGCTGCCGCACGCCGCGTCGCCGCAGCCCGACCAACCAGGCGAGTGCCTGTGGTTTGACGGCAGCCGACCCGTCACGCACGAGGACATGTCCCGCGAATTCGAACGGCGGTGGCCAAAGGACCGCTGGGACGCCGTCGCCGCCGGCGCGGTGGGCGCCGAGCACTTTAAACGCTACAACAAAACGGCCGCCGCCGCGTGCTTGGATGGGCAGCACGTTGTCGTCCTCGGCGAGTCGACGACGCGCGACCTCTTCTCGGAGCTTGCGGCGCAGATCGGCCTCAAACCGCCGTCGGGCGCGTGCATGAACACGGGCGGCTACGAGCGCGGCAGCATCTGCACGCGCGTGGTGCAGACGCCGCACACCAATGCGACGCGCCTCACCTTTCAGTTTTTATCGCGCGCCAACTCGACACGTGAGGTGGGTATACTGCGCACGCTGCTCGCCAATCGGCCGCCGACGGCCGTCTTTGTCTATTGCTTCATGTACGATTGGTATGGTTACAATGAGAGAGGGATCTACGGCTTGTGGCACGGCGAGTCGGACGATATGGGGAATGCGTGCGACGAGCTCCTCACGAAGGCCATACGCACGCACCACCCGCACACTCCAATCTATTTGCTCGGGCCAACGTACCCACCAAGCTGGGTCTCGCCGTATCCGAACCGGACGCGGGACGACTCGGCGATGGCGCGCATCTTTCGCTCGATCAATCACGGAATGGGCATTCGATGCGAGAGGAAGAGTGAGCAGCCGCAGCACGTGCAGCAGCAGCAGCGCCACGGCGGCGGCGGCGGCGGCGGCGGTGGCGGCGGTAGCGGCGGCGGCGGCGGCGGATACCGTGTCGTCTCCACAAAGGGCGTCCGTGGGCCGCTCGACCGTTACAATATTGTCGGCAACCGGAAGCGGGATCGGATCCACCCGTTTGCGAACGCGCACGCGCCGACAGTGCAGATGATGCTCAACTCGCTCTGCCCGCGCTTTCCGGGCGGTGGTGGGAGTGCAAAGCGGGCGGTGAGCTCTGAGTAGCTCGCGCCGGTGGGCCGGGCGCCGATAAACCCCTTTCTGGGCGGGCCGGTCGGCCGCTAAAATTTGTACAAACACATCAAGAACATCCAGTAGTTGTAGCACACAACTCTCAAAAATCCGCCGCCTCCTCGCCAGAAGAAGAGAGTGCACAAATGCAGTGTGGAAGTGTGTGGGCACTGTGTGTGTGCCCTGGAGGCACACGGTAGACGAGCCGCACTTTTGTGATGAGGCCGAGTTTGATGACCGCCGCTGAGAGGATATCTAGTGTTGTCGGGTAGCGGTTGCCTTTGCAAACCTCGTCAGATGGATGGAACCGTCGGCCGTCGGAAAGTTGTGGCGCCGGCTTGGGCACTAGCTCGATTAGGTTTGCTCGCCGCAGTCTGGCGACTCCCTTCTAAAGTTCCGTGTCGGCGGTCCGGCTTTCGCTTTTCACCGAACTTGGGTAGTGATCAAGACGACGCCACGCCGACGAGAGTCGCACCTCACAATCGCCAATTGCACACGCACCTCCACTCCCTTGCACCCGATGGCGGAGCTCACCGTCGCGCCGACGTCCGTCGTGACGGTCACGTCCGACGCCAAGAAGGGCAGCGGCCCGCCGCCGCCGCTGAGCGCCTTCTCGACCGAGGCTTCCGGGCCGATCGCGATTAAAAGTGTCGGGCTCATCTTCAACCCGGTCTCGGGCAACAAGATGGGCAAGAAGCGCGCGGAGGGCATCGTCAAGCCGATGCTCGAAGCGGCGGGCGTCGCGGTCACGATGATGCCCACCGAGCGCGCGGGCCACGCGATCGACCTCGCCAAGGGCATCGATCTCGACCGTTATGACGCGCTGCTCGCGCTCGGCGGCGACGGCACCCTCAGCGACGTCGCGAGCGGCTACCTCCAGCAGTTGGAGGCGGCGTCGTCCGCGCCGCCGAAGGCGGTGCTCGGCTTCATCCCCGGCGGCACGGGCAACACCGTGATGCACGACTTTAACGGCAAGAGGCAGAAGGGCGACGCGGCGGTGCGAGGCGCGGTCGAGATGCTGCTAAAGGGCCACACGCGTAAGCTCGACTGCTGCAAGCTCGAGTGCACGGGGCCCGAGGGGACGCCATTAACGCGCCACTCGATCAACATCGTCACCGCCGGCTTAGGCGTCGACGCGAACGCCGCCGCCGAGAAGCGCCGGTGGATGGGCCCAATGAGGTACGACAGCGGCAGAGGAGGGATAGCACCACCTCGCCACCACCTCTGTGTCACACACACACACACACCTCCTCCTCCTCCCTCTCCCTTTGACGCAGGTACGACCTGAGCATTCTGACCGAGTTACTTAAGATCCCGTGGCGGAAGCCGTTACCATGTGTGCTCGAGATTGACGGGAGATCGACACCGCTCGACCTCTTCGTCCTCACGATCATGAACAATAAACACAGCGGCGTCGGCTTACGCCTCTCGCCCTATGCCCAAATGGACGACGGCAAGATCGATCTAATGTATTTTTCACGCGCAGCGGGCTCGCACACACACGCACAATGCCATCTCCTCCTCCTCCTCCAGTGTGTGCATTCATCAGCGCTCTGCAACGCCACGCTCTGACACCGCCGCTTTGCCACTGCTGTGCGTGTGTGCTGCTGCTGCTGCTGCAGGTTCACTCCGAAGCCAATCAAGCGGGTGCTCCTCGCGCTCAAGCTCGACGGCTTAATCAAGTCGAAGGGGCGGCACGTCAACCACCCGCTCGTCGCGTACGACATGGCATCGTCGAGCATCACGCTGCGCTCGGAGGGTGGGCCGGTGCGCATCATGTGCGATGGCGACCAGTGCGGCTTCACGCCGCTGAAGATGACGGTGCTGCCCGCGAGCGTGAAGGTGCTCACGCCGGTGACCGCGGCGCCATGTTGAGAGAGGACCATGTAGAGCCGCGCGCGCAAAGCAGCGGCCGTTACACAAGGTGAGATCGCACATCGAGATATCGAGATTCTTGCGTGATCAATGTTCGCGACGGCAACCCGACCCGCGCTCCGCGCGCTCGTGTCGGCCGTGGCGATGTGCGCGTCGCCGCACCCTCCGGGCGCTCGCGGTTCGCACGTCCTGCTCGATTTCGTCGGCTTCACATCAAGCGAGCCGCGCGAGTGCGGCGAATGGACAATGCGCGTGCTTCGTGAGGCGGTCGCTTCGCACGGCGTGCGAGAGGTGCACCACAAGCTCGTCGTGCTCGGCGAGGAGGGCGAATCGCCGCCCGGGTTCACCGCGGTCGCGCTCCTCGACGAGAGCCACGTGACCGCCCATTGCTATTCGGAGAGCGGCCTGCTTGCGGTCGACGTGTTCACCTGCGGCACGCACGATCCGCGGCCGCTCGCGTCGGATATTCGAAAGGAGGTCGAGGCGCGAATGCCGGGCGCGCAATGCATCCTCGAGGAGGTTATAGGACGATTCCGCAGCGAGGCGGCTGCACCACCTGTGATCACGCGGTCGGGCGTGCGGCTCACGACGACAAGGGTGCGGCGAAGCAGCAATGCGCAGAGGATGGTTATGCTGGAGGGTGGCGAGGAGGATGGAGCTGCTGGCGACGACGGCGACGGCGACGACGACATGCTCTCCTCATTCGCCTCTCGCGTCGAGGCGTCTGGCGGCAGCACCTCTTTACGTGAGTACCAATTGAAGGCATTGAAGGAGGAGGCGGGAGATGCGGTCGGTGCGGCGTCAAATGTGCTCAACAAGGCGCTCGACCTCGACGGCGGGTCGGCAAGGCGATCGCGGTCGCTGCCGCCGGCGCAGCGCCAGGCGGATGTCGGCTGGCAGTCGTTTGTCGCCTTTTGCGCGCTGACGTGTTTGCTTGCGGGCTATGCGGCGCTCACGACCGACTTTGGCGACGGCGGCGGCGGCGACGCGGGCGTCTGCACGGGCGACGCGCGCTTCTGCACGCGAAGCGAGATCGAGCGGAGCGCGGCGCCGCGCTGATTCGATGAAAGTGGCAGAAGAAGAACTTTGGTAACCGACACGCGCATCCAGGAAGGGAGGAAGCACCGTCGCCGTCGTCGTCGCCACGCCGCGCGTGACCGCAGACCAGGCCGCCTCGAGCGCCAGCGCCTCACTCGAAGCGATGGCGGAGCACAACCACGCACCTTTCAACTTCAAAGTGACCTACGGCCACTCGTGAGACGGTGGCACGCAGGAGCGCGACGCAGCTACCCGGTGCGTAGCATGAAGCGAATCTCCTTCTTGCGCACGGCTCACTCGCGCACGGCTGACTCGCGCACAACTCACTTCACGCGCGCTCGGACCGGCAGGTTTATAAAGGACAAATTCCCGACCGCGAACGTGACGTCCGAGTGCAACAGCGCGTCGGTCGTGGTGATCACCTCCGGCTCGACCGAGATCGCAAAGGTGCCGCAGCGCGATCTCTATCGCAAGTACGGCTGGCCGGCGGAGAAGAAGATCAAGGATTTGCTCGAGATGTATGGAGAGGAGATGTCGAGCTAAAATCTACGGTCAGGAGCGGCTCATGGCAGGCTGGTGGTCGCAGCGAGACAGAATGATGGGCGGCGCGTTCAAAATCCGCGAAGAGCGGAGCGGCGCCGTCCGGAGGAAATAATCGCTCGCGGACCACCATGCTGAAGTAGCCGTCATATCTTTTGTACAGTGAGAGCGAGTGAGTGTGAGTGTGAGAACATCTGTACAGTGCGCTGCACAATAGTCAATAAACTTCTCTACGAGCCGCCGCCCGCCTTCTTTCGCTTCTCCGCTCCCGTCGCCGGCTTCTCGATCGCCTTCGGCTTTGCGGCGTCCGGATTGAGCATCGACGCGAGGCCGCCCTGCATCTGCTTCATCTCCTCGAGCTGCGGAGACGGCACACACGCATTGACACGCGCGCGGTCAGAGCACAGAGGTAGGCGCGAAAGAGAGGAGCACGCTGCAAAAACGTCACACGGCGTGTGCGTGCGCGCGCGCGCCTGCTCTGGGTCCATATTCTGCATCATCTTGGGGAAGACGACCATGATGAGCACGGTGACGCCCATCATGATCACCATCGGGTTCATCAGCATCTGCGACCACTGGAACCCCTCGCGCTTCTCGAAGAAGGTCGGCTTCGCCACGAGCGGCTCGAGCGGCAGCGGGAACGGCAGCGGCTGGCGGCTGTGCGTGAGGTGCGCGCGCGCCTTGCCCGGCGCGGTCGCGCTGACCTCGATGCGCACCGTCGGCCACACGCTCTGCGTGTCCATCACCTCGAGCAGGTATGTGCCCGGCGGCACCGCGTGCAGCTTGAAGCTGCCATCCTGCCGCGGGATCGCCGAGTACTGCGCGCCGCCGTTGAGCGTGACGCGCGCCGTGTCGAGCGGAAGCTCGGTCGACAGCCGCCCCTCGAGCGTCTTGAGCACGCGCTCGGCCAGCTCGACCGCCGAGCTGGCGGTGAAGAGGAGCGCGAGGAATAAAAGTGCGGCGCGCATTGGATCCACGTGGATGTTTGCAGGCGCTCACGACGACGCTCGCTTTATGATAGAACAGACAACACCCCCTGCCCAGGACAAAGCATATAACTCATGTTCTTTCAGCTCCATTCCTCATACGAGCACACTCTCGGCACACGCTTCAGTGGCCATCGCATCGAATCGCATCTCACCGATTGTCCGCCCGCCCGCGCGCTCCCCGCTCCTTGCAAGCCCCCCCAACCCTCACCAGATTCACCCGCACACAGCAGCAACAAGCAGCCCCGAAAGCATATGATGCAACCCGCAGCCCCAACTCCTCCTCCTCCTCCTCCGCAGCACAGCAGCAAGCAAAGAAGTGTTACCCGCGCCATTCCCGACCCCAACCGCACACCCCTCACCGCACCCGCACCTGTCATTAGCAAAGCAAGAGTGAAAACGAAGAACCCTGCCCAACGAACGCGCCGCCGCCTCCTCCCGCCCCACACGTGTCACAGAAGAGAAGAGAAGCGGGCGGCGCGAATAGAATAGAATAGAATAACGTGTGAATTGAGTTAACAAAGTTAACAAAGTGTGTCGAAGAGGGCGCAAAGTGTCTCATCGCTTGTAGGCGCCGCTTACACCCTCTCGTAGTCTAGTGCAGTCATCTTCCCGCGTCTCGCGTTGCTTGCACTTTTTTCAGCCACGGTAAGGCGGCGGTGGGCCCACATACGGAGGCCCACCAGGCCCTCCAAAGCCGCCGCCTCCTGGGCCGGAGCCGTCAAACTGATTGCCATCATCGTAATTTGGCCCACCGAAGCCGCCTTGCATACCTGCAGCAGCACGCACACACACAGAGTAGGGCACAGCAGCGGTCAGAGAGTGGCATTGAAAGAGTGCTGAGAGTGCCCACACTACTGGGAGGTGGCGGGTACTCTGTGTGTGTGTCTGTGAGCCTCTGCTGCTGCTGCTGCACATACCTGGGCCGCCGTAGCCAGGAGGGCCGCCCATCGGACCACCAGGCGGCATGCCGCCCTGCATTTGCCCGCCGTAGCCGCCAGGGCCTCCAGGATAGCCTCCTGGCGGCTGCCACGGCTGTTGTGGCGGTGGGAAGTGGGGAGGGGGTGGCCCGCCAGGGTAGCCGCCAGGGGCCATCATCATAGGGGGGCCGCCGAATGGCGGCTGTTGTGGTGGGAACTGTCCGGGCGGTGCGTACACCCCTCCCGGTCCGCCAATGGGAGGGCCAGGTACATAGGGCATCGGCGGCATGCCCGGCTGATTCACAACGTACGGCATTTGCGGCGCGTGCCCATACGGACCTCCCGGCGGTCCTGGCGCCATCCCTGGGCCCGGCGGTCCGGGAGGACCGTTGCCCATCTGCCCGCCGCCATCACGCGGATGGTGTAAACCTCCAGGGCCGCCAAACTGCTGAGGAGGGAGTCCGCCAGGGCCCGAGCCGTTTTGTAACGGACCGCCAGGGCCCATGCCCGGACCTCCCATGCCTGGGTGTGGCTGCATGCCTCCTGGGCCGGCAGGGCCGCCGCCAGGACCGTCCATTGGGTTCAGACCTGTATAGCACACACACACAGTGCGCAGCTGTCAGTGGCATTTGAGTGCACACACACTGGGCGGTGCGGGCACTGTGTGTGAGCCCCTCTGGCCTTCAGACCGCCGCCGCCACCAGGGGCGAACGAGCCGCCACCAAGACCAGGAGCACCCAACGGTCCGCCAAGCCCCATCGCACCGGGCGGGCCGCCAAGACCATCACGCCCTCCACGGCCTCCTCCCTTACCACCGCGGCCATCCATGCCCTTGCCGCCGCCGCCTGCAGAGAGCACTCTCTCACACACACAGTGCACGCACGCTTCCACAGTGAGAAGAAGAGTGCACACACAAATGCAAGTGGTGGTGGGAAGTGCGATATGGCACTGCTGTGTGATCCCGTCGGCCTCTCGCCTTTTCCGCCGCCCTTTCCGCCGCGGCCGCCATCCTTTCCGTCGTTTGGCCCTCCGAGACCGAGGCCGCGCCCGCCGCCAGGTCCGCCAATGGGGCCGCCTCCCATCATGACGCCGCCCATTCCGCCGATGCTCATACCAGGGATGCCTGAGGAGGGTGGTGATGGTGGTGGTGAGGTGGAGGTGAGGTGGTGGGGGTGTGAGGTGGAGGTGAGGTGGAGGTGAACTGCTGCCGCGTGCGTGCTGCTTGCTTGCTCCTGCTTGCTGCTCGCTGCTCCCGCGTGCGTGCAGCTTGCTTGCTCCTGCTCGCTGCTCCTGCTCACCTGGCGGTCCCATCGGGTTGCTCATCCCACCTCCAGGCGGTAATTCATACCTGCAGCACACACAGTGCGCAGCGGTCAGTGGCATTGAGTGCTGAGGGCGTCGGGCACTGTGTGAGCCCTCGATTCATACCCCATCGACATCCCTCCACTCACTCCATCTTGCGGTGCGACACCATACGCCCCACCGCCAGGTCCGCCAGGTATCGGTTGAGTGCAACCGGGCGGCATCGATTGCATGCCACCCATTGCTCCGCCTCCACCACCACCGCCTGGACCACCTGGAGGGCCGCCGCCGCCCGGCCCGCCCATTACACCTGGCGGCGCCATTCCCATGCCTGCAGCAGCAGCACGCGCACACACAAACAGCAGTGGCAAAGCAGAGGTGTCAGAGAGTGGGGCATTGCAGAGAGTGCGGAGAGAGTGCACACACACACGACTGGGCGGTGATGGGCATTCTGTGTGCGTGTGTGCGCGCCTCTGCTGTGCATACCGGGCGGACCGCCTCCCATCGGCCCTCCTCCACCACCTCCCATCATCGGCCCTGGGCCCATCGGCCCGCCCGGCCCCATCATCCCTCCGCCGCCGCCTCCTCCTCCAGGGCCCATCCCCTGCGGCACACCGGGTCCGCCGAATTGGCTGGTTGGCGGCATTGAAGGGCCGTCGTGGCCGACGCCGGGGGGGTACAGGCTGCATAGAGCCATCAATACCCTGCAGCAGGCAGCAGCAAAAAGAGAGAGGGGCAGCAAAACGAAGCAGCGGCGGGGTGTCAGAGAGAGAGAGAGTGGCGTTTGCGAGAGAGTGCTGCGGAGAGAGTGCACACACACACTAACTACTACTGGGGCGGTGGTGCATGGGCATTCTGTGCGCCCCTCTCCTCTCATCATCATCACATACCTGAAGCATGCCTGGAGGCGGTGCGTATGGGTTTCCGGGCGGCGCCGATCCGGGTGGCGGCGCCAACGGCGGCTGCTGCTGCTGCTCGGCTGCGCTTGTTGATGTCGGCGGTTGTAACGTCGGGCCGCCTCCTCCTCCGGTTGGTCCACCAATCCCGGGCGGTCCCTTGCTGCTATCGAGCTGCAGCTTGCTCAGCTCCTCTCCCGCACCTGTGAGCCAGCAGCAACACACACACATGCAGAGCAGTGTGGCACAGCAGCAGCAGCGGTGGTGGTGTCAGAGAGAGAGCGGCATTGCAGAGAGTGCGGAGAGTGGGAGGTGCGAGTGCGCGCACCCTCAGTGCCGTCGCCAGGGGCGGACGAGCCGCAGAAGCCAGGTAACGAGTTGGTGCCTGGGAGGGCTGAGGCCAATGAATCGGGTAGGGGGAGGGCGGAGCCGTTGGCGCCAGGGACGAGATTGGGGATGCCTGTGTAGAGAGAAGCAAAAAGCAAAGCAAAGCAAACGAGAGAAGCGGGGGAGGAAGGGGTGGTGCGTGTGAGAGCCGACGAGTCGCGTGTGTGTGTGGTGTGGTGGTGGTGGGTGGTGAGGAGGATGTGGTGTGCTGTGGGGTGGCGGTGCGCGCATGCACACACACGCCGCTGTGGTGGCGGTGCGCGCGCATGCAGAGTTCAACTCGCACCCATCAGCTCACCGGCCGTAAACGGTTTACCACTGCCCCACGCATTCGGTTTGGCCGACGCGGCCGGCGCAGGATTGCTTGGCGTCCCACCCGCTCCACCGGTGCCCTGCGCGCTGCCATCCAAGATATCATTCAGAGACACTCCGCCCGGCAGCTCGCCAACTCCAACGCGTAAAATCGCAGGATCGTTTGCGAGGCCGGCGGAGGCAGATGAAGTCGGCATTGCAGGCATACCGTCAGCAGTCGTAATGTCGGTGCCGCCTATAGAATCTAACGGGAGACCAGGTGGGGGTGAGACGCCGCCGCCCTCAGTCGCCCCGTCGCGCGGGGTCGGGCTAGGTCCACCACCTTTACCGCGCTTCGGTCGGCCGTCGCCAGACGAATTTCTATCCCGACGATTCTGTGTTGCCGCCTCCCCAAACGTCTCCGCATCTCGATCAATCTCCTTTCGATTGCCGCGGCCCTTACCACGGCCGCCGTCGCCGTCCCGATCGGAGCCCTTGCCGCCGCGTCCGCGCCCGCCCTTGCCGCCGCGGCCTTTGTCACCCTCCTCCGCCGTCGCCTCCACCACCGGCTCAGGCGGCGGCGGCGGCGGCGGCGGCGGCGGCGGCGGTGCAAACGTCTCAGCCCAATCCGTCTTACGTGACCACGCGTTGACGGACGGACCGCCCGACGCTTTGAAATCGCTCACCTTCACCTCCTGCTTTGTTGTAGTCGTCGTCGAGGAGGGAAGGGGGGTACCGAGCT
>AEAR01000225.1_pt1 | contig 21258 bp, 26 predicted proteins | sample 349768 | NCBI WGS metagenome assembly AEAR01 (sample SAMN02954311, study PRJNA50327) | marine metagenome | biome: aquatic; feature: Florida Straits; material: sea water; isolation source: Florida Straits, depth 75m | depth 75 m m | reverse complement strand
CTTGCCGTCGCGTGTCACGTCCTCCGAATGCATATACGCGTGGGATAGATGTAATGTGTAGTCGATCGATAGACCGATCACCATATTGCCCGCAATCGCCTCTCCTATACCCAGAGCGAAGCCAAATGCGACCTTCACCCCACCAAGCAGCGAGCCAGTAATCAACGCGACGGTGAGGGTGGCGTACGCGGCGGCGAGGGCGGCGCCGACGGCGGAGGCGTGGGCAGATTGCGAGAGGAATAATATGGCGAAGGCGCACGGGAAGATAATCTGAAAGCCCTGCAGCACAACCTGTGTACACCCCAGCAACACACAAGGAGAGGGCGAGGTGTGTGGTGGTGAGTGGTGAGTGGTGATGGGAGGGGGGGGGGGCTTGCAGGAGCACGACACCTGTACTAACTGTTCGGAGGTCTCCATCCAAGAGAAGTAGCCCGAATAGAAGAATGGAGTGCCTGCAGTAGCACACACACAGACAGTGCACAGCGGTCAGTGGAATGCTGAGTGCACACACACTAGGCGGTGGGCACTGTGTGTGCGAGCCCCTGGAGGAGTACCGAGGGATGCTGGAAGCGATTCGAGTTTAGTGGTCAGGAATTGCTTCGAGCGGTCGTATAACTGCGCGAGCGCGCGCACACGTATGCCAACAGCCGCCGTCCAACGGAATGAGACCTGACCGCACACACACACACACACACACACACACACACACACACACACACACACACACACACAGTGCACAGCAGCGGTGTCAGAGTGGCAGTGCAGTGCTGCGGAGTGCACACGACTATGCGGTGTGTGTGTGAGCCCCTTCGAAGGCATACAGAGATGAATTTGACTGTGCCGTTGACCCAGCCGATGTTGTCTCGGAAGGAGCCGCCATCAGAGTCGAGCCACCTCTTCAGCTCCGGATAGAAAGCATCGCCTGTCGGCAGCGTCTGGTTTGTGTGTGTTTGCGCAAGGGAAGAGGTGTGTGTGAGTATGGTGTGGGGAGACTGCTGCGTTGCGGTGCTGTGTGCCATTATGCTTGCTGCTATGCGCTTGCGCACACACCTGGTTATTTTCGAGCAGATCCGCTTTGAAGTTCCTTAGAAAGCATTTCATCGTATCTGTAGAAAGTAATGTGTGTGGAGGGCGCGAGCAGACCTGCAGCAGCAGCACACATCCAGTGGCACAGCAGCGGTGTCAGAGAGCGGCATTGAGTGTGCGGAGTGCACGCACACACTGGGGCGGTGGGTGGGCACTGCGTGTGTGTGTGTGGAGGGCGGGAGCAGACAGGGTAGGGTGTCGTGCCGCCGGTAGGAGGTAGGCAATCCTCGACTTCTAATTCGTCACACAGCTGAAGCAGCGCGGACTGAGACGAGGGAGAGGGAGAAGGAGAAGAGGTGAGTGTGGTGGAAGGGCGGAGCCCGAATTTGTGTGTGTTGTGTGTGTGCGCGCGCTGCTGCGTTCGCGTGATGAGCACCTGCGCATCCGGCGCTGTAATGTTAAACTGCTCGTCGAAGACGACTGTGCCGCGATTCTTCTCCGGACTCCATTTGGAGTACTCCGGCGCATACACGCTGTCTATACCGAAATAGAGGTTGCCGCGCATGTAGTCGTCGTCCTCACCTGAAGCACACACGCACACAGTCCACGCAGCTGTCAGAGTGGCATTGGAGTGCTAAGTGCAGTGTGAGAGCCCCTGTGCGGGCATTGTGTGTGTGAGAGAGCTCCCGTATACTCACCAGATAGAAATGAGGTGCGCATAATGTCTGGTAGACCTGTCACCATATGATCCGCAGGGAACCATACGGGCGCCTCGTCCGGAGTTGAAAGTGTAAGAGCCTCCGCAATCAACCAGCCACCAAGCGAGCCGAATATGCACACGAGTAGAGCGGAGCACGGCTTGAATCGGAGTCCTAAGGGCCCTGTCGGCCCGATACCCCAATTCAGCATAGGCGCATAGTAATCGTGAAAGATGAGCTCGGACATAGAGAGCTTAGAATGGTCTAAATCCTCCGACTTGCCTGCAGCAGCACAAACACACGCACACAGTCAGCACAGTCAGAGGGGCATTGCAGAGTGCTGAGAGTGCACACACACTAAGGGCGGTGCGGGACACTGTGTGTGAGTGTGAGCCCTTCTGGTGCTTTACCCTCAGTCGGTGGCTTTGCACATAGAGGAGTGCCATCGGCACGCAGCAGGCACGGGCACAGCACCTCACAACAGCCTTTTGGCGTCTGCTCCGGTTGTTTGAGCTTTTGAATCGAGGCACGCTCGGCGGATGGGTCGGTGTAGGGATGGGTGGTCTGGTCCTTAATCTTGCATGGCGAGTTGCAGCAGCCCTGTAGTAGGAGAGAGGGGGGGGGGTGCCAAAGGGGGAGGGGCGAGGTGTGAGGTGAGGAGGAGAAGGAGGAGGATGGTGGTGTTGCTGCCTGCTGCTGCTGCTTCTCTGCACACCTCACAAGAGAAGCAGCAGCCGATGCACCCCGCCCTGCAGAAGTATAACTCCCAGACCATCACCGCACACGGCCACCAGGTAACAGTGAGCACCCAGTTGAAAATGATCGCAAACGCGGCAAACACGCCGAACGAGGCGATGGGCATGATAGGCGCGCTCGCGGTGGCGACGAACGCGAGGAAGGTTGTGGCGGAGGTGTTGAGAACGGTGACAAATGTTCGTGAGTACGTGTACTCCATGCGCTGCTCTAATGTTTTCATCTGGCTGAGGTTACCTGGTAGAGGGGTGTGGGTGTGGGTGGGGGGAGGTAAAGGTGTGGAGAGGTAAGGGTGTGGGGAGGGAGGACGCTTGTCTCTAAAGTCCTATTGTGTGGCTGAGGTTACCCGACTGCCGCCACGCATCAAAAAAGACGAAGACGTCGTCCGCACCGACGCCGAGGCAGATAAAGATGGCGAGGTTGTGGACTTGCGCGAAGTATGGTATGCGAAGTATCGGTACGTAGACAAAGAGGGCGAGAGGGATCGAGAGCATAATCTGTAGTATCGCAAAGCAGCCTAATGGGAAGCTGCCCGTATGAAAACAGATGTAAAAGAAGACGAAGAACATCGAGGCGAGGACCATAGTGAAATCGCCGTTCACAGTCGTCACGAACTCATCGCTGTAAAAGATCGCCTGGTTGTAACAGTTTGGTGGCGGCGGGGCGTGTGAGACAGAGAGAGCGAGATTGGTGTGCGGCTTGTGCACACACGTGGTTGTAACAGTTTGGTGGCGGCGGGGCGTGTGAGACAGAGAGAGCGAGATTGGTGTGCGGCTTGTGCACACACGTGGTTGTAACAGTTTGGTGGCGGCGGGGCGTGTGAGACAGAGAGAGCGAGATTGGTGTGCGGCTTGTGCACACACGTGGTTGTAACAGTTTGGTGGCGGCGGGGCGTGTGTGAGTGAAGGTAGGTCGGTAGGTCGGTGTGGGGCTTGGCTTGTGTGTGCACACACCTGGTTGTATCGTATGGTCAGGTCGGCGGTGGCGGCGGGCGCTCTATACGCTGAGAAGAGGAAGCCCGCTTTCATGTTGAAGAAGGAAAATAGCTCGACCTCGAGGCCTTTGAGCCAAGAACGAAGCTCATCATTGCCCTCATAAGGCGGCATGCGCGGCGCTCCAAAGTCTATCATGGAGCGCGTCGCGTTCGTTCTGTTCTCGCTGAGTGCATTTGAGGATAGGAAGAAGCCCAACGCGTTCTGTAACTGTGTCGTTCGGTGGGCCATCTCATATAAGTCGTTACGCCGCGCCGTGACGTAGTCCGCATCTAATAGTTGGCATGTGCGCTGGTTGGAGTTGGGTGGTGTTAGGGTGTCTGTGCCCTTTAGAAGAGCATTAGGTGGGAGGCCGCGGAAGGGTATGCCTCCGAATGCGATGGCCTGATCGACCTGTGCGGTGCTCATCGTCGGAGGGATCATAGACGGCACCTGCGCACCACCAGCAGCACACACATACACAGTAAGAGCACAGCAGAAATGTCAGTGGATGTGAGTGCGGTGTGGGCACTGTGTGTGAGAGAGAGAGCCCATCATGGCGGTATGTACGTTCGGATCGAATAAATAGTAGAAGAGGGAGACGGCCGAGAGGAATGGTAATGTGCACGTACTCCCGCTACCTGCAGCACACACAGTGCACAGCAGCGGTCAGCGGCATTGCAGTGCGGCGTGCACACACTGGGCGGTGGCGGTGGGCACTGTTTGTGTGAGCCGTGGGGCCGCTACCATCTGTAGTGTACATCGAGGCACTTGAAGAATTGTAGCAAACCTTCCCGTAGTCCTCCATGCCGAGTACGACATTCTCCACCTGGCACATCTGCTGCAAGGTCGAAGGTGTGAAGACGTCCGAGCTCGCGTCCTTTGCAAAATAGAGGAACATGATCGAATACCGGCCGCCGGCGGAAGTGGAGCGCTCGGGCGCGGAGGGCGCAGGCGCGTCGCCGCTGCCTGGATCAGACGACTGGAGCCGCCGGCGCGTGGCGGGATAGTCGTCGTCGTCGTTCGCGACATCCCACGCGGTGCGCACCTTGTCGCCGTTGACGACGCTCTCCTTGCCCGAGACCGACCAGTCTGTACGAGCGTACCGGAGAGAGAGTGAGAGCGGTCGGCGCACAAACTTGCCGCGGTGGCGAAAAAAAAGAGAGATACAAACGAGCGGCGGCGGCGCACCATATTGCGTGCCCTCGGAGAAGGGTGACGTTTGGCCATTCTCCTGCGCGCGCCGCATCAATGCACCGACGCCGAGGAACGAGAGCAGGAGGTACAGGATGAGGAAGCTCCAGAACATGCAGCACGGCCGCTTCACGTAGCTGCGCGCCATCGCTCCAAAGCAGCCCATCGTCTTTGGTCGCGAACGTGAACCTCGATGGCGTGTGTCCGCGTGTGCGGGACGCGGGTGTCGGCTGTTTGGATGGCCGATACAGGCGGTCCAGGCTGTTGTGGCCGCGCGCGGCGGTCGGCTGCAGCGACGGCCGGCCGCGCCGAGGAATTTCTTTGGCAAGTTCCACGAGTTATTTTTAGCCGCCAGAGCGTGCGCCTCGGCATCAGGGAGCGACCAAGAGGCCGGAGCCGGAGGGCGCGTTTCCGACGACCAAAAGGTTGTGAGGTGCCCATTACGACGCCACCCGACGGCGTCGCTCTCTCTCTTTTCCACGCGCCCACTTAACACGCCATATGCCACACGGCGACTTCTCCGACAAGGCCTCGCTCACGTGCTGGATCATCGGCGGCACCTCCGTCTTTGCGCCGTCGCTCTGGTACTCGTCGGCCGGCCCGCTCAAGCCGATGCTCGACGGCGAGCCGACGCCAGAGGCGCTCGCGGCCATTCGCATGGTCGGCGGCTTGCTCCTCTTCATGGCGCCGGTGCTCTTCATGGTGCGGTGGAACACGCTCAACGGCAAGGCGGGCATGATCGGCTGCACGATCGCGGCGGGCACGGCCGCATACAACGCGCTGCTGATGGACGGCTTTAGCTTTGTGCTGCGCGGCTGGTGGCTCCTCGTGCTCTTCTTCGTGCTGACCGCGCTGCACCTCGGCTTCAACGCGAACCCGATGCTGACGTCCGCGATGCTCCTCGAGAAGGAGAAGGAGCGCGCGGCGAGGGCCAAGGCGAAGTGAGGATGAAGGTGTGTGTGTGGTAGGCGGCTTGCGGTGCGGTGATGAGATAGATGTGGATGCGGTCGCCCGTGGACACGAAGAAGAGATACCGACATTGTGAGGCGATAAGGGTTGTACAGCTGTACCTAATCACATGATTCCCACGCCGCACGATCTCTCGCGATCTCCGCGCGCGCGCGCGGCGCGGGATTTTCCTCGTGCGCACGGCCACCCTCGCCGCGCTGGTGGCCGCGCCGCACGCCGCTTTACGGCGTATGCGGACGCTCGCGGCCGGCGCCGCATTAATTGCCGGCGCGCTGCTCTTCGTCTGGGAACGTCAGCAGCCCGCCGGCAGCGCGGCGCGTGAAGTTCGCTACGAGGCCATCCGCCGCCAGCCGTCCGCACTCACGGCCTCGTTCGCGCCGACTTCGCCCGCAAGCGAGGACGAGGACGGCGCCGAAAATATTCCACCGGCATTGCGCGAAATTCAAGAAGCGCCGACGCCGCAGGAGGACGACGAGAGCTCGCCGCCGCCGCCGCCGCCACAGCATTCGCTAATTGACGGCTGCACCGCGGCGACGTCGGGCTGCGAGCGCGGCTGCCGAGCGCGCAGATGGTCGGTGCACTGCCAGCGGTGCGAATGCGCGCGTTGCTCCTTTTGCGCCGCGGACGCGTCGTCGTCGTCATCATCAACCTCATCGGAGCTGCAGCTGCCGCTGCCGCCACCGCCGCCGCCGCCGCCGCCGCCGCAAGCGAGGTCCGCATCTGTGAGCAATCGAGGTCGAGGTCGAGGTCGACGGCGCCGCAAGACCAATAATAATAATAACGGCCGCCGCGGGCTTGGGCGTGGGCGTGGTGGTGGTCGCAGCGGGCGTGGAGGGCGGTCCGCTGCGAACGGTTCTCGTGGGCGGGCGGGCGATAGTTATGACTATGATGACGAGGAGGAGGAGGAGGAGGAGGAGGAGGGCGCGCAACAGCACCGCCGCCGCCAGAGGAATCACCTTACCAATGCCACTGCTGCCTCCAACTTACTCGCTCTGGGCGTGCTCACTCAATCAAAAACATCACCACGCTTCGCCTCGCTCGCTTTCACTTGGCTACCCCACTTCCAACCTTATGTTATGGTCTTTGAGAGCAATACGGATGTGTCGCGCGTCCAGCAGGTGTGTGGTGGTGGTGGCAGTGTGTATATGGGCCGCGCATCTCCATCCTCCTCTCACCTCTCTCTCTCTCTCTCTCTGCTGCTGCTGCGCAGGTGTGTAATTACATTGCTGAGTATACTCTCCCACGGCTGTACTACTGAGCCGCGCATTCCCATCAATCCGTCCGCGCCCTCCTTTCCGCCACCTCTCTCTGTCTCTCTCTCTCTGTGCGCAGGTTTGGAAGTACATACCCTCACGCCTGTACAAGCGCTTCCCTTCGATGGCCTTCTATCTAATAATCGACGACGACGTCTTCATCAACCGCATACAGCTGCTACGATTCCTTACCCACCGCGATCATAACGAGTTGGCCCTGTATGGCCCCGGCTTCTGCGAGTGGGGTGTGTCCACAGATCTCAAGCGGCGTATCGGCAAGGCGATCCACGACGTGCACTTACCAGAGATGATGCACATAGTCATCGGCGGCATTATGCTATTTACCTCCGCCGCAGTAAAACAATTCTCAGATGCTACAGTTCTCATGCAGTGCATTGACGACCTCGAGACACTCTATTCGAATAAGATCCATTTGTGGGATGGTCTAAAGGACTCGGCGATGTATAACCAGGATTGGCTCTTCTGCTGGTGCTTACAGGTGCACACATCACACACGCCCCTCCCTCCCTCCCTTCACCTCCGCACCCACTCTTCTGCTTGTGTTTGTTTACAGGTGCGGATGGGCGGCAAAGTGCATCTCGAGAGTGCGTTTGAGGACATAGAGTTCCCGCAGCGCAAATGCCTAACAGTCACAGAGGGGGCGAGGCAGCAGGTGGGCATACATCACACGAACCCAAAGCGCATGCGTGCGTTGTGGCGAGCGTACGAACGCTGGGCGCTAAAGGAGGGTGGAGGAGGGCGGATGCCGGCACAGACTCGTGCCATGATCAGCAGCAGCAGCAGCAGCGGCGGCGGCGGCGGCGGCGGCGGCGGCGGCAACCGAAGCAGCCGGGCCTTTTCAGCTGTCGAGGATGCGGCGGCTCTCCACTCGCCGCACGACCCCTCCCGAATACAGGAATGCCGTAAGGGGCCCCTCAGGGCTCTCTCTCACACGCACAATTACCCCCACCCTCACTGTGCACACATACACTCTCTTTCCCTTCTGACTGAAAGGGCACATCGTGCGTGCGTGCGTGCGTGCGTGCGTGCGTACGTGCGTGCGTGTGTGCTCCTCGCTCTGCAGGCATGGACCCTGATCTCGGTAGGCCATACGCACACTTACCTTGGAGGCGGCGGCGCCGTGTCGAGCGCTTACCACGCCCCTCATCACCAGCATCAGCATCAGCAGCATCAGCATCAGCAGCAGCAGCAGCAGCGGACGGCAAATGCCACTCCGCCGCGCTTTCGTCAGACACCTCTACCGCCGCGTCGTCGTCGATACACCAGAGCCACCCGCAGTGCGCCTCACACATCAGATACGTTGTACAGCACGAGGGCTCACACAGTGCCCACCTCCCAGTGTGCACTCAGCACTCAATGCCACTGGCCGCTGTGCACTCTGTGTGCTACAGGTACAGCACCCGAGCACCTCTCCGTGTTATGGTCCGTTTGGGCGCGAGGCGTGTGAGGGCTTCCAGCTCGATCGAACCGATACGTGCAACGTGCAGGTGTGTGCTTGTGTGTGTGTTTGTGCTGCTCGTCTCCTCTCCTCTCCATCTCCCCTCCACATCTCACATCGCCTCCCGCTCTGCACACACACACACACACACACACACACACACACACACACACACACACACACACACACACACACACACACACACACACACACACACACACACACACACACACACACACACACACACACACACACACACACACACATGCACATGCAGTACTACCTCTTCTGCGAGCGGTTATACAAGCCGGTCGAGTCGTATCGGCGCACCGCCGACTCGTGGTGCCCGCCTCCCGACGGCTATCCGACCCATTGCTGCTACGGCGACGCGCTTGGATTGGAAAGGATCCACAGCAGCGAGGCGGCGGCGTTCGCGGCGGACGGCCGTCGCAGTTTCGGCAGCAGCAAGCGTGGTGGGAAGCGCGAGCGGCCGCCGGGCGCGTACTTGCTTCAGGTGTACCCGGAGCGGCCCGTCTTCCAGGAGCAGCAGACATCAGAGCAGCGAGAGGAGGAGGAGGAGGAGGAGGCGGCGGAGGGAGGCCGCGCCCGCGGGTTGAAGGTGGACAACCCCGTGTTCGATTAGCGCTTTAGCGGGGTTCACTCGTTCGTTCGCACCTGGGGCATCGGTCGCGTGTCGTGTACGTGGCGGGCTTCAGGCTTGAGCGAGCGTTGTCGTGGGCGCCGATTTCGTCGGATTTTCGTGGCAAGCATTCGGCAAGGCAGCTTCGCTTCAGCTGCTCGTCGCTCCCACCGCCTGTATTTTAACAATCGCCGGCCGCCGCCGCCGCCATGACCACCGCCGCCGACATCATGAATAAATACGCCGCGCCGGTCGCCACGCCCGCGATCTCCGAGCCGGTGCCCGCCGCGCGCCGCAACTCGTCTGGAGGAGCCAAATCAAAGTCGCTCGGCGCGAAGGCGGGCGCTCCCTCCGCGTCGAAAATGAGCGAGGAGCAGCTGCGCGACCTGCGCCAAATTTTCGACTGGCTCGACGTTTCGGGCGACGCGCAGGTCTCGATCGACGAGATGCTGATCGCGCTATCGTCGATCGACCCGAGCAGCACGCGCGCCGACGCGGAGGCGCTCATCCGCGAGGCGACTGGCGCGAAGGGCGCGGACAAGATCGGCTGGGACGACTTTTGCCGCGTGATCGAGAAGGGCATGACGCAGGGCGCGAGCGCCGCGCAGATGTTCGAGCTGCTCGACACGCGCGGCGTCGGGCAGCTCGGGCCGGACGCGCTGCGCGCGGCGCTCACCAAGTACGGCGGCGACGCGAGTGACGGCGCGATCGATAAGATGGTGCGGTACGCGGACGCGAACGCCGACGGGCAGGTGAGCCTGCAGGAGTTTGCCGACGCGCTCGCGCGGCAGCCGGGCGTGGAGGTGCCGGCGATTTAGGACACGAGAGGAGAGCCAGGCATTTTCTCTCATGTAGCTGCGCACGAGCTGCCCGGTAGAGTTGTCGTGCAGGCTTGTGTGGACCAGTTGATATGGCGGATTGGTGCGGCAGCCAGCAAAACTTCCATAAAGAGCAACTCGGCGAGTTTTTGCCACCTCGTGCAAACAAATGCACCGCGCGCGCCCACTCCCGAGAGACTCTGACTTGCCATCAACACCCCCACACATATGCGCCAGACCTCGCCGCGCGTCTCCCGCGCGCTCGAGAACGCGCATAGATACTCGCACGTCGCGACGACGACGGAGGACTGGTACCGGCGCGACACAGTGCAAGACTCGCCATCGCCGTCGCCGCGCTCGAAGCCGGCACCGTCGCTGAGCTCGTCAGTGGTGCCGCCCCAGATGACGACGCCGCCGCGCGTCGCGAACGACGACTTTTACCGTCGCGACACGGCCGATGACTCGTCGGCGTCCATCCGGCGCTCGTCCCCCTCCAAGAACCTCTCAAAGGAGAGGGTGCCGGCACCGCCGCCGCCGGCCTTCAACGCGAGCGACCAGCCGCCGGCGGCCGTGCTCGAGGAGGCGAGGCGGTGGAGCGCGGAGCTGGAGCGGCGCAAGACGCAGCGGCGGACGCTCTCGCCCACCGCCCTCCCACTGCCGCCGGAGGAGGAGGAGAAGAAGGGCGGCAAGGCCACGCCTCCACCACCTCCGCCTGTCCCACCACCGGCTCCCGCTTCTGCGACCCCCGAACCGATGGCGCGCCCTCGCACACCGCCACCGAGCATCGGCGTGTGCGTCTCCTCCATCTCTGAGATCACCGCGAGCCGTACGGGTCGTGGCGCGGGTGCCGCGGCGACGGCGGCTGAGGAGGACGACGACGACTCTGAGCTCGTCGAGAAGCTAAAGAGCGCTCTGCTCTCGAAGCTCATACCCGTCTGCCGCGCATTAGACATCACCTCCACACGCGAGCTGAGGGAGTATGGGTATGAGGAACTCGCGGCCGACATGCGCGTGCACGCGAGCTACACTCTGCTCCCAAACACTTGGAAGAAGATACAGGGCCTCGTCGCGAGGGAGTCGAGCACGGCGGGCCTTGATGTCATCCCGACTACGGCGATGCAACACGACCACGAGCTCGCGATGACGCCGACGGGCGCGCCAATCAAGTCATTATCGCCGTCCGTCGTGACCGGATCGCCGGTTGAGGCGCCGACGGTGGGCGCGATTGCGGAGAGCATCAGAGTGCTGCTCGCGAACGACTCGAAGGCGGCTCTCCTCGCAAACGATGCGAAGGCGATGATGATGATGACTCTGCCTCCTTCGGCTCCTCCTCCATCATCATCACGCGCCTCGCCCGCATCGGCCGTTCATGCCGCCATGCCGATCAATATGGGGAGAGGCGGCGTTGATGTTGATGGCGGTGGTGCAGGAGGAGGCGGCGGCGGCGATGGAGGAGGTTCTGATTGGTACGCTCGCAAGAAGCCGACGACGCCCATTCGGGACGATTGGTACCGCCGCGACACTCTGAGCGACTCGACGCCCGAAGCACGGGCGCGCCGCACGCCGCGCCGCTACTCGTCGTACTCACCCGGCGCGCTCGTCCCCGCAATGATGATGTCTTCTGCCGCTCCGGCTACGCCGCCTCCACCTCCAACGACGCCCGCAGCCAGGAGTCGTGATCATGTGCCCTTGTTCTCTGATGATCAGCCGCCCGCAGAGGTGCTCGAGGAGGCGAAGAGATGGAGTGCCGAGCTCGAGCGGCGGAAGCTCGCGGCGACCCCCGTCCCGCGGCCGCTCGGAGCCTCGCCGGCAAGCGTGGCCGCCGGCGCCTCCAACCCGGCGACGCGTCACATCGTATGGTCCGCATTCGCACAGAACCCGACGACTACCACCACACCTTATTCCACTCCCTCACCAGCGGAGGCGTCGCCGCGGATGTCGACGGCGCCGCGGCGCTCGTCGCCGCTCGCCGCTACCGACAAGAGCGAGCACAACAAGGCTCTACCGCTCGTGGTCAGGCGTCCGTCCGCCGTGTCGACCTTTCTGAAGGGCCTCCTCCTCGGCGGCCTCCTCCTTGGCAGCTCGACGATCGCATTCGTCGGCGGCGTCGCGCTCGCCAACAACCATCGCGTGCAGCAGCTCGCGGTGAGGGCGCTGAGGCGCGTGCGTTGGGCTTCGTAATGTAGAAGCAAAATTCGGTTACCAAACTCCTCAAAGGTTGTTACATTCCGCGCGTGACGATAAATTCCCGTCGGCCGACGCCTCTGTTGACCGCGCGCTCGCCGCCCACGCGCTGTTGACCGCGCGCTCGCCGCCGTCGCGCGAATGCCCTCCGCCAATCCAACCGGCGATGAGGGCCTCGAAGGCCTCGACGACGCGCTTGGCGACGTCATCTCTCGAAAGACGCACGCGCAAAAAATACAGGTTGAGCAGCACGACGCGGCGATCGTGGCGCTCAAGGACGAGATCGAGCGGCTAAAGCGGCAGCTGGACGAGCGCGTTGACCGCGACACGTACCTGCGCGAGTCGTCGCAGCTGCGCGCGGAGTCGAGCGAGGCGTCGACGCTCGCTCGCGAGGCGCGCTCGCAGCTCTCGGCGATGGGCCCGACGCTGCGCGACGACTTGCTGCGGCTCATCCGCGACGAGCTCGCGACCGGCCTCGCCGCCAACCACAAGCTGGCGACGAGCCACGACAATGCGATCGCCGAGCTGCACACGGCCGCGTCCGGCGCCGACGGCCGCCTCGCGGCGGTCGAGCTGCAAGCGCGCAGCATCGAGGAGTCTCAGCGCGCGCGCAGCAGTGACATTGAGGAGCGGCTCGCCGACTTTTCTGGGTCGCAGGTGTGCGCGCATACATACAGAACGCGCACACGCTCTCATATCTCGCGCCTCTCCGGCTCAAAAGAATGCACGATTTTTCTTTTCCTCTCTCTCGCTGCTCTCAGGAGGTGAAGACTGAGGAGATGGGTCGGCAACTCGCGGCCGCGATGGCAACAGTACAGCGGATGAGCGAGACAGTCGACGCCCACGGCTCACACACACAGTGCCATCACCGCCAAGTGTGTGGGCACTCCGCACTCTCAATGCCACTCTGACCGCTGCTGCTGTGCACTGTGTGTGTGTGTGTGCTGCTGCAGGTCGACGCGTCCAAAGCGGAGCAGGAGCTATTGCGTCGTCAGTTGGAGGACGAGAAGCGGCGAGTGTTGGAGGTGGAGCACAGGGGCTCACACAGTGCCATCACCGCCCAGTGGGCACTCAGCACTCAATGCCACTGACCGCTGTGCACTCTGTGTGCTGCAGGTGGAGGAGGTGCATGGGAGGCAGATTGAGGCGTTTCGGCTCGGCTATGAGAGTGTACGTGTGCGGCAGCACAGCAGCAAGCAGCGGCAGCAGCAAGCAGCAGCAAGCAGCAGCGCAGTAGCAGCGGCAGCAGCAGCGGCAGCAGCAGCAAGCAGCAAGCAGCATCACACGCATCACCACCTCAACACTCTCTTTTCCCACACTCCTCCTCCTCACCTCCACCACCTCCTCACCTCGCCACCTCCTCCTCACCTTAACAACAACAGGTGCAAGGCATACTGCAGCAGTATCTCGGAGTGGAGGCACCCGATCTATCAGCGTTGATGGCGACGCTGCCTCCGCCGATACACTCACGCGATGCTGCTGCAACCAGCGGCGGCGGCGGCGGCGGAGGCGGTGGAGGAAGCGGCTACGGCGGTGTTGGCGGCGGCGGCGGCAGCAGTAGCGGTAACGGCGGTGGAGGAGGAGGAGGGCGCGCCGCCGTCGTGCCTCCCGGCAGTAGGATCGGTAAAGGTGGTGTGGTGCTCGATGCGACGGGGCAGCCGATTATGAGAGCTGATGGCCAGCCGCTCGTTGTAATGGACCAGGGCTCACACAGTGCCCACCTCCCAGTATGCACTCAGCACTCAAATGCCACTGACGGCTGACCACTGTGTGTGTCACAGGTGATCGATCCGCGTGTGCCGCCTGGTGGGTCGATTGGTGATGGCGGGTGAGTGCGGAAGCAAGCGAGCGAGCGAGCGAGCAAGCGAGCAAGCAGCAGCAGCGGCGGCGGCGGCAGCGCCCCCTTCCTCTCTGCCCTCCTCTCACACATCACACCCTCCTTCTCTCCGCCCTCCTCTCACAAAACACCCCTCCTCTCTACCCTACCCTTCCATCCTACAGGGTCATCCTCGACGCCAACGGAAATGCCGTGCTCGATAAAACGACTGGCAAGCCGCTCGTCATCAGCACGTCCGCTCTCGTACGAAAGTCCGATGGCACTCTTGTTGTGGATGAACGAGTGCCGCCAGGCGGCTCGATCCGACACGATGGTGTCATCCTCGATCAAAGTGGTAAGGTGGTTGTTGGTGGTGATGGCAAGCCGTTGGTCGCCGTTCTAGACGAGAGAGTGCCGCCAGGCGGCTCGATTCGTTCAGACGGCATCATAATCGATCAAAGTGGTCAGCCGGTGCTCGGTGCGGACGGTCAGCCAATGATGGCAGTGATAGATGCGAGAGTGCCGCCAGGCGGCTCCATACGACACGACGGAGTGATTCTCGATGGGACTGGCCAAGTAGCCGTCGGTGCAGATGGCAAGCCTATGGTTGCGGTGATTGGTGGTGGTGGTGGAGGAGGAGGAGGAGGGCGTGGAGGCGGCCCGTTGACAGTACGCGTTGCTCAGATCTCGGAGGACTTAGAGGGCATGCTCAACGATTGGCACACGTATCGTGCAGAGTTGGACGAGGCGCGAAATTATGTCAACGACGAGAGAGTCGCGTCAGAGGCTAGGCAGCGATCGTCCGCTTGGAACGACGGCTCGAACACGCAACGGCTGAGCAAGCTAGAGGCGGCCATGTCGCAGACGGTACACCACACAGAGGCTCGAACCCAGCACGCGCCTTGCTCTCTGCACACCTTGCTCTGCACACCTTGCTCTCTGCACGCCGCGCACGACTCGAACCCCCAAGAGACCACGGACGAAGAAGGGCAGAGACGCTAATCTTGTATGTGTTCGAGCCCCTCTGCTGTGGACAGGCGCCGCACACCGCAATCGCGACGCTGGAGGAGGTGCAGGAGGCGCTCGGGACGGCGCGTGAGCGTATTGACGCTCTCGAGAAGGAGGTGCGCGCGAACGAACGCATCGCATCGCTCTCTCTCTACGTCTCTCTTACACGGTCCTCTGTCCACCAACACTCTCAACACCACCTCGTTGCGCCAATCCCTACCACAGGTGCGTGCGAACAGGGCATCGAGTGCACTTGAGCAGACACGGCGGCTTGACGTTCACTCTGAGGAGCTCAACACTCAGGTCGGCATGGCGGAGCCGCTGAACCACACTACTCGCCACTCCACACCCACTCACACCACCACCACCCCCGCTGCTGATGTCCGCTCTTCTCAACACTCAGATCGAAAAGACCGTAAAAGCATCTGAGGAAACAGCGGGCCTCGCACGACAGGATTTACGGATGAGAGTGAACGAAGTGGCGGACATCGCGGAGGGAGCGCGCGCGGCGGCGGAGGCTGCGTTACGGGCGACTCAGAGTGAAGGCGGTGAGTTGAGATTGATGCTGCAGGAGGGGATTGAGAGAAATCGAGACGAGGCGGCAACGGTGACGGCGGAGGAGGGGCGAAGGTATAAAGCACAGCACAGCGCCCTCGCCCTCGCCTCACGCTCACTCTCACCCTCATCCTCCGCACCCCCGTGTGGGCCTTCTTACACACACACACACCAACCCCTCACGCTCACTCTCACCCTCACCCTCCACACCCCATTATGGACTCTTCCTTCAGGTGGCGAGACGATCTTCAGACTTCAAAAGAGGGCCTAAGCCGAGAGATCACACGAGCTTACAAGGGGCAGGACGCGGCAGTGAGGGAGCTAAGAACACGTATGGGCGCGTGCTGGGAAGGGTTAAGAGAGAGCCGCGTTGAACTTGGCGACGTGATGCAGGTACGAACGCAGCGCACAGCACGCACAGAGCACCATCGCCCACCTCACACAGCACACAACACGCACAGCGCACCACCAACGCACCTCCCACCGCCCACCTCCTCACACTTCCCACCACCACCTCCTCCTCCTCTCCCTCCTCCTCCCCTTCGCCATGGCGTCTCTGCAGACGTTACACCACCTCGTCGAGCGCTCGGAGATACAGCACGTCGTCAACCAGATCCTAACTCGCGCCGCTTACTCGAGCTATACTACCGGCGGAGTAGGAGGGACGGGGAACGGCGGAGGAGGAGGCGGCTTCAGCGGGCGGTCGATCGCGTCGCCGCGTGTCGGCCTCGCCGAGTCGTCACCTTCCAAAGCCGCGACCATCGCGCCGCCGCACCTTCCCTCCCAATTACAGCACCACCATCGAAAATGCTTAAAGCGCGGCGAGTGCACGTGCGCCGACCGCCTCGCTGCGACTCTTGGAGCGAACGACCCGCGGCTCGCGCTCGATCGTTTGTTTGATCGGCAGCTTCGCCTGCTCATGTCTGTACGTCATCTATGGCAACAGGCCGAGGCGGCGAGAGGTGAGTTACCCGCTGTGCCGCTTCTGCCGCCTGTGCCGAGAGGAGGGGGGTCTCCCGAGCTGCGGCTGCCGAGAGCGCTTCAGAGAGGCGCGCCGCAGATGATTGACGAGGGCGATCAAGGAGGGTATGGAGATGAGGCGGGCGCGCCGGTGGGCGCGTACATGGATGGCGGCGTGATGGGCGGCGCGAGTGGCGGACTGGATGAGGGTGGTTCGCTCGGGCCGCATCGTGGAGGGAGGAGCGGGCTGCCGGAGCGGCTGGAGGACCTTTGATCAAAAAGTGTGAGGGCGTGTGTGTGCTCATATATGTCACGTCAGATTGTGGTTGCGGTTGTCCAAACGTGCGCGAGGATCGGCCGCGAGGCCTCCCGGTCTCGCTAGACCCGCGACGAGGTTACGCGATCTCGACGCAACCTCACGTCACGCCGCGGTCTGCAATAACACGCGCGCGCGCGATGGCGCACAGTGCTGCCGCGGCCACGAGCGAGCTGAAGCGGCCGCTCCTCCCACCCGCCACCAAACCCTCGCCATTCCTCTCGTGCAACCTCGAAAAACTCCTCTTCAATTTCGTCGCGCCGTCCGTCCACGGAAGCGGGGCGATCGCGCTCGACCCTGAGCCTTCCGGCCTCGCCGACGCTACCGCGTGCCTGCGCAGCCGGCTCGACGGCAAGGACGAATCGCTCCTTCGCTCTCTCGTCGCGGTCTTCTGGCTGCCGATGGCGAATGCGGCCGCGTGCAAGCTCGCCTCCGATCTCCTCCGATACGTGCCGCCGCTGCTCCTCTCGCGGCTGCTGCTGTGCCTCAGCGGCGGCGGCGGCAGCGATTGCTCCGCGTTCGAGGATTATTCGCTCGCGCTGCTGCTGCCGCTGACGACGCTCCTGCAGGCGCTCCTCGTCAACCAGTACTTTTGGCACGCGCTGAAGACGGGCGTCCTCGTGCGCGGCAGCCTCACCGCCGCCATCTGCGCACGGAGCCTAAAGTACAGGCGGCGCGACGCGGTTGATGGCGGCCGGCTCTCCAACCTGATCTCCTCCGATTGCGGGCGGCTAAACACCGCGTGCGGCTCGTTGAATATGGCGTGGTCCGCTCCATTGCAGCTGAGCCTCGCATTGGGGTTGCTGTGGCGGCAGCTCGGCCCGCCCGTGCTTGGAGGCTTGATGGTGATGGTATTGCTGTGGCCAGTGCAGCTTGGCATCTCTCGCGCGCTTGCAAAGCAACGGGCGAAGACCGCGCGCGCGACGGACGTGCGGCTGCAGCGCACAGCGGCCGCGCTTGCCGCCGCCCGTGCGGTCAAGCTCGAGAGATGGGAGGGGCTATGCGACGTGGAGATCTCTTCAGCGCGGCAGCTTGAACGTGCGGCGCTGCGTCGGGAGGGGCTACTCAAGGCGACCAACGTGCTGCTTGTCACGCTCGCGCCGACTCTCGTCTCGCTGTGCACGTTCGCGACGCTCAGCCTCACCGGCGGCACCTTACACGCGTCGACCGTCTTCGCCTCCCTCGCCCTGTTCAACCTACTCCGTGCTCCGCTCTCCGCGTTGCCAGACCTCTTTGCCGCGCTTGCGCATGGTCGTGTCGCCCTCGAGCGGATAGAAAGAGTGGTCAAGCAGTTGGATGTGGAGGATGCTGAAGATGAGAATGCTGGTGGCGGCGGCGGCGGCGGTCGCGGTTTGCGAAGCGGCGGCGGCGGCGGCGGCGGTCGTGGTGGGTACATCCCGCCACCATTGCCCCACCACGAGAGCAGCCGCACTCATCTTGGAAGCAATCGTTGGCTGCTCTCGGTGCGCGACGGCACGTATTCATGGTGCTCACACTCAGCGGCAACGGAGGAGATTGGGCGGCGTATCTTCCGGCCGCTCGCGACGGTCATCGCCGCATCCGACCGTGTCGCCGCTCAGGAGTATTCTCCATTGTTTGAGGAGAGTTGGCTTTCGAGCGGTGGGTTGGAAGGCAGCAGTAGTGCGGCCGCTGCTGCTGCTGCTGCTGACTTATGGATACTCGGCCCATTGAACCTCAAGATGACGGCCGGGCAGCTGCTTGTTATTTCGGGCGAGATGGGCTGCGGCAAGTCCTCCGTTCTCCTCGCGCTGCTTGGCGAGATGCATTCTATACATGGCGATGTGCTCGTCGACGGCGCACCCCCGACCTCATGGCACCATGCGACCTCCTCCTCGTTATCATCATCAGCAGCAGCAGCTCGCGAGACGGATAGACATGCAGAGGAGGACGACGACAACGCGCGGCCGGCGTTCGGTTACAGCGGGCAGCGCGGCTGGCTCACACGCGGCACCATCCGCGAGAACATTCTATTTGGTCGGCGATACGATCCGAGCCGCTACCATCAGGTCCTTTGCGCCGTTGCTCTCGATATTGATGTGTCCCAATGGCCGCGTGGCGATCTTTCCGATGCGGGTGAGCTGGGTGCGTCGTTATCTGGAGGCCAACAGGCACGTGTGAGCCTTGCGAGAGTCCTATACGCGAACCCCAAGGTGGCCTTGCTGGATGAGCCGCTAGCAGCGCTCGACCCGTCATTGCGTGATCACGTATGTGGGGCCAGGGGCTCACACATACAGTGCCCGCACCTCCCAGTGTGTGCACACTCAGCACTCAATGGCACTCTGACCGCTGCGTGCACTGTGTGTGTGCTACAGGTGTGGAGCCACGCTATACGCGGGCAGCTGCTCGCTGACAGTGCGGTCGTACTTACCTCGTCGTCAATGGCGACGGGGCTTCACGCTGATCTCGTTTGCTTACTACAAGGCGGCGCCGTCGTACAATGCGGCTCGCCAACCGCTCTCGCCGCCGCGCCCGGTCTATTCTCAGACACTGTCAGCGACCAGGGCCCACACAATGCCCACCGCCCAGTGTGTGCACTCAGCACTCAATGCCGCTGACTGCTGTGCACTGTGTGTGCTGCAGGTCAGCGAGCTCAACGAACCGATTGATAACTTACCCTCACGCGGTTGCCCACCATCGCCCAAGCCGCACGAGTTGCCGCCCGCACCGCCGACGCCGCCCTCTCCGATGTCGCCCTCCTTTTTGATAGAGCCTGCGGACCCAAGGCATCCGCTCCTATTGCCGCGTTCGGTCGAGGAGAGGGCGGCAACAGCAACAACACCGGTAAAGGTAGAGGCGGAGCGGGAGGGTGCAGGAGGCGGAGGAGGCGGAGGCGGAGGAGGGAGTAGCTTGCTGATGATGAGCTCACCGCCGCAACGCCCACGCGCGCCCTCTCCGCGTGCCGCCTTTCTCGAGGGCCATAATGATGCTGATGGTGGTGGTGAGGGGCCGGTCACACCGCCTCCTCCTCCGCCTCCGCTTCTGCCGCCGCCGCCTCCTCAGCTCTCTTCACGCGCGGCAGCAGCATCCTCATCCTCCTCCTCATCTCCTCCTCCTCCGCAGCCGCCGCCGCTGCAGCCGGTGGCGGCAATACCCGCGGCAGAGGAGGCAGCAGCAGCAGCATCGCCGCCACCATCGCATATTCTAACCTCAAGGAGTGGAACAGCTCCTCCTGCTGCTGCTATGGCTGAAGAGGGCTCGTCGCCATCATTTTTGGGAATGTGCTCATTACCTATCAAGGTGAGGAGAGAGAGCATGCACGCACGCACCACCATCATCATCCTCACACCCCTTCCCATCACCACCAACCTCACAGCACACGCCACCTCCCTCCCACCGTGCCTCATCCCACCTCTTCCCGTCCCCTCCCTCCCCCTTCACCCCCCGCACCAGGCCGCGCGCCAGCTCAATGCGATATGGAACGCAGAAGGCGGCACCGCAGGCAGCAGAGAGATCCCTCTATCTGTCCATTTGAATTACTCGAAGCGTTTTGGCGGGAACGGCTTAGGTATTCTCCTCGACGCGTTCGCACAGTGCCATCACCTCCCAGTGTGGGCACTCAGCACACCTGCAGCACACACACAGTGCCATCACCTCCCACTGTGGGCACTCAACACAGTGCCCACCTCCCAGTGTGTGGGTGCACTCCGCACACTCAATGCCACTCTGACCGCTGCTGTGCCACACTGTGTGTGCTGCTGCTGCAGGCATGCTGATCGCGGTCTTGCTGTTTGGATTGTCGCAAGCCGCTCTTGTGCTGTACGATTGCTTCCTGGCGAGATGGAGGTACACCACGCCCCAAGCACAGCACACAGCACACGCTGCTGACTCTCCTCCCCTCCCCTCCCCTCCCCTCCCCCTCTTTCTTACCTCCCCTCCACCCCTTCCCTACCTCTCAGCTCCCTTCCGAAGGCAGAGCAGGACGACGTCACCACAAACCTCGGCGGCCTCGGCATCCTCGCCGCCATCGCCGCCACTCTCGTCGGTACTCAGGCTGCGATGTGGGCTTTACTCTCGCTAAGGGCCTCCTCCTCCATGCATTCAAGCGCGATCAAGGGGGTGCGCGCGCTATCTCCACCGTGCCCGCGCCACCGCTCTCCACCGTGCCCGCGCCACCTCCCCTCTCTGACCGGCGGCTGCCGCCGTGCACTGCTCTCTCTCTCTCTGCATCTTTGTGTGTGTTGCTGCAGGTGCTCAATGCGCCACTAGCCTTCTCCTTGACAACAGAGCGTGGGCGCATCCTCACTCGCTTCTCAAAGGATCTCGACGCGTTGGACGCCGCTCTACCTGCAATGTTAGCTCAGGTGTGAGAGAGGAAGGCGTTCGACACCTCTCCCTAATCTCACCTCACCACGCCCCTCCCGCCTTCGCCTCACCGCAGCCCTCTGACCTTCACCTCACCACGCCCTCCCACCTTCACCTCACCACGCCCCTCCCCGCGATGGCTGTGTACAGATGCTCACCTGCCTCGCCGCTCTCCTCTCCGCCCTCCTCGCCATCATCGCCTCCTCACCCCTCGCCACGCCTGCCGTCTGCGCCTCAGAAGCTCACACACAGTGCCCCCCGCCACCTCCCAATGTGTGTGTGCACTCAGCACACTCAATGCCACTGACCGCTGCT
>AEAR01000011.1_pt1 | contig 22807 bp, 14 predicted proteins | sample 349768 | NCBI WGS metagenome assembly AEAR01 (sample SAMN02954311, study PRJNA50327) | marine metagenome | biome: aquatic; feature: Florida Straits; material: sea water; isolation source: Florida Straits, depth 75m | depth 75 m m | reverse complement strand
CACCCCCTCTTAATTCGCAGACCCAGGTCCGCAGCCACCTGCTGCAGGAGATCCGGCGGCAGGGTCGCCTCGCGCCCGCCGCGCCCTCGTCAGCGGCCGCGACCTCGCTCCAGCGCCGCGCCCTCGACTCGCTCGTGCTCGCCCACCTGCGCGCGTGCGGCTACGCGTTCTCGTCCTCCGTCTTCGCGCCGGAGGCCTCGCTCGGCGACGGCCCGCTCGCGCCCGCCGATATTGGCGCCGCCCTCGGCCTCGCCGACGGCGCGCTCGCCGCCGACGACGACGCGGGACCGCTCGCCGCCGCGCTCGCCGCGCTCGCGCGCGCGCCCCTCGTCGGCGAGCGCGGCGCGCGCGCCCGCTTCCACCGCCGTCGCCGTCCCTACGCTCGAGGAGCGCCTTAAGAAGGTCGACGAGGCGGCGGCGGGCGCGTTGGCCGAGCGCGCGCCGCCGCCCTCGCACCAGCTGCAGGAGCACATGCTAAGATACCAACGGGAGACCGATGAGAAGGCAGCAAAGCAGTTACAGGCGGAGGTGCGCCGGATACGCGAGGTCGAGGCGGGCCGTATCCGGCACGAGGAGCGTCAGAAGGCAAGACAGGAGGTGGAGAAGGTGCTACACGAGCAGCAGACATGGCAGGCGAAGCAGATTGCAGCAATGCGAAAGAGGGAGGCGGAGGCAACGGAGGCGCTTCGAAAGCGGGAGGCGGCCTTCGAGGCGAGCTGTTACGAGCATCGTCAGCGGATGCTGCAGGAGGTCGAGGGGCTCAAATCGCGCGAGCAGAGCCTGACGACAGAGAGTGAGATGAAGCTGAAGGAATTACATACCCAGGCGGAGCTCCTCGCAAGTCAAAAGGCGGTGGTGACACGGGATGCGCAGTCTGCGGTACGGCAGAATGCGCTCGAGCTCGAGAAGGGCCAGGCGGAGTTGGCCGCGACGGAGAGGGAGCAGCGGCAGCTCCATCAGCACAAGATGCTCGAGCTGCAACGGAAGGAGAATGAACTGGACGAACAGTTGGCGTTAGTCCATTCGGAGCGCGACCGCAACGCGACCGCCCTCGCGCGCGCAAATCTCAACCGCGAGCAGCTCGTGTCCGCGCAGGAGGCGCTTCATGAGAAGGACGAGGAGATTGCACGATTGCAATCCGAGAAGCGCATGATGACCCATCAGATGCCCGCATTAAAGGAGGGTCGGAATGGGATGCAGATACGGCTTCAAGAGACAGAGGCGGCGCTTACCGCCGCGAATAAGCGCTCGGCCGCTCTGATGCAATCGCTTACAGATGTGGAAGCGTCGGCGTCCGCGCGTCAGCAGGAGTCTGCAGGATTGCTCCAATCGTCCGCCGCCGCACTGCGCGCGAAGACGCGTGAGATTGAGACGCTCAACGCGGCGCATCAAAAAGAATTGCGCCAGGCAAGAGAGCAGACGCGCCGTGCGGTCGAGGAGCAGGCAAAAGTATTTGAGCAGACAGGTGCGGAGCGTGTCGAGTCCGCGTCACGATTCGCGGCGGAGGCGGCGGCGGAGAAGGCCCACGAGGCGGAGGCCGCGCTAAGCCGTGAGCAGCAGCGTACACGGCTACTTCGTTCGGAGGTCGAGTCGCTTCGGAAGGAGTTGGAGGCGGCGAAAGGCTCCGCGGCGGCGATTCGAACGCCGAGATCGCGAACGGTACACAGCGATGATGATATGGAGGGCGAGCGGCAGCAGCCATCGGCATCCTCGAGGAAGCATTATAAAAGCGCCGGCGTCGGCGGTGGTGGTGGTGGGAGAGGCCATGTGCTCTTCTCCCCTGCGGCGCCGAGTGCAGCGCCGCCGCCGCAGACCCCCTCCGCCGAGAATTTAGCAACCGACAATGCAGGAGGGCCCGATATGAGCATCCGACCGGCTCAGGTGCTTCAACGTATTGGACCACGCCCGCCGCCCGCGTCGACGACGGCACCACATGGTCTTGATTATGAGTACACACCAGAGGGGCACGACATTTTCACCTCGGCGTTTGAGGAATCGGCCGCTAAGATGCGTGAGCTCGATCAGCAGAACGCCTCGTTGCAGCGGCAGGCGCGTGCCTTCTTGCAGCAGCACGGCAGCCTTACCGGTGTTGTACTTAGTGGAATCAAACCGAGTACTATCCTACATGCGGACGCGCCGTTACCTTCTCCGCTGCCCGAGAAGCTCCAAACCGCGTCGCGCCCATTACCATCAATGGCGCCCCTACCATGGGAGGGGCCACGGGAGGCGTGGTCTTCTTCTTCCGATCCGACAAAGGGCCAAATGATTGGGGTGGCCGCGAGTGGTATCGATACGTCGATGCATGTGGTCGATAAGGAGGAGGAGCCGAGACGGCGTGCAATGGAGATGATGGCGGCGGAGAGGTCGGCGAGAGAGCATGCGGCAAAGGTGGAGGCGGAGGCGGCGGCGGCGGCGCAGACGGCGGCGGCGAAGGTGCGCGCGGACGCACAAGCGTCGCAGGCGTTGGCGCAGTCGCAGGCGGCGGCAAAGGCGGCGGAGGCGGCGGCGGCGGCGGAGGCGGCGGCAAAGGCGAAGGCGAGAGCGGAGCGGGACGCGCAGGCGAGGGCGGCGGCGGAGGAGAAGGCGAAGGCGGACGCGGCGGCGAAGGCGAAGGCGGAGGTGGAGGGTAGAAAGCGCGCGGAGGAGGAGGCGAAGAGAAGGGCGGAGGCGGAGGTGAAACGTAAGGCGGAGGAGGTAAAGGAGGCGGAGCGTGAGAAACGGCGGTTGTCATTGGAACGACAGGCGGAGGCGGAGAGGGAGGAGGAGGAGAGGAAGAAGGAGGAGGAGATGAGGCGGTTGATCGCACAGCAGCAAAGGGCCCAGTCGTCTGCCGCGTCGCAACGGGAGCAAAGGGAGAAGGAGGCGGCGGAGAAGGAGGCGGAGCAGCGCAAGCAGCGGCTAAAGGAGCAGCAAGAGAAGAGCCGTTTGAGGCGTGAGGAGGAGGAGAGGGAGAGGGTGGAGGCGGAGAGGAGGAAGGAGGAGGCGGCAAAGGCGAAGGCGGCGGAGGAGGCGAAGGCGAAGGCGGAGCGCGAGCGTATGGTGCGAGAGGCGAAGGCGGAGATTGCGGCGGGGATTGCGGGCACGTCTAAGATGGCGTCGGCGCTGCCCTCCGCTTCAAAGGAGGATTTGGGTTTGGCGGGCCTGGCGGCGGAGACGGATGAGAGTGTCTCGGTGGGGGATAGCGACGACAATGAGAGAAGCGGTGGCGGGTGGTGAGGAGAGGGAAAGGGAGGGGTGTGGGCGTCATATGTCGAGAGGGAGGCGGGCGTGACGTGGTCGTGTCGGGAGGGCGGGTCTTCCAGCGTGTGGCGTGTGACGAGCACGAGGAGGGCGAGCAGAGAGGACAACGTGGCGCGCGGCGGTCGTCAGAGCGGTTTGACTTGTTACGGCCTTACTAGAATCACGCGCGCTCGGTGTCTACACAATGACTGTACGACTCTCGACTGGCTACGCGGCTGCACGACGCGCGCCGCTCTCTCGTCTCTCGCGCTACTTCTTGGCCGCCTCCTTTGCCATCCGTGCCTTGACGAGGCTATCCCTCGCATTGTAGAAGGCCATAATCTCCGCGTCAACCTCCGGCTGGCCCGTCAGCATCGGCTGCCCGACCGCGCCACCTCCAGCCGGCGGCATAGGAGGTGGTGGCGGTGCGGCGCCCTTGGTAGGCCGAGCGGGGGAGGCCCATGCTGGTTGGTTGCAAGCAGGCGGCGCCGGCCGTGAGCGGACGGGCGATGCGGGCGGCCCACCACCTCCACCACCAATCGAGGCGCGCATAGGAGGCATCACGAGCTCCTCGTGCTGCTGCTGCGGCGGCGGCTGCATCATCATTGGCTGGGACTGTTGTTGTGGAGGTGGCATGCTCGCCGCAAAGCCTTGAGGCGGCATCATGCTCATGCCTTGTTGCATCTCACCACCACCATTCCCATTCCCCTGAGACTGCGGATGCTTTGCGTACCATCCCTCGAAATCTTGCTGCAATTTCCGTCTTGACTGCTCAAGTAGATGCTGAAGATGTTCTATCTCCGATTTCAATTCCTTCAATTTAGCAAAGCCCTCCTTGTAAGAGCGTTTACCATCCTCCAACTGTATCTTTAGCTTCTCCTCCTCGGGAGACGGCGCACCCTCCGCACCGCCATCGCCGCCCTCCGCCACATCCGCCACCGCACGCTCACGCCGTGCCGCCTCAATTTTACTTTTTAGCGAATTGATCTGTGTGCGGTGGCCATTCACCCTCTCGCCTAAGCTCTTCGCCTCCTCGTACTTCCCCTTTAGCAAGAGCTTGTTCTCCTCGATGACCTGATTCTTACGGTACGAGCGCCGGAACGCCTCAAATGCCGCATTGCGTGCCAACAGCGCCTCCGCCTCCTCCGTACCACTTGCACCAACCGCGGCAACACTCTTTTGGACCCTCTCTCGTTTTGCCATCAGCTCCTCACCTGTAGGCACCGGCGGTTCGTACGCGGCGCCTCCACCAGGCCCGCCAAGGCTTCGCGCGTATTGCTGCTGCGGATCGGCGCCTCCTGCTGCGACCGCTGCTCCATTCCGGCCTATAGGAGGTAATGATTGGCCCATTGACAGACCACATGACGAGCCATTTGCCGCCGCGAGAGCCGCCGCGCCGCACGCACCGCCGCCTGCCGCCGTCCCTGCCGATCCACCATTCTTATTGAGCATAGAGACGAGGATATTAATCTCGTGATCTCGCTGCTGCAGCTGCATCTTTAAACGCTTCACCTCATCGTCACCGCCGCCATCGCCCCCCTGCTGTGGTGCCGACATTGGTGGCCGCCCCGCTCCACCTCCGCCTCCACCTCCACCGCCACCACTCAGCACGCGCTCCCGCAGCAATCGAAAGCATAATTGTATCTTTGCCATCTCCCCCGGATTAAGAGTAGACGACGGATCGTGCGAGCTATGTAAATATTGCGAGACGAGCTGATCGCATCTCGACCGCTCCTCCTCCGAGAGTGCGTCAACAGATCTCTCATACCCCTCACCTCTTAACATTTGTATCTCCTCCTTCAATTCCCTCACCTCCGCCTTTAACCGCCCAACAAGCAATCGTGGGTCCAACTCCTCATTTACCTCGAGGCGATTCGCGATCAACGCGACGCGCTGCGAGAAGCGGCAGGTCGAGATCGTCTCATCTAGATATGACTCCTCTGCCGACATGGTCGCGACCATGACTGTCTTGCAATTGCCACCTAAACTATCCCGTAATACAGAGGTCATCATAGAATTGCGGTAGGGTACAAACTTCTTCTCCTGCAACGCGATGATCACCTGCATTGCAAAAAGGAGGGGAGGAGGAGGAGGAGGGCGTGAGATTGTGTTGCGTGCGTGGGCGTGGCGCGGCTCGTAGTCTGCTGCTGCTTGCTCGCCCCACACACAAAGCACCTACCTGCTCGAGATAATGGAGCGATAGGTTAATGTACCGCGCCTCGCGGAAGACGGTCCCCTCTATACCCGTCTTCTTGACGCGCTCCGAACCGGCCAGATCGACGAGATGCAGCTTCGAGCGGCGTACGACATCCGAACCCTCCTTTCTTGCCTCTATCCCAACTGTGAAGATGCAATGCGATCGCGAGGAGGCCATATTCATAGGAGTCTCACTAATCATACGATTCGTGTCGCCCACAAAGAGCAGATTGAGCGCCTCCTCCTCCGAGCGCGCGAGCTGAGCGGATAAATTCTTCAGATGGATCTTGCCGTGGTCGTCCTCCATCAGCGACACCTTTGGCAGGTCCTCCAACCCCTTTGTCTCGTGCGAAGGGTCGAGCAGGTCGTAGCCAGACTCGTTGTAAATCTCGAGGTACGAGATGCGCACCTCGTACTGCGTGTCGGGGTTCTCGTTGAGCTTCGCGAAGACGTACGAGAGCGCGCGCGGGATGATGCCGCGGTCGACGTACCGCTCGGCGCCGCCGGTGATTGTAAACGTCTTGCCGCTGCCCGTCTGCCCGTACGCGAAGATCGTGCCATTGTAGCCCTCGAGCACGGAGTCGACGACGGGCTGCGCGACGATGTCGAAGACCTTGTCCTGCGTCGTGCCGCCGTCGAGGATGCGCGAGAACTCGAACGCGTAGTTCTCGCGCTGGTTGTTGACGACGTCGCGGCCCGTGTCCTTTTGCAGGTGGATGCCGACGGCGTGGCTGGCGAAATCGAGGTCCATGTTGCCGGACGGCCGCTTGCACGGCCGAATGCGCGCGAAGACGTCGATGTGCGCCGACTTGGGCATGGTGGCGGCCGGCTGGTTTTATTTGTCGGCCCGCTGTGGTGGTGAATGCGCGTCGCAGCGATCCAACCGCCGCGCGAATTCGTGCGAGTTGGCGGCCAAGTTTGCCGCTCGCTCCGCCGGCACGTTCGTTCGTTCAATATCGTATCTCTACGCACAGAATCCCTGGCCCCATTACGGGACGCTCCCTATCCGTGAGGATTCGGGCGGGCCGTGTCGCGTGGCCTCGAGAGGCGGACGCGAGACGCATACATACCATCGCTCGGACAGCACATACACGCGCAAGGCAGGACTCCCTGATGACGATCAGTCATCAGCTCACCCGCCCGCGCCAAAGTGTCTTCACGCGCTCTCGCTCTTCATCACCCTCGCGCTCACGTCGCCGCTTCCTGTTCTCACGTGCCCCCACGACTGCAACGAGCCGAGCACGCGAGGACGCGAGCAGTGTTGCGTTCCTAGAGGAGGTTGCAAACTTGAAACTCGTGGTGGCGCCGTCGTCAACACCCGACCCGAGGACAGCCCGGCGGCAACGGGTAATAAAAGCATCCGCAAGGAAGCAGCACTTCGCCAATGGCCGACGAGCCGGTCCGCTCGCGCCGCCGCCGCCCGGGCGCGCAGGAGCCGCCCGCGGCCGAGCCCGAGCCCGAGCCGGAGCCGGAACCATCCACCACCACCTCCCGCGCCGCGCGCCGTGCGTCGAAAAACCAGCAACCCGCCGCCGAGGAGCCCACGGCCGAGCCGGAGGCGGGCGCGTCGCGCCGCGCGCGGCGCCAGCAGCAGCAGGCGGCCGACCCGGAGCCCGAGCCGGAGGGCCGCCAGCTCTCCGCCATCGAGCGCGCGCGGCAGGCCCGCAAGCAGCGCGCGTCGCAGCGGCGGCCAAGGCCGAGGAGGCCGAGGCGCCCGCGCCGGCGGCGCAGAGCACGAGCACCGTCGCGCGGCGCGCCTCGCCGCCGCGGCCGCGCCGAGCGCCGAGGACGACGTCGACGAGGGCGAGTCGCCCTCTCTCAAGCGCAGCGGCACGCTCCGCGAGCGCCTGGGCATGAAGGCGCTCTCAATCAACACAAAGAGCAAAGGGAGCACCTCGCCCGGCTCGACGCCAAAGAAGCAGCGGCCGCCATTGGGCGAGAAGAATAACCTCTCGGACGATGACGACGCGGGAAAGAAGCCGGAGGAGAAGAAGGGCGGCGGGATGAATCGCGACGCCTTCTCTCGTATGCTGCGACGCGGTACCGGCAGCAGCAGCAGCCAACAGGCGACGCCCGATGACGAGCCATCGACGCCCGCCTCCGCGCCCGGCGAGGCGGGCACTCCCGCGTCGGCGCCGACCGGCCTGCAGGGCAGCCTCCGACGCGGCAGCACCGCCGCATTGGGCGCGGCGTTGCGCGCGGGCGCGTTGGCGCGTAAGCTCTCTATGCGCGGCAAGGCGAGCCGCGGCGACGGCGAGGAGCTTCCTCCATTCGACGCGTCGACGCTGTTTGAGGAGGGCGAGGCGGCGTTAGCACGTCTAGAGGGCCAGATGACGTCGGTGACAATCCATGGCACGGACGAGCTGCCGCACGATTGGCGCATCGCCCATCCTCTAATGTCGGTCCATGTCGTGAATGGCTACACGGGCCATCCATTACGCAAGAGTCAGGTCGAACGTGCGGCGGTGACAACACACGAACGGATTGGCGCATCAGAGGTGCCGTTACAGCACATACTACCCGTACTCACAAAGCCATTCGCATTACGTGGCGCATCCGCCCGTTTACCCGCATGGGAGGAGGAGTTAGTCCTCAATGAGGCGTTCACTCATCTACTTCATCCACGTGTCTATCTCCTCTTTGAGCTGTTAGATTTTGCGCCCGACTCTCCCGATTCCCAAGGTCTAACGCCATTCGCATGGGGCTTTCTTAAGATGATCTCCGGCCCAATGTCACGGCCCGCGCACGCGAATGCACTCCGTCCGATGCCGTTACGTTTGCAGCTGTATAGATGGCAGACACGCATCAAGCCGACCCCCGGCCAACCGGCTGTTTGGGCGCAGTACTTGGCGGCCGGACGCCAAAAGTACGGCTACTCATCGACGGCATACATTACGGTGAAGCCGTTACCGCCGCCCGAGCCGATTGCCGTCCGCTTCCCGCATAGGCCAATGGCGGCTCATCATGTAGAGGAGGGGCGTGTCCCATTTGAGAAGTTGCAGTCGGATACCTTACGGGACAGGGCCCTACCTACCGCACCGGGAGGCGTCACAGCGACTCTCGTCTCACCGTCAGGGGGGGCGGAGGCGCAATGGTTACGCGCGACGATGCAACGCGGCGGCGCGCCATGCCTCCTGCCAAATACCCTCCTACATGCGCTCCCTGGCGGCGCTCTCGGCACAACGGCCGTCGCGATCAGCCCGGACGGCACTCTTGTAGCGATGGCATTAGCCGAGTCTGGCTTCTCGACGATAGCTGTTCATGAGGTCCAATCAGGCAGGCGTAGGGAGGCCTTCCATGCGCATCATAGAACGGTGCATGAGCTCTGTTGGACGGCGGATGGTGAGCGGCTCGTCTCCGTCTCTGCGGATGGTACGGCAAAAGTATGGCAGCCAAACCGTGGGGAGGATGAGTCTTTCGAGTACGACGAGCCGAATGCGACCTTACCGCACCCGTCCTATGTCTACTGCGTGCGCGCGCAGCCAAAGCCAGGGACGGGGACGGGCAAAAAGGGTGGAGGCGGCGGCGGTGCTGCCGGAATGGCCGGTGGCGCGAACGCGGCGGCAAGCGGTGGTACGGGTCTGACTTCGGGTGCTGGCGGCCCCTCCCTTCTCGTTACGGGTGCGAATGACAATGCATTGCGTTTATGGGATATCTCCGGCGACGGTGCGAACCTTCTCGCTACAAAGAATGTCCATAAGGCGCGCATTAATGCGGTCGCGTGGCCGTCTGAGGCGTCGATCTTCTCTGCGGATGGCGCCGGCGTCGTCAAGCATTGGGAGGTTGAAGGGCGGTTAGGCGGTGGTGCTGGCGCTGATCTCAAATTAATCTCGTCGATTGAGAAGAAGGAGTTACGGGATGTGCCAATCAATTCGGTCACGTTACATCCGAATAGACGCCGGCTACTTCTACAGACGCGAAATCATCAGCTCCTCGCGCTCGATACGCGGTTGCAGCACTTCTCCGCACGCTATCAGGGCCACCGCGTCGGCGAGTATCATGTGCGCGCAACGTACAGCCCCGACGGCCGGTTTGTCGTCGCCGGATCGGAGGACGGCCGATTCTTCGCATGGGCGGAGGACAGCGGCAATCTCATCCTTGATGGTTTAGCGGTTGGATTCTCGGGGCCGCTTCTTCAGATCTCCTGGTGCCCGCTGCACGATGCGATCGCAATGTGCGGGTTTGGCGCCGACAACCCGGCGCTCCTCTACTTTCATGACGCGCAAAAGGCGGCGCAGCATCCGTTGCTCGCCGCGGCGGCGGCGGCGGCCGCGGCGACCCAAAGCACGATGGGCGCGGCGGCGGTTGGCGGCGCGGCGGTTCCCGGTGCGGGGCTCTCGGCGTCGGCGGATGGCCTGCCGACGGGCATTGGCGGGTTGGCCGACAGCACGGCCCTCAGCGCCTCCGCCGCGGAGCGAAAGGCGGTTCGCGAGAATCGGCGCGCCGCGCGTCGTGGCGGCAACCTCTCGGCGAGCATGGATGCGGCATTGGAGGGGGGTGGTGGTGGTGGAGGTGCGGGGCCGCCGGCGACGCCTGCGGGCATGTACACGAGTGCACTTGGGGAGGAGGACCCGGCGAGCCGGCGGAAGGCGGCCGCGGCGGAGCGGCGCGCATCGCTCAAGTAGAGGTGGAGAGGGCGGAGAGAGAGGGGCGGGTGGATAATAATATGAAGGAGGAGTTAGGCTGGAGAGAGAGCTGTGGAGGGAGGGAGCGGAGAGCGAGGGCGGGGCGCCAGATCGGAGAGTGGAGAGAGACGTGCGAGAGAGAAGAGAGAGCAGACGCGGAGGATCGAGAGAGAGAGAAGGAAATTGCGGGCCGCGGTGAGTGAGTGTGGAAGGAGGGTAATAAGCGCGCAGCGCGCGAGATTTCGGTTGCAGAAGATCGGCCACAACTTTCGCGTCCAAAACACACAGAGCATGCGAGCTCCCACCACCGAGGCGCGCTCTCCGGAGGAGAAGCGCTGGTCGGGCAAGAAGAAGCGGCGGTCGCGCTCGCGCTCGACTCCGCCGGTCTCGACGGAGCGTTCCACCTCCTCCACCGGATCGGCTCCGCGATCGGGCTCGCGCAGCCCCGTGAGGGCCTCGCCAACGACGCCACCCTCGCCCTCGAGCCTCGCGCGGTCGCGCTGCAAGGCGATGCAGATGTCGCCCACGGAGCGCGCGGTCGACGACCACCGTCGGCTCAAGGCGCGCACGGCGCGCCACCGCACCTCTCCCGGTCCGGGTGCCTACGACATCCCGCACGACCCGAAGCGAGTCGGCTCGACGCAACGCGACCTCATCGGCTCGTCGGCCTTCCGCTCGCAGACCGCGCGCACGGAGCGGACGGTGGTGGGCTCGCTCACCAAGGAGCAGGGCGATCCAGCCGCCTATGAGCCGATCTTTCTCACCCTCGCGCGGCAGGCCTCTGCCAGCTGGAGCAAGGTCGCGTCGGCGGGCAACGCGTCGTTTGGCGTCTCGACGAGGCGCGCGCTCGACCTCCGCGCAAACGCAAACCAGGTGTGGGGCGAGGGCGAGAAGACGCCTGGGGTGGGAACGTACTCGTTTGCGACGAACGAGAAGGGCCGGCAGTGGGACACGAGCACGATCGGTAACACGAGGGAGACTTGGGGCGCGTCGAAGACGAAGCGCAGCGATGTCCTGCTGCTGCCATCGGCGCCCAACCCAGGCCCGGGAGAATACAACGTGAACGACGCCGCGACGATCGAGCACCTGCCGGGCGCCAATCCGGCGTCGAATATGGTGTCGAGCGTGAGCCGCGACGCGCGCTTTACGAGCGACACGCTGCTCTACGAAGGCACGATGACGACGCAGGCGAATGTCGGTCCGGGATCGTACGATTCGCACCTCGGCGGCACGATCGCATTTGAGGGGTCGCACAGCGTCAAGAGCGAGGCGTATCGCAGAGCGGGCCCGGACGCCGGCAGCGACTCCCTCGGCTTTGGCACGCGCGAGGCTCAACATATTCTGCCGGCCGAGTCGCTCGGCGCGATCAAGTCGGCGACGCCCGGCCCGGGCGCGTACACCATAGACGGCCTGACGCACCACGGCCCCGAGCACAAGCACAATGGCTTCCAGTCGGCCTTCATACCGACGGACATAAAGACCGAGATGGACTACTTCCAGCAGAGCGACCCGGGGCAGTACAACCCGAAGCACCGCGATATCCAAGTGCAGGCGCTCGACACGTGCAACGTGCCGGCGCGCGACGGCAAATCGAGTTTTGGCGCGGCGACGGCGCGCGTGCTGCGGTTGGACGTGCAGACTGGGATGAACGGGGTCGATGAGGTAACGCCCGGGCCCGCCGCGTACAGCAAGCCCTCGCTATCGGCCCGGCTCTTCAACCGCTTCGGCCAGGCGATGAAGACCGCCTCCTTCGCGTCGAAGAGTCAGCGAAGCGACGTCCTGCTGCTGCCGTCGGCGCCAAACCCAGGCGTCGGCGAGTACGACGTAAACGTCGCCGCGACGATCGAGCACCTGCCGGGCGCCAACCCGGCGTCGAATATGGTGTCGAGCGTGAGCCGCGATGCGCGCTTTACGAGCGACACGCTGCTCTACGAAGGCACGATGACGACGAGCGCAAAGGTCGGTCCGGGATCATACGATTCGCACATCGAGGGCACCATCTCGCAGAAGACGCAGTCGTTGGACGAGCGTTGGCAGAGGGCGGGCTTCGGCTCGTCGAGCAGCTCGCAGCACGTGCTGCCGCACGAGGTCCTGCTCAAGTCGGAGTTCCGGTACGCGGTCGGCCCGGGAAGTTACGACTCGGATCTGTACAACCAGGTCCAAAACGTCGAGTCGCACAATGTGCACGTCCGCGAGGGCAGGGCCGAGTTTGGCTCACACGCGCCAGCGCGCGCCGATCCGTTCAATTGGGACACGGGCGGCGACCCCGGGCAGTATGCGGACTACGCGCTGCGGAATGACGGCGTCGCGGCGACGGCGCGCCGATCGCAGCGGAGGCCCGACGGCAAGGACGGCTCGCAGTCGGCGCGCGAGCTCCGATGGGACGTGCAGAACGGGATGGACGGCGTTGCGGAGGTCACGCCGGGCCCGGCTGCGTATACATTTCACACGAACGAGAAGGGCCGGCAGTGGGACACGAGCACGATCGGTAACACGAGGGAGACTTGGGGCGCGTCGAAGACGAAGCGCAGCGATGTCCTGCTGCTGCCATCGGCGCCCAACCCAGGCCCGGGCGAATACAACGTGAACGACGCCGCGACAATCGAGCACCTGCCAGGCGCCAATCCGGCGTCGAATATGGTGTCGAGCGTGAGCCGCGACGCGCGCTTTACGAGCGACACGCTGCTCTACGAAGGCACGATGACGACGCAGGCGAATGTCGGCCCGGGCGCGTACACGCCGCAGCAGAACTTTGACGGCTCGCGCCCCTCGATTGAGGCGCAGGCCGACCACAACGCCGACATGGGCTGGTCGGCCAACTTCTTCTCGCGCCACCTGCGGCAGCTCGGCGAGAATGTGAAGGAGTGGCTGTCAATGTTCGGGCTCAACTGAGAGTATTAGCGCGGCATCACGTTCGAAGTGTAGTAGCGCGGTATCACGATTCAAAATCTGTCCGCGCCATATTTGGAAAGCCGCGCGCCGCGGTGGTAGCACGTGGATGAAAAACAACGCATCTGGAACCTGACGTTGTGTGCTCCCCTCTCCGCCGCGTCGGGCTCGGCCGCGACGCGGAGATGGCCGCCGCGAACCCACCGCTGCTGACATTTGAAGCGTGCGGCGGGCTGACCAACCAACGCATCTCCATCGTGCAGGGCTTGCTGGTTGCCCACCTGACGCACCGCGCCGTCGTGCTGCCCCAACTGAACCCGAATGGCGTCCAGAACCCGGTTCGTGGGTACGTCGAGAACCGCTCGCGCCTCATGTCGTTTGACGCCTTCTTCAATCGCAACGCGACCGCCGCCGCGCTCGAGGCGCTCGGCATACGCGTCGCGAGCAGTCGACAGCAAGCCGCCGCCGCAGCGCACGCCGGCAGCCCACAGCGCAAGGTGTATTCGCTCACGCGCAAGACGGCGTGGTTTGGGCAGTTCCGCGGCAAACACGGGCCGCCGGTGCTGCGTTTGGACTGTGCGTACGGCGCGATCGACATGCTCAGCGCGTCGTGGCTGCAGCAGCTCTATTGGCAGCTGGACGCCGCCCTCGTCCTCGCGCCCGCGCTGGCGGCGCTGGCGGAGCAGGTGGTGCGCAAGCTGCGCCGGCGGTCGATCGCGCGAGGCGCGGGCGGCGCATTCAACGCGTTGCACATTCGAGTGCAGCCCGACTGGCTCGTGCACTGCCAGCGGTGGGAGACGCACACGGGCGAGCGACCGCGCGACAATTGTATGCGCAACACCGACCAGCTCGATCGCGTGCTTGCGATAGAGGGCGTCTCCGAGCTGCCGCCGCTTTTTGTCGCGGGCGAGCTGCAGGCGTCCACGCTGTCCACCGTGCGCGGCCTGAAGGCGTTGTCGAGGCGCGGCGGTGGGAATGGACGCTCGCACGATCTGCTCTCGAAGGACGCGCTGGTGCCCGGGCTGCTCGATTCGTACTCGTTCGCGAGCTCCCGCGACCTGCTCGCGGCGGTCGACTTTGCGATCTGCTCACAAGCGCACACATTCATCGGCAATTCGGTCTCGACGTTCGCCGCGTACCAGCTCCTGCTGCGCGAGCGCCGCCGCCGCCAGAGGTGGCCTGCGGCCCAGACCGCCGATGGGTCGTCGCGAACGGCGCATTCGGCTGCGCAGGAGGGCTTCCACTACAACGGCGGGAGCATCCCGCTGCGCGACGTGATGTTTGCCAACCCGAGGGAGGCGGCCGCAACGACTCCATCACGCGGGCTCAAGTGGGTATTCACCGTCACGGGCAACGTGAAGTCGTACGACGAGATGACGCGCGTCGCGGTGCTCTCGGCGCTCGCCAACACGACGCTCACGCCCGTGTGCGTCTTCACCGGCGCGCGCAACGGCCTCTCGCGCTGGCTGGAGGCGCACGGCGTCCGGATGGTCTACCACCGGCCCGCGTGGCGCTCCTCCCTCATTGGCGCGCTCGCGAGGGCGCGCTCGCTGCGGCACGACAAGGTGTCGAGCCCGCTCTACCACAGCGACGAGAAGATGGTCTCCACCTTTCTGCGGATCGACATACCGACGCTCGGCTTTGTCGACCCGTACGTGCTCTACACGGACGTGGACGTCTTCTTCGTCTCGGACGTCGGCGTCGGCGATTTTGGCGAGAGGCCGCCGCGCTACTTCACGATGGGCGCCGAGTCGAACGGCCCGCTGATTTCGATCTACGACCGGACGCTGCGCAAGCACGTCAAGACGGGCAACGCGGGCGTGATGCTGATGAATGTCGAGAACCTCCTCCGCACGCACGCCGAGTTTACCAAGTGGCTCTTCTCGCCGCGCAACGCCGCGCGCGGCATCCATTTTGGCATCTACGGCCCCGGCGATCAGGGCGCCTACAACGAGTTCTACCAGGGCCGCTTCGAGGTGCTCCCCTGGCCGTTATTTAATTGGAAGCCCTACTGGGGCTACACGCCGGAGGCGAAGCTCATACACTTCCACGGGCCCAAGCCGTCCGAGTACTTTACGTTTATGCGCCGCGGCGGCGGGACGCTCGCACCGCTCTACCGAACGCTGCTGAAGCGGTGCAAAGCCGAGCCGCCCGGCGCGCAGCGGATCGAGGCGCTTGACGGCCGCGGGTGCTACACGTACCTCGTGCTATGGCAGCGCTGGAGGTCGTCGCACCGGTTCCACGAGGGCAACGGCCAGCCCCGCTGGTGATGTAGCTGGCGCGCGAGGGCCCCGACCCGAGGCGTGGCGTGCGATTTTATTTTGTAGAATGGGGCTCCTCTAGCAGAGACCCTCACAGCACGCGGACAGAGACGCGCTCTCAGACGATCGCGGACGCACCCCGGACGCTCTCAACACACTCACACATACCGCACTCTCGACTTCAAACACAACTCGAAAAAATCGCGCGCCGGCGCGCGCACACAACTCTCACGGGCTCACGCCCGCCGCCGTCTCGCGCTCGAGCCAAATGTTTAGCGTCGTCCCCGCCCGGTAGATATCGGGCAGTTTATCTGCGACGACCTCGAGCTGCTTCTGCAGCTCGTACGGCGTCGGCCGCTCCCAGAGCTTGACCGTCTTTACCAAGGCGTGCGCAAACGAGCGGCCGAGGAGATGCACCGCGTCCATCTCAATGTGGCTATCCCCGACAGAGACGAGATTTGTCACCGCCTCGAGCTGGAGCTTATTCTGTACCTGTAGGAAGGCGTGCATCTTCCACGCGTGACTGTCGCCGGGAAAGGACGCCTCGAAAGCGCCGCGGGCAGAGAGGATGTCCACCTGTGTGGACACACAGACACAAGCACGCGCGTGTGGGGCGAGGGGAGAAGGGGCAGGAGGCGCCGGAGAGCGGCACACACACAACACACGGCAACGCGCGCGCTTACCTTTGCGAGGTCCTCCTGCAGCCCGGGCATGCACAGGCTCGACGAGTGCTGCACCCAGCCCTCCGACGCGTTTGTAATAATAAAGGCCTTCCCGACCTGGCACGCTTGTTGCAATAATGTCTTGACGATGCGCTCGAGCGATTGTAGCTGCTCGCGGACTTGGGAAGGGATCGCACCGAATTGGCGCTGAACCATCTCGAGGTGGCCTGAGAGGAGGAGCAGGAAACGGGGAGGGGAACGTTCAGAGGCGAGAGAGGCGGCGGCAGTGGCAGCGGCAGCGGCAGCCGCTCTTCAGCCTGCCGCGCACTCGTGCATAGGAGGGTATCGTCCCAATCAAAGATGGTGACCGTCTGCGACTGCTTTGGGCGGTTGAGCTGCGGGATGAACGCGCGCGAGTTCTCGAGCTTCTTGATGTAGCTGCTCCGGATGTCCTCCGTCGACCGCCCTCTCGGCGCCGCCTGCCGCACGACGATAGTCTCCTCCTCCGCGCCGGCGCCGCCGTCGGCCTCGCTGCTGCTGCTGCCGGATGGCGGTGGCGTGGGCGTGCGGCCGAGCTCGGGCGGCGCCTCGTGCGCCGCCTGCGGCCCGAGCGGCTTTGGCGGAACCCCCACCTTGTGCAAGAACTTTAGCCGCCACGCCGCATTCTCGGAAGAGGACGGCGCGGTGAGCTTGGCCATGCTCTGCGCCGCGTCGTCGCTGATGTCGGTCGGCTCCGCGAACGGATCGGCCGATTTTGCAAACATGGCGCGTAAAGACTCGGCCGCATCGCCGTTCGACGACGACGGCGCTAGCGCGGCGGGAGCGCTGCTCTGTGCCTCCATGGAGCGGGCGGCGGGAGCGCTGCTTTGTGTCGCTTCTGCCGCTCTCTGGAAATCACCTCGCCCATCGAGATATTGGCCGAACGGACGAAAGTTGACACGTTAGTGCTCGTCTTGACACTTTAAGCGAGATCTCGGCCCGTGAATAACGTCGCGGTCGTCACCTGCCGATTGCTAGCTCTGGCGCTGCAAGAAGCAAGAAAGCTACTATGCTATTGCCCATATCACTAAAGCACTCCTAAAACACTACAACTCCCGCCGGTCGAGGATCGGATCACTCGTCGTCTCCAAGCAGCCCGCCTGCCGCCTCGCCCGCGCGACCCAATCCTTCGTCCTCTCGAGGTAATACCGCGGGTTGTGCCCCTCGTTCGAATAGTCGGAATACGTCGCGCCCGTTTTCGTCTTGTGCGGTTTAGCGGGCTCAATCTGCGTGCCTTCGCCCCACTCGTTGTAAGAGGTAATCGTGACCATCGCAGGGCTCGCGTCGAGCGCCGCCTGCCACATCCGGTCATAGTATCTGCCGCCCTCACGCGGCCGCGTCGACTGCGTATTCCACGGCCGTATCAGCGTGTCGTTGTAGCCGGGGCCGACCGACGGCACAAACAGCTTCCGTCGCTCCCTCATCTTGAGCGCGAGCTCGCCCCATTTGGCGACCGTCGAGCCCTCTGTGAAGCCGTCGGACGAAAAGTACGAGTACGCGCCGTCAAATCCGGCGTGCACCACAAAGTCGAGATCGCGACTATCATGGAGCAGCGAGAGTAGTACCACATCATGCGGCGTGCCACGTAGCAGTTTGATCACCTCCTTCCATTGGTGCATCATCTCGGACATGTGCTGCGCAGACCCCGCGCCGCCGTGGCCGGAGATGTGCTCGGCGGAGACGTCGTATAAAAAGACGATTGGCAGATTGCGATCGCCCGATCGGTAGACCGCCGGATGCGTGCCGTACGTCGCGTACAGATATTTCAAATCGTCCGCAATCGAGTTCGGCATGCGGCGGTCATACGGCTCGAGGTGCCACGTCACGCCGATGCCCGCGGCGGCCGCCGCGTCGAGCACCGCCGGCACGAGCTCGTCCGTCGAGACGTTCTGCGAGTCGCGGTTTGGCACCTCGCATAGCCCAGTTGATCTTTGGGCGTAGCACGGCTGGCCCCACCACGAGAGCATCACGCTGTCGACTCCCGCGTCGGCGAGCTCGGCCATCTGCGCGGCGAGGGCCGCCGGGTCGCGCGACGAGTAGAGGCCGCGCTCGGGGTAGAAGGGCGAGTGCGGCGCGTCGGGCGGCTCGAACGGTTTGTGGGGCGGGAAGCGCTCGTTGACCTCCTTTGTCCAGTGCGGCAGCGTCGGGTGGTCCCAGTGCGTCCAACGGCCGTCGATCGACGGCGTGCCGTACCACAGGTAGAAGGCGACGTGGATCGAGAGCGGGCAGGCGGGAGGCATTGCGGCTTGTCGCCGGAGAGGGGTAGCGAGCGAGCGGCGAGCGGCGCGGTCGGCCGACGATGCGAGAGCGCTCGAGCCACGTGGGTGCTCGATACGACGCGACCCCGACAACAATTTTTCAGGCGCAGTTTGCGTGATCATGGTCGCACTTTTTCTATGGACATGACGATGAGATACCGGAAGCACCACGCGCGTACACACATCAAGAAATCGGCCGCAATGTGTCGAGAACGAGAGAAAAAAATGTACACGCACACAGAAAGCCTGCTCACGCGAGGTAGCCCGCCCGATTCGGGAAGAAGGAGGGCGCGTGCCTGTACACCTGCTCGAGCGCGTCAATGTACTCCGCGGCCGCGTCGCGCGCGTCGGCGGCGCTCGTCGCGTGGCCCTCCCAAAAGATGCCGCCGAGCACCGCGACGCCGCGGCCGCCGCCCGCCGCGAGCCGCGCGGCCGACGCGGGCGTCACGCCGCCCAATGCGAGGATGTCAATCTCGGGCAGCGCCCGCTGCGCGCGCAGCACCGCCGCCTCGCCAATCGGCGGCCGGCCGTCGCCCGGCTGGGAGGACGTGGGGTGGTGCGCGACGGGCGAGAGGAGGGCCCAATCGCATCCGCACTCCGCGGCGTGCTGCGCGTCGACCTCGCTGTGCGCGGAGACGCCGAGCGGCCCGCGGAACTTTGATCTCTCCTTCTTCCAGTCGGACGTGGCGGTGAGGTGCAGTCCGAGGCCGTGAGCCGAGGCGATGCTGCGCGCGCCGGCGCACTCCTCGTGAAGGATGAGGCCTGGGTAGAGCGGCGCCAACGTGCCGACGAGCTGCTCGATGGCCCGCTTCGAGAGCCGCGGCTCGCGGAGGAGCAGGCGCCGCACGCCTGATGCCGCCAGTTGGGCGCACGCATCGCTCAGCCTCTTGGTGGAGGTCGCGTCGCCGGGTGAGATCACAAGGAGCTGGTCCGCGTTCGTCAGGCTCTTCTTGACGGCGGTGCCGCCGCCGCGGAAGGGCGCGCGCAGCGGCGACAGGAGCAGCAGGCAGGCAACGATGGCGTGGGTGAGCATTGGTGGTCTGGCTGTCGTGTGTGGTTGCTTGGACTGCTGCGATGGCGTCGGAATAAGTGGATGTGCGCCCGACCGTCGCGCCCCAAACTTTTCATTCGAGGAGCTCACGACAGCGCTCCAAGCAGCGACTACACCTCCGGCATTGACGTCGCGAACGCGTTCGGGTTGCTGCCAGCCTGCTGCTGTTGCTGCCGGCCGCTATTCCCATCACCCTCCGCGACCTGCAGGCCTGCGCGCGCCGGCGCGCTGTTGCGGAACTTGCCGTGCTCCTCTCCGCGCGGTTTGAACTCGCTCGCCGCCGTCGGCGCGTCGCTCGTCCCCTTACGTATCCCCGCGTCCTTCCAATCCGTCCCGCCGCACTTTGAGCACGCCTTCTTTGGCCATCTCGCATTGAGCTCTGTCGTATGATTCTTACATTTACCGCATTGGAATCCGCGCTTCTTCATCTTTGGGATGACCTTTGTCACGTGCCCGAGCTCCTTACACTCATTCCCTTGCCGCTCCGCCGTGTAATTGCATTGCTCACATCGATGCGCGCTCACCTCAATACAATTTAATTGCTGATCCTTCTCCTTCAGCGCCTCCTTCTTACCTGCAGCACACACAGTGGCACAGCAGCGGTCAGCGGCATTGAGAGTGCGGAGTGCCCACACTGGGCGGTGCGGCACTCTCTCTGTGAGAGCCCTCTCGCTACTTACCCAATACATCCAATTGTTTACTCAGCTTCTCGCGGCCCTTCTCACGCTCGGCGTCCGCGTGAGCCGGCCGCGCGTTAAGGAGCTTTTGCCCCTCCTTTGAATCCGCAGACAGCCGCCCACCGAATTGGCGCTCAAAGTCGGTAGCAGCGGCCGCAGCAGCAGTAGTAGTAGGAGGCGGCTGTGCTGCCTTGCTGGTGGACGGGTAAGCGGAGGGCTTCGGGAAGGGGGCGGGCGCGGACGGCTTTGACGACGACGAGGCGCTGCCGCTGCTCCCGCCGGCGCCGCTGCTGCTGTTGCCATTTTTTACGAGCTCGTGGCCGAGGAGAGGCGGCGACGCGGCGCGCGGCGCGCGGAGATGAGGCGGCGCCATCATCGATGAGGGTCCTCCAAATGGGCGTAACGAGTTCGGATCGGGCTCCTGTATGCTTGTGAGCGACGCGGGCGGAGTGACCGTGTAGCCCGCTGACCGCAGCAATGAGATCGCCTCCTGTATACGTTCAGCGTGCGGCTTGATGAGGAGGGCGGGAGGCTGATTGGCGGCGGACCAGCTTGGCCGCGGCATGTGAGTCGGCGGCTCGAGGCCCTTTGGCACGCCCGCATTTGGCGGCGCCCAGCCGGAGGGGAGCGCGGCACCATTCATATACGTCACCTTGTGCTGCAGCACACTCGCCGGCTGCCCACCACCACCGCCTCGCTTTGGCCCGGCCGCGGCCGCTGCTAATGCCGCCTTCTGCTGCGCCTCGAGCTTTCGCAGCGCCGCCGCCGCGTGGTATTCGCAGTAGCCGTCGCCTTCGCACACGTTCACCCACATGCCGCACGGCTTGCCGTCGCTCTTGCGCTCGCCTTTACACAGGCCGAATTCGCACGCCTGCCCGATGCGCTGAAGCTGCTGCGTCTTCTCGACGCATAGCTTGCAAACATCGTCCTCCTCTCTCGCCGGCAGGATCCGCGGGTTCAACAGCGCGAAGACGGCGCCGACCGTCTCCTTCCACGACTCGGAGTACGCCTCGTCGAAGAGGAGGACGGAGAGCGTCGTCGCCGCGCCGCCCTTTCGCAGGTCGCTCAGCTTCCACACGCTGAAATAGCCGCCGTTGCTCTTCGCCTTCGGCTGGCTCTTCTCGACGAGCACGCCAATCGTGAGCCACGAGGCGGGCGGATCGACCGCGCCGGTCTTGCGCAGGAGCGGCGGCACCTCGTCCAGCCTGCGCATGGCGGAGGCGGACGCGAGCGCGGCGACGGCGCCACGGTCGAGCCGCCGCGTCTTCGCGTCGAGGCTGATGCGGATGCCGCTGAGGGGCTCGACCTCGAGGTCCGCCTTCTCCGCTTTTTTCGGCCGCTTGCTCGGCGGCGGCTCCGTCGGCGGCGCGGCCGCGTCGAGCGCCTCGAGCGCCGCGAGGTCGGCGTCGTCGAAGTCCTCCATAGAGAGGCTTTGGGAGTGAGGGCCCTGCGCTGATCGGTGGAGCGCGGCAAAACTTGGCGTCGTCGCGGGCACCTCACCGGAATTTTCTCGCACCCGCCAGGGCACCACGCCTCTTTCTCCGCCTCCTCGTGTCCTCGTCGCGCGGCGCGTCGCAAAGCCGCGCGTGCTGCCGCGTGGCCGCCGCCCGCCGCGAACCCTGCACCGCGCGCACACGCGCGCGCTCCGCGCCTCTCTTCTTCGCCTCTCGCGTGCTCTCGCCGATGCCGCGCGGCACCTCCCACGCCGACGCGGTCGCCGCCTGCCTGCACAACGGCCGCTGGGCGCCGCGGCCGGGCGGCGAGCGCTCCATCGCGACCCTCGAGAACGCCGCGTGGATTCACAAGTTTAAGTGCAAGGACCCGCGCATGCAGGTCGAGCGCAACATATGGACGCCGGACGATCCGAGGTGCAGCGAGCTCCTCGAGCTCGACTACAAGACGGCGCGCTTCGACGGCCTATTCGCCGACCCCGAACGGCCCGTCCAATACCGCTTCATCGCCGAGTCGATCGCGGAGACCATCTCTTCCGGACTGTCGCGCGTGCAGCTCGCGAATCCCAACCTGCGCGGCCTCATCCAAGCCAACGTGAGCTTTGGAATGACGCGGCTGATGAACCCAATCAACATTGCCGCCTTGCCGGCCGACGCCAACGGGACGCGGCGCGTGTTTGAGCTGCACACTTGGCGCGACGATGTGCCAAAGTCGCGCCGGTTCCTCGTCGCGATGAGCTACAACTGGTACAACTTGGCTTTGGCGGAGGACGCGCGGAGAGGAACCAATCGCCTCCGCCCGCGACACGACGTTCCGTGGCTCACGCCGTGCGACACGTGGACCCACGGCAAGGGCGGCGCGGAACCGCAGGTCTGCACTCCGCCGAATTACAAGGTTGGGCACAACTGGGCGTCGTGCCGTCAGGATGGCTGCAGTTACGGGTCTGTGCAGTGGGGTCACTACCCGTGGATCCGCCGCTACGAGGGCAGCCTCACGGCCGTCGAGTTCGCGCGCGATCTGGCCACCTTTGTGAGGGCCGCCAACGAGTACACCGACGCCAATGTCGTCTGGGCGGAGGGCCTGCCGCAGCACTGCAGCGCAGAGTGCGAGAAGGCGCTCTTCGGGAAAGGGATGGCGGGCCGCGACCCGTCGACAGCAAGCTGCAGCCCGTGGCCCTATTTCGCCGCCGGTTTGAGCTGGAAGCACGTCCCCGCCAACGTGAGGCGGCTGGTGTGCCCGCAGCTCGACAGCCGCGCGAGTGCGCTCACCGGCTGCGAGGCCAACGTGAGCCGATGGCGCTACCTGGTCGCCAACAGCGTGCTGGAGGGTAGCGGCCTTCCCGTCGTGCCGCTCGAGAATGCGCTCAAGACGCGCTGGGAGCTGCACACGGACTGCACGCACTGGTGCAGCCCGAGCGAGGTGAGCGTGCACACGGTGATGGCCCTGCTCAACATGCTCGCGGCGCTCGTCCGCGATCG
>AEAR01000058.1_pt1 | contig 24579 bp, 25 predicted proteins | sample 349768 | NCBI WGS metagenome assembly AEAR01 (sample SAMN02954311, study PRJNA50327) | marine metagenome | biome: aquatic; feature: Florida Straits; material: sea water; isolation source: Florida Straits, depth 75m | depth 75 m m | reverse complement strand
GATAGGGGATGGAGAGGGGGTGTTGAGAGGCGAGGGAGGTGTGTGTTGAGAGAGGGAGGTGTGTTGGGTGGGTGGGTGTGGAAGGGAAGGCGTGAGGGTGTTGCTGCGGACATCCCCAGTGTGTGTGGAAGGGAGGGTGCTGCTGCGGCGGACAGCCCAGGGTGTGGGTGGAAGGGAGGGTGGGAGGGTGCTGCTGCGGCGGGCTGTGCCAGCTTCTCACCTCCATGTTATTGTTGCCAGCAATCTCTACCGCATGCTGTAACGCGTCGCGGCCGCGGGAGGTGATGAGCTCGGCGAGAGCACGGGCGTAGAAGCGAGAGCCCGAGAATCCGAGGCAACCATACCTGTGTGCCGCATAGAGAGAGAGAAGGAGAGGTGAGGAGGAGGACGAAGGGGTGTGTTGCGGGTGAGTAGAGTGCGTATGCGTGTGTGTGTGCCTGCGTGTGTGAGAGAGAGCATGCTTGTGTGTGGTGGGTGGGCTGTACATACATAGAGTTGGCCATGATCTTCAGAGCTTTCTGTCGGATGTCTAACTGCGTCTTACGCGCGCCATCACGCTCGGCCTTAAGAAGAGATTTGACCTCACGGCGGCGCGCGACGAGCATACCAATCAGCCTTGGGAGTACCCCGGTATCAAGAGAGGATTGGGGGATCTCGGCTAATGGCATTACGCCCTCTGAGTCAGGTACAGGGCGCTTAACGGTCGTGAAGCAGATGTTGTACTCCTGTGTGTGTGGCACACACGCGATGGGAGGGGTGAGGGAAGGGGGGTGGAGGGAGAGGGTGAGGGAGGTATGCTACTGCTTGCTGATGGTGCGGCTGCTACTGCTGCTTGCGATGCTTACCTGCACGATGGAAGGATAGAGCGAGTTGAAATCGAGAAGCAGCACGAACTTATCATAAAACCCACGCTTTGGCTCGAGGACGAGACCACCAGCGTATGCAGGCTTCTTACGCCCCGATTGGCCGTTGCCACGCCGGTTCGCGCCCTCGTCATCGTCATCGTCATTGACGCCGCCGCCATTACCGCCGCCCTCCTCCTCGTCAATCTCCTGCTCCTCATGAGACTTGTTGTTCGCCTTCGCGTTCTTCTTCTCCTTCTTCGCCATGCGCATCTTATAAGTCTCCTTGTCCGGCGGTACGTACCTGTCACAAGGTGTGATTGAGGGTGAGATGGACGGTGAGATGAGGTGGGATAGGGAGGAGTGAGGTGTGTGGGTGGAGGTGAGTTGACGGGAGAGGGGGAGCGGGGGGGGCGAGGGATGGTCATGCGTACTTGAGCCGATGGAACTCGTGCAGCAGGAGATATTCGATACGCTCGGCGCGCTTCCCCTGCAGCGATTTGGTCCAGAGGTTGCCCGCGAGGTTAGTAAGCTGTTTCGTGAGCGGGAGGACCATAATCTTAAACATTAACTGTAAAGAGACACGAGAAGAGGACAGAAGAGGGGAGGGCAGGGTACGTGGAGGTGAGAGAGGACGGCGCGTGCTGCTCGCTGCTGCTTGCGTGCTGCTCTTTGTGTTGTGTTACCTGTAACGAGAGGAACGCGTCGTTCTCTGTGAGACGCACTAACTGTAGGATCGTCGGAGTCTCCTCGAACATGCTTAGGAGCTGCACACACACACACAACAAGGGAGGGAAGTGGAGAGGTGAGGGAGGGTGTTAGGAGGAGGAGGTGGTGGGTGGTGTGGGGTGGCTGCTGCTGCCTACCTGCGATTGCTCGATCTCCGGCTTGTTGGCTAATAAATGGACCTTCGCGAGCTCCTTCAGCCCATACGAACGCTGTGAGGGCAGTAACTCCTTCGCAGACAGATACGTGTCGCACATCAGACGGCCGGCGACGACGGACCACTCCGCCCAGTTTGAGCCTCCAAATGCGGACGAGTTGTTTGAGAGTTTGGGCATCGTCTTAATGCGCATCCGGCCGACCTTTGACCAGTGCGCGACCTTACAGACGGAAAGGCGCTGGAGGGAGGAGGGGGAGGAGGAGGAGCACACAACACGAGAGAGGAGAGGCGTGATGAGGAGAGAGAGAGAGAAGAGAGATGGGAGGGGCGTGTGTTTGGGGGGCGGGTGTGTGCGCGTGAGCTGCTTTGCACACCTGAAGCAGCACCGCTAAATCATACGCTGCGATATTATGCCCAACTAATACATCTGCATCGATAGAATGAAGCCTTGCGATGAGATAATTTAGGAGGGCACGCTCTGAGGCGCAAATCTCCAACTTGAGGCGCTTGTCCGCCTGTGTAGTACGGGAAGGGATGATAGGAGAGGTGGTGAGAGCACAGGGGGCGTGAGGGTGTGTGCGTGCGTGCTGATGCTGCTGATGCTGCTGCTGCTGCTGCTTCCCTACCTGTACGGTGCGCTGCAGATCCCACGGCCACGCGCGGCCCTCCGGCTTACGTACAACAGAGAATGAGGAGAGGGCGGTTGGATTATTCGTCGCGCCGTCCGCGGAGACGGAGGTATGAGTAATGACGGAGGCGAGAAGGACTTCGGGGATATGTTTTGTGTTGAGGCCTGTCTGTATGTGTAATGATGCAACGACGAGAGGTGGCGACGGCGGTGGGTCCGATAACGGAGCAATCGCCTTTTTACCCTCTGGAAGGCCCACCTGCACACACACACACAAGGAGGGAGGGAGGGCGTGTCGGATGATGGTTGCGTGCTGCTTGCTTGCTGCTGCATGCTGCGTGCTGCTCGTGTGTGCTCGTCTGGCAAGGCCCACCTCGAACTTGCACCAGGAGGTTGGCGACTGTGTGGCGGCGGGGTTGGTCAGCTTGAGCCAGCATGGGCCCATGATGCGCCGCTTAAGTAGAAGACGCTCGAGGCAGGAGGTCTGTGTGCCGAAGCATTTGGAGAAGTAAGTACCTGTTTAGGGGGGTAGGTAGGGGGGAGGAGGTGATGGGGAGGGAGGAGGGGTGAGAGTGGGAGAGAGGCGGGGCGGGGTGAGGGTTGAGAGAGAAAGAGTTGAGGGCTCCTCTGAATGGTTTTTTATGTACCGGACGCGTCGAACGGAATCATCGGCATCTCGGCCGAGTAGACTAATTTTAGGTAGGAGGCGGAGTGCGGGACGGTAGGGTCCTCGAAGGCGTATGAGCGCTCGACCTGAGGTGAGAGGGAGGGGCACACGATGAGTTGGTGATGGGAGGGGTGCTTGTGCTGCTACTGCTGCTGCTGGCGAGGTGTGTGCTGCTGTGCTGGCTGCTCTCGGCACACCTTCTTGCAACCGAATCGTGTGATCTTATTCGCCTTACATAACTGCTGCACCTCTTTATACAGCTGCGTGAACTCCACCTCCTCGCCAATCTCCTGGTGTGTGTGTGTGTGTGTGGCAATGGTCGGGTAGGGGGTAGGGAGGAGGTGAGGTTTGGTGGGGAGCGTGCTTGCTTGCTGTGCGTTGCTTTTGCTGTGCGTGCTTGCTGCTCTCTCCTCTTTCTTTAGATACCTGGCCATTAATCAGAGCTCTCTTACGTGGTAGGATGTACACATTACGCTCCAAGCCCTTCACTCCAACACAGCAGGACGCGAAGCCGCCATTTGCTGTACGGACCTTACCGAAGAGATAGACAGAACCGGGCGCGTTCAGATGGTCCTCGTATCTGTTATGTATAGCAGAAGAAGCAGCACACGCACACACACAAGTGCACCACAGCAGCAGCAGCAGCAGCTTTGTCAGAGAATGTGGCATTGGAGTATGGGGGTGGGGGTGGGCACATGGTGTGAGAGAGAGAGAGATCCCTGTGTATGTGTCTGCTGCGCGTACGCGTCAATCCAAAAGAGGGATAACGTGCCGTCGTCCTCAAGCGGCGGTAAAATGCCCGCACCGCCTACCGAGCCGACCGCCGGTGCGACCGCTCCCGCCGCTCCCGCCGGGTCGCTGCTGTTACTCGTATTGTTGTTGCCTTGGCTGCTGCTATCATTCTCATCGACAACTCTGAACCAGTCGAGGCCGGTGCCCTTCTCCTCCTCCTTTAGGAAGGGGACGTGCGGCTTGCCGCTATTCCCGCCGCCCTCCTCCTCCTCCATCACCTCCGACTGGCCCACAGTGAAACCGTTTCCACTCGTGTCCATCGCATCTCCCATACCACCGTCAGTACCCCGACCGCCGCGGCTCATCAGCTCGACTTGAGGAGGCGGCGCGTCGCCCTCCTCCAAAAAGTCGGCCATGTTCATCCGGGGCGGCGCGCGCGTGTAGTCCGAGTGCGCGTCACCCGCCGACGCACCAAATCCGCTCTGCGGAGCGCCTCTGCCGCCAGGTACACTCGAGTTGGGGCGATAGTTTGGCATCGCCGGCCGCGCGGAGCTGACCGCGTCGGCAGCGGCCGAGCGCTTGCCCTGGAACGGGTTGCGCTTCGGCGCGGCGCCGATGCTCATAGGGTTCGCCTCAATCTCTCCAAGAAGGGATGATAACAACTCATCACCACCCGCGTCCTCGCCGCCCTTCTTGCCGCCACCGACTTTACCGGGACCTAACACGTCACGCCCCGCGCCGAGGAACATGCCATTCACGCGCTCGGTCGCCTGCCGCGGATGGGGGGGAGGGGGCACAGTGGGCTCGTGAGGAGTCGGGGCACACCACACGCTCTCGCCACCGCGCGCACGCATGCACGCTCGCGCGCACATACCTTCTTCTTCTTCGGCGCGAGATTATTGAAGACGCCCTTCTTGCGCTCGCCCTGCTCGCCCTTTGCGCGCTTCACCATCGCCTCGTCGTCGCCCGAGTACTCCGCGTCGTCCCAGTCGTCCTGACCGAAGTCGACGTACCCGTTGCCGTCGTCATCCTCGATGAAGTTGTCCTCGCGGCGCTTCTGCACGAGCGCCTGGTACTCGTCCTCGTTGAGGTCGTCGTAGATGTCCTCCTCCTCGACGGCCTGTGCGGAGGGAGGCGCCCAAATTTAGCACCAGAGCGTGAGAGCGCGTCGCGAGTGAGCGAGCGGAGCGGAATGGGCGCGCGGCGGAGGCGACGCACCTCAAACTGGTCGGTACGCTTGAGGCCGCCCTGCTTGAGCTGCGCGAGCTTGGCGAGGGCCTGCTGCTTCTGATTGGGCGCGAGCTGGCGCGCCGAGCGGCCGGACGCGAGCGACATCGGTGCGGGTGCGGCGGCGGAGAGGGCCGCGCGCGTGCGATGGCGCTTCCGAGCCGAGTTTCCGACGCGCGGGCGGGAGCCACGCTTGCTGTTTTGGGCAGGTGCCAGGGCTGATGAGAGTTTGCGCACGGATCGTGTGCATAGAGAAACAAGCTATATACGAACCTGCCTTTACAGGTTGGCGTACGCCACACTTGGTCACCATCCAGCAACTGTACGTAATCGTATTCGCGACCCTCCTTCCTCACGGATAGCGTGCCCTATCCGCGCCCGTGCACAGCGGGTGCGTGCACACCGGCCACCTCCCCTCCTTACTCTCCTTCGCCTCCCTCGGCGTGAGCTCGAGCTTTGCAAAGATCGGGATCCACGCCCTTGTCGTCCACGGTAAACTACCCTCCATTATTGTCCGCCGCTCGCCCTTTCCGCATTCGTGGCACGGCAGCCGCTGGCCGTGCGGGCAGCACGAGCGCATCGGCGGGCCGAGGCCGAGCCGTCCGCGCGCTTCCGTCTTGCAGAACGTCTCCAACTCTCGCACGCTGCTTTTATTGATCTCGTGTATGACCGCACCGCGTCTCGTGACGGGGCATGCGGAGCACCAGAAGCCGGACGTGATGCTCTCAAGGTGCTTCATGCCGTTAACCATGCCTTTGGCGTTTGTCGCACTATGTGTGAGCCATTGGAGGTGGGAGACGCGCAGCACGCGATACGACGAGAGGGGAGCGTACGCGGCAAGGAGCGATGAGTACGACGCACCGCCCGCCAGGTGCACCACGCCACTACACGTACCACCACCACCACCGCCGCCGCCGCCGCCGCCGCCGCCGCCGCCAACGAATCTGCCCTTATTCGCCGCGCTGCTGTTTGCATACAGAACGAGCCGACCGATCGAATCGCGGACAGCTTTCGGCGTGCGGCTGTTCTCTAAAAAGGAGGGCTCGCGCGTGCTGTGATGGATTTGGGGAGGGAGGGTGTGGAGAGGTGGTGGTGATGGGAGGAGGGGTGGAGGTGGTGTGCGTGTTCTGCTGCTGCAGGTGGTGTGAGCTGCGTGCGTGTGCCGATGCTGCTGCAGGTGGTGTGCGCTGCGTGTGCGTTGCCCTATGCTGCTGCTGTTGTGAGCGTGCGTGTGCGTGCCCTATGCTGCTAATTCCGACTACTCTTCTCACCTGACGGGAAGCTTACGTAACTCTCTCAGGTTTAACCAATAATATAATGGGCAGACCTCCGGCATGCTTACCTGTAAGAAGTACAATGGGAATATACACGTGTGTAGTACTGTCAGGAAGAGAGGGATTGGATAGGTATAAGTGGGCATACTACTGACCTTATCGGTATTAAGACCAAAATAGGCCATAGAACGATGATACCACGCATAGCAAGGATACGCCAAGGAGCGCTCACCACATTTAAGCCTTGGTAGTATAAGCGTTCTATTGAGCAGGTGAGCTAACTTGAACGCGTCTCGAATCTGTTTGAGAAGTGTAAGGAGTAGTAAGAGGAGAGAAGCAGCAGAAGAGCTGTAACCGAGGCGCGGCACATGCCTGTTTGAGCTGTGTCTGTATAATCTCAAAGCCACCCCTCTGATGAAGGTGTGGAGGTATTGACGGCTCGGCGATGAGGAAATTTCGCGGCACAACCCAATCGCGTATCTGTAGCACACACACACACAGTGCACAGCAGCAGCGGTCAGAGTGGCATTGTGAGTGCTGAGAGTGCACATACACTGGGCGGTGCGGGCACTCTGTGGGTATGAGCCCCCTGGTCGTCTTGTACTAGAGGTGGATTGTAGTACTCTGGTGGATCGTGCCATAAACCCTCCTCTCTAAATATACTTATCTTACGCTCCGCCTCATGACCGTGCGCAAAGATTGCATGGAGGCAATATGGCGGGGCGACATTAAGCATGCTGCGCCGCTTTCGAAACATATTATATGTGAACGAAGTGGTGAATTGCAGCATTGGGAGTATGCCCATTGAGAGGCGATCACCTGATGAGGTAATGCAGCAGCAGCACACACACGCGCACACGCACGCGCAAGCGCAGCTGTCAATAACTGGCGCATTGCAGTGCGCTCCACACAGTGCACACATACACACACAAAGCGCGTGCGAGCCCCTCTCTCTTTACTATCAACGCGCGCGAGCCGCTTATCATTTGGATCCCTTCTTAACCCTCTCTGCAGCACTTGCTTGTTAATTGGCTCCTGGTCCCAAACAGCGAGCTTTGGTTGGTTATTGCCCCACAGCAGCCGCCGCCCAAACCAACCACCATTGCTGCTGCTGCTGCTGCTGCTGCTGCTCTGGCCATTGGCCCACTGCAACCGCCGGCCATGCGTCTGCGGCTTCATCCTGCCGCCACCGCCGCCGCCGCTCCTGCTGCTGCTGCTGCTGCTGCTCGCCCCGCCGACGGCAACGACCCACCGGCCCAGCATCTCGTCGAGCGGTCCCAACGCGTGCGCGCAGAACCAGATCACTCCGATATTATATGAGATACTCGATTCGTATGCGGGCTCTAACTCGAGGTCAATGCCGTTATGGAACGAACGCGTCGAAGCAGCCGCTGCGGACGCACTTCCGCGTGATGATGATGAGGAGTCGGACGACGACGGCGCCGCGCCGCCAGCGAGCAGGCTGCGCGCCTTGCTCGAGCGGCGTGGCATCAACCCATGGAGGCCGCTGTGCGACGGCGCGATGGTCGCCGGCTGGATTCGCAGCGCCTCGGACGAATAGCCATTAAAGGCGCGGTCGGTCATCATGAGCAAATCCAGCGAAGGGTGCGACGCGCGCACCGCGTCAAAGTACGAGAGCGGGTTGCGGATCCACGCAATGTCCGCGTCGGAGAGCAGCACCGAGAGCGAGAGCCGTGCCGCGAGCTTTAGCACGAGCTGCGCCTCCGCCCAGCGGCCCGCCTGGCCGTTGGCCGCCATGAGGCCGACGCGGTCGGCGCAGAAGATACGCGCGCCAGCGGCGGCGAGCGCGCGCTCTGCAGGCTCGCCGAGCATCTCCGCCGTGCCGACGAGCGAGCGCAGACCGATCGCGTGCAGCTGCCGCGCCCAGTTGACGGCGAACGGCGCGAGCTTTTGGTCGGTGAAGGTGACGAAGACGGTGCCGTTCGACGCGGCGTTCTTCATCGCGGTGAACGACAATAAATAGGAAGGCGGGAGGTGCGCGCACGGCTTGTCGGCCATCGTCTTCGTGGGTGTGTGCGGCCGCGCGCCGTCGGTCGTCGGCGGCCGAGCGCTCGACTCCAAAACTTCTAACCTCGTCGAGTTGTCGTGCGCGCCGTGGGCGTTCAGGCATGCACAACCGTCGCCGGAGGCGCGTAAAAGCGACTGCGCGCAAAAGTTACCAGACGTGGTGCACCTCGACGAAATTGACGAATGGTCCTCGATCGACGGCCTTCGTCAGCTCCGTCGCCTCCGTGCTCGCCAACAGCCCCTTCGTGCGCCCGCTGATGAAGGCGATCAGCATCGCGCTCACGCTACTCACCATGCACGCGAGCGAAGCGTCGGCGACGGCCAACCGCGCGCTCATCCTCGACACGACGGGCCGCGTCATGAACAACAAGCCATCGGCCTCGCTCTTTGGACTCCGCAAGATCGGCCAGGCGCTGCGCGGCTCCCTTGCTGGGCAGCTCGACGTGATCTTCAACCGGAACAAGAAGACGAAGCGCGAGCGGATCCAGCACTCGCTCTCCTCCATCAGCGTCGTCCTCATCGGGTGGGGCGTCGCGCAGCACGCGTGCCGCACGGCTCGAGAGGCTCCGAAGCTCCTCCGCCACCTGCACCGCGTCAACGTCCTGCCGCTCTGCGCCGCGCAAATCGTCGCGCTCTACAGCAGCCCCGTGATGCGCTCGGCGCAAGGGGCGGTCGCGGTACGCGCGCGCGCGCACACGCCCGTCCCGACCAGTCCACGCGCGAACGCTCGCTCATACCCTTCCTTCCCTTCCTTTGCACGCGCAGGCGGGCCTGTACGCGGGCGTCGGCGTCGCCATCGGCCGCAACCGAAAGGGCGTCCTCGAGGAGGCCGACGCGTCCGACCCGCGCCTCGCGGCCCTCTTCCCGCGCGTGCACCTCGCCTGAGGTGTGTGTCTCTTTTGTCCTGTGCCGGCCAATAATAAAAGTGTGTGGAGAGCGCGGTCTGCCGGTGCGCGCCCGGCTCTCTTTCTTGTATAGAGCGGTTTTTGTCATCTGTTTGTTTGACTAAAGCTCTACCTTGCGACCACGTATCCTTCCGAAAAGAGCTCGCGCAGCACATCGAGGCCGATCAGCACGTCATTCGACGGCATCGGAGAGACTGCGCACTTGATCGTGAACTCGCGCCCGCGGAGCGACAGGCACGCGGTGACCACGGGCGCGCGCGTCTCGGCGCCCGGGTTGATGCCGCGGAGGGTCGTGTACTCCTCCGGCCGGCCAAACACGCCGCCGCCGTCGCTAACTAATATCTTGTGTCGCTTCGCATAGTCGCTATCGATCACCGTCATCGCCGCATTGCCCGTATCGAGGATGCACGAGGCTGGCTGCCATTGGTAGCCGCCGTCGCGCACCATTAAACTCTCGCCGTGCACCTGCAGCAAGCGGTCGTTCTCGTCCGAGGCCGGTCGGTAGCGCGAAGGATCGTGAAAGGCGTCGCTCGAGGATGCGGCGGCCGGTGGTGGCGAGCGATGCCTGGGCACAGGCTTCCTGTCGTCAAAGTGCTTCAGGCGCGCCGCGCGCGCCATTTCGCGCCGCCGCGTCGCGTCGCCGTTGCCATCGCCGCCGAGCCGCCGCTGGAGCAGCCACGCGATGGTGGCGGTCAGCACACAGGCGGCGATGGCGAGCGGCGTCTCCTTGCCTTTCATCCAGCGGCGCAAGGCCGCGAGCGAGTGCGATTTATTGCTGCTCCGCTTCGCGCTGTCCCACGGCCATGAGCTCGCGGTGGCGGTGCTCTCCCACGGCCACGCGGTGGCGCGTGCCATGTACCCGAGCGCGTCTAGAGACGCGGAGCGACGTCCTCGGGTGTGGCGTCGTCGCGGGCACCTCTCCGTGCAATGGCGCCGCACGGGGGTGTGTGGCGACGGGCTCTGCTTGACTCTCCTGAGTCTCGCAAACGCGTGGACGTGGCCGAGCTGTAGTGTTCAGAGCTGACCATTCGCAATGCCTTGCACGCGCGCCACCTCACAACGTCACCTCATGTACCACTACTTAGCTTAGCTGACCACACACTTGTCCTGATCGCGCTCCGCCTTCTCGATCTCCTCCCTCGCCGCCGTCACATCATCGTACACGTCGTGCGCGAGCATCGCCGCGTCCTGCACGCTCTGCCCCTGCAGCGCGACGAACTGGCCCAATTCGACAAAGAGCTCGTTGAGCTGGTGCACCTCCGCCGCGACCGCCCGCAGCGCGCCCTTCTTGTGCTCGATGAGCTCGTCGTTGATATTGAGCGCTTGCTGCTCGGCGCCCTCCGGCAGTACAATGCCGCGTAGCTGCTGGAGCTGTACCAACTGCTGCTGCTGAAGATCGGAGGGTAGACCCCCCGCCTCATCCTCCTCCAACGCCGCAGCATTCATCGCACCATTAGCACTACTCCCATTGGCGTTGTGCTGCTGCTGCTGTGGTCGGCTTCCGCTGCTGCTGCTGCTGACGACGACGACGGGCACGACCGGACGCGGCGGCACGAGCGGCGTCCGAAGCGGCGGCGTGCGCAGCGGCGGCGAATGCAGCGTCGAGGAGGAGGAGGAGGCGGCGGCGGCGGCGGCTGGTTGCGATGGTGGCGGCATTGAGTGCGGCGGATGGCTGTTGACGTGATTATTCTGCGCCGCGCCGTTCGCGTTGGTGGAAGAAGCGGTAGTGGGCTGTGCGGAGGAGGAGGAGGCGGCGGCGGCGGCAAGGGTCTCGAACCCATCGACGCGGCCATCGCCCGCCGCACCGCCACCGCCGCTAGCTACCGCACACGACGCGGTCGATTGGTGGGGCGTAGTCGCAACGCCCGTCGTGCGCGCATTCCACAGCGAGAGGGCGGCGGATGGCGGAGAGCGTGCGGAGGAGCCATTCAGGAGAGGCGTGGCGCCGCTGCTGCCATTGCTCGCGTCGGCGTCCGCAGCAGAGGAGCCACGACCACCACCAGCGCTGCCACCAGCCGCCGGCTGCAAATCGTTGAAGAGGCCGCTCCACGCGTCGAGGACGCGCTCGCCGTGCTTAAGCTGGCCGGCGGAGGAGGACGACGCCTCGCCGCGCGGCGCCACCTGCGACGGCGCGAGCTGCTTGAGCACCGAGCGCGCCGCCGAAGCGACCTGCGAGCAGTGGCCGACCGCGCCCTTGACGTCGGCGACGAGGTTGCGCCGCTCGGCGCCGTCGGCCGCCATCACCGCGCGCGGGCTGCACCCGGCGAGCGCGTGCTCGCACCGCCGGCAGAGCGTCGCCGCCTCCGCGAGCAGCCGCGAGAGCTGCGCAGCCGCCGGCCGCGGGAAGCCGTCGTACGCGTGCTCGGCGACGAGGCGCATGATGGAGTCGGTGATCTTGTTGATCTGAGAGAGCAGCGCGAGCACGTGGTCGACGCGCGCGAATTCTTCTGGCGTGGGCGGAAGGGAGATGGGCGGCTGCATTTATTGCGTGAGCGCGTGGGTGAGGCTCGATCGAACTTTGGTGGCGTCGTCGCGAGCACCACATCCCGATTCGCATCCTCCTCGACTTGTTTTCGGTCGGGTTGGGTTCGCGGCCGTGGCTGGTCTGCGTTTTGGCAGCGTGGCGCCGGTGGGCACCTGCTGTGCACCTCGATTCCCTTGCGATCCAATAATTATTCCAGGGTCGACGCGTACGGGTGGCGCGAGGGCTGGCCGGTAGCGGCGCGGCTGCGATCGATGCCGCGGGATCGCCAAGAGCCGTTTGTCCATCTCATAGTAGTCGATGCTGCCGGAGCCGTCGAGATCGAAGGCGTCAAACACATTGTGCAGCTCCTCGTCGGTCGCGTACGTCACGCCGAGCGCGCGTATGCCCGCAAAGAACTCGTCGCGGCTGATGTAGCCGCTCCCATCGACATCCCACATCTGAAAGTAGTCGGTCGTCCGCTTGTGGCTACGGCGCATCAGGTTGCGCAGGGTGAACTCGTCGAAGGGCGGCGGCGGCGGCGGCGGTGGGGCCGGCTTTGGTGGCGGAGGAGGAGGAGGCGGCGGAGGCGGAGGCGGGCGCAGGTTGTGCAGCGCGGCGGCGTTCAGCGCGCCGCAAGGCACCGGCGCGCCCTTGGTCCCTCGCCGGAGGCCGTGGAGCCGCTGCGTCAGCTCGATGCCCTCGAGGCGCGACAGCGGGTCCGTGTCGCCGCGGAAGCCGAAGGACATGGCGGGTCGGGAGCAGCAAGCTGTTGGTGGGAGGAGATCGCTGATCGGATACGAAACGGAAGAATTTTGCAAACTTGGCGTGGCGCCGTCGCGAGCACCAAAGCTTTCAAAATATGCGGTACTACTTGTAGACGGCCCGCTCCCTCGCTACGGCTGTACCGACCTCGGTCTACTACCTCCCTCCCCTCGCCAACTCCTTCGCCAGGCTGTCCTTGAGCTTCTCGTGCAGGAACTCGACCTCGTACGTCTTCCCCTCCAGCTCCTTCCGGAGCTTCTTCATCTCGTTGTTCTTCGCCTCCATCAGCTTGAGCCACAGCTTCTCCTTTGCCGCCAGCGCCTTCTCCCTCTGCTCGTCCATCATCTCCTTCTGCTCGCACAGCTTGTTGCCAAACTCGACGCGCTCCTTCTGCAGCGTCCCGTTGAGAGCACGCAACGCGACAAGCTCGGCCTCCAGCTTCAGCACGCTCTTCCCCAGCTGGACCTGCCGCGACAAATCCCGGTTCTTCGCCTTCAGCGTGTCGATCAGCTTGTTTTGCCCATCCCACCTCCTCTTCTCGCGAAGCAGCCGAAACGTCCATTGGTCCTGCGCGCCTGAGCGCGGGCTCTCGCCGCGCGGCCCGACGCCAGTGAGGAAGAAGGGCGCGGGGTCCATCGTGCCGCCCCTCTCCGCGGGGTCGAGCGCCTTGACGCGCCCGCCCGGCGCGACGGACGCCTTCCGGAACTTGCGCATCGAGCTCCACAGGTTCTCGCGCACCACCGCCGCCGGCGAGATCTCCTCGAAGATCGATCCGAATTGCACCCACGTCGCCGAGTCGAAGCCACCCGTGTGCCGGAGGAAGACGGAGCGCACCACCCCCTGCTGCTTGCCCGGGATGGGCCCGATGACGGCGAGGAAGTCGTCGAGGCCGATCGTCCCCGCGTGAGGATCGGCCGCGCCCTTCTGGCCGTAGGTCGAAAGCTCCGGGCCCGACGCGAAGGACGAGGCTGACAAGGAGCTCGAGAGCGTCGAGGTGCCGCTCCCGCGCATGCGTTCCGGCGTACTCACCACCGCGGTTCGACCGCACAGAACGCCGTTCGCCGCGGTCGTCGGTCGTCCAAACAGCGATTCGGGAATCTCGGGCAGCACAGAGGAGGCGGGTCGCCCTCGCGACGCGGGGCGGTCAGACGACTCCTCGAGCGTCGTGATGCTCGGCTCGGAGAGCGACGCGTGCAGGGCGGAGCCGCGCGTCGGCGTGGAGGCGCGCGCGTCCGCGTCCGCAACGACGCCTTCCATCGTGCGTTTCGGCTTCGCCGGGAGACATGCAAGTCTGGCGTTGATAGCCTGCCCTGAAAGGCAAGCGAGGCGGATGAGACACGGAGTGCTTTGCTTTCTTCTCTAAAGCGCTAAACATACTGCTGGCTCTCACGCACGTGCACCGTGCGCAGATACCTCCAATCCGGGCTATCCCCTCGCACGCTAATCGTGCGGGCGCTCGGCGGGCACGTTTGATGCGGAGGTGAAAGCGATAGAAGAGGCGCTGGAGAGGGCCTGAGGGCGTAGCGCGACCACCACCACCCACCACCACCCACCACCACGCCAGACCAGAAAAAGATGTTCATCGGTGCTCGGTGCCCGCAACGACGCCCAATAGTTTTGACGCGCGGCGCCTTGGGACCCACGGGCCGCTTAACCCACACAAACTGACACCACGCGCGCCTCCGATGTCGCCACCACCGCCATCCGCGCTGCCGCCGCTCATCGTGCACTCTCCGCCGCCGCCGCCCGCCTCCTCCGGACGGAGAAAAATGCGCACCGCCGCCGCCGCGAGCAGCAGCGTGCGTACGACCGAGGGCTTGAACGCGTTCGTCTTGGCGCTCGATGCTTCCGCCATCAAATGCTGCAGCTCCGCCCGCACGGTCGTCGACTCGCTCAAGGCGCCGAGCGGCGGCAAAAAGGGCGAGCTCGTCTCGAAGGGAAAATGGCGCTTCCACGCCGAGAGCCCGAATTGGAAGAGTGACATTCGGTGGGTCTCCGCGGCCGACACGGCGACGTTCGAGGGTTTATTCCAGCCGCTATTCGAGCGACTCGCCGTCGCGGAGCACTTCCGCTTTTGCGGCGAGATGGTGATGTTCTCCGGCTTTTTTGTTCTGCGGCGCGAGACGAAGAAGAGCCACTTCCACAAGGACTTTACCGACACTGGAAACAAGGCGTTCACGATGATGATCCCGCTGTGCGACATGAGCACGCTGAGCGACTGCCATCTGCTCTGCCGCGTGCCCTCCTCCTCCTCGTCGTCCTCAACCGCCGAGGAGGAGCCGGAGCTCATCACGAAGCAATATCGGTACAAGTTTGGAGAGGAGGCGATCGTCTTTGGCGACGGCTTCGAGCACGCGACCGAGACGGGGAGCGCGCCGTCGCAGCTCGCCTTCCTCTGCTTCACGTTTGGCGATCGGCGGTGCACCGACGAGGAATGGCAGAACGCAAAGGCGTACATTGGCGAGCAGGGGCCGATCCACCGCGATCCGAGCGGGCGGTTTGGCGGCTCGGGCGTCGTGTAGCGAGCGAGCGAGCGTCAGCGTCGTGTAGTGCCTCAGTTGCCTCGGCGTTATAGTTTGCTGTTGCTTTTGCCAAATTGAGCATGTTTGAAGCGCCGTCGTGGTACGAAAGCTGGCGATGGCGATTTTATTGCTGCAAACGCTGCTGCTGCTGGCGAACGTCGTCATCGACCCGCTCGGCTACAAGGCGCACTCGACGCCTCCGCCGCGGCTTCAGCCGCCCATCTTCGTCTCAAACTCCTCGACGACGATCTCCGTCCGCTGGGAGCCGGTGCACGAGGACGGCGGCTCGCCGGTGCTCGGGTACGCGCTGCATGGCGGCGTCGCCGGCGGGCCGCTGCGCCCGCTGTACGATTCGCTCGCCGCCACGTCGGCCGATCCGATGCGGCGCAACTACACCGCGCGCGGCCTGTGGCCCGACACAGTGTACGCCTTCAAGGTCGCGCAGACCAACGAGGTCGGCCGGTCGGAGTGGAGCGAGATTGCCGAGTTCAGCACGACGGCGGTGACGCCGATCGTCTCGTCGGCCGTGCCGCTCGCCGGGCCGCGAGCGGGCGGCACGCGCGTCACCGTCCGCGGCGCCGACCTCGCCTTTGGTCGGGTGTACACGTGCAAGTTTGGCGAGACGTGGGTGCCCGCGACCCGCACAGCGATGGAGAAGCCGACGGTCGCCGCCGCGTCGATTGTAGAAAAGTGGAGCGCCGAGGCGGCGGACGCGGCGGCAAGCGGCGACGCCGCCGACGGCCGCGCGACGATCGAATGCTACACGCCGCGATCTCCGATGCGCAACTCGTTCACTCCAACCGGCGAGCCACTTCAGCTCTCTGCCGTGCCAACCCTCGTGACTATCGGCTATGATCATCTCGGAGTGCCGATGCATCCCGATCCATACAAACGCGCGTATGCGCCCTCATCCGTCGATTTCACCTTTTATCACAATCCGGAGCCGACGACCTTCACACCGCAATCGGGGCCACTCGCCGGCGGCACCTCCGTGACCGTCACCGGCTCCTTCCCTCGTTTGCTTTACTATAGAGAGCATCAGGAGACGGCAGGCACCTTCCCGGAGGCGTCATGCACCTTTGCGGGCGCAATTGTACCCGCGTACGTCCTCCCTCTCAACGAGAGCCATGTTGCAGAGGCGGAGGCTTACCTCACGCTTGACGCGCCGCCACCCCCATCCCTACCTCCCGGCCCACCCGGTTCGAATGGCACCAACTGGACCTACCCGCCCTCACCACCCAACCCTCCGCCACCACCGCCTCCAGACCCGTACCCACCCATATCCCCTCCGTACACAAACGAGTCCAATTACAGCCTATCGCCACCCGGCTACCCGCCCGTACCTCCCGCCAGCCCCGCACCCGCGCCGCAGCCGCCAAAAGACATGGTAGAGCGCACCCTCATATGCACCTCACCACACATTGGTGCAGGCTTTTTGAAGCGTACACTACTACAACAATTCTCCTTTGGCGAGGCGTCGGATGCGGTCGCAGGGTTGCGAGAGTACGGCCGTTACAATCCAAGAGGGTTTGAGCAGCAGTCAAACCTCGAGTACCTTCACTCGTTGCGCCGCTCGATGGTGGAGGCGACGGCGGCGGAGCGGCTGCGGCACGCGGCGGAGGTGGCGGCGGAGGAGGCGAGGACTGGGGATGTGTGGCCGCGTTGGGATTGGGCGGATGATGATGAGATGTTTCAATGGCGGAGTACTATACCTGGTGATGCGGTCGCGCGAGCCGATCTGCCTGAATGGCTCTTTGGCGCTGGTAGTGGTATGCGTGATGATGAGGCGGACCATCGGTATGACGGCGGTACGGAGGAGGAGGAGGATGAGGTTGGATACGAATCGTTTGGAGATCGTTGGGACGCGGGGGAGGGAGCGGCCGCCTCTATAGAGATACCGAGCCTACGAGAGAGTGGCGAACCGCTCGGTTTTGTTCTCATCAGCGGTGTCTCCACGAGGGCGAGCTCTGAACAGCCGGGCGACACGCATCTCGCCACGTTTACGATTGGCGACGGTTTGGGTATGAGCGTCTCCGATGAGAAGCATGGTCAAAGGGTGCACGCATTATGCGAGGGCGAGTCGAATCAGGGCTGCGCGGGGCAATGCTGGCGGTCTGATGTGGAGAAGAATCCGGATGAGCAATGGATACAATATGATTTTGGGCTGTACCCGCGTCATATTGATATGATCCAGCTGTACGGCTTCAACTCGCCACACAGCGCTGATCAATACGAATCGCTTCTGACGGCGGATGTACAGATCCCCGACCCGAACGCGCCATGCGAACCCTTCCGACCAAAGCGTGATTGCGGTTGGAGGACGGTCGGCCGCCTGCAGAACCTGCCGATGGCGCCCGCGAGAGATGGCGATCACGGCATCAATGCACGACGGGAGGGTATCCCATATTACTTTGTGCCGTATCGGCATCGTCATGGCTCCCACCTCCAATCCTATCCATGGCTCGGCTTTGCAACACGCTCATTACGCTTCGCCAACCTCGTAAACCATCGTCAGAGTGAGATTGAGACGCCATTTGGTTTATGTCAAGTGATGTTCTATGAAGAGGATCCATCCGCATCTATACAGCTAATAGGCACAGCGAGCGTACGTGGTCGGATGCTCCAGCTCACTCCCGGAGACGCGTTTGCGCATCTCGCCGCTGAATCGGATGTCTATCTGCCGTCAACTCTCGGCGATGTTGCTCTCGACGCGTCGGCGCGTGATATGCGCGCACGCCTCGCGCGTGCGGCCCGCGTTCGTACCTCTGAGCCGAATCGCGGATATCAGCACCACGAGCCCGTACGACACGCGCCAGCCGGCAGCGACGAGAACGCGCCCATCTTTCGAAGGTATGGTGAGACGTTGGAAGCGTTTGACATTCGTCGCAACGAGACGATACTGGCGCGTGGTGGCGATCTCGAAGAGTATTTTCGGCGCGAGAATGCGCGGGAGGGGGGAGGAGGCAGCTGCGCCGCCGATGGTAGCAGCAGCGGTGGTGGTGGTGGTGGTGGTGCTAGGAGCGGTGGTGGTGGTGGGACGGGAGGAGGTGGTGGTGGTGGTCGCTCGGTTGAGCTGCAAGGGAGCATGAATGCTCTTGGTGAGCTCACCCTCGAGACGACCCAAACCGATGGTGCGGGCTTTGCGGGCGGTCATGGGCAGCTGCCACGATCGCGTGCATATGATCATCCGAATGCACGGCCACGGAATCTCGATTTAGCGAGCCGTGAGAGGCTTGGAGGCGCGTGGGATGGAAGGGGGGCGCAGGAGAGGTATGTGGAGGAGGAGGAGGAGGAGGAGGGGCAGTACATACCTCGGACACAGGGTGAGAGCATGACATTGGATTGGTGGTGGCCTGAGGAGGAGGAGGAGGAGCGTTTACCAGATAATAGCACAGGCGGCTTCGTACGAACGCGGACACGTCTTGAGGAAATTGCGTATGAATCAAATGTGGCCAAACTGCCGCCTCGTCCGCCGCCGCGTGGGGAAGCGCCTGGTGAGTACGGGCTTGACGATGGCGAGCGGCTTCGTCGGGCTTATGATAGGGAGCTGGAGGAGGAGGAGGAGCAAGTCGAGTGTGCGGGGGATAATGCTGCTGCTGCTGGTGGTGGCAACCCTCGTGGTGGTGAGCCTGGTCGGGGTGCATGGCGCCTAACCCCTGCCGGTTGGTTACCTGACGCGTCCGACATCTATCCAGCAACAGACGCGATCAATGCGCGCACAAACTGTAGATGGAAGACGGCGGATGGCAATACACGCGGCTCCTCCCGCTTTCCATCAAAGGTGCGAGAGACGGAACGGAACAAGAACATCTCAAAGCCGCTATTAGTCGGTCTCGCGTACTATCCCTTCCCAGATACCGGAGTGCCATTAACCTATTTTGACGTCTCGTTTGATGTCTTTGTTGGAGCCGCACAGCCGACAGAACGCGAGGCGGTCACGAGGGAACGGCCGGAAGGCGGCGATGGTAGTGAGGATGGTGAGGGTGGTGGCGGTGGCCTGTGGATCTGCTACTCTGATATCGATCCTTCAAAGCTCGCAGACATCCTCCGACCAACAGATGGCCTTCGTACCAAATCTCACGCAGGTAGCGGCATGTGTGCTCTGATGCGCCAGCCATCAGGACCAGATCCGCATAGCGGCGGCCGCCTTGCGGGTATTGTCTATCAAGATGAGCTCATTGCGGTCCGCTCTCCAATCTTCATGCGCTCGAATTGTTGGCTGCCGCTATCTATGCATGTGACGCCTCAAGGTGTATCACTCGTCCATAATTATCGAACCCTCCTATCCAACGTACCCCTACCTAATTGGTCGCCCGGCATTCATTGGCGCCTTACACTTATAGCACTTACTGAGAGCGTCCCCGGCGACGCGTATTGGATTGATAATCTCCGCGTGACCTCCGCCAGCCTCCTACCAAATGTCCCACGTGCCGAGTTTGAGGTCTCTTTGAATGGGCAGGATTTTGTGGGTAATTTCTCATTTGCGTATCATGCGGAGCCGTTTGTGGATGGCATCTCACCACCGGACGGCCCTCTTAGCGGCTCTACCTATGTGACAGTACGCGGCTCCAAATTTAAGCATGGCTCGGATTACCGCTGCCTGTTTGGCAATGTGAGCGTCCCCGCCACCCTCGATTCAACAAGCAAAGGCACACGGATGGCCTGCACCTCACCAGCGGCGGCTACCATGTGGGCCGAGCCGATGCCGACACAGCCGCATCTCGCGTGGTTTGTACCAAATGGGACTGTATTGCCGTTTGCGGTCGCATTCAACGGGCAGAATTATTATGGCGACACGACCCAAGCGTTCACATATCACGGTAGCCTAATGCTATCTACCGTACTCCCGGTATCTGGGCCGACAGTTGGTGGTATACCGCTAAACGTAACAGGCGGGCGGCTTAGAGGCGGCACCGCTTATAGATGCTGTGTTGTTGCGGAGCAGGCGGCATGCGACCCATCTGGCCCCTCTGTAACTACCGCGACTTACAATGCAATATTAGACCAGATACAATGCAAATGCCCACCTATGTTTAATGGAGGCGGTGCGTATCAGTTACGCATCTCATTGAACGGTGCACAATTCTCTTTTGAGCCATATCAAACATTAGGCTTCTGGGCGTTAGAACCTGATGAGGAGACACCACTAACAACGAATCGCATCTTCCCTGCGGCAGGGCCGTATCTAGGTGGCACGAGTGTTGGCGTCTTCTTCTCTCCGATTGTATTCGAGCCGAACACACCCGATAATCTATTCGGCTTCGACGAGATGTTTGCTGCTGTTGGTGAGGGCTCCGCCTTTGCAAACCGGGCGACCTTAATGCTCAAACCGCGATGCAAATTCGGTACGGCGGTCGTTCCCGCCGTTTTAGCCTCCCCCGCTAAATTTGAATGCACCGCACCAACCGCAATCCAAGCGGGTGCCGTACTCATCTCACAGCCGGTTACAGCGAATGAGCTACTAACTGCAATGAGCCTTCATGGTGGTGCGAGTCCTTATGGTGCACTTGGAGCGTTAGCCCTTACAGGGCCGGGTGCGGGTGTCAATGAATCTGGCTGTGCGGTCTTTTTACGCCCTCCGACTGGTGTACCCATCACCTCCCTTCTATCTATCGACCCTGAGGTCCATCATTACAAGCAGTCTACCACACCACTACATGCTCTACAATTTAGTTGTGGCATCTCATTTGCCTCCCTTGGAATGACGGATGGCTTTTCTGTCAGCTATGGCGCGAATCTCGGGTATGAGGGTGGATGGGGAGGTGGGAATGGGCTTCGTGTGTATATACGACCTTATGAGCGTGAGGTGCATGCATGGCTTGGCTCATCACATTTAGGCTTTGGTACTATTCCTATAGCCGACTTACAGGTAGAGTGGGCACACGCTCTCCCTCTCTTCCTCCCCTCACACCCTCCCTCCTTCCTTCTCACACCCTCCCCACCACACCACCGTGGCATGCTCCCCTATACTATAACAGGTAGAGGTCACACGTACATTTGAGATGGATGTTCGCTTGATGACGGAATATAATGGAGAGAGTTCAGATACGGGCATCCTCCGTGTGTACTATGCAAACAAGGTGGAGGGAGCAGCACGCACACATCGCATCCACCTCACCTTCCAAGCGCTCTCTCTCTCTCTCGTCTCACCCCGCCCTCTCGCCCCCTCTCCCCTCTCCCTCTCCCTCTCACCACACACTCAGCTGCTCATCTCTGACGCTCCTCTACCCAATTGGAGCCCATTAGTCCGATCTACATGGCGGTTGGGTATCGGCGCACAGACGATGCATGAGGGGACATTTGGCCTACAGACGACCAGCTCTCATGTAGTAGACAGCCTGAGGTTATCTATGGGTGCTTCGTTGCATCGAGCAGAGGTGAGCAGCCGCCATAGCAGCAGCAACAGCAGCAGCAGCAGCAGCAGCAGCACAGCAGCAGCAGTAGCAGCAGCAGCAGCAGCACACCCTCATCTCCCCTCCCCTCCTCCCCACCTCTCACGACCAGGTGCCCTTTGGTGCGAGCTACAATGGCCACGATTTCTTTCCCGCTGCACCTCTCCCCGGCGTCATCGCCACCGCCGACTTCATGTACGGAGTACCAACAGTAACTGCCGTCTCTCCACGCAGCGGCATCTCACTTACACAGATCTCAGTACGCGGTCTACTCTTACCATTCACACGGCGTCTCGACCAGTCTGGCGGCTATCGCTGCAAATTCGGCCAGATCATCAAATCCACATACTCACCTAACGGGGGGATGGCCACGGCTCGTGGTGTGAGTTATGCCGCCTGGCAGGCCAAGTTCGATCCTGATCTGAGGAGCACTTCAAACTGGGTCGAGGTGGTTGGTGGTATATGGGGTAACATCGATGCAGAGGTGAGAAGAGAGGGACGTACACGCACTCACACACACCCTCCTCCTCCACACCCTCCTCCACACTTCCTCCTCCTCCTCCACACTTCCTCCTCCACACTTCCTCCTCCACACCCTCCTCCACATCTCCTCCACACACCCTCACCCTCCACCCTCCCACCCACCCCTCCCCTCCCCTCCCCTCCACCCTCCCTTCTTACCAGTTCTTTGGCGACGATCCTACCGACGAGTACCTAATGTGCGATGTCGTCTCCGGCCTCCCTCATGGCCGTTACTCGATGGAGCTCTCCCTTCACGACGCAGCATGGACCTCAAATGGCTATCAATTCGTCATGCTGACCCCACGCACCGAGCCGTTACACGCGACGCCAGATGAAGCCCCTTCCCATTCCGATACCTACCCAACAATTACAGGAATACATTTGGACGGTGGGTTCGATTACGCATGCCGCCCGCAGCCGAGCTATCTAAATATTACAGGCGGCCTTACCACCTCCACTCCTGCGACATATGTACCTGCTATGCGTGCCGTCCGTTGCCACCTACCACAGCCATCCCCTACCATCCCTATGCCACTTGAGCTCACTGTTCAGGTCTCACTTGACGGTTCTCAGTTCAATGCAGGCGGCGCATCCTTCATCTACAAACCGCCTCCTACCATATCTATACATTTACCATCGGGCGGGCCCGTGTTGGGAGGCGCGCTTGTCAAGGTATACGGCACGAATCTACATGGAGGTAGCAACTCGTCCGCACCTGTAGAATGCCGTTTTGGTGCGACATGGGTAAGGGGTAAGCGGGTACCGATTGACGACTCGCCGCCTGTTCATCCGATCTCACATGGCAAGGTGCCGCCTACACTACCTGGGGAGAGTATCCCTCAGGAGATGCTTGCTGTGAACGAGAATACAACAATGGAGGAGTATACTCGTCAGTTTGTAACGTCACGAAGCACTATCACATGCACCGCTCCCGAGGCGCGATGGGCGGGGTTACTGTTTGGTTCGATCAATGGTAGGCCTCTACCCTCCTTAACAGGCGTGTGGCGTGATGGTTATGGAAGGGAGGTAGAAGTGTGTACGCGGGATGGTGGCTTCGCCCTTAGCCTACAAGCATATCATGCGGCGGCTGTTGGCGCATGGGACGAGCAGCGTTCTGCCTATGTTGGCATGTGGCAGCAGTGGCGTGAGGACGCGGATGAGGAGCGATTATGGCCCACAAACGACGGAGATCTCGAGTTAGATTCGCGATTGCATTCGAGAGGCTTCTTTGAATGGGGTGTGGATTATGAGAGCGCATCACATCAAGCGGGAGAGTTTGCACATGAGTATGCGGCAAAGGTGTTGGGGCTTGCTGGCGGTGTATCCAGCAATGTCTCCGATCCGAACGCAACAGTATCACAAGCCGCCGATCGGAGCGTCGTATCGAATACACCAGAGTATGAGGCCGAGTATAATCGTATGCTGTTCAACCTTACCGCATCGCCACAGGTTGCTATCGGCTACTGGTCTTCACACGGCGCGGGGCGCCATTTTGGAGCGCATGCGGCATTAGATCTGAATAACATGTCGCATGGTGTGTGGGGTGGCCAGCGTATTAGTGATCTGCCGGAAGGTTCCGGTACATGCGATTGGTTAAGGCTGGTTGCGGTCGATGATGGCGATGGCGCCGCTGCCCATGTGAACACTTCGATTGAATATGATGGTATCGGTCTCGATGAGGTGGCCAACATTGCGACAGCATTAGGAGGGAGGCCGCCATATACTCGTGTTGGCGGTGCGAGGGTTGTGGAGGGGGTGCTACCTCCACCAGGTGCTGCGGCCGTCCAGGAGGAGGAGGAGGTGACGGCGGGAGATGGTGGTAGTGGCAGACGGCGTCGCCTTCCCGTCACCCCGCGGCAATATTTTGAGCTAACACGCCCTATTAAAGGCGATCTCGGCGGTGTGATCTATCTTCCAGAGCATAATCTCGCAACGGACCCCTCGTGCACGCAGCGGCTAAGCCTCCGAATGAATCTATATGCGGGGGAAGGGAGTGGTGGCGACGGCTTCTTTCTCGCATTAGGCCATTTTACAAGCGGTGAGCTCCTTCATGTTATCGGCCGCTCGAATGGCACTCTTGGTAGAAGGGAGCCGCTTATGTTGAGGTTAAAACGCATTGCGGGTGTCGTTGGTTCGATGGAGCTATGGCAGCGTGGTCAGCGTATCTGGCAGTCTGCACAGCATATGGAGCTCAATACGCCGCATACGAATACCTCCAAACCCCAATCATTACCAAATGGACGATGGGTGATCGTGCATCTAGTGCTGATGGATTCGTACAGGTACAAGCGAGCGCGCGTCTTCTCGCGTCGCACCACCTCACATCACCTCACAGCTCCCCTCACCCTCACCCTCACCCTCCTCCTCCGCACCCCTCCCCTCCTCCTCCTCCGCACAACAACACACAGGCGTTTAAACCTTGCAGTCGACGGCATTACCCAACTTAAGGACTTCGAACTACCCTATCCAGCGATAGAACATCTCCACGCACGTGATAGCAATGGTGCGAGTCATGAGGAGGAGGAGGCGGAGCCACCGCCGCCGCCTCCACCAATACCTATTGACGACAATTGGGGTAAGAGTGCTCACATGCCCTCCCCTCCTCACCTCCTCACCTCCTCACCTCCTCACCTCCTCACCTCCTCACCTCCTCACCTCCTCCCTCCTCACCTCCCCCACCACCTCACCACCACCTCCCCCCTGCCTACCTTACCCTACCAGGTAAGATCAT
>AEAR01000069.1_pt1 | contig 25135 bp, 19 predicted proteins | sample 349768 | NCBI WGS metagenome assembly AEAR01 (sample SAMN02954311, study PRJNA50327) | marine metagenome | biome: aquatic; feature: Florida Straits; material: sea water; isolation source: Florida Straits, depth 75m | depth 75 m m | reverse complement strand
TGGTCCGGTGAGTCGTGGGCGGTGGGGGCTATCACCCTTATCACGGACACTACATGGGGCATGCTGCATGTGTGTATTTTCTCTAACATGTTTCTCAGCTACGCCACGAATACCGCTTCGCGTCGCCGCGAGGTGGTGGGCGGTCGCGGCCGTCGCCGCGGCCGCTCTCGCGCTCGCGCTCGCGCTCGGAGCGCACGTCGAGGCGACGGCCGCTCTCGCGCTCGGTGCGCACGTCGGCCGCCTTGAAGCTCCCGAAGCGCGAAGCTCCCGAAACACTGTTCGGCTTCGGCGGCGACTTTTGCGCTCCGCCGCTGAGTGCACGCATATTCTCGGGCGGCGGCGGTATGTTGGCCGCCTCGACCGCGTTGACGGCGAGCGAGTCGCCCGGTTGGTAGCCGACCAATGCCAAGGACTTGTCATCGTCGCCGCCGCGACGGAGGCGGCCGACGCAGCCGAGCGCCTTGAGCGACAACTGTCCCTTGCTGTTCGGGTAGACGAGGCTCACGCTGAGGGCGGCCTTCTGCGACAGGACCGAGCCAAACTCGTGCGCACTCTCGGCCCACAGCAGCTCGCACGCGTCGCGAAGGCTGCAATCGGGCCAGACGTAGAGGGACGCGTCCGCCGCCGTGCTCTTCTCGGCGAGCGTCGCGGCCGTCGCCCCGAAGAAGATGGGCACGCGAGACGGCGCGACGAGGCGGCGGTCGACCGGGACGGGGTTGGTGGCAGCGCCGACGTGAGGCGTCGCCATTCGCGCGTCAAAGGTTCGTGGCGTCGTCGTGATCACTATCAAAGTCTTCGAAAAACGGTTGCATCGAGACTTAAATACGGTATACGCACAAAAACACACAACGAGCTACATCACCAGCAGCACGGCGCGATCACAGACCAATATCTCGGAGTTCACGCGGCACGCTCTTCCCATCATCACGCCGCAAAGCACACAACCGTGCCGCACGCCCCTCCTCTCATCTCCCACATATAAAAACGTGCTGTAATCAATATAGAGACTGCGGGAGCCGCTCAGCCCGCTTTTGTCGAGCCCTCTGGGTCGGAGATCGCGCGCGCCAATCCGACCGCCTTGATCGCTCTCTCGACATCCGCATCTGTGAGACCGACCTTTGGTTGGAAGCTTGTAGGATGTAACGTCATCTCGTGAGGCGCGACGACATTATCCGTCACCCAGCCTGCGTGTTGTGTGCGCGTGCGTGAGGGAGAGAGAGAGAGGAGGGCGGCGTGAGCTGCGTGTGAGGGCCGTGCGCGTATGGGCGCAAGCGTGTGGGAGTACTACACTCACGCTGGAATTCGTCCTGCACAACCGTCTCGATGTACGTCTGTAGCGGCAGGGCGACATTGCCCCACGAGACGGTGCAGGCCGTCTTAAGCCGCAGCTTTGGCGGTGTCGTAAACGAGAGGATGATAGTAGAGAGGTCGGAGGACATCTTTAGAGTAATGCGGCCGGAGAGGCGGAGGTCCTCAAGCCGCAACGTGAGCGAGAACTGGAGATATTGCTGCCCCTCCACCGCGACCTGGACCGACCAGGAGGGCGCCCACCTAAGATGCCATTCCGAGTCATTCATAGACTCCCATCGGATCAATTGGATGTGCGGCGCCTCGGAAGGCACAGACGGGAAGGAGCAGTCGACGAAGCGGACGGCCTGGATCTGCTCGACGCCCTTGAGCGTGTCCTTGAGCAGATTCGTGCACTCGATCTTGTACATGTCGTTCATGTCGGGCGAGAGCATCACGCAGTGCACGAGCTGCTGCATACACTCCTCCCACATCGCCACCTTCGCCTCGGAGGCCTGAAGGAGCAGCTGCAGCCGCGCGACCTCCTGACGCAGCGAGGACGCCTGCGCGCAGAAACGAGCGGGTGGCGAGCGCGGTGAGAGACGGCGCGCGCGTGCGCAGCGGCGGCGGCTCTTTCGAGGCGCGCGGCGCGGCGTGTGTGTAGGGCGTACCTCGTCGCTGCCGCCGCCGTTCGGCGTGGAGGCGGACGGGCCGTTGCTCGGCGTCGTCTTTGACCGCGGCGAGAACTCGGACGCGACCGAACCGGGCGAGCGCACCGGCGTCGTCGTCTGCGACATACCGAGTTACAGTTGCGGAGGCGAATAAAGAAGAGCTCGCGCGTGAGCCAAGAGCCGCGCGCCGTGCGACGGGCGCAAAGTTTCGTCGCCAAGTTTGAGGCAGCTCACGGGTGACCTCAGCGCATGCGCAAATTCGCGAGCCTCAGATGGCGCTGCCACTCGCGCACGAAGAAGAGGTGCTGGTTCGCGGGCAGCCACGGCTTCGACTGGCACGCAAAGTGGACGGTGAACGGCAGCCGCAGGAGAGGCGGCTCCTTCGTCTGCGGTGCGCCGGCGTCGACGGACGGCCCGCCTCCGCCGACGCCAAGCGGCTCGAGGCAGCGCGAGAGCACGCTGACGTCCGAGCGCGGGTCCGGCGCGGCCGACTGGTTGAGAAACTGCGGGTCGCGGCAGTTGGAGCTGTACGCGAGGCAGCGCGTGTGGCCGACGAAGACGGTGTTGAAGTAGGTCTGGTCGCTCGCGCACGCGCTCTTGTACCGCTTGCTCCACCGCAGCCGCATCTGCAGGTCGAGCGCCCGCGCCAAGTGCGTCGACGGCTGCAGCAGCACCAGCCCCGTGTTGTACGCGAGGTTGCCGGGCCGAAGGAGCCCGCACGAGGCCTCGGCGACGCCTTTGTACGTCTTTGCTCGGATCGCGTACGACGCGGCGACGAGCGCGCCCTCGACGCCAATGCGCAGCCGCCAGATGGGCTCGAGCGAGCGCACGGCGAGCAGATCAATGTCGAGGTACAGGAGGCGCGACCAGCGCGTGAGGCCCCAGAGCGCAAACTTGGAGTAGGTGTACATGTAGCTCCGCGACGCCTTCGCGCCGCACTTCTCCAACGAGACGCACACGCGCGAGGTGTTCGAGAAGATCGTCCGCAGCGGCACGCGCTCGAGGACCACCCTCCGAAAGGCGCGCTGCAGCCGGAGCAGTCCGTCGTCCGTCTCCGGCTCGCGGACCGCGCGCTCCGGCACGGGCGTCATCACCACAAAGTGGCGCTCGGTGTCGGTGCTGCGGATCGAGTGCACGAGCGCCTTGACGCCGTCGAACGACCGGCCGCGCGAGTCGCCGTACCACATTGTTGCGTACGCCTCGGTCGACGGCGACGGCGCGGCGGTTGGGGGCCCGACGTCGCGCAGGTGGCTGGAGACGGCCTGGAGCCATTTGCGCGGCTGGCGCGAGCGGAAGTACTCGTCGACGTCGAGCCGGCCCGGCCTCCAGGAGGAGGAGGCGGCGCGCGGCGCTCTGGCGGCGGTCGGCATGCGCGCCTGGTGCTGTCCACGCGCGTGTGATGACGCGTCGCGCGAAAAGTGCGCAGGGCAGGTGCGTCGAGGTGCGCAGGTGCGCACGGTCTAGTGGTCGTCCCTCGTCGTGGTGGAGAATTTCCTAAAGTTGCAGCGCGCCGTCGCGAGCACCCGCGTGCGCGCCGGGGCGTCCACGCGACACCTCGCTCCTTCTCTTTTTAATGTTGGAGTTTGGCGTCCTCGCGCTCTCGTCGCTGCTCGCCTCTCCGCGCGCCGCGCCGCTTCGCATGTCGGCCTCCTCGTCCGTCGCCTTCTCCAAGTACCACGGCCTCGGCAACGACTTTGTGCTCGTCGACTGCCGCGAGGCGGGGTCGCCCGCGCTCTCGCCGGAGCAGGCGGCGAAGATGTGCGACCGCAACTTTGGCGTGGGCGCGGACGGCGTGATCTTCGTGCTGCCGCCCGACGTCGCCGACGCGAAGCACCGCATGCGCATCTACAACTCCGACGGCTCCGAGCCCGAGATGTGCGGCAACGGCATCCGCTGCATGGCGCGCTTCGTCGCGGACGTCGACAAGTCGCCGGACATCGGCGTGATCTCGACGCTCGCGGGCCCGATCGTGCCGGAGATGCAGGCCGACGGCACGGTGAAGGTCGACATGGGAGAGCCCATCCTCAACGGGCCCGAGGTGCCGACGACACTGTGAGCGCGCCGCCCGTCGGCACGCACACACACGCCCGACGCACGCACGCAGCGTTCTCTCGCGCCCTTCTCTGACGCGCGCGTGTGTTTGCGCGCGCGCGCGCAGGCCGACGGACGCCGAGGGTCGCGTCATCCTCCAGCCTCTTACCGTCGCTGGTAAGGAATGGGAGGTGACGTGCGTCTCGATGGGCAATCCACATGCTATCGTATTCGTCGAGGATGTCGACGCTCTCGACCTTAGTGCGGTCGGCCCGCCGTTTGAGGTGGCCGACGTCTTCCCCGCAAAGACGAACACCGAATTCGTGCAGGTCCTCTCGCCGAGCCATCTCAAGATGAAGGTGTGGGAGCGTGGCGCCGGGCCGACGCTCGCGTGCGGCACGGGCGCGTGCGCGCTCACCGTCGCCGCCGTCCTCGCCGGAAAGGCCGAGCGCAAATGCACGGTGACGCTGCCGGGCGGCGACCTCGTCATCGAGTGGTCGGAGGCGAACAACCGCATCTACATGACCGGCCCGGCGCAGGCTGTCTACTCGGGCGTGTATTCGTATTGAGTGCGTGCGTGAAGGAGAGCGGAGTTATGCACACTATCGAGCGGCGCGCTTCGCTTTGGGAGAGCGACGCGCTCGCTGTCCGTCTGTGTTCAGGTGTTCTCTTTACGTCGTGGATTAGGATTTGACGCGCTTGCATTACGGCCGGGGGCGACAGCGCCCGCGACGACGCCGTCGTCGCTTGAGACGCGCGTCGGTCAACAACCAACACACTCGTCCACCACCGCGCGGCCGTCCGCGCGCTCCGCTCTCGGCGATTCGCCTCTTTTCCAACGGATGTCGCAGAGCAGCAGCCCACGTCCACGCTCGGGCGTCGCGGCGGCGCTGCTCGAGAAGCTCGAGCTCGACGAGCTGCTCAACCGCGCATTCCACCAGCTCGGCCTCACGCAGGAGCACTTCGAGGAGCGCGAGTACAACGACTTCCGCGAGGACGGTGCGAGCAAGGAGATTGTGGCGCTGCGCGTGCGGCACTGGGAAAAGCGGCGGAAGGACCTGAAGGAGGAGCTGGACGAGCGGTACCGCACGCTCGTGAGCGAGGCGAATAAGCCGAAAAAGGCGGCGCCCGGGCCGAAGGACGCCGCCGCCGCCTCGAGCCCGCGCGACCGGACGGACCCGTCGAGCCTGCTCGCGAAGGACGTGCGCAAGATGGAGATGCTCGCGCGGAAGCGGCAGGAGGGCATCACGAAGGTGTTCGATTTCCAGATGAAGCAGCGCGAGAATGAGCAAAAGGCGGAGGCGCGGAAGGAGGCGGAGCGGGAGAAGCTCGAGGAGGAGAAGCGGGCGGCGATACGCCGGGCGCGCGAGCGGCTCGAGGCGAAGCAGGCGTTTGAGGAGCGCAAGAGGGAGGAGGAGCGGCAAGTCGAGGCGGCGGCGGAGGCGAAGCGAAAGCTCGAGCGCGCGCGCGCGCGTGAGAAGGCCCGGGAGGACGCGCACAACGCAAAGGTGGCGAAGCGGCTGAAACGTCAGCAGGAGGAGGAGAAGAAGGCGCTGCAGCTCGCGCGGCGGCGTGAGACGGAGCGCAAGTTTGAGGAGTATGAGGCGCGGCTGCAGGAGCGTGCGGCGGCGGCGGATGAGCGTAAGCGGGAGCATCATCAAAAGTTTTTAGAGCAGCAGGCGGAGACGCGACGGATGGTCGCCGAGAAGCAAGCGAAGGCAAAGGAGCGGGTGGATGCGGCGCAGGCGATGCAGGAGCGTATGGCGGAGGAGGCGCGTCGTGCGTTCGAGGAGAAGGAGAGACAGGCGGAGGAGCGAAGGGAGATGGAGGCGAGGCAGCATGAGATCGAGATGCGTCAACGGGCTGATCAGCAGGTGGCGATGGCATTACGCCGCGGTATGATCCTTGAAGGAATGCGGCAGCAGGAGGCGGGACGCGTGTTCGAGCTGATAGAGCGTATGGGGAAGCAGGAGCAGGCGATGGAGGCGATGGCGGAGCAGCGGCGTCAGATGGCGGAGGTGCGTGAGGAGCATAGGCGGCTTCGTCAGATGGATTATCAGGATAACATAGAGAGGAGGAGACGGGCGTCCGAGTATCGTGGTGATGAGCTCCGGCACGAGTTCAAGCTTCAAGATGAGAAGGAGGCGGCACGGAAGGCGGGTAAGGCGCATCTGGTCGAGATGCATCGTAGGGCGTCATTGCAGGCGACGTTACAACGACAGGAGCTCGTTGATAAGCTCGCAAAGGCGCGGAGTACGACTCAACTAGAGCGGCTCAATAGAGAGCTATCCCAAGGAGGGATGCTCTCGCAATCGCCGTCCGCAGCGACAGAGCCGTCGCATGGCAGCGGTGCCGCAACAGCGCTGCCTGAAAGGCCGGCGAGCGCGCGCAAGGCGGGTGATAAGAGCATGGTGCCGAAGCCGCCCTCCGCTCCGCGCGGCGATCAGGAAGGGCGGCCGAGCACCGCACGCGCGCGCCTCGCGTGATAATACAGGAGCCAGCTTCTTCTTTTTTTCAACTGTTTTTTAGGTATTAGAGCATGCTTGTGGTGTCGTGTTGTGACGTCGTTTAGAAATTTATGCGTTCTCGCACACGCACGAATCTCGAATCTCACGAATGCGCCCGGTACCGGTAGGGCGCACCGCACGTAGACCGTACCACAACGCGCGCTCGACCGGCCCTCGCGAGCGCGCGTTCGCTCACTCTCCGCTCACCGTCTCAGCGTCGGCACCACCTCTCGCCGTTTCATCAGAAGTTGCCCGACTTGCCGTAAATGTCGCCGACGCCGCCAAAGATGTACGTGATGAAGAAGAGGAGGAAGGGGATAAAGGCGACGTAATAGACGCCGCCCATGTTCGCGAGGTCGCCGCCGCCTGGCGCGAAGCCGGCCGCCTCCTGCGGGCTGCGGAAGCCGAGGTCCTGCTGCTCCTGCTCCGCGTTCCACTGCCAGAAGGGCTGCGGCGTCGAGTCGTACTCGTCGTCGTAAAACTCGCCGCGCACGCGCGATTTCGGCGCCGACCGTGCCCGCGACTTGGTCGCCGCCTTCCTGCCGCCGCCGCCGCCGCGCTTGCCCTTCTTCTCGTTGTCAAAGTACTTCTGTTAGAGGCAAAAGTGAGAGTCACAAGAGGTGCCGACACGGACAGTGAGCGGAGCGAAGGGCAAATGCGGCGCGCTTGATGCTCCCGTGTTTACCTCCAAGTCGGACCGGTCGTCCTTGAAGAAGTTGCCAAACTGCATCGACGGCGCGGCCGCGCGCTGCTGCTGCACGCCAAAGGACGCCGGGCGCGTCGCCGGCACGAACGCCGACGCGCCCGTCAGCGCGAGGAGGCCGGCGGCGAAGAGCATTTGGTCGGAAGGGCAGTCCGTGCGCGCGAGGAGGTGCGACGCACGGCGATCTCGTCACCTGCCGAATGAGGCAGGTATTGCTCCAGCTTTGGCGGTCACTCACGTAGCTCCTGTCTCTCCTACAAAGACAACCTACTACCTGCTCCCAAGCGCGCCAGCCTGCGTCTCCTACACCTCAAAACGAGTAATAGGACGCGGTGCGCATCGGCATCGAAAGCTCTCCGTATAGTTGCCACCTCCTCTTCTCTCCGCCTCCTCTCTGTACACACGAAAATACGACACAGCCTGCGAGGAGCGACCTCTCACTTGCAGGTGTTGAGGTAGGCGACGACGTCCGCGCGGTCCTGCTCCTTCTTGAAGCCGGGGAAGGCCATGTTCGTCCCCTTGATGTATTTTTTCGGGTTCTGCAGGTAGTCGAACATCGCCTGGTTCGTCCACGTCACGCCAGAGTTCTTGTTCGCGTCGGTGTACTTGAAGCCAGAGACCTGCAACGGCAGAGAGCGGCGAGCAGGCGCAGGCGGGTGAGGCGCGGCCGAGAGTTTTTCCATTGTGGCCTCGCCGCGCGCGTGCGCACCTGGCCCGACTGTCGGCCGATCACGCCAAACAGGTTGGGGCCCTGCTTGTTGGGACCGCCCTCGTTGGCGGTGTGGCACGTCGCGCACTTGGCCTTGAAGAGCTTCGCGCCCGCCTCGGCCTTGCCATCGTCTGGACCCGGCGCCATGCTGCTGCTGCGCGCGCGGAGCCAGGTTTGACGGGAGTGAGCGCGCCGCCGCGAATACCGCAGGAATCGCGCAAAAAAAGGGTTGGCGAATGCGGTGCGGTGAGAGGAGCGTGTGCGCAGAGGGCCAGCGGCGATGAAGGCTGCAGGCCGGCGGTGTGGAGGTGAGCAGACAAGGCAGCGCGCGACACTCACCTTTGTTTGATCGCCGTGCACAAGCGGTTACATCACTTCGGGATGTAACCGCAGGTGAAGGGGCCGTCTTGACCGCACGAGCCAATGCCCGTTTGTTTAATAATTTATAGAAGCGCGCCGGCCAAACCGCGCATCACGATCATCATATCCCATCTGCTGTGCCCTTTCATCTCACGACACCGGCACCGCCGCTCCCGACCTCGACGCCTTCATGCACTCGCTTCCGCCAAAGAGCCGCCCGAGCCCGCTCAGCAGCCCGCCGCCATCCTGCCCCTTGCCGCCGCCCGCGCGCTTCACCCTTGAGCCCTCGAGCAGCCGCAGCGAGCGGAGCACGACCCGCTCGAGCAGATGGATCTGATGATTCGTCTTGCATGAGACCTCGACATACTTAATGCCAATCGCCGGGCACGAGAGGAAGGCCTCCGCCAAATCGCCCGGCTCGATCTCCATCTTCTCGGCCAGTGGATGCTCCATGCACGCGAAGACCGCGGTGAAGAGATCGACCTCCGTGATCGGCATACCGCGCGACACACGCATTGGATCCAACTCGGATTTGAGTTTTAGGAGGGCGCGATGCGTCGCGGTAGAGATGCCGCCAAGCTCCGTCTCCTCCTCCTCACCCTCCGCCGCCGGCGGCTTGTTGCTCTGCGCCTTCTTCACCGTCGTCGCGCCGCCGCCTTGGCTCACCCACGACTCCTCGACGCGCTTCCGATCCGCCAGTATCGCATTGACGAGCGAGTATAGATGCGACGCCATACGCTGCTTCCTCAGCTGTGGGATTACCATCTCTGGCTGCGTAAACTGTGCGAGGAACTCGCACATTGCGGAAGGCGGGACGGCCGAGCGCTTGCCACGCGCGGTCAGATCGTATTTATTCCCGACGAGGGTGACGGTGACCGGCGCGGCCTTCTTCGAAGACGGTTGATATCCGGCGCGATCGAGCACGCTTGCCGCCATCTGGCATGCGTGATCGAATGAAGTACGGTCCAATAGGTCGAAGACGATCACCCAGCCGTAGGTGCCGTGGGGCATCTGCGAACGAGCGCGCAAAGCGACGGCGTGTGAGAGAGCGAGGGCGCGCTGCGTGTGCAATGGGTTTTCGTCGTCGTTGTGTGTATCGCGCGTACCGTGAGCGGGTTGACGCCCGGATGCTCTGCGGCCGCCCTCATCGCCTTGGTCGATAGCTGCGCCTCAATCTTATAATTCGTCTGCATCAATGGATGCGGGTCGGGATCGGGCGCGCCCACGCGCGGCGGCGGCTTCGGCTCGTCCTTGCGCGCCTTCGCGTCCGCCGCCAATGCCGCCGCCGCCTTCTGAGCCTGCCTCGGGTCGACCTTTTTCGTCCAGTGCTCGGTGGTGACGAGCGACTCGTCGTCCGTCTGGCGATTGGCGGCGGCGGCCGTCGCCGCGAGGAGCTTCGAGCGCGGCGAGAGCTCGTCGAGGCCGGGAGCGACCGCCTCGGCCTCCGCCACCTCGAACCAGAACGGCTCGCGCAGCAGCGCGTCGGCCGAGCCGAGCTGGTCCTGCATCTCGAGCAGCACGTTCGACAGGCCGACGCCCGCGCCGAGCTTGCCAAACGCGGGAGGCATCGTCATCATGTGGACGTACTTGCCATCCGAAGGCCGGCCCATGAACTCGGCGTTGCGCGTCGGCAGGTTGTCGAACCGGTGCGTCACGATCCGCTTGATCACCGACGACTTACCGGACGACGGCGCGCCGACGACCGCGACGCGGAGGACTGCAATGCGCGAAAAAAAGATGCGTGAGATTAAAATGAAAATAAGGGCTGTGGATTGGCGCGGTTTTTGTGCACCTCCGTCCTTCATACGTGGGGAGAGCGAGGCGCCGAGCGCTCGGCGATGGGCGTCAAAGCGCTTTCGACCTTCTTCTGCACACCCAAAAAGAGCATGGGTGCCACCACTGAGCCACAACTTCGGAACCCGCTCGCCGAACGGAATACTGTGCATTATTTGACATTTAGGCGCGCGATTTTGAATTCGCTCGCGACGGCGCTTCAACTTTTGCGACGGCATGGCCGACGATCCCTACGACGAGGACGCTCGCTTCGCGATCCACCTCGCGATGCAGAGGACGCCCGAGGAGAATTTGCCCGACCCGTACGACGAGGAGTCGCGCTTCCTAATCCACCTCCAGGCGAAGGTGAGCGAGCAGCAGCAGGAGGACGCGGAACACCGGCAGGCGCTCATCCACAAGGCGTCGCTCGAGGACGAGTTTGACGAGGAGGCGCGATTCCTCGTGCACAACCTCGAGGCGCAGAAGCGCGGCGCGGCGGAGGAGCCGTTGCCGCCGCCGCCGCCGGTTACGACGGCGACAGCAGAGGCGGCGGCCGACGCGACCGAGGAGGAAGCGGCTCCGGTCGACGTGACCGACGACGCGCCTGCGCCACCACCACCGCCGCCGCCGCCTGCCGCCGCCACGGAGGACTCGACAGACGACGAGGAGGAGACGGAGGAGCAGGCGGAGGCGGCGGAGGAGAGCGATGGCGACAATACGATGCCCGACTACTTCCTGTCCGCCGTGATCAAGGACGACGCGCAGGCGATCTCGACCTATCTGAAGCGGCGGCCAAGGCTGCTCACTTCCGTCGGCGAGAACGGGCGCGGGCCATTGTGGCTCGCTTCGTACCATCGCTCAGTCGGCTGCGTCGCCCGCCTCCTCCAACAGCCTGGTATACAGGTCGATGAAGCGGATGAGGATGGTACGAGCCCAATACATGTCGCGGTATGGCGGCACGGCGATCTGAGGATTGTGAATGCGCTGCGTGCGGCGGGCGCGGACCTACAATCCAAACCGCATCAAGGCGGGTTAAAGGGGCGGACGCCGTTGGGTGTGGCCGAGTTGTACAAACGCTCGGGCACTCTTGTGGCGCTTTTGACGGATAGCAGCAGCAGCGGCTCGAGTGGCGGCGGTGGTGGTGGAGCTGCTGCTGGTGGTGGTGGAGGCGGGTCGACGAGCTACACCGTCTCGCCCGCGGTGGCTGGTGCGGGGCTCGAGGAGCTGCGCACACGGCGTGCGATGCCTGTATGGGTGGGTCCCGGTGGCTCCCTTCATGAGAGGGCCCAATTGCATCCAAGGAGAGATGAGGAGGGAGAGGAGGAGGATGGGGAGGGGCATCAAGGTGGTGGTGGGAGGCGGCCGCAACAGCAGAAGCGGCCGGAGCAGCGGCGTGAGCAGCGGCTGGACCAATTCATGCCGCACAGCACAATGTCGTTACAGTCGCAGCTGCTGACCCGATCGCGCGCATTGCATGATCGTTCGGGCTTCTCGTCGACGCGTGTGCCGCAGCAGCAGCAGCATGGGGGCGAGCGATTGAGCGGAGGGCCGGAGGGAGGCGGAGGCGGCGGCGGCGGTGGTGGAGGTGTGGAGGAGGAGCCGCGTGGGATAGAAGGCGCGACGCTTGGGCTGTTGGACGCCCGTTTACATTTGCACGACCATCGCGGTGGTGGTGGTGGTGGTCTCGATGGCGGTGGCGCGGCTTCTGCTTCGGCGGCTTCGGGTGTGGAGGCGCCCTCCCTTGTCGCAATGCTTGATGAGGAGTTGTACCGCGTTATATTAGGTATGCTACCGTTACAAAGCGCGGGGCAGGCGGCGATGGTCTGCGTGCCGTGGCGTGATATCTTGCAGCGGGAGAGTAGTGGATGTGAGCACGTGTGGGAGGTGCTGTGCAAACGAGCAGGGCATGTTGGCGGCCTGCCTGCTGGTGCTGCTGCTGGTGGTGGTGGTGGTCAGGAGCGGAGTTGGGTGGTGCCTACGACAACGAGTGGAGGAGCGGCGTACACATCACTTGGTGGTGGTGGTAGCGGCAGCAATGATGACAGCGAGGGTGGTGGCGGCGGGTGGCGCCATCTCGCGCGGCACTTACACTCCGAGCAGTTCGCCCTCTCCAACCGCTGGCGGAGTTCTACCTGTATTGAGGATGTGATGTATTTACATTCAGACCATCTGATGACTTTACAATTGCACAATGAGAAGTTAATCAGCGCTTCAGCGGATCATACAATACGTATCACGGATGTCGCCGGCACGACGCTACGAGAGCAAGCGGATGCGTTCCTATCCTCTGGCGCGAAATCATTTGTGCCGCGTGGTGCGATCAGCCTCGGAGGCGGAGGAGGAGGAGGAGGAGGAGGGAATGGTAGCGGGCATACTGATCAGGTGCTCCAAGCGCATGCATGTAGTATGATCAAGGGGGAGGAGTCGGATCTGCTCGCGTCGTGCTCTGCGGATGGCATGGTTTGTATCTGGTCGTTGGGGGAGATGCCTTCGCTGCTGAAAACGTGGCCAAGGATGGGCGCTATGAGTGTACAAATGGAGCCGAGCGGTAAATTCATCTGTGGTGGTGAGGGGAGCACGCATCCTGTCAGCATGTATGATTATTCGACGTGCGATCTGATACACGCGTATCATGATGACGAGCCGCCGTTAGGAGTGACGAGCTCATTGCATCGGGGTGGCGGCCTTCTTGCGGCGGGGAATACCTTCTCACGCTCCCAGTTACGCGTATGGGATGCGCGTACGGGCGAGCTGACCGATCGCTTCACTTTACCTGCCGCATGCCGCGGTGTGCGCTGTCTGCAGCTTGTGCCGGACGAGCACGCGCTGATTGCGGGCTGTGCGAATGGGTGGATTGTATGGTGCGATCTGCGCTGCGGCCGCTACGAGAAGCGTATGGCGCATAATGAATGCGTCAACTCGATCCAATGGTCGTCGACACGGCAGCGGCTAATCACCTCGGCCGACGACGGGTTCGTCAAGATTACCGACACGCGCAACTTTGGCGGAGGGGTCGCGGGCGCGTCGGCGCACGCAATCGGCGGGCACAAGCTGAAGCGGGTCGTCTTCTCGGCGTGCTGCGACGAGGAGCGGCTGTTTGCCGGCTGCGACGACGGGACGGTGCACGTGTTTGACTATTCGAGCGCGGCGGCGGAGACGCTCCGGAGGAGGGAGAGTGGAGGCGGCCTCTCGGCGCAGCAGAAGAGGGCGTTTGGCGCGGCGGTCGAGGCGGCGAGGCGGAGGGAGCACGCGAGTGGGTCGTGAGAGACTTGATTAGCGCGTCGTCGCGAGCACCTCTCGATCGGAGCACGCACGATTCGCTCTGCCCACCACGCTCGCAGCCGTGCCGATGGTTGACGCGCCTCTCACGTCCACTCAACGCTCGCGCAACCAGCTCATCGCCGCGCTCGTCGGCGTGCTCAGCTCCTTTCTCATGTCGTGCATGGCGCTCACAGCCAAGCTGGCGACACAGCGCGGCGCATCTTTGATGCTCGTGATGGCGGCGCGCGGCGTGCTCTCGTGGCTGTTTGCGTTTGTGCTGCTCGTCATGCGAAACGCGCCGCGCGAGGACTACATTGGCGCGCGGAGCGCGTGGTGCCTGCTCACTGGCCGCGTGGTCGTCGGCTCCATCGCGCTCTTCCTCTTTCTCGCCGGCGTGTCCGTGATGCCAATCGGCGACGCGACGGCGCTCTTCCTCACCAATCAGATCTGGACGATCGCGCTCGCGCGAATCTGCTTTACGGAGCCGCTGCGCCTCGCACACGCCATTGGCCTCGGCTTGGCGCTGCCCGGCGCCCTATTGGTCGTGCAACCGCCCGCGATATTCGGTGGCAGCGCCTCGGCGGCGCACGCCGCCTACTACTCGCCGCTCGCGCCGCTCCTCCCTCTCCTGTCCGCGGTTGGGGCCGCCGGCGCGTACGTCGCCGTGCAGGCGTGCAGCCGCGCGGGCGTGCCGCGAAGCGCGATCGTCCACTGCTTTAGCGCGGGCTCGGCGCTTTTAGGTGGCGCGGCGATGTTTATTGCGGGCGAGCGGCCACTAGTGGATACGTTCGGCATGCTGCTGCTTTGCCTCTGCGGTATCTTTGGCTTCCTCGCGCAGACGTGCCTCACCTTTTCGATCGCGCTCGATTCGGCGACGACCTTCTCGATTGCGATGCTGTCGGAGGTCGCCTTTGCCTTCGTGTGGGATCTACTCGTCTTTGGCACGCGCGCGTCGGCGCTCACTCTCGTCGGCGCGGCGCTCCTCTCGCTCGGCGTCGTCGCCGCTCTCGCGGGCAAGGCGCCCGCGCCGGGACGCTCGTGCTGCGCGCGGCTTCGGTACGACGACCTGAGGCGGTCGTCGTCGGAGGTCGAGCCGGTGGGAAAGACTTGACAAAAAACTTGGGCGAAGGTGCCCGCGACGGCGCCACGCCAAGATGATGAAGCGGCGGCAATCGATAACTGGTGGATGCAAAACCTATTCTCTATGGACTTAGCCTCCGGAGGTGATCTACCAGTGCACAATCGGGATGAGGGCGACTCTGATTACATGCAGCTCCTATTTGGCAGCCCTCAAGACGGCTCGACCACGGCACGCGGCGGCCCCGCTTTCACACCTCGCGGTACTCTTGTCGCATTATCGGAGGTAAATGGTAATAAAGGAGCGGCGATCTCATTAGGCAAGCCATTAACGAAACATTCGGGCGTGAATGAGGATACACCGCCCGGGTTCGAGCCGACAATGACAGTGAATATGGAATATGCGACCGAATGGATAAATAAAGTGTTCGCCTCCGCAGAGACGCCGCGTGGTGTCGATGCAATCCATCAGCAGCGGAGTGATGCGTTCAAATGGCTGCACGAGAACTTTGGAGGCATCCAGAAGGTTTGAGAGGAGGAGAGGCGGGGAGGCGGCGAAGTGTGAGATGATGATGAGACGGAGGAGAGGAGAGGGTAAGAGAGAGGGAGGGAGGGGAGAGCGAGCAGCCGCGATCGGCACTCGAGAGGATCGGTGCCGCGCGGGGTCTGAGGGCTTGCGCACACGTGAGTCGAGAGAGTGTGGATGAGTGTGATCGTGTATTTTTGTTGAGAGCATGCACTTTGATGGCCTCCGCGGAGTGGCCCGAGTGCACCTCGTGAGGGACCATGTGGGGGACCGAAACCGCATCTACGATTGGACGGATAACGAGTACGAAGAGAGCGATGAAGAGAGTTTGTGATGCTGTTTTGAGCGAAAGGTGCCCGCGGGACTTTAAAAAGTACTCGTGACGACGCCACCAAACGATGGCACATCGCTACCTCGTTCGAGAGGCGAGGAACAGGAGGAGTTAAATTTGAAATACAAGTGATTTTCTCTCATCTCTGAACACTGACCGTGACGCTACCGCTGCCCCTCCGCCTCCGCGACGAGGAAATCGCGCCACATGTCGGACAGCTTCGCGCCATCAGTCACGGGCCCGCCGCCGTGGCGACCCGCCGCCGGCCGGAGCCCTAACGCTCTCTCCTCCTCCTCTGTGCAGCCGAGCATAGACGCGAGCACGATTAACACATCCTTACTGCATCTCTGCTCGACTACCTTAATAAGTACCGCACAGACTAATCGCTTGTCTATAGATTTGTCCTCCGCCTGAGCCGCCTGTGCCGATTGAAGCAAAGCATGTAATCGCTGCAACTCCTCAGTTAGTGTAACATTCTGCCGATTCGCCGCCTCAATACCTCCACTCAACTCCTCACATACCGCATGAAGCCGTTCACCCTCCCATTCCATTAGGGTTAATTCGGTAGAAAGCAGCCGACCGCATACACGCAACTCGCATGCCTCCGCCTCACCAACAGTGCCGCCTCCACCACCACCGCTTCCACCGCCATGCATACTCTCAAGAAGGGATTGAAGGTTACTTAACGCAGTAGACTGCTCAGTAGCGCGCTTTTGGGCGGTTGATAATGCCCACTCTGCAGTATTCGCACGCGCCTCCGCCGCCTTCGCCGCCTCCTCCATCGCCGCCCTCTCCCTCCCCGCATCCACCGCCATCGCTTCTAATGCCTGCGTCCGTCCAACAAGTTCACTCTCCCTATATGTACTATTATCCTCAGATTCAAGCAGATGTAAACGAAGCGAGGCCAACTCAGTACGTACCTTCTGCTCAGCGGCAACCGCAGCATCCCGTTCTAATGTCGCCGCCTCTAATGCTGCCTCATGAGCGGCTCTCCGCCCTACCTCCGCCTCCTTTGCTGCCGCCGCCTCCCCATTATGCACACGAAGTGCCTCCCGCATCTCCTCTAGTTCCTTCATCAAGGCTGCCGCCTTCCCCTCTGCTTCTATCACATGCCGCCCCGCCTCTCGTGTTGCCGATAGTAACTGCTCACTCGCCGCGTCGACTCCCCTCTGAGCCTGGGCCTGCATGCACTCCCTTTCATGTATAGCAACACGCGCCACCTCCTCCGCCTTCACAACCTCTCCCTCCTGCTCCTGTAGACCAGAAAGCAAGCACGCGATAGATACACGCGCCTCTGCTAAAGATACCTCCGTAGCAGCACATGAAGCGATCGCCGCATCTCGCTCAGATAACGCCGCACGCGCCGCCTCACGTGATGCCGCCGCCTCCTCCTTCGCCGCTGCCGCCGCTCTCTCGGCGAGCTGCACCTGCGCCGCCTCCTCCTCTGCTGCTGCCGTCTTCTCGCTTCCACCCGCCGCCCCACCCTCCTCTCTCTGCTGCCGCTGCTGCTGCCACGCGTCTTGATCCGCCTGCCACGCGAGGCCCATATCCTCCACCTCCTGCTCGAGCTTCTCGCGCGCCCTCATCGCCGCCTCCAACCGAGATTGCGCGTCTGAGAGCTCACCTCTCCACCTCTCCGCCTCCGCCTCCACCGCAGACGCGACCGCCGACGAGACGCTCAGTGCACTCGAAGCCTCATCGCGCTTGTGCGCGTCGAGCGCCGCGGCCGCATCCGCGGCGGACGACTGCGCGGCGGCGAGCGCGGATTCCGCCGCGCGCCGCGCGGTAATCGCCTCCGTCTGCTCCACCTCCGCCGCGAGCACGCGCTGCTCCGCCTCCTGCTCACGGGCGAGCGACGCCCGCGCGCGCGCCTCGGCCGCCTCGCGCCGCTGCTCCGACTCGTCGAGCATTCGCGCAAATTGCTGACGGAGCGCCTGCAGCTCGTCGGCTGGCACGGGCTCGCCGCGTGCCGGCTGCTCGTCCGCCTCGATCACGCGGCCGGTCTCATCGTACTCGATCGTCTCGAGCGTCGACTCGAGCGCGGAGGAGACCGAGTCGCGCGCGAATTCGGACGCGCGAGAGAGCAGGTTGGAGACCTTTGGCGTGAAATAGGAGGCCGCGTTGCCGCGCCAGCCGTCGCCTTGCATATTAAATTAGGTGGAAATAGCGGAGAAGGCGCGCTTCCGCGCCACGCACAAGAACTTTTGTGGCGTCGTCGCGAGCACTTACGATCTTCTCACCCTCACACCTCTCACACCGCTCACACACTCTCACTCCTCCTCCTCCCTCAGCGCGCTGCCGACGAGGAGCCAGCGGAAGGCCTTTGGCAGCTCGCTCGCGTCGAGGCAGACCGACGCCTTCCCCGCTGGCAGCGCCTCCGTCAATCGCTCCGCCGCCCCGCCGAGCGACGCGAGAAAGCACGCGTGCGCATTCACCTTTGGATGGCTCGTCAGCGCCTCCGCGAAATCGCGCGGCCGTATCCCATACCTCTCGAGGTTCGCATCGCTTAATACAAACACGAACGCCTCATCTACCTCCTCTAAATGGGTCGATACCTCCTCTATAGCCTCCCTTGTCGCTTCTAATGTATGATCACCAGACATACAGAATTGGGTGTGCGCCATCATACGCTGTACGACTTTGAGCCGCTCCTTCTCATTCGCTGGTGGTAGACCATATTCAACTAATGGTGCACACGGCGTATCCCCACTATGCCCTACCATCGCATAGCGGTATTTATGTTCAAAGCCAGAGAAGGCCTCAAATATCATTACCGCGGTTTGGAGGGTACGTTCTAAACGGCCGTCATGCCCGTTGAAATAATACATTGAGCCGGAGCAATCGATCACAAAACGTAACAGCTTTGGTCGTGTTGGTGGGGCGCCGAGTGGTGGCGGCTGTTCTGCGCGCCTCCTATAGATAGCACGATCGCCCGCTATACCTGCATCAGCAGCAGCACACACGCACACGCACACGCACACAGTGGCACAGCAGTAGTGGTCAGAGAGTGACAATGAGAGTGCTGAGAGTGCACACACACACACTGTGGATGGTGCGGCCACTGCTGCTATTACCATCTATAATACGCCCTTCATCCAATTCCCCATGGGTCTGACGTGTCAACCATCCTCTTTCTGTACGCCTCGCCTCCCTCGCCTCTAACATCACTCTTGTCTGCTCGACCTCACGACTCACCGCATCAAACAGTGAAGTATAAATAGTCGCCTCCCCCTCACTCATATCTATCTCCTGCAGCCGTTGCTTCCACGCCTCCTTCGCCATCTCCCTTGCCGCTTTCAACGCCTCAGGCGACACATTACCCTTCTCCTCCTCACTTATCTGATGTATCGGATTCCCATCACTTAAACGATACGGCCCGCCTTTACCACCTAACCCAGCAGTATCCCTACCACCCGTACCACCCGCCCAGGTATTCCCTCCGACATGAGGGGCACCCGTCTCATCCACCTTACCCCTCTTCGGCATAGTTGCCGCTTTTGGTGAGGGGAAGTCCCGTACAATGCTCAGACCGCTTGGGCCGCCACCACCATCCCCATCACCACCACCACCTCCTCCATCCTTACGTACCTCCCCTATACCACCACCACCACCACCACCTACTATTAGCCGCCATTCCTTTGCTCTCGACGCCAATGCCCTATGATGCGTCTGCCATAAAATCATCTCTCCATTCCGATGTAAAGTCACCGCACCACCACCTGTAGCAGACGGCACAGGCGATACAAATAACGCTTCCATAGCATGAGGGTCCACTACATCTGCCTCAGATAGGCCACGCCACCCACTGTACCTCCCCTTAGACTTACCACCACCACCACCACCATCCTCCTCCTCCCCCTCCTTGGGTGCGGGTAGTAACGGTATGTATCGATGGGTTCCCTCATGCAAGTCGATCAGCTGTAAAGCAGGCGGCACCTCCCCTACCCCTCCACCCGCTTCGATAGCGTGTATGAGAGTTGGCGCGAGGTAGGGCGGGTGCGGCGCCACCGACCTCTCCCTCACCACCTCCTCCTCCTTACCTCCCTCCCCCTCCGCCGCTGCCTCTCCCTCCTCCTCCTTCACCTCCTCAGGACCCATTGCAAACCCGACCGCCACCCTTCTCAATCCGTTCGCTGCTGTAGTGGTAGGAGGTGGATGCGCGAGTGTAAATGCGCTCCCTCCTTTTAGTAATGGGGATAGCTCGAGCCAAGCCGCTTCAAACGGACCACCACCACCACCAACAACAACGACGCTAAGAGCGAGCTGCACCTGCGGCATGAGGGCTGTCGCACCTGTAGGCAGATTGTCCGCACCCTCATGAAGTGATGTGCGGCTGACCTCGAGTACAGATGCCGCATGAGGCCTTCCATCGTCACCTCCCTCCTCCTCCTCCTCCTTACCCTCCCAACGTACAATCATCGCCGCGTCACCACTGAGTGGCCGCAGATAGCAGCTATCACTACACAGAGCATTCAGAGCCAGCCCACCTGCTCCAACCGCTGCACCATCTATAGTAACAGACGAGAGGCCAAACGAAAGGGTACCGCCTGCACCACCGCTACTGCTGCCGCTGCTGCTGAGGTGCAAACGGCCTAAACGCACTGAGCCCTCCTCATCATCAACTGCCGCAAACTGGAGGGCATCCGCACGACCAGGCACACACGAGGCCATAGCCACAGTACCCACACCACTCCCATCCTCACCGCTATCGTAAAGCGCGGCATTGCCACCACCACTTACCCAACTAGATAGGAATGGAGGCGGCTGCTTACTACCCTCTACCTCCTCACCACCACTAACTGTACACAGCCAATCAGGTAGAGCGTATGAAGTGACTCGAAGCGCCTCCGCCTCCGCAAGAGCATTACTATTACCACCACCACCCTCCATCGCCTCCTCCTCCTCTACGAGTGGAGCGATGTGAAGGAGTTGGGAGGTTGCCCTTAGATGCAATAGCAGCCCACCACCCATACTATCAGGTAATGCATGAAGCCCCGCATCAACAGGTGTACCAGGTCTACGTATCATACCTCTAGCACCGCCTGAGCCCCTTCCTATAGAGGTATGTGTAATCCTCTGCCCATCCGAAGAGAAGCTAAATAAATGCAATCCAGCATATGAACTGGATAGGAGATGTGTCGAGCCGTCGGCGGCGATCGTTAGAGCGGAGACCGCCTCCGGTTTCACTCCATTCGGCAGCTTCCATCTCATCACCTCCTCTGTGAATACACGCATACGACCAAATATAAGGGAATCGGTCGGGTCGGGTGGATCGCGTGAGACAGTCCATGCCGCCTCCATCTCAAGTGGGATGTAGCTCGTGCGGAGATTGAGAGTCTTAGCGGGGGCCCAGCTCTCTAGTGGGGTTGACGGCGGTAATGGTTCTGTTGGAGCAAGCTTGAGTGCGAATGGTTCGTTGCCTGATGATCCTGCAGGTATACCGTTACGCCTTAGTGTCGCAGCAAGTGATGAAGCAAGCTGCGGTTGATGCGCGTCAAACGAGAAGATATTATCCGCAGCTCCAAGTAGACCATCGTGTGGATAGGCTTGCATATGGCGTATGAGGGAGACCGCCTCACGTGTGGAGAAGGGATAGGCAATCTCACCTGAGAGTGGTGAGGAGAGGGAAGGGAGAGGGGGTGAGTGCTGGCTCGTGCTGCTGCTGCGTGCTGCGGATTGCGCGCTCTCCCTCTCTTACCGCCTTCAGACATAGTACGCAACTCGGCAAACACTGTAGCGATCCGTTTGAGTAGATTAATAGGTACATCTGGGCCGTACTTTTGTAATAGTTGTACCTCTGAGGGTATATCTGGATTGAAGATGGTGTGGGAGGAGAGGACATCACCTGTGTGTGTGTGTGTGAGGGAGGGAGGGAGGAGAAGGGTGAGAGGGAGGGAGGGTAGGAGGGGGAGGCTCGCTGCCGCCTCTCTCACCGCATTCTCTAAAGAAGTCGTTACCAAGAAATGGATAGCCGGGGCGATTTGCTAATACAATCGCACGAAAGCCTTTTGCAATTGGTAGTATACCTGGAGCAGCTGGTGTTCCTATAGGTGCAACACGCCGACCATCTGCTAAAGCCATCTGACCATCTGCAAATAAGGATCGTAATACACAGGTTACCTCAAGAGGGGCCTTATCTGCCTCATCTAGTACAAGAACACGGCCATGCTCTATAGCACGTACAAGCGGTGAGTCCTCCCATATTAATTGACCAGAGGCTAAGCTTGGCGTCTGTGTAAGAGCGGCAACAGATACATCGCGATGTAATTGCATGTATTCTCGTTCTAATCGTAATAACTGCAGCATACGATCGGCAAGCTTATTCTTACCAACGCCTTGGGAGCCTAATAGCAACAGATGATTGCCCGCACTGAAATCACGTAACAGCTCCGCCATTACCGCAGTATGCCGCGCGGAATCGAAATAGATTACCTCAGGCACTAGCTCTGGACGTGTAGGCGGCTGTATCCCATCAACACGGCAGTCCTCGCCTATCATCAGAATCTCACTACCTGGATTTGAAGGGTCCGTGATGAGGGTGGGAGGCGGTAAATTGGTTGGCGGAGTGAATGGGGCCGGTTGCAAGCCAACGCTCTTCATCAACTTTGTGAGGGCGGTAGCAGCGGAGGTGGTAAGTGAGCCACGCGGACCAGTGATCTCACGCTGCACGGCGGCAGCAGCACTCGTCTCCGGTGTGTGGCTTGCTGCACGTAATAAGCCGCGTGTCGTCAGCTTATGTGCGTGGAGAGCGGACGGCTTCTCACTTGAGCAGAGGATAGAATGTAATGAGAGGAGTTTTGTTGCGGTCGCCTCGTCCTCGGTTGGGCTGCTGCTGCTGCTGCTGGTGGTGGTGGTGCTGGTTTGAAGGCGGCGGCGTTGGAGGTTGGCAGTGACTAATTCGGAATGATCGGACATTGTTAGAGCCTCAACAGAATGAAAGTGGAAGAGGGAGAGCACCTCACTACCTAACCACCCACCAACACCAGCAGCAACACCCTCCGCTCCACCAGCAGCCGCCGCGCTACCGCCACTAGTCCATGCCGCCGGCGTCTCCGCGGTAGCAAGAATACGGAATGCGGGATGCACCGGCACAATCTGTGCCGCCTCCTCCTCTGTTACTTCTCCTGACGATAGGAGTTCGTTCACACGCTGTAACGGTAATAACCTCCTACCATCTGGTAATTGCAACTCCCTATCTGTAATCAGCCGCCCTAATGTCGCAGCTAAAGTCCCATGAGGTAATCGATGGACGTTATCGAGGATAAGTAGATCGCCATTGATTGCCGCGCTTACCGCCTCCGAGTCCTCCCAGATAGTAGAACCTCTTACATCCGTAGCGCGCCGCTGGAGTAGATCACGCGCTGGTAGATCGGCATAACAATATACAGTACGCGGCGTGTAGCCAAGGGTTGAAGCGAATCGGCGTGCTATTGCGGTCTTGCCACTGCCCTTACCACCTAATAGACATGTGTCCATACCAACACTATGATCCTGTAAAAGAGCGCTTACGACCTGTGACTGTCCGGATAGATTAGCAAGGGTACCGTGCTCGAGAGCACGTAATAATAAACCCTCCTCCTCATCAGTACCGTCTTTGATCGCTGCAGACGAGCCGCATGCTACAGGTATGATAGCGCGTGTACCACCTACTCCAGCCCATTCGAGTAGAGCGAGACGGCCCTCCTTAGCAAGCAGATCGCATGTCGCGTCATCGAGGGCATTACTGTCAGCAGCAGCAGAATCTGTAAATGGCCGCAGAGCGACAGGCCGGTACGCAGCAGCACCACCACCATTCGCATTGAGGCCAAACCGTTTGAGAAGCGCTTTGAGCTCCGTAGCACTCTCAGAATGTGGCAGTATTCGTGGTAGGACCTGATTGACTGCTGTATTCGGATAGATACCACACAGCAACGCTATAGAATTGAGAGCGGCAGGTGCACACATTGGTAGAATGAAATCGCCGCCTCCACCACCGCCCGCACCACCACCCGCTTTGATCGCGTGCAATGCGTCGAGCGCATCCAACGCGTCAACAGCGGCAGCGAGCGAATCAGAAGAGGAAGGAGCGGAGGCGGCAAGAGTCGCCTTCCTATATGAAGCGGGCGGTGGGGCGATCGCTCGCGCTTGGAAGCGGCTTCGTAATGGTGGGTCGAGTGTCGTGCCCGGGAATCGTGGTACCGGCAAACCGAGGGCGACGACCATAAAATCGGGATGCACGCGCAGCAACCGCTTCGATGTGAGCTCGTCGGTCGTCAAGCCTTGAGCAGTCCGCAGAGAGTCGTACCGATCCGGGTGTAAAAGTAGGGAGCCGTCCTCCAACGCCATCTCGCGATTCTCGAGGAGGTTATTGATCAGCGGCAAAAGGTTGCGCTCGGCCTTCTCGAGGCCTTCGATGACGAGCAGCCGCCCATTCAGCGCCGCCTCGACAACCGGCTGATTCACATACAAGACCGACCCGGCCGAGAGCTCGCGACGCTGCTTGAGGTCTGCCTCCGTCGAGTCGCGCGAGATGGAGACACATTCGACCTCGCGCTCGACGACCTGCGCGAAGCGGAGGACGAGCTGGCGGAGCGCGGCCGGATGCGAGCCGAGGAGGATCGCGTCCTGCCGCAGCGCCGCCTTCTTCATCAGCCACTGCACGTCGGCGAGAGAGTGCTCGGCGTCGGCGTAGGCGGAGCTGCGCAAGGCGGACGGCGCGGGCACGAGCGACGGCCGAAGCGGCGCGGTGACGGGCACGCGGACCGAGCCGATCGAGACGGAGGAGAGCAATCGGCGGCCGGGCGGCAGCCGCGCGCGTGCGACGCCGGCGACGAGCCGCGCGCGTGCGACGTCGGCGACGAGCGCGCGCATGTGCATCGCGTGCGTGATGATGAAGATCTCGACTTCTCACCAGCCCTGATGTTTTAGGGAATTAAATCTTTTGCGCCGCCGTGCACGTCGCGTCGGGAATGTCCCCACGCTGACGTGACGCGCACGGCGCGCAGCTACGGTCACACATGCGCTCTCTCGCTCTCAGCGGCCGCATGCACCGCGCTCCTGGCGGCGAAGGGGTGGTGGTGGGTCACTTTGAATTGCGGCGAGCCGCGCTCGCGCTCCGCTGCTGAGAAGCCCAATCGCGCTACGCAGAGAAGCAACCCAATCTCAAACTTGCCATGAAAGAAATCGCCCAAACACACGAAACGCAATCTGAATCACCCCATCTGACACCCGCTCACCCAGCCCTCACGCCTCCTGAAACACGCATCGGCCGTCCGGATGCGCCGTCATCCTCGCCACCTTCACAAAGGTCCGATCCTTCGCGTTCGACATGCCCGAGTACACAAAGGTCGCCGCGTCGCTCGTCTTCTTCGCCGGATCGGCGGTTGTGTACTTTGACGGGTCGATCTGGCAGTAGACCTCAAACGCCGTCTGCTTGCCGCTATTGCGGTTCTTATAGTTCTGCACCTCAATAGAATATTCACCAGGAGGCGGCGGCTGCGTGAAGAAGATATTCTCGACCGGATGGGCCATACGCGTACTGCCGACATTCGCATCGACATCGAGCTGACCGCCGCCACCTTTTGGGCTGCCTTGATAGATATGCAGACTATTCGGCCCTTTTAGATGAAGGTCGAGATCGCATGCGGTATCCCAGGAGAGGCTTATCGTCACATAGCCCACTTGGCCCTTCTGCTCCGCACGACGTGTTTGTATGTCGACCGCAGGAGGAGGAGCCGCAGCAGGAGGAGGCGGCGCGGTCGCCGCTTGCAGCTCATTCAGCAATCTAAGCGCCTCATCACGCTCACGTATCGCCTGATCACGCTCCCTCTCCGCCTTCTCCTTCGCCTCGAGTGCTGCCGCCTCGCGTGCCTTCGCCTCCTCCGCCTCCCTCCTCGCCGCCTCTGCCGCCGCCTTCTCCC
>AEAR01000128.1_pt1 | contig 40733 bp, 55 predicted proteins | sample 349768 | NCBI WGS metagenome assembly AEAR01 (sample SAMN02954311, study PRJNA50327) | marine metagenome | biome: aquatic; feature: Florida Straits; material: sea water; isolation source: Florida Straits, depth 75m | depth 75 m m | reverse complement strand
AGGAGGAGGAGGAGGCGCGTGCCTGGTACACGGTAAGGTTGGTGATGTGGTCACCCTCTGGTTGGAAGAACTTCGATCGCTTCTGGTCCGCTTGGGCTTGCTTCTCTTTAGGACGGTACCTGCAGCAGCAGCAGCAGCAGCACACAGCAGCAGCGGTCAGTGGGGCATTGCGGTGCAGTGTGTGTGTGGTGTGTGCTTCCTTCTCTTTTAGGGCGTTACCAGATGTTTTGCACGCTTAGCATCGCCGTCACGGTCAGAACTTCATCAGAGCATCCTAACTCGACAGACTGGATCAGAATCTTCGAGAGGGGGGAAGGGTGGAGGGGAAGGGTGGAGGGGTGGAGGGGTGGGGAGGGGAGGGGAGGGGTGGAGGGGAGGGGTCTTCTCTTCTTACCTTCGAGAGGGGCGGTTCCAGCGGGAACTCGGCCATCCGCCGACCAAGAAGCGTGAGTAAACCCTCCTCGTCGAGCGCGTTGAGAGCGAAGAGCGATTCCATCGCGGAGATTAACGTCTGCACGGGCGGCGCGTCCATAAAATCGAAATGTAGCAAATCGTTGACGCCCATCGCTTTCATCTGAAGCACTGTATTGCCCAAATTCGTGCGCTGAATCTCTGGCACACTCGTTGGTAGCATCTCGTTACGGTACGCGGCCTCCGTATAGAGGCGATACGCCTTGCCAGGACCGGTACGTCCGGCACGCCCCGCACGCTGTCGTGCGGACGCCTGGGAGATGGGCACGACCACGAGGGAGTCCATACCAACCTTCGCGTTGTACGCCTTCTGTTTGACGAACCCCGGGTCGACGACGTAATAAATGCCATCAATCGTCAGACTCGCCTCCGCAATGTTCGTGGCGACGACCACCTTTCGGGCACCCGGTGGAGCGGGCTCGAAGATGCGAGTTTGAAGATCGGAGGGCAGTGCAGAGTAGACGGGTAAGATGATCAGCTCGGGTAGATTTGGTCCGAGCGATTTCATTCGTTCGTATAGGATGGAGCATGCGGTGTCGATCTCCTCCTGTCCGGGGGTGAGGGGAAGAGGAGGTAGGGGGCATGGGTGAGGGGAAGAGGAGGTAGGGGGCATGTGAGAGAAATGCGGCTGCTGTGTGTGCGCTGCTGCTGTGCGTGCTGCTGCAGCTGATGCTGCGTGCTGCTCCTGCGCACCTGTCCGGTGAGGAAGAGTAGCACATCGCCCGGCGGCTCTGAGAGATGAATCTGCATCACCTGTATACGAGTAGCACACGCACACGCAGTGGCACAGCAGCGGTCAGCATGGCATTGTGAGTGCTGTGTGGGCGGTGCGGCTTGGAGAGATGGATCTGCATTACAGTGATCAGAGAGGCGTCGAGGTAATCCGATTCGGGCGCTTTGGTATAAAGTATCTCGACGGGGAAGGTCCGACCCGGTATCGTAAAGATTGGGCACTCTAAGAAGTAAGTTGAGTACTTTTCGGCGTCAAGCGTCGCCGACGTGCAGATGAGTTTTAAGTCCTTACGTCGCTTCAGAAGGCCCTTGAGAAGGCCGAAGAGGACGTCCGTATGGATCGTGCGCTCGTGCGCTTCGTCGAGCATGATTAACGAGTAGCGAGTCAGCTCGGTGTCGACGAGGCACTCGCGCAGCAGCATACCTGCAGCAGCACGCACGCACGCACGCAGTAGTGTGCACAGCAGCAGCGGTCAGAGAGTGCGGAGCGCACAAAACACACACTACAGGGCGGTGCTGTGGGCACTGTGTGTGAGAGAGAGAGCCCCTATAGTAGTAGCATACCATCCGTCATGTATTTAATGACAGTCTCGGGTGACGTGCAGTCCTCAAATCGGATCGAATAGCCCACCTCCTGACCAAGCCTGCAGCCGAACTCCTCAGCGACGCGTTTGGAGACCGACATCGCCGCGACACGCCGTGGCTGTGTGCAGCCAATGGGAGGTGAGGAGGAGGTGAGGAGGAGGTGAGGAGGAGGTGAGGAGGAGGTGAGGAGGAGGTGGGCAGGTGGGGAGGTGGGGGTAGTACCTGTGTGCAGCCGATGATGCCTCTCGAGGTGAAGCCCGCCTCCGCCATGTACTGAGTCATCGAAGGGAGGAGGGGAGGAGGGAGAGGTGTGAGAAAGAGAGATGGTGCTTGCTTGCTTGCTGAGTGTGTGCTGCTGCTGCTGCTGTTTTGTGTGTACCTGAGTCATCTGCGTCGTCTTACCGCTGCCTGTCTCGCCAATCACGACGAGTATCTGGTTCTCCGTCACCGCATTGATGAGCTCCTGCTTAAGCGCATACACGGGGAGGCTATTGCGCTGCTCTTGTATCGATTTATTTCGTGAAGGGAAGCCGAACGACACCGCCTTTCCCATCGTTTGAGTCTTCCATTCGGGCTGTGCCTCCTGGGTATACCCCAAACCTGTGTAACAGCACACACACAGTGGCACAGCAGCTGAGAGTGCGGAGTGCACACACACTGGGAGGTGGTGGGCACTGTGTGTGTGAGCCCCTGGCCCCAAACCTCTCAACTCTTGCGCGATGTGCCGTTCGCCCGGTTCTGGCAGCGGGTCCTCCCACGGTCGATTCAGATCTTTTGGGATAGAATCCATCACGGCGCGTTGTTGCGTCTCCTTGAGCTCGCGCCGCTCCTTTGCTAAAGCGCTCTGTGTCATCGCCGCGCGTTGGAGCGAGCCGTCTGGGTTTTTGACGATTTTTATTGGCGACATTGCGACGGATAATTTGGTCTGCCCGCGTAGGAAGAGCGGCTCCGACTCGTTTAATTCTATCTCCAGCTCCTCCTCCGTCTCCTCTGTCGCCTGCCGCACACACACGCGGGAGAGACCCGAACGCAGTGGTCTTTCAGAACCACAAACGCGCAGAGTAGCGTGAGGAGCCGCGCCGCAGAAAGAAAGCATACCTGCGCCATCATCCCGTGCTCCTCATCAAATTGAGGGTAGTCCCGCACATCCAGCACTCCAGACGCGATCAATTGCTTCGCCTCAAATTTCTCGGGCGACGTTAAGCGCTTGACGACGCGCTGCGGCTCGTTGCTCCCCTCCGATTCGAGCCGACGCTTGCCGGGGGCGCCGCCCTCACCAACGGGCCGCATCGGGTTGCTCGCCGCTCCTCCAGCGGAGGCGCCGCCGCCACCACTAGGAGGAGCGTCCTTCTGTCCTGGTAGGCGCATGTGCGGCGTGAGATCGGTGCCGTCGCGCTGATCCGCATCCTTCATCGACAGAGTCAGCTTCGTGCCCGTCGCCGAGAGCACTTTCACATAGCACTTTGCATTCCGCTTGACTAGATCGTGCGCCTTCCCGCCGACGGGCCCACCGATCAGGCTGACGTGTACGAGGCCCTCCGCGCGGCCGCGCACATTCTCGAGCTGGACGAAGCAGCCAAAATCGAGCACGTTGGACACCTTGCCAGGGTATACGCGGCCGGGTACCGGCGTGTCGTCGGGCGGTCGATCCTCTGGCAGCGTGTGCCCGGGCTTGCTGTCTCGGCCCGGCGGCGGCGGCGGCGCCATCGGCGCCTTGCCGCTCAACGCGCCGCGTTTGAGCTGCTCGGCCTCCGGGTTGACGACCGCGTCGCCGCCGAGCGCCTCGCGCTCGAGCGCCTTCCGACGCTCGTCCGACGTGTTTGGCACCGCGAGGCCCGAGAACTTCTCGCCGCCGCCGCCGCCGCCCGCCGTCGAGATGCCGCCCGCCCCCGCCGCGGGCGCCGCCTTTGGTTTGGGCATCATCTTCTCGACCAGACCGAGCAGCTGCGACGCGAACGGCGCGGGGAACTCGGCGCCGTTCTCCTCGAGCGCCGCGCGAAACGCGGGCAGCTCCTTGTGCTCGGTCGCGAGCGCGATGATAAACTCGGCGAGCGTCTTGTCGGAGACGCCGATGTGGTTGTCGAGCTCCTGGCAGATTTTGTTCACGAGCCCGAGGTACTTGAGCTTCTCCATCGGGTTCATGCCCTTTGTCGGGTCCTCCATTGGTGCGCGCGCGTGTTGTGTGCGCCGTGGCCGACGACGTGGCCGAGCGCGGTGGGAAGTTTGGAAGTCAGAGCGCCGTTTTGGGCGTGTATTTTGACACTGGGCGATTGAGCGTAAAAGACAGCCGCCTGCGTGCGTGCGCTCTCAACCGTCGGCCATCGTCCTGGCGCTACTCGCGGCCACCCCCTTGCGCCACGCGCGCACCGCCTGCTTCATAAAGCCGACAAACTGTTTGGTGTCGACGATCGTGTCGTAGCCGGCCTTTGCGTTCTCCGCGATGCCATTCGTCCAGCGCATGTACGTCAAGCCGACGTACTTGGAGAGGCGTATGTACGACGGCGTGCAGTAGCCGAGCGGGCACAGCTCGGCGACGACGCCGCCCGGCGGAAGGAAGATCAGATTCGCGTAGCCGGCGCCGTGCATGCCCGTCATGACATTCGCCCTGCGGAAGTGCTCGAGCTGCTCTCTCGAGACGAGAGAGAAGGGGAGGGTGTGGAGGGTGGGTGGGTGTGAGAGAGGGTGTGCGGCTTGCGTGCGGCTTGCGTGCTGCGTGCTGCGTGCTGCTTGCTGTGCTTGCTGCTTGCTGCTTGCTGCTTGCTGCTTGCTTTGCTGCTTGCTGCGTGCTGCTTGCGGCTTGCGGCTTGCTGCTTGCTTGCTTGCTGTTTTGCTGCTTGCTGCTATACCTGCTCGAGAAAAGGCATACCACTCAGCTCGAGCGAGGTGAGCGTCAGCGCCACCTCCGAGCCCTTTATACTTCGCAACACTTCCGCCTCGTTCACACAGCGCCGTCCGACCTGGAGCACACACAGTGCACAGCTGTCAGTGGCATTGAGTGCTGAGTGCACACTGGGCGGTGGGCACTGTGTGAGCCCTGGCGTCCGACTTTATTCCCATAACCGTTGCCGAGGCCGCGGCCTCTCGAGATCCAGACGCCGCTCGCAAAGCGCCCACCACCACCACCACCCCTTGCCGCTCGGGACGCGCTGTGCTGTTGTGAGGCGGCGAGGAGTTCGGTCGAGTGTTGTATCATACGCTCGGCGGCCACATTCAATAGAACACGATAGAAGGAAGAGACGCGCGGTAGATGCGGTCGCTGCTTGCCCTCGCATCTGCGGCACGCTTTCTCAATGCCGCGACCGACTAAACCTCGCCCGTAGACGGAATGATGGCCAGAGAGGGCAAAGAGCGCTCTGTGAACGGGGATGAGCAGAGAGGCCGCACCAACACCACCATTACTGCGCCGTTGGCGGCTGCTGCTGCTGCTTGTGCCGATGTCCTGAGCACTAGGTATGCTGATCAGGCGACCGCTGCTGCTGCTGCTGCTGTGTTGTTGGTCCTTGGACGCAGCTAGCCACTCGGAGTAGGAGAGCGGCGGTCGATTCGAGAGCGCGGCCCATAGCGGCTTGTGAGGCCCCCACCTGACAGCAGCACCACACAGTTTGGCGCAGCAGCTGTGAGTCACACTACGCGCACACAGAGAGGCGGTGCGAGCACTGTCTGTGTGCGTGCGTGCGCCTCCTCACCAGCCCTGGTTCGCCTTGTCAGGCGGCAGGAAGACGAGCTGCGTAGTCTCGCGCCCCAAATCGGATCCGAGCGCGTGCAGAAGGATCGACGCGACCTGCGGTGTCCACACAGTGTGCGAACACACAAACGATTGGAGGAGGGAAGGAAGGAGAAGCAAGCAAGGAAGGCAGGAAGGAAGGAAGGAGTCTCGTAACGCGACTCCTACCTGAAGTAGATCAAAATGGGCGAGGAAGGCAGGAAGGAGTGAGGGAGCATAGGTCCATCGGGCAGTAAACTACTTCCTTCCTTACCTGAAGTAAGTCAAAGTGGGCGAGGAAGAAGTTCTTCACCGAGTACCTTGCAATGAACACAACGACCACAGCAGACGGCGAGGAGGAGGATGAGGAGAAGGAGGATGCGGTGGCGCCGAAGCTGTCGCGTGCCGCGTCGAAGGCAGCGCCGTGCGGTAGCGAGGCGAGGGAAGCGGGCAGCAATTGGCGGCTGAGCATCCCGAAACGCTTTGGCCGCTCGAGGGCGGGCGTATCGAGTGGGCAGTCGACGAGCAGCGCGCGGCGCTTCCAAAGGCCTGTGTGTAGCAGAGAAGTGGGCGGTTAGTGCAGCAGAGAAGTGGGCGGTTAGTGAGGTGTGTGAGAGAGGTGGAGGTGGAGCGGGCGTTCTGATGAGGCGAAGAAGGAGACGGCCCGAGGAGAGACGTGTCGCATGGGCGGTTAGTGCGGTGTGTGAGAGGTGGAGGTGGAGCGGGCGTTGTAAGAGGCGAAGAAGCAGACGGCCCGAGGAGAGACGTGTCGCGCGGGCGGTTAGTGAGGTGTGTGAGAGGCGAAGGAGACGCGCCGCGCGAGCATTCACCTTTCTGCGCCGAGGTGGGCACAGTGAGGTCCGACGAGCCGAGCGAGATGGCGCTCGTGTTGACGTGGAGCCTTTGCGCCTCGCAATACCATACAGTCGCGTCCTTTGACGAAATCGAGCTTCCAATACCAATGCCGCCGCCGCCAGCCGCCGCCTCGTTACTGTCGGTACTCTCATCGTCATCGTCGTCGTCATCCTCGTCCGCCGCCGCCGATGCTGCCGCCGTCTTCGCGCGCGGCGGCGCCGCCTCGAAGCACGTGAGCGTTGACGGCGGCGGCGTCGCGGCGCTCTCGGCGCAAAAGTCGACCGAGTGGCCGCGCCAATGTGCGCGCCACGCGTCGGCGCAGCAGGATCGAAAGGCGCCGTCGGAAGCGGACGCGGGCGCGTCGGAGGCCGGAGCGGCGACGAATTCGCCGCGATCAATGTGGAGAGGCGGTGGTGGCGGCGGCGAGGTCATTCGCGGTCGAATGCGACGGCTGTGGCTCGCGCGCGCGATTGTGCCGGACGCGTCGGCTCTTTGGATTGTCGACGCTCGCGGCGGCGGCGGCGGTGGCAGCGGTGGCGACGGCGACTGCGGCTGCTGGAGAATAACGAGGCGGTGCGTTCGCGCAGATTCGCCGCCGGTATGCAGCAGGAGGATTCGAAGGAGGACGAGGAAGGCGAGGCAGGCGACGGCGCGCGTGGTGAAGGTGGAAGGCGCCATCGGCGCGCGCGGCGCTCGCCGACCTCAGGAACTTGTGTAACGGTGGACTCACGGTTCCGCAACGGTGGACGGCGATGGACGGCGGTGGACGACCGTTACACGCGTATTTTTTATTGTGGCCGGCGAAAACGTCCACAAAAGATGGTGAAAATACAACCGTAGGGATTTTTACGGCGAGCGCAGCGAGCCGAAGGAAAAATAGTGATTTTTGAGGCGTCAACCGTCAAAAAATCGTCCCTCGTCAACCGCGGTTGACGAACGGTGGACGAGTAACGGATGTAACGGCTCGTCCACCGGTCCACCGGTGGACGAGTAACGGATGTGGGCAAGCTTAGAGCCAAGACTCGCCAAGATGTAACGGACATCTGGGGCAAACGGTGGACCTCACGGTTGTGGGGCCTGAGACGCACCTTCCTGAGGTCGGGGCGCTCGAGACGGCGCTCGCTGAATTTGGCTCTCGCAATGACAGGACAGGCCAAACCAAATCTACGCTGTTAGCAGGTAAGCAGGACACCGCGCAAACCGTGCTGCGCGCGGAGCTCGCCCGCCGCTTTTAGCCTCGGGTGGTCAATGTACTGCCGACCCACAGCCACCATCATGAGCGACGGCAAGCTGGCCTCCATCGCGTTTGCCAGCGCCTCGACACCCTCCTCGCCGAATTCGTTGTCCCAGATGTCGAGCCGCTTGAGCTTCGCGAGCCGCCCACCGCCAGCCGCCGCCATCAGAGCCTTCACACCATCGGCGCCTATACCGTTGTCGCCGAGGTACAGCTCCTGGAGCCTCGGCAGCGCCCCTCTCTCGAGCGCCGCGGCGAGAGCGACGAGGCCGGCGGCGCCAATTGCGTTGCGGCTGAGCCAGAGCACCTCCAGCTCGCGGCAAGCCCCGCCGGCGAAGGCGGTGGCGAGCGCCTGCACGCCAGCGACGCCGATCTGGTTGTCGTGGAGATGCAGCTGCTTGAGCCGCGGCAGGCCGCCGCCAGCAGCCGCAGCCGCGATTGCAGCGGCGCCCTCGTCGCCGAGGTTGCTGAAGTTCAGCCAAAGCTGCTCGAGCTGCGCCAGCGCCTCGCTTTTGAGCACGCTGACGAGAGCCGGCATATCCGCTGCGGTCAGATGCTTGTTGGCCCAACCGAGCGTTGTAGGCCGCGCCTCCACGATCTGCTCGACCGTATCGCCGCACTTGTTGCAAAGCGCCCTCGCCGCCTCGTGCTCCACCTTCACCTTCGCGAGCGAATCCTTCACCGCCGCCTTGACCACTTTGCACGAGCGAGAGAGGGCGCCGAGGTGCCGCGGCTGGAGGACGTCCTCGTCGGCAGCGAGGGCCTCTCCGATTAAATTGAGGATCTCCGGCGGCTGGTCGGGGAGCGAGGGTTCGGTGGTGGCCGCCGCCTCGACGCGCGCGGCCTTCGTGCGTGACCGCGTGAGCATTTCGGGCGCGGGCGCTCTGAGCGCCCGCTGCGCTGCGCCACACCCGTCTGCGTCTGCGGCGCAGAGGCTGAGAGGCAGAACGAAGCCGTGGCGGTGGTCGATTTGGCCGCCGCGGGACAGGCCCAAGGCGGCGCCCGAGCTCAAGGCAGATCGAGTTTCGGGTTTCGGCGTGCAGTCTGTCTGCCTCGTGGTCAAAACCATGAGGCTGATTGGCCACCTCCGCCTCTTCCTCGCCTCCCTCCTCGCGACAACGGCCGCCTACCGGCTCACCGTACCCGCTCCCGTTCAGCCCACCAAGCCCCACCACCTCTGGAACCGCGAGCTCGCCTCGGTCACACAGTACGCGCCGCGCCCGGGCCTCGTTTGCTTCGGAGACCCACCGCCACAGCCTTCTCGCGCGCCATCTGACCCCCACCCTCTCCTTTACACCACCACCGCCGGCCGGTTGGCTCGCCCCGTGGCCCGGCCACGCGCGGCCGGCCCGCAATCCGCCGTCTCGCGCCGCCTTCGCCGCCCCCGGCCGCTCTCGCCGCGTCTCCCCGGCATTTCATCAACTCACCCTCGCCCGCCCCAACCGCAGGTACCTGCCCGACGGCGAGCGCGAGAAGGCGAAGCAGGCGCTCGAGCTCGCCCACCGCGTCCACGACGGCCAGCTCCGCCGCGACGGCCAGCCCTTCATCACCCATCCGGTCGCGGTCGCCAAGCTGGTTGCGTCGTGGGGGATGGACTCCGAGTGCGTCGCGGCCGCGCTGCTGCACGACGCGGTCGAGGACACGCCATTGACGTTTGGCGAGGTGGAGGAGTGCTTTGGCGGCGAGGTGAGAGCGCGCGCGCAAGACCGACCCGCACGCACAAGCGCATATATGCGCCTCCCCCCCAAAAAACCCCATCGCCACGCGCCCCCCCCCCTTTTCGCGCCACACACACACACAACCCCTCCCTCACTCTTCGCCCCTCTCCCTCCCCTCCACACAGGTGCGCTCGCTCGTCCAGGGCGTGACGCGCGTCTCGAAGCTCGACCCGACAAAGCTGCACGAGCTCGAGGGCGTCCTGCCCACCTCCGAGCTTCCGAACGCGCTCCTCCTTGGCAACCTGACATCCGCCGCGAGCAGCAATCTACTCCCCGGTGGGGACGGCGCGCTCACCCCGCCGCCGCCGCAGGGCGCCGCGTGCGACGACGTGTTGCGCCTGCTCCACGCGTGCGCGGGCGACTGGCGCGTCGCCGTGCTCAAGGTCGCCGATCGTTTACATAATATGCGCACGTTAGAGGCGATGAAGCCGCACAAACGCGCACGAAAGGCGCAGGAAACGGAGCGCGTCTTCGTGCCGCTCGCGCACTACTTGGGCGCGCATGACGTCGGCGACGAGCTCGCTTCGCTCGCCGCGTTGCACCGTTCGGACGATCAGCCGCAGCATCGTGTTTGGGCGTCGAAGCTTGCGTCCGCTCTCTTCTCGGCCGCCGACCATCACTTTTTGCCGCACCAGCGCTTAGCGACAGCGTTGCTTCGAGGCATTGCCGACCCGCCTTCGCGCCGCCTCTCGAGCAGCAGCCGCAGCAGCAGCAGCAGCAGCAGCGGCCACAACCGACCGAGCGGAAGCAGCAGCAGCAGCAACCACCTCTTCCCGCACACGGCGGAGGACTCGAAGGACGAGCGGCGCAACTTCCGCAAGCTTATTCTTCAGCTATCCGACTCCGAGCCCACCGCCGCGCAGCATCTGTACACGTCGCTCAGACCGTTGCACGAGCGGTTGGCGCGGCATCAGGCGGTGATGATGGGTTTTGGATGGGACGGCGCGGAGGATATTGGCAAGGCGGAGTACTCGCGGTGGACGACTTCGTATTATGACGAGCGGCTGAATAATGGCTGCTATCCGTATGATCGGCCCGCATGATGACCACGATGCTTTTTACATCATGACCAACAGCAACGACACCAACTGGAATAATGGCTGCCATCCCTATGATCGGCCCGCATAAAATAAATGACGGAGGCGCAGACTAAAAACGGATGAGCACGAGATGCTTTTTAGTACTAATCACGACCAACAGCAAAACGACACCAACAACTTTGGGGAGGGGGCGAGGAGGGAGCGAACGACTTTATTATTAGTACGATTACATCATTCGACATCTACTACATCTATTCACGTCTTTATTCATCGACAACTTTCGAATATATCTCACCAGAAGAAGAAACAAACTTATCAAACATGATGAGAGATAATAGCTTGATGAGATTCTGCTGGCGTGTGGCGACGAGAGAGACAGAGGGATATGGGAGGATTAGATGGCAGGCGTCTTGCGTGGAGCGAGCGACGCCGCCATCGTGTATCGTGTGGCCGACGACGAGAGAGCAGAGAGACCGCGAGGGGAGAGAGGGACGTAATGGGACGCACAGACACAGAGAGAGGGCATTCAGTAATTCCCCGTCCATGTGAACACTGCCATGTGTGTGTGTCGCGCGCAGCGACCTTTTTTTCTTTGTACGCGCGAGGCGAGAGAGACAGAGAGGCGTTTGGAGCCAATCGAGAAGAGCGGAGGTCTGAGCGTCGTCGTGAGCACCCGCGCGGGCGCGTCGGCTCTTGCGTCGGCTTCGGCTAGCTGCGCGGCGTCGGACGGCTCTCGGCTTGCACGATGATCGACTCGCTCGTCTTTTCCCTCGAGCTGCTGCGCGTCGTCGTCGTCGCCGCCGTCCTCGCCACCGTCGCGTATCAGTGGCTCCGAAGAAAGGCGAGCCGCGCCGTCGTCCGCCGAGCCGCGTTCGACATCGGCTCCGGTGCGAGCAAGTTGCTGGTGGCCGACGTCGATCGCGCCTCGGGCGCGCTCGTCGGCAAGCCGCTCTTCCAAGCGGAGAAGCCGTGCGCGTTCAAGGCCGACGCGCAGGCGCAGGCCGACGGCCGCCTCTCGGACGACATCAAAGCAAAGGGCCTCGACATTATCGGCAGCCTCGCGGCGAAGGCGTGCGCGCTCGGCGCGACCGAGGCGTGCGGCATCGCGACGGAGGTCTTCCGCACGAGCCCGAACGGCCTCGAATTTCTGAAGGAGGTCGAGGAGGCGACCGGCGTGCCGATGGTCATCCTCTCGCAGGCGGACGAGGCGCGGCTCGGCCTCGCGACCGCCGAGGCGCTCGCAGGCGGCGGCGGAAGCAGCAAAGGCGGTTCTCCGACCAAGTACGACGCGGCGTGGGACAGCGGCGGCGGCTCGTTCCAGATTAGCGCGCGCTCGGCCGCGACGGCCGACGGCCGGCCCATCTCGAAGGCGAAGTTGCGTACGTACGTTGGCAAGCTGGGCACGTCACCTTCCTACGAACGGCTCATCACACGCGTGAGAGCAAGCAGCGCTCACACACACAGAGTGCCCGCATCGCCCAGTGTGTGTGTGCACTCCGCACTCCCAATGCCACACTGACCGCGCTGCTGTGCACACTGTGTGTGTGTGCTGCTGCAGGTGCGCAAGCAGCGCTTTGACGCGAGTATGGAGCTCGCGCGCCAGACGAACCCTGTAATCCCAAAGGAAGCGGAGGCGCTCGTCCTCGTGTTGCAGACCGAGCTGCCATCGCCGCCGCCCGAATGGTTAATCGGCGGGGAGGTCGTCGCCATCGGCGCGTTCAACTGTATCTTTGCGGTGACGTTACGCGCGCGCCGGCTGCTTGTGCTCGGCGGCGCCGCCGCCGCCAGCACGATCACGACACCGGGCAAGGAGGGCACGAGTGCCGATGGGTCGCTCACGCTCGACGAGGCGAAGGAGGCGCTCTCCGCCGTGACCGGCCTCTCGGACAATGCGCTGATGGACGTCTCGGGCCACGGCGACGATGCGGAGGGGCCGCACCTCGTCGCGCCCAAGATTGCTCTGCTCGTCGCCGTCGCGTCGCACCTCAAGATTCGCAGGGTGCACTACAGGCGCGCGACGGGCGGCTGCGCGGGGCTGATGGGCCTCGGCGCGTTCGTCCCCATCAGCCCGCCGCCGGGCTTTGTGCCGGTGCTTTCGTGAAAGACTCGAACGAGAATAAAACAGAATACAAAACACGCGGGGCCCTCTCTCCCGGGACGGCGTCCTCCGCTACGCGAGCCTCGCGCTCACAAAAAAATCGGGCGTCGCGTGGACCGCGGCCGTCATCTCGCTTCGAATTGGATCACTGCGCGAGCGGCGTTGCGACGGCGCTCAGCAGCACGCGGGAAGCGAGAGAGAGAGGGAGAGGGGGTTGGGGCGCGGCGGCGCGGCGCACGGTTCTTTGTGCGCATCTTGTAGAGGATGCGGTAGCCGCAGAAGCGGCAGCGGATCGGGTCCTTCGGCTTGATGTCGTTGACGACGCCGCAGTCGCCGCAGAGGTAGTTGGTCATCGTGGGCGAGTTCTGAGTGTTCGGAGCGCTCTGTCTACGCGGCCGAAGGCGCTCGCGACGGCGCGCTACTTCGGATCGCGCCGTGGGACAGAACAGTTCACCACTCGTCACTCTCGTCACTATCACTCTCAGCGCCACCCGGGACCCAAGGGAAACGAAAACCGCGCTCCGCGCACGCGTTTACTAAGCGCGGGTTCTGGTGGTGCTCTTCAGCCATGAACAGCTTGTTGAGCGACGGCAGCTTGCCGTTCTCGATCGCGACTGCCAGCGCCTCGATGCCCTCCTCGCCGAATGTGTCGTTATACAGGTGGAGCGTCTTGAGCTTTGCCAGCCTCCCTTTGCCAGCCGCCGCCATCAACGCTTTCAAACCTTCGTCGCCCACGTTTGTACTATGGTTGAGGTACAGCCCCTTCAGCGCCGGCAGCGCCGCATTCTCGAGCGCTGCGGCGAGGGTGGTGACTCCCGCGTCGCCAATCTGGTTGCCGCCTAGGTATAGGTCCTCCAGCTCGCGGAAGGCCCCATCGGCGAAGGCGGTGGCGAGGGCCTGCACGCCAGAGTCGCCGACCTGGTTGGTGCTGAGGTCCAGCAGCTTGAGCCGCGGCAGGCCGCCGCCCGCAGCCGCAGCCGCGATTGCAGCGGCGCCCTCGTCGCCGAGCTCGTTGTTGTGCAGCCAAAGATCCTCGAGCCGCACCAGCGCCTCGCTTTTGAGCACGCTGACGAGAGCCGGCACATCCGCTGCGGTGAGACCTTTGGTCATCCAAAAGAGCATTGTACGCCGCCTCTCCACAATCCACTCGAGCGTTCTGCTGCACTTGCTGCAAAGCGCCCTCGCCGCCTCGTGCTCCACCTTCACCTTCGCGAGCGAATCCTTCACCGCCGCCTTGACCACTTTGCACGAGCGAGAGAGAGCGCCGAGGTGCCGCGGCTGGAGCGCGTCCTCGTCGGCAGCGAGGGCGTCGCCGATTAAATTGAGGATCTCCGGAAAGCTTTCGGCGAGGGCGACGAGCGGCGCGTCGTCGTCCTCGACGCGCGCCGCCTTCGTGGAGGAGCGCGTCGTCGGCATCGCGCGCCAAAAGTTTCGCGCGCGTGGGTGCTCACGACGACGCTCAACTTTGATTCAATCGTGCGACACGCACACCTACCTCCCCGCCACTGCCACCTGCGACGCGCGAATCTCCGCGAGCGCCAGCTTGAGCTCGTTCAGCCCCGCGACCGTCGTCCTCCGCAACGTGACCACCTCCTTCTTGAGCGCGTCAAGCTTCACCTCCACATCATCGTCGTCCTCCTCCTCGCCCGCCCCTCCCGTCCCTTCCGGCCCGCCGTGTTGATGATGATCGCCCGGCCCGCCATCCTTCCCCGCCGCCACCCTTGCGAACGCGCGCAATCTTTGTTCGAGACGTTCAGCGTCAGTTGACGAGAGGCCTTCGGAAAAGTCCTCGTCGGTCTTCTCGAGCAGCTCCTGCGGCAGCACACAACGGGACCCGAACGCAGGTGATCTTTCAGAGTACCACCCCAACAAAAAGCCGAAGCAGAGAGTTGGAGTGTGTTCCTCCCTGCAAACTTACGAGCGCGTCGCGTCGTAGCTGCCTCGCCCTTGCCGCCGCTTTCGTCTTCGTCTGTAGCCGCCTTGCGAGCACTGTCGCCGGAAAGAGCATCGACGAACTCGCCGCCGCAATCCCGCCGCCCGCCGAGAGAGTAGCACCACCACCGCCACTGTTGTCGAGCTTCTTCGCTTGCTCGACAAAGAAGGCGAGCGCGCGCTCGCTCGCCGCCTCGCGCACCTGCACACACGCACACACGCACACACACACACACACACACACACAGAGAGAGAGAGAGAGACCATCGGCAGCGCGCATGTCGCTTTGCAGCAGTGCTACTTCTACTGTGTGTGCCCCTCTGGCCTCGCCTCGCGCGGCGCACCTCCTCGTTTTCATTATCGCCGCCCAGCCCCGCAAGGTAGTCGTCAAACTCCTCGTCCGAACTGTCCGCCTCCAATTCGATGTGAGAGGCGCCTGCAGGGCAAAGGGGAAGGGAGGGTGAGGAGGCGAGGAGGAGGTGGTGATGGTGGGAGGAGGAGGTGATGGTGGTGGGAGGTGGGAGGAGGCGAGGAGGTAGTGGTGATGGTGTTGGGAGGTGGTGGTGGTGGTGTGGTGGGAGGTTGGAGGAGGCGAGGAGGTAGTGGTGATGGTGTTGGGAGGTGGTGGTGGTGGGAGCAGCAGCAGCATCGATCTCACCGCCATCATGATACGCCTCGCGTCGACTCGCGCGCTCCGCCTCCCTCGCCGCCAACCGCTGCGCCTCGCCTTCAAACCTGCAGGCACACACAGTGCACAGCTGTCAGTGGCATTGAGTGTGCTGAGTGCACACACTATGGGAGGTGGGCACTGTGTGAGCCTCGCCTTCAAACCCCCATGTTAACATAGCCGCGGGGACGGCGAAGAAGGGCACCTGCATGCAGAGCACACACACACGGGAATGGCGCAGCGGCAGCGGCGGTTGTCGGTGTGGCATTGCAGCAGCAGCAGTTGTCGGTGTGGCATTGTGTGTGTGTGCGACAGCGAGAGAGAGAAGGGCACACACACACACACCGATAGAAAGGCGGTGAGTAGGACGACGGCCTGGAAGAGCGGTAAGCCCTTCCCGCCCTCGGGCGACGCCTGGCCGGTGAGCATCATCGCCGCCAAGAGAGAGAGAGGGAGAGATGAGAGAGAGAGTGGAGTGGTGATGGTGGTGGTGAACGGGAGAGGGGCTCCTGCTCACCTGGCCGGTGAGCATCATCGCCGCCGCGTAGCTGCACAGAACGGGCGCGAGAGAGGGGGGGTCTAAAGGTGCTTGAGAGGTGCCGAGTTCCAATCGCTGCGGCTGTCCGCTTACGTGGCGGACGGTAGATCGATGATGCCATTCTCCTCACGGCAGCGCTCCTCGCCGGCGCACGTGGCATACCTATTGCACAGCACAGCAGCACGCAGCCAGACAGCAGCAGCGGTCAGCCGCACCACACACGCACGGGGCCGCAGCAGCGGCATAGAGCGCTCGTGTAGACACACGTACAGTAGCGTTGCTGAAGCGAGTATGGTGAGCGAGACCAGCGCCAACGAGGTGTAAAGAATCTCGCGGTTGACAAAGACGACGCGTCTTGCAGTGTTGACCGCGCCGCGCCAGCGCGACGTGCGGAAGAGGAGGAGGAGCCGCGGCAGCGAGACGAGCACGTCGTGGATGGAAGCGCTGCCGTCGGAGAGCACCGGGTAGCACGCGATCAGAGCGAGCGCGGCCGCCGGCGTGAACGCCCACGTGAGCTGCGCCTCGATGGGGCGGAGGTGCGCAAAGCGGCGGTGCTCGCGGCACGTGCACAGCCGGAGCAGGTAATCGAGCGCAAACAGCACCGACGACGCGCCCTCGACGAGGCGGAGCGCGGCGCCGTGCGACGCGGTGACGCCTGGCATGGTCGAGACGGCGTGCACCAGCACGGAGATTGTGATCGAGCACGTTTGCAACCATTGGTAGACGGCCGCCGCGCGGCCGCCGGCGCCCGTCGTGCAGAGCAGCAGGCCGAGCGACGACGTCTGGCGCGACTCGATTCCGCGCGGCAGCACCTTCGTGCCCGCTCTGCCGACGCGTCCGCGAGTGATCTCACGCGTCTCGGTCGCGGCGGCGACCTTGGACCAGTGCGAGCGCGCGGAGAGCGACGAGCTGCTGCTCGGCATTTATGAAGCGATGGAAGAGGTGCGGTCCTCTGCCGCTGCGGCGAGGGCGCTTATTTTAATCTGCGCGTCGGCGCGGAGCGACTCGACTCCCATCGCAGCGCGACGTTGAGCGCCGTAATGAGCATTGAGATTGCGCCCACGACGGCGCTCACCAACTGAAAGCCCCTTCCCGCCTAATCTACCTGTCTCCATCCACCCGCGCACCCGCGGCACCCGCCCACGCGCCCCTAATATCTCTCTTTCAATAGAGGTGGATGAGATAGTCCTCCGCCGCGTTCACGCCGCGGAGCTGCATGCCGCATAGGCACATCGAATACGCGACCGCCGCGTGGAAGAGCGCCGTCCACCAGTAGAAGCGCGGCGCGACGTGGTGCACGTCGCAAAACTTGCACGCGTAGCCGAGTACGAAGATGATCAGGCCTTCAGGGCGCTCGACGATTGCGGGCGACTGATACGAATAGAGGGCGAGAAGGAGCGCCGCGATGGCCGGCGCCATGATCTTATCGGCGCCGTCGTCGGCGAGCCGAAGGCCGAAGACGAGGCAGATAGCGATGGCGACGGCGCTGAGCGTGCACGTGACGAAGGCCATATCATCCGCATCGATTCGCAGCGCGATGACGATGAAGATCAGCTTCAGCACAAGCATGCAGCTGACGTCGGCTAAACGCGTCACCTCTGTTCGAATCGACCAGTTGAGAAAGGATAAGATACCCATTAGATGCAGCAGCACCTGCACCACACGTGGCGCGACGATGCCGCCCTGCCCACCATTGCCGCCATTTGGCGTGGGCATGTAGATGAGCGAAGCAGCTATGTTGAATAGGATACTCGAGAGCGACGCACGTGGGTATGGCAGGCTGCGCAGCCAAGCAAACGGCGCGTTCATCTCGAGCCGCGGCTCGTTGACACTTGGCGGCTTGGCGATGGGAGCATTCAGCGGCAATCGGTTCGCCACTGGCGGCGTTTCCGGCGTTGTTGATGCAGCAGCAGCTCCCTCGTGGCTCGGCCGTCGCTGTAGGTACGGGTAACTCGCGGAGAAGGACCAGCTTTGAGATGGATCGTGGCAAGCAATTAGGAAGGCGTCGTTGCTCGCGTCAAGGACGAGCTCTATCTCGGCCTATCATCACACGCACACACGCACGCACAGGGGAGAGCCGAACGCAGTGGCAGCACACACACACGCACAGGGGGGAGAGAGACGCGAACGCAGAGTGGTCTTTCAGAACCAGCGCAACCCCCCCAAAACACAAAGCCGAAAGAGTTGGAATCGCCCTCTGCAGGAAGCACATACCTGCTTGCCCGCCCACCCGGTGAATGGCGTTGCCGCCTCTTCTTCCGGCAGGGTCACACCCGGTGTGGCGGCCTCTGGCGCGCCAGGCGTCGTCTTGGTCGTGTGTGCGGCCGGCTCGGGCGAAGCTTTCTTGGGCGATGATGATTTGGGCGCGGCTTGACGGCTCTTGGCGAGATAGAGCTGCTGAAAGAGCGCGAAGAAGAGGATGAAATACGAGGCGTACATACCTGGCAGCAGCAGCACCAGCACACCCACCCACACACACAGTGGCACAGCAGAAGCGGTCAGAGAGTGGCACTTGAGAGTATCTGAGAGTGCACAGACACACACACTGGGCGGTGTGGGCATTGTGTGTGCGTGTGAGCCCATGTATACATGCCTAAGCCCATGACCGAATTTGCGGCGGGTACATAGCACACGGCACCGTGCGCATGATACACGAGCGACGCGACAGTGATAGTAATACCCATTACCTAGTGGTGGTGGTGGGGGGGGCACATGGTGTGTGTGTGAAACAGATGAGACGGGCCCAAACAATGCGCTCACAGACGTTGCTCCAATGGGGGAGGCATTATGCGCGAGTGTGTCGTGCGTGTGACGAGAGCGTGTGGGTCCGTTGGGTTGTGAGAGGGCGGGTAGGCATTACGTACCATTTGGGAGAGCTGAAGCAAGGTGATGAACATCGAGACGCGCTTGGCGAGGCGCTTAGCGGTCGGCCCGCACTGCGTCATGCCAAAATAGGTATACATGAGCGCATGCACTGTGTAATTCATCGCCGCGTACCTGAGAGACTCGAACGCTCACGCCTTTCAGGCATGCTGCAGCAGCAAAGAGATCACACGGTTCGCGTCCAGAGAGCCGCGTACCATAAACCGGTGCCGATGCGCGCCGCATACGCGTGCCAGCAATAGAGTAATACCGACGCGTGGTGGTACCTGCAGCAGCAGCAGCACACACAGTGCACAGTGGTGGGTGGCATTGAGAGTGCTGAGTGCACACACACTGGGGGCAGTGATGGCACTCTTGTGTGTGAGCCCCTCTCTGGGGTGGTACCAATGTAGTGTGATGACGGGCGCCTTGCGCAGCAGCAGCAGCAATGTGTCAATGAGCTCCGCAAACCTGCAGCACACACAGTGCACAGCTGTCAGTGGCATTGAGTGCTGAGTGTACACACTGGGTGGTGAGCACTGTGTGAGCCTCTGCCGCAAACTTCGAGTAGATGAAGAGGGCGACAAAGAGGCCGACGGTGCCGCAGCCGTAGGTCGACGGATGCACGCACACGGACGCGTAGAATCCACGCGTGATCAGCCCGCCCTCGCTACCAAGTAGGAGTTGCGGGACGGTCGCGCATGCGCCGCACAGCGAGAAGAGAGCGAGCGCAAAGTTCCATACGGCCGTGACGACGGGCACTCTGAGCGGTTGGCGGGACGCCATCAGGTTTTTGATCGTCGGGATGGCGAGCATGTACGCTGCGACGGTGAGCAGCGGCACGTGCCAATTGTGTGACGTCCAGCGCGTCCACACGGCGCCGTCAAAGACGCCAACATCACAGCCCATCAATTGCTTGTCCTCGCACTCTGGCGGGTACTCTGGGTGTAGATGGACCCACAGCGGCGCGGATACGGCCTCGCTCAGATTGTAGTAGCCGCACGCCTTCGTGCGCACGAACGAGAGCGATTCGACGGCGAAAAAGTGCGCGCGCGGCGGCGGCGGCGGCGGCGGCGGCGGCGGCGGCGGCAGCGGCGGCGGTGCGAGACGTTCGACGCCCGCAAAAGCGACGGCGATGAGCACGCCGACGGCGGCGAGCACTCCATTGAGCTGGCCTGGTGTGAGCAGCGGTATAAGCGTCGCGTGCGTCTTGAGCACGAGCGAGTACAGCCAGAACATTGATAGGAGGTAGAGCACGATGAGCGGCACGATGAAGAGCGAATAACCCAACGTGATGATGTGTATAGGAACAAACCAATCGTACAATGCCCATATGTGCGAAGTGCGCGTGAGCGCGGACCAGATCATCAAGCGCGGGAAGGCGTAGCCGCGCAGCGCGGACCACGAGATAATCGCCGACAGTGCGGAGGCGGCGACGAGCGGGAGGGCGTGCAACGCCTGGCCGAGGCGCAAACAGTCGATGGGTAGATCGGTCGCGTCGTGCAGCATGGCGACAAACGCGCCGACGCGCACAAAGCCGAGGCGCTGCGCGACGGTGATCACGAAGAGCGTCGCCGCGTGGTGGATCACCATCGGCGAGTCGCGCGCGCGCTTCGCGACGACGACGCTGTGCAGCATGGCGAGCGACGACTCGAGGTTGGCCGAGATCTGGACGAGGTAGTACGTCCGCAGCGCGGCCGAGAGCGGCGGCTGGTCAAACGCAAACCATTGCGTGCCCGGGTCGGCCGCCCACGCGACCACCTCGGGCCACAGCGCGCCGAGCACGTACGCGGTGAGCGCGAGGTGCACGAGCGTGAAGAAGGCGACGTCCGAAAACCGCCGCCAGTCGAGCGCGGCGCCGCGTCCGCCGGCCGAGAAGAAGGCGTCGCCGTGGAGCCGACGGCCGACGGCGCGGCCGGCGATCGGCGCGAGCACGCGTGCGGCCGCGCGCACGAGCCCGAAGGCCAGCACGCCGACCGCGACCAGCCGCAGGCCGCTCGCGTCCCACGGCAGGTGGCCGGCGACCTGCACGTAGCCGAGCGGGTACGGCGGCACGAGGCCGGCGCTCCACTCGCCGGCTTGGAAGGAGCGGGATAAGGTGGCGAGGGCGTCGCTCGTCGCGTTCGGTGTGGGTGCGAAGGGCCACATTGGTGGTGGTGGGAAGGAGAGGTCGAGCTGCCGACGGCGGCCAGAGGAGCTCGCGGCCTCCTCGTGGCCTCGAGCCAACCCCCGCCCGCCACGACGCGCGGCGGGATTCGCGCGCGGCGCGCCAGGTTATCCGCGCACGCCGCATGTAGCATGGGGGCTCGGCTGCAGAACAGCAAACTTGAGCCAAGTTTCCTTCGTTCGTCGCGAGAGGCGTCGTTGCAATGGAGGTGTTCGCGCGAGCCACCTCGATCGGCCCCTCCTCTCGGCCACCGACACGCCTCCCTGCGCCTCTCCACCGCACCGGGGCGCGGCCGGGACCGGTCGCCGACGCCGCAACCCGAAACAGCCCTTCCAAAAGACGCCGTTCGCCGCGCTCGCGCCTCCTGCCGCCCGCGACTGTTTCGCTCCCCCTCCCGCGCCGCCTCTCGCCCAATCGCTTCGCGCCGCGCCGGCCTGCTCGCCCGCATGCCCCGCGGCCGCCGCGCCGTCCCCTGCGCCCGCCGTGTCGCCACCACCACCTGCCTTGCCGCATCCTCAACACACGCTCGCTCTCACCTTTCCCGTCTCTCTCTTCTGCGCTCCGCCTCTCCGCGCGCGCGCAGCTCCTCCGCTCATGGCTCAACGACACGATCGAGCTGTCGCGTCAAGTCGTCGACTTTGAGGGCGACATGGCGAACGGCTACCTCATCGGCGAGCTCCTCTACTCGCACGGCCTGTTGCCGTCAATGTCGGGTCTACTCGACAAGGAGACGCCGGCCGCCAAGGTGCAAAACTTAACTATCTGCCAGCAGCCACTGCTCGATCTCGGCGTCAAGTTCTCGAGCAAGATTGCCAACGAGCTGATGACCGAGTCGAAGGGCACCGCCGTACAGCTCGTCTACCAGCTCAAGCTCGGTCTGGAGAATGCAAAGGACGGCGGCGGAAAGCCCGTGCACCGTCGCGGCCGTTCTCAGCAGGTGTTGCTCGGTTCGACCCTCAAACCGACGCGCACCCTCCTCTCGAAGCACGAGGCGATGGAGGCGCAGCACTTTGAAGCGCTCGTCAAGCAGCAGGTGCAGGACCCGAAGCAGCTCGCGCAGGCGTTAAGTCTGAGCCGTTACACGGAGCATATGATTGCGCAGCAGCAGAGGGATGAGGAATTGGATCAGCTCAGAGCGGAACAGTAATCAGAGAGAGGGGCTCACGCACGCACGCGCACACGCACGCACAATGCCCCTCACCACGCATACTCACGGCGAGAGAGGGGCTCTCACGCACACACGCACGCGCACACGCACGCACAATGCCCCGCACCAGTGTGGGTGCACACTCCGAGCGCACTCCACACAATGCCAACTGTCTGACCACCGCGGCTGCCGTGCTGCACTCTTCTGTGTGTGCGTGCTGCTGGTGCGCAGGTACACTGCGATGGTCGCACAGCGGCGGCAGCTCGAGCTCTCGAAGCTACACGAAGGCTCTCGCTTGATGCGGGAGTGGCAGGAGGAGGGCTATGCCAAGCACGCCGAGAATATCCGCCGGCGTAAGGAGGATGAGAAGAGCAAGCTGAGGTTTGAGCTCTCACGGCGATCGAAGCACGCGGAGCGGCTGGCGGCCGCCTCGTCGTTTGCTGCAGGGGATTTGGAGAAGGGAGTCGAGGAGTTTGAGTCGACGTTACGCCGGCTGCAGGTGCGCAGGGTCACACCACACTGCAGCAAGGCTACCACGCCGCCGCGCAGCCGCCAAGCCGCGCAGCCGCCAAGCGCAGCAGCACAGCACAGCCAATCTGACGACTCCCCCTCCCTCCTCCCTCCTCCCTCCTCCTTCCTTTGCTTCTTCAGTCGGATGCCGACGGCGGCGGCGATGACGAGTTTGATGCGACGGCCATCCGGACCGAGGCGACCTCTGCCGCTGAGCACTTGATGAAGTTGGAGAAGTTGGACGCGCGCGCACAGGAGTCGATTGCGGTCGAGTCGAAGGCATACTTACATCGGTTAAGGGTGCGGAGGCTCGAGGAGGAGGCCGCGCGCAAAGAGCGCGAGATGAGACGTCGTAAGGTGATGCTGGAGCAGGACGCGGCGCAGGCGCAGCTTGAGGAGAAGCGTCGGGAGGATCTCATCTTATCGAAGCTCTCGCGCCAGTGTGAGGAGGAGAAGAAGATTGGCGAGCAGTTATGGGTCGCCAGAAAGGAGAAGGAGGTGTGATGCGCAAGAACAACCACCAGAACTCCTCACCCGCCACCCTCCACCCTCCTCCTCCTCCACCACCCTCCTCCAGCCTCCTCCTCCAGCCTCCTCCACCACCCTCCTCCACCACCCTCCTCCTCACCCTCCTCACCATCCCTTGCTCCGCGTGTGCATCTGTGCTGCTGCGCTGCAGGTGATGCGCAAGAACAGAGAGCTCCGCGACCAGCAATTAGCCGAGGCTGAACGCCTCGCGCAGATCGAGAAGCGCGAGAGGGATCGTGAGGCGCCAGGGCTCACACAGTGCCCACCTCCCAGTGTGCACTCAGCACTCAATGCCACTGACCGCTGCGCACTGTGTGTGCTACAGGTGAGGCGGGTCTTGCGGCGGCGGCCGAGTACCGCTCTCGGCTTGAGCGAGAGAAGGAGCGCGCAGCTGAGAATGAAGCCGCGCGGAAGGCGGTGCTCAATGGAAAGCATACCGAAACTTGCAAGGGCATCGCCGAGCAGTTGGCGATGCTTGCGGCACGGGTGGTTGACTTTCGCCAGACGACTCAACCGTTACTCCCGCCGAAGGTGAGTGCGGCAAACACACAACAGCAGCACGCAGCAGCACGCAGCAAGCAGCACAGTGCGGCAAACACAACAGCAGCAGCAAGCACCACAGCAAGAGAAGCAGCAGCACACCCTCACCATGCCCCCCCCCTCCCCTATGCCCTCTCCAACCAACCAACAGGTCATGCGCGACTGGATGACGCTCTTCAAGTCGGGCCTGCCGTTAGAGCCGCCCGGTCTCGACACTCCCCACATCGAGGAGCTGCCCGAGGCGGCTGAGGAGGAGGCGGAGGCGCCGGCTCCGGCGGATGCGGATGCGGCCGTCAACACTGCAGAGTTGGATAGCTATCTCTCTACAGGTAAAGATGAGCAGGCAGCAGGCAGCAAGCAGCAGCCCGCACCCTCTCACCCTCTCACCCACCCTCTCACCCTCCCACCCTCCCACCGCGACAGTTGCCGATTGGGATGTGCTTAACCTTTCGGCGAAGGCTCTGCCTGAGGAGGGCGCGGGCGACGGGATTCTCCTCCTCAACGAGACTTTGTCTCCGGCGCCGGCCGAGGCGGGCTGCGCGCAGACTGGTCGTATGGTGCTCGATCTTATCGACACGTGCGTACCGCCGCCGCCAAAGGCGGCCGCGGCCAACCTGCCGTCCTCCCTGATCAAGGTGGCGGTGCTTGGGCGGCCGTTTGCCGGCAAGTCGTTACAAGCGCAGCGCCTTGCGGAGGCGTCGGGTCTACTCGTTGTGATGCCGATGCAGCTTGTCGAGCAGGCAAGCGCGCCAGCCAAGCGCAAGCAAAGCACAGCACACACACACACACCACAGCATCATCATCACACGACCGCTTCCCTCTCACACAAGCCTCCCCTCCTCCCCCACCCTCCCTCCTCCCGATCACACGCCTCCCCTCCTCCCCCACCCTCCCTCCTCCCGAGCAGGCGCTCTCTGCGATGACTACGTACGACGAGATGCTCGCCGAGGCAAAGGCGAAGGACGACGAGGAAGCTGCGAACGCCGAGCCAGTAGCAGAAGGCGAGGAGGCGCCGCCGACGCATGCAGATAGTGTGATCCAGCCCGCTACTTACGCATTGGCACAGGCGGCGTCGGCGGTGCTCCCTGCGGGGACTGTGCCGGATGACGTTCTTGTCGGCCTCGTCGTCGAAGCGATCCGCGGTGTCGATGCGGTGTCTTACGCGGGTGTTGTCCTCGACGGCTTCCCGAAGACGCTCGCACAGGCACACGCGCTCGAGAAGGTCAGCAGCAGCACACAGCAACAAGCAGCAGCAAACCCCTCAGCATGCCAAGAAGCAGCACCCCCCCGATGCCCTCTCCCTCCTCTCTGACTTACCCCTCCCTCCCTCCCTCCCCTCCTGCCCCTCAGGCGCTTACCGGCTTCGAGCCTCCACCGAAAGATCCACCGAAGAAGGGCTCCAAAATCGCACCGCCGCCAGAGGAGGGGGACGAGCCGAAGGCGCGCGCACCAAGGGGCACACACACACACACAGTGCCCGACCACATAGTGTGTGTGTGTGCACTCACGCACTCTGCAATGCCACTCTCTGACACACCGCGCTGCTGTGCCACTCTGTGTATGTGTGCTGCAGGCGCCGCATGTGCCCGGCCTCGATGCGATCGTACGGTTGGACGTGCCGGATGAGATGGCGAGAAAGAGAGCGCTTGGTCGGCGTATGGACCCACAGACTGGCGAGGTGTATCACCTCGAGTTTGCTCCGCCGCCCGAGGAGCACGAGCCCGGTTTGAATGAGCGCCTTGTGCCAGTCGAGGGTGCGGCGGATATGGAGGCGAGCCTTCCGGCTGCGCTGGTTGCGTACACGGATGGTGAGGCGGCGATGCAGGTGAGCAGGAGCAGCAGCAGCACCACCACCACAAGCACCACAAGCGATCCCGCACACTGCACACCTCCCTCCGCCTCTCCCCCTCCTCTCCCAACCTCCCCCTCCCCTCCCCCTCCCCTCCCCAAATGCTACGCAGGAGTGGTTCGAGTCTCTCGGAATCCTTGCACCTGTCCCTGCGGAGGAGGCCGTCGAGGCGGTCGGTGCCGCCGTGAGCGAGGCGCTCACAACGAGCCTCAGTGCAAAGGAGGAGCGTTTAGCGGCGAAGAAGGCCTTCGAGGAGGAGCAGGCGGCCGCAGCGGCGGCGGCGGAGGCGGAGGCAGCCGCGGCGGAGGAGGAGCGTTTAGCTGCGGAGAAGGCGGCGGAGGAGGAGGGGGCAGAGGCCGCACCGGCCGCGCCGCCGCCCGCTGCCGCGCCGGCGGCCCTTCTCCCTGAGGCTTCCGAATCTCTGTATGCCGATTGGAAGGCGTTAGAGGACGGTTTCCTTACGGACGGCTCGACGTCCCTCGCGACGGTCCGCTCGCTGCAGTGGAAGGCTTTGCAGGTGAGCAGCAGCACCACCAGCAGCAGCAGCACCACCACCACCACCAACAGCAGCAGCAGCACCACCACCACGAAGCAATCCGAAACCTCACCTCCCTCCCCTCTCCTCCCCTCTCCTCCCCCACTGCAGCGCGTCTGCTCATGCCGCAAGGAGTTTTACGCGCTACTTACCGCGCCGGATGAGAGGGAGCCGAAGGCTTTGGACGCGCAGGAGAAATTCAACTCGATGCCTGTCGAGCTGCGCCTATCGGAGCCCGGCAAGGCCGAGCTTCATATGATCGCTACCGACTTACAGGAGGCGCTTTATGCGATGTCCGACACGCGTCGAAATGCGGCAGAGAAGGCGATGGCCGCTATGGGTGATGACGGTTGGCTTGCCGCGCACGCGTTGCAGCTCGTCCTCTCCGTCCTATCGCTCGCACAGGCCGAGTGCGATCGCTTCGCCAAGACGTGTAACGTCCTCCACTCGTACTGCTGCCTTCGCTCCGAGCGCGCGCTCCCCTTCACGCCGCCACCTTTAGCAGACCTGCCCGTACCCGACGCGGTCGATTGCACCGTGCCGGTGCCGACCGATGCGAACGCGCCTGAGGCCGCCCCCGCAAAGGGAAAAGCCGATCCAAAGGCGGCCAAGGGCGGCGGCGGCGGCGGTGCGACAGCGGAGGCGACGATTATCGCCGCGTTAACGGCACTTGTCAGCAGCCACTGCGAGCCGATTGAGGGTGCGGAGGCGCCGGTGCCAACGGAGGAGGTGCCAAGTGGTGAGGCAGTCCGCACGGCCGAGTGGAATAATATTCTGCACACGGCATTAGTTGGAGAGAAGGCGAAGCTGAGACGTCGGCTTGCGGCCATCCTACGCCACGGTGTCGGGTTGGTCTCTGAGCTCAAAACGCAGACGTCCGACATGTATGCGCAGTTGGACTCGTGGTTAGGTGCACGAATCGCGTCGGAGACGGCGGCGGGTAATTCGTTGGTGACCATCTTACGCCGTGCGGTCGAGGATGAGGTGACCCTCCCTCACGCGCTTCAGCTGCAAGGCGACATGCTCAACGTTGACGAGGCGTTACTACTTTTACCGCCGCCGCCACCGCCACCCGAGCCCAAGCCCGCTCAGCCGCCCATCAACGATAAGTTTACTGTGATTCAGTTGGAGGGATTGGCTGCTATGCTAAAATCGGCGGCGACGGGCCTCATGCTATCCTCTGACGCGGCATCTGCCGTCTTCTGTCGGTTGGGCGCGGCAGGCTTCGACGCGGTCTCGCCGCCACTACCGAAAGCGTGGTGGCCATTGGGTGCTCCGTTTTACAGCAAGCTCACAGCGCTCTTCTGCCCAGCCACCACTTCGCCCGCCGAACTACCGTGGGCCGAGGTCATTGTTGCCCTCGCCAACCTAACGCCGCCGAGCGAGGCGCAGATTGTCGAGTACCTCCTCGCCGCCGCCTCCCTACTCGGACGCACCGAGCTCCTCCCCTCTGTTGACGAGCCATCAGCCGAGGAGGGCGCCGAACCGCCGCCGCCGCCGCCACCACTCCCGCCGCGCGCGGGACTTGCGGTCGACTCTGCTCAATACGCCGAGCTTCCGTTATGGTTTGAGACGGGTGCGGTCGGTGCGGACGGTTATTCGATTGAGCTCGCGTTCAAGGGCCTCCTCTTCTCTATGCTGAGCGATCCGACGACGGGTAAGGTTGATCTTCAGCAGTTACTCCTCTATTGCTGCGATGCTCCGGAGAAGGCCTTTGCCGTTTTAGGCTTCGCCACAAAGAATATGCTCTCGATTGATGGGCTGTATGAGCTCCTGCATAGGGAGCCCGCAACGCCCGGCCTCGAGCCGCCTGAGCATTTAGACCCCTTCTCAAAGGCGTCGTTAAAACGCCTCTTCGACGAGCTCAAGCTCAATGAGACCGAGAAGGCGCCGTGCCCGTTGGTAGCGAAGCATCCTGCAGGCGCGGCATTGCTCGAGCAGTGCATCTCGTACAAGCCTAAGCTGCCGTATGAGCAGGTCGCGTCGCTCGTGCAGTCGGCGGGCAGCTCGCTGATGATCTAACAAGGATAAATGTGTGTGGAGGGGGGAGCGTGTTTGTGTCGTGTTTGGAGTGTGGGGGAGGGCGCGGTGTGATTTGGTGGGGAGAGGGAGCGAGGCAGGAGCTGGAGGGCGTAGTGTGGGGTATGCGTGCAAGGGGCGGTGTGCTTTTGAGAGAGCTGTTGTGATGTGTGTGTGGATGTGTCGATTCGTGGAGCAAGAGTGGAGGAGGTGTAGCGCTGAAGCAAAGGGAGCACACGACCACTCACTGGGCGGCCGCGCAAGGCACGAAAGGCATCTCATTCGGTGGCACACACGTCAACCTTCATCAACGCGCGCGGCAAAAACTTGGCATGCTGTTCTCCCTCGCCGCCGTCATCGCCACGCCGCTCTCGCGGCCCGTCGCACAACCCGCGTGGCGCATAAAGCCCATCGACGTGGGCTACAAACGAAAAAAGGCCTCCGCGATCAGATGGCGCATCAGCCGGCAGCGCGCGGAGATTGAGAAGACGGAGGACGAGGTGAACGGCCTGCTCGCGCGGCTCCGCTCGGCGCGCCTCACCGCGACGGAGGCGGCGGCCGAGCAATCGCGCATCGACGAGCTACGCAAGGAGCAGCGCGAGCGCGAGGCGACGGTGATGCGGCTCAAGGCGAAGATCGACGCGTCGACGCGGAGCGGCTGGTTTGGGGCGGCGGCGCGGACGATGGAGGTGCTCGCCGCGCGTCAGTACGCGTCGAATGAGGTCTTCGTCGCGACTTTACGCCGGCAGGACGACCCGTGGCGCCTGCTGCGCGACGATAGCAATGCGATACTTCGCTTGGCGAGCAACCGCTCGCTCGTCTCTGGCTACGCGGGCCTGCGCGAGGCGCGGCGGCTGCTTCCGCACGCGGCGGCCATCTATGCGAAGGCGGCCAAGCTCGAGCGGTACGCGCCGGGCATTTTGCGCGCGCTCTCGGCGACGGTGCCCGTCTCGACGAGTAGTAGCAGTGCCGCCGCAACAACAGCACAGCTGGTTTCAACGAGCGACGCTGTAGACGACGCGACGCTGGGTGGCGCCGCTTCTTCTGATGATGCTTCCGCTGCCGCTGCAACCGCCGCGCCGCCGCCTTCGTACTTGGAGCTGATCGAGCCGCACCTCGACGAGATCCTCGAGCGTTTTGACGACTTGGAGCCGCATATCCCGTTTGTGTTGGAGCATATGGAGCAGTTGGCGCCTCATGTAAACACACACGAGGGCTCGCAGGGCTCGCACACGCACGCACAATGGCGGCGCCTCGCAGGGCTCGCACGCGCACGCGCACGCGCACGCGCACGCATAATGCCCGCCCGTCCGCCCGCACGCCCGCAATCTGTGTGTGTTCGTGCATTGAGAGCGCACTCTGCAATACTGACGGCTTGTGCGCGTGCGCGTGCGTGTGCTGTGCAGGTGGGCGTCCTCTTTCGTCACATCGACGCGCTGCTGTTATACGCGACTGCTGATGGCAAGGATGGCCGTGCGCGGACCTCGAGAGGGGCTCACACACACAAGTGCCCGCACCGCCTATAGTGTGTGCACTCTCAATCCCACTCTGACACCGCTGCTGCAATGGCACTGTGTGTGTGTGCTGCTGCTGCAGGTGCGGACCTCGAGGAATTAATTACTTATTTACCCTTCTTTGCCCCGAAGCTGGACGCCTTAGGGCCGCATCTTATGCTGCTACGCCCGCACATTGATAGACTGCTGCCTGTCTTGCCAAAGGTAATAATAGCAAGCAAGCAAGCAGCGGCGGAACAGCAAGACGCGCCCACATGCAGCACACCCACGCATATTGTTATAGCAGCAAGCAAGCAGCGGCGGAACAGCAAGACGCGCCCACATGCAGCACACCCACGCATATTGTTATAGCAGCAAGCAAGCAGCGGCGGAACAGCAAGACGCCCCGTCCTGCAGCACACACGCACATTGACCCACCTGCAGCACACACACGTACACACACATATTGTCATTGACCGCCTCCTTCCCCATTCTGCCAAAAAGGTCGCACCCTACGCCGATCGCTTCGCTCCCTACGTCGCCGTCTCCGCGAACGCAGACATCCTTCTCTTCTACTTTGGTTGGATCTTTCGTGTGCCTGTACTACCAAAAGCGCTGCTCTCTACACCCGGATTCCCGCGCTTGTGCTCCTTCTGTGCACGCCGATTACCACGATGGCCCGTTCGCGGCCGCGGTGCAAGATACCTATGCGAGTATGAGGAGTGCGACGTGTCGGTCGAGGCGGAGAAGGTGCGCGAAGTGGGGTTCGAACGCTTTCGCACCGTTCGTTCGTTGCTCTCACCCTTCTGTGCCCCCGTGCATCCATCCCTACCTTCTGTCAACAACAACACAAGGCGGCCGCATTGGATCGCATCCGAGAGACCTCATTCATCGCAAACGCAAAGCGCTACTACGCGGCGGGGCGGCCGACAGTCAACGATGCGGATGCTCTCAATGTGCAGTCCGCGGTAAGGGAGGCGATGGGGCGGAAACGCGCGGCGAGAGAGTGGAATCGGTATAGGAGGCAGGAGGCGCTCGCGAGGGAGAGGGCGGAGCGCTCGCCGGCGGAGCTGCTCGACAGCGAGTGAGTGAGAGGTGCAGTGTGTCAGTGGTCGACAGTGGTGGCGGTGGAGAGCGAGTGACGCGAGCGGAGAGCGTTTGAACTTTGATGCGCCGCCGACTGCACTTTGGTGGCCGTCTCGAGCGTTGTGTGAGTGTGTCGTGTCTGGCGGAGGTGGAAGCAGACAAAAGAGACATTCACTCAAAAAATGTCGATCTCTCATTTTTCACCCCTGTACTCAGCCGAACAGGAACACTCCGATCCGTCGCGGACGGCTGTAACTCAGGACCTAAGCTCGACCCCACGTTCCTCGCACACCGCCACCAGCCGCGGGTTCTCCTTGTGCTCCTCGTCCACGACCAGCTTCTCTAGCGACGGAAGCTCGCCCGTAGAGATCGCGTGCGCAAGCGCCTCAACGCCCTCCTCGCCGTACTCGTTCAACAAGAGGACGAACTGCTCGAGCTTTGGCAGCCCTCCGCCAGCAGCCGCCGCCATCAGCGCCTTCACACCGTCATCGCTTATCTTGTTCATGTAGAGGTGCAGCTGCTTGAGCGCCGGCAGCGCCTTCTTCTCTAGCGCCCCGGCGAGAGCAGTGAGGCCTGCGTCGCCAATCAAATTGTCCCCAAGCCAGAGCGCCTCCAGCTCGCGAAAGGCCCCATCGGCGAAGGCGGTGGCGAGAGCCTGCACGCCAGAGTCGCCGATCTGGTTGCGGCCGAGGACCAGCTGCTTGAGCCGCGGCAGGCCACCTCCCGCTGCAGCCGCGATGACAGCAAAGCCCTCTGCGCCAAGCTGAGGGTTGACATCCAGGTTAAGCATCTCGACCCGCACGAGCGCCTCGCTTTTGAGCACGCTGATGAGAGCCGGCGCATCCGCTGCGGTCAAGTGCTTGTTCCACCAATCGAGCACTTTAGGCCGCACCCGCACAATGTCCTCGACCGTGCTGCCGCACTTCGAGACGAGCGCCCGCGCCGCCTGATGCTCCGTGTGCAGCGCCGCGAGCGAATCCGTCAATGCCTCTTTTATCACGCGGCACGAGAGTGCGAGGTGGCCCATGTAGTGCGTGAGCAGCGGGTCGTGGAGCCGCCCCGCAATTTTATTGAGCATCTCGGGCGGCAGCTCGGCGAGCGACGCGTCGGCCGCCTCGTCCTCGACGCGAGGCGCCTTGGCGGCGGAAGCATCGTGCTGCATGGCGACGACGTACCCCGAGTGCTCGCGCCGACGCGCCTCAAGTTTTTCAAGTTTCGCATTTAAACAACTACTTCCCCGGCCGCTCCAGACACAGCAGGTTCGAGCGCTCGTCGGGCGGCGGTCCCGCCGACTTCCGCTGGTGCGCCGCGCTCTGCATGCCGCCTCCCGACGGCGCGGCGAATCCCTGAGGCGGTTCTCCCGCGACGAAGAACTCGGGCACGTCGGCGACCATCTTATCCTTCCCCGTGCGCAGATTGAGTGAGGACGCCTCGGGCGTCGGCGTGTGCAGGCGGCAGAACATCTGGATCATCGAGAGTATGGTACCGATGCCCATGCAGGCGACAACCGCAGTGGTGGCGATCGAGACCCAGCCAGCTCGCGGCTTGTTGCGGTTGTCGTCCGGGTCCTTGAGCCAGACGACGGCGGTCGCGGCTGCGCGCGAATACATATGAAAGGAGGCGCGTGGGGGCGCGGGCGGTGAGGGACGGCACACACGCAAGAATGGGCAAGGTGAGTGATAAAAGTCGGTTGTAAAAAGAGGGGGCGTGACCCGCGCGCGCTCACCGACGACGACGCCGGCCATCGACAGGCCGAGCGCGATGAGCACCAGCAGGAATTTCTGGTTCAACTCGCGCACCGTCGCCTCGTGCTCGCTGCCCTGCGACGCCGTCGCTTGGATCGTCAACCGCTGGCCGAAGACGATGCCCATGCTCGAGACGGCCGTCACGTAGAGTGACAAGGAGAGGGCGGCGGAGGCGGCCATGTAGAAGACGGGCTCGGCATGCTTTGCGAGAAATGAGCGGCCCTCGTGCCCGTCGGCAAACTCGAGGTCGACGATGCCCGTGAAGGAGAAGCCGGCGATGAGCGTAGCGGGTGTCAGCGCGTTCTGGAAGCGGTTGACGACGTTGGTGATCTCGAGCCGGCGCAGCTGCTGCAGCTCGTTGCGCAGATGCGCGTCGAGCAGCTGCTTGTCCGCCGCGAGCATCTATAGGCGTTGGCGGCGGTTTGCGCGAGGGAGGTGGGCGCGCGCGCGACGAGCGACCCTTTTGGCAGTTCGGGGGGTGCTCACGCCGACGCGCGTCAAGTTTTCGGAGTTCACGAAGGGCGGCCGGAAAAGCCCAAGACCTATCGGTTTACACATTCACCTACTTACCTGGCCGCTCCAGGCACAGCAGGTTCGAGCGCTCATCCGGCGGCGACGACCTGCGCTGCTGCGCCGCGCTCTGCATGCCGCCTCCCGACGGCGCGGCGAATCCCTGCGGCGCCTCTCCCGCGACAAAGAACTCGGGCACGTCCGCGACCATCTTGCCCTTGCCCGTGCGCAGGGCGAGCGACGACGCCTCGGGCGTCGGCGTGTGCAAGCGGCAGAACATCTGGACCATCGAGACGAGCGTGCCAACCCCCAGTACGGAGACGAGGCCGGTTTGTGCGAGGGAGAGCCAGCCTGGGTGCGGGTTGTGAGGGTCGTCGTCCGGGTCCTTGAGCCAGACGACGGCGGTCGCGGCTGCGCGCGAAGACAAAGGAGGCGCGAGTGAGGGGCGGGAACTGGCGAGGGCAAACAATATGCAAGACGAGGCGGACGTGCGGTGCTGCGCGCGGTGGTGCGCACCGACGACGACGCCAGACATCGACAGGCCGAGCGCGATGAGCACCAGCAGGAATTTCTGGTTCAGCTCGCGCACCGTCGCCTCGTGCTCGCTGCCCTGCGACGCCGTCGCCTGGATCGTCAACCGCTGGCCAAAGACGATGCCCATGCTCGAGACGGCCGTCACGTAGAGCGACAGCGAGAGGGCGGCCGACGCCGCGATGTAGAAGACGGGCTCGGCGTGCCTCGAGAGCCACGAGCGGCTCTGATGACCCTCCGTAAACTCGAGCTCGACGATGCCCGTGAACGAGAAGCCGCAGATGAGTGTTGCGGGCGTGATGGCATTCTGGAAGCGGTTGACGACGTTGGTGATCTCGAGCCGACGCAGCTGCTGCAGCTCGTTGCGCAGATGCGCGTCGAGCAGCTGCTTGTCCGCCGCGAGCATCTATAGGCGTTGGCGGCGGTTTGCGCGAGGGAGGTGGGCGCGCGCGCGACGGTGGAGAGAGGGCGGAAATGCCCCTTCGACTTATTTGGTGCGCCGCCCGCGCCGGCGCGCCGACAGTGCGCGCGGCTGCCGGCGATTCGTGCTTAAAGCTCGCGGGTCATTCGCTCAGCTTCGTGCTCTTTCGCTTTTTTGGTCTGGAAAAATAAGGTCCAAATTCAGCAAGTTTCACTGGCGTGGCCGGCCTCGCGACGCACGCATCCGGCCCTCTCGCCGCTGCGCCAGCCACACCTTCACAAATAAAACAAAATGCTGCGAACGGGCAAGCAAGTGTGGGAGGCGTCCGCCAAGCGGCAAGCGCTCGGCATCCGGCAGGAGGAGCTCGACTTCCACATCCAGCGGTACACGATCCTCATCACGCAGTCCGCCATCCTCACCGGCTTCTCGTTCGAGAGCATCGTGCACCTCGACGTGCCGCCCGGCACCGACTGGCGGCTCTCGTCGTGGTTCTTCGCCTCGCTCTCGCTCTCCGTCATGTTCTCGATGTACGTCGTCGTCTGCGGCTCGTGCCTCGTCGTGCTCGGCCAGCAGATGGCGCTGCTCGGCGCGGACGGCGACTCGCTCGAGCGCGCGGTCAACCACCTGCGCGTGCGCCGCTTCGTCATCTTCCTCTCCGGCTTCCTCGGCCTCGCCGCCATCATCAGCGCCGGCGCCGCGCTCGCGTGGATCAAAATGGGCCCGAGTGAGCCGCGCACGCGCGCGCGCACGCCCGCACACGCCCGCCCCGCGCCTCTCCGCCGCGCGCGCTCCGCCTCTCACGCGTGCGCACGCACGCCGCCCTGCCTCCCTCCTCTTTCAGTCGCGAGCGTCGTCTCCGCCGGCTTCCTCATCTTCTCCGTCATCACCCTCTACTCGGTCGTCGACATCTTCTGCGCGATTGGCAACACGCAGCTCGTGACCGGCTCTACCAAATTCTTCACGCCGAACGGCTACTTTGACCTGGCGACGCTGCAGCCGACGGTCGGCAACCCGAACGTCCTCGCCTCGCACGAGAAGGCGGCGAGCGAGGTCGTGTAGTTGCAATAAAAAAAGTCATGTGTGGATGGTGTGTGTATACGCTGAGTCGCGCGTGCGGAGAGATTTGTCGGTTTCTCGCGCTTAGAGCCGGTGTGCATGCGATGATTTTAGAGGGTGGAGACCCGAGCTGAGCGAAGACTGGGGCGGCAACAGCGCACCTGCGCACCTGCGATCTCGGCCGAAAACGCAAAGTCGCGCGAGTTGGACGCACGGGCACGCCATCATGCCCGCGGACTACGACGCAACCGAGGCCGCCGCCTACCTATCCGAGCACGAGGTGCTCCAACGCATCAACCTCGCCATCACCGACGCGGTTCGCGAGCGCGCGAGGAATCCGCTCCTGCACATGGCGGAGGCCTTGCGGCGGCCGAAGCCAACGGCCACAGCGGCCGCCTCCACCGGAGCCACAGCGGCTCCGCCGCCGATTGCTGCGCCCGCTCCCGTCCCGGCCTCGCTGGTCGTGCCCGGCAGCGGCGTCTTCTCGCGCTCCTCCAGCTTCGCGCCGGCTCCCGGCGGCGCCGCCGCCTCGACCGCCTCGATCAGCGGCCTGCTGCGGCCGAGCAGCGTCGACGAATTGGCGCGGCTGCTCCGCGAGGACGGCGTTGACCTCTCGCTGTGGGGCGTCGCCGGCGCGAAGAGCGTCCGCCAGCTCCTCGCCGAGATGAGCGCGACCGAATGCACGCTGCGCCAGCCCGTGTCGGACGGCCCGCTCGTGCGCGAGCTCACACGCGTCGACATCGAGTTGATACTCCGAGGGCGCGTGCTCGTCGAGACACACACGCAGGCGGGCGGGCGGACGCTCCAGCGCTTCAAGCTGCTCTCCGTCCGCCTCCGCGAGGGCGAGAATTGGCAGGCGGGCGTTCGACGGGTGCTCAAGTCGCTGCTGCGTTGGGCGTCGGCTGATGGTCCTCATGGCTACGCATTACAGGAGGGCACGCACACTGTGGAGACGACCACGCGCGCCGCGTACTCTTACCCTGGCTTAACGACAGAGTGCACGCGCCATTTCATCACGGTCGTCCTCGACGAGCGCTCAAATCAGGAGACGCTCGGCATTGCGGGGCAGGATCGGTTTAACACGATCGAGTATCCGGAGTCGATGACGCACGTCGCCGTGATGACGACTCGGATCGCGAATGATAATAGTACGAACGAGAGCTTACCGATTGGGTACAGCCGCGAGTCGGTGATTAAACATCATTGGGCGTGGTATTTTCAGAGGGAATGGGCGACGATCCAACGGAAGATGCAGCTTGAGGCGCTCGCTCGCGCGAACAACAGCGGTGCAGGTGGCGGCGGCGGAGAGAGCAGCAATGCGGTGAATGGTGGAGGCGGAGGGACGTCCGCACTGAATGCGGCTGCAAGTGGCGGCGGCGGTGCGGCTGGCGTCAGTGGCGCCGCTGGCAGTGGAGGCGGCGGCGGCGCTGTTGGAGGTGTCGGTGGTGGTCTGAAGCCTTGTACTGATATTCGGTTCGACGGCATTGGAGAGTCCCAAATTATGGACGACGACTTGGGGCCAGAGGAGACGCAGGCGAGGGTGCTTGGTCTGCTATACATGGGATGCGAGACGTTATGGTATCACTGCATCGATGGCGAAGCGTCTCGCGCGCGCATACTTCACGTGCAGGTACTACTATCCCTCCCTCCCCTTCCTTCCTTCCTTCCACAGCCCCTTCACCCTCCGCCCCACCACCACACCCCTCACACCTTCCCTCTCTCACGCACGCACGCAGGGTGTCGACGCGAATGGCGTGTGGGGCGACCCAACTATCGCGAAGCTCTCTCCAAAAGATTTACTTCGTACTGTCTGCAAGGGCCTCGAACACTACTGCTCGTTGTGGGTTGGTGGTGGTGCTGAAAGAGACCACTCTGCGCTCGGGTCTCCCGTGTGTGTGTGTGCGGCAGGCGCGGAGGCAGATGCGCACGCCGTCTTCGCGCGTTATATTGGCGAATCAGTGCCGCAGAGAATCGGCGAGCCTGTTTATGTCGACGAGGTGAGCAGTGCAGCAACAGCAACAGCACAGCACAGCAGCAACAGCAACAGCACAGCAACAGCACAGCACAGCAACAGCAACAGCAGTGCAGCAACAGCAACAGCACAGCACGCAGCTCACTCTCTCTCTCTCTCCCTTTTTTTCGCCAGGTCGGTGGTATGGTCTTGGAGTTAGTTGGCGCGTGTTGGAGGATGCCCGAGCTCGCTCACACGCAGGCTACACTCTCAAACACATTCGCGGAGGTGAGAGCACTCTGCACAGCCTGTATCACTCCTCTTTCTTCCTCCTCTCCCTTCCTCCTCTCCCTTCCTCCTCTCCCTTCCTCCTCGCCCTTCTTACACGCCCCCCTGCTTCCTTCCCTCCCTTCTTACACGCCCCCTTCCTCTCTCCCTTCCCCTGTGGCCTCTCCCTTCCTCGTGGCCTCTCCCTTCTTACACCCCCCTTCCTCCTCTCCCTTCCCCTGACCAGGTCATCAAGTATGATAACGACCACGCGATCGAGATCGCAGCGCCCATTACAGCGCGCGACCGCCCCGTCTTCGGCGAGGTCCGCGCCGTGATCGACGAGGTGATGTTGGGCCAGCTGAGCCAGGTAAGCACGCACACAGCAGAGCAAGCAGCCACCATTCTCTGTGCTCTTATACCCTCTCTCCTCTCTCTTCCTACTCCCACCTCGCTGCACGTGCTACAGGTCGTACGCCAGACGGCGCATCGAGAGCCGGAGCTCTCCCTCTTCGAATACTATGGACTGTTGCCGAAGATTAAGAAGCTTGCAGAACGTTCTGTCCGAGAGGACGCCGGGCGTGAGGGCACCAACAATGCTTCGTCGCACTTTCAGATAGTGAAGCCCTCGACGCTCGCCGCCTTGCGCAGCCTGCAGGTAAAGAAGAGCAGCCGCCGCCGCAGCAGCAGCAGCAGCCGCCGCCGCAGCAGCAGCCGCAGCAGCACGAACCACGCGTGTCTCTCACACCCTCTCACCTCTCACACCCTCACACGCCTCACACACACACCTGCCCCCCTTTTTTTCAGGACAAATTGACCGAACGCGGCGAGGTGCCGGACGGCCCTACAGACTATCCGGGGCCGTGGTTTGGTATCGTCCATGGTGATCTCCACGGCGGCAATATTATGGTCGACTCAAGATCGTACGCGTGGCTGATAGATTATGGGGAGGTCGAGGACGCACACCTATACAAGGATCCCGCAAAGCTCGAGGCGTGCTGCTGGTTCATCTATACGACACTACCAATCCCCGCGCGCGCTCTACAACGCGCGTCCGCACGGGAGATTCGATGGTGGCTCACTTTGCCCGCGGCAGTCGCCGACGTCCTTGCTGAGCGCGCTAAGCAGTTCTCCAACCCTCTCACTCATGAGACATTGCCGGAGCTTTTGCGTGCGGCGTGTGCGGCGAGTGGTCCGTCGGGAAAGCGCGTTGATGTGGACGAGGTGCGCAGCGGAAGCAGCAGCGGCAGCAGCGGCAGCGGCAGCGGCGGCGGCAGCAGCAGCGGCAGCAGCAGCAGCAGCGGCAGCAGCAGCAACCCTGCACACACCCTCGCCTCCCCTTCACCCCTCCTCACCCCTCCCCTTCACACACAGGTCCTGCTGCGATTTGCTCCCGAGGCAGAGTGTGAGGAGTACCTGCGTGAAGCGGAGATCATGATCTCGCTACTAATGCCCTCTGCAGACCTCAACCTCGCAGGGCAGACGGCCATGTCTAAGGGCCGTACGTCACTTGCAGAGCGCCTCAAACACTACTCCTACTCGTCTCGTTGTGGGTTATTGCGCTTCGGAAAAGAGACCACCTGCTGTTCGCGTCTCTCCCTCCCCCGTGTGTGTGTGCGTGTGTGCGTGTGTGTGTGCGTGTGTGTGTGTGTGTGTGTGTGCAACAGGTTTCGACTGCCCGCCATTTATTTCAAAGGAACGATTACGTCTCTGTTGGGAGCAAGTTACCCAGATTCGTGGCCTCTTGCCGCAAGCGAACTACACGGCGCCGAGTAAGAGCGATACGCACCCGTTTGATGCGCATCCGATGCAGTACGCTCTCTCTCTCCCTCCTCCTCCTCCTCCTCCTCCTCCTCCTCCTCCTCCAGGGCTCACACAATACTTGCACTCCCCCACTGCGCATGCCCCTTGTTTGCACCTCTCCTCCTTCTGACGGAACGGCTATGTGTGCCCACACTCTGCTGCTGCTGCAGGTATGCGACCGCCCTCTTCCATTTCACCTATAAGATGGCGACACAGTATAGAGAGCCCAACCCATACGCAAGACGCCTCGCCGCCCATGCCCTCGAGCGGTTATCCCTCTATTTCTTGACGTGGTTGGATGGCGGTGATATCAATCCGACGACTCTGTTACAGCCGACGCCTTCCGCCTCCTCTGCCGCGCTCACGAATGGAAATCATAACAACAGCAGCAATGGCGGTGGTGGTGGTGTCAATAGCGAGTTTGGGAGTACCCTGCTTGGTCAGTTTGGGAGTACAGGAATGGGCCAGCTTGCAAAGGAAGCAAGAGGCGGGCTGACGGCGCTGCGATTGCACAGTGTCGCGTACGGGCCCGGTCAGCGGCTCTGTTTTGCAAAGGGCGAGCACTGGCGCGAGGCGGTGGTGTTAAGGCCGCCCGACTCGACGCGCGCCAACCATTTATTGCGGGTACACATTGGGCCTGAGTCTTATGAGGAGGATGTAAGCGGAGGCTCACACCACACGCATATACGCACACACACACGCACACGCACACGCACCACACACAGCAATGCCACTCTCACACCACACGCACACGCACACACACCAATGCAATGCCACCCCTCTTCTCACACCCTCCTTGGCATGTGCTGCCGCTGCTGTTCGGCTCTAAAACAGGTCGACCTCGACGCCCACCCACACTGCGCGCTCCCTCTTTACGCGTACGCTGTCGGCTGCCCCCTCCGCCTCCTCTCACCACGCGGTGCATGGGAGGAATGTATCATCGTCGATCGCGCGCCACATACCAACCAGCACGTAGTGCGCATGCCGCCCGTCGGTAATCTCCACTGGACGCTACTCGTACCTTGGAACCACGTTGCAATGCCCCTTCACTCGCGTGTGCCGTTATTCGGTGTACGACCTCATGATGCCTCCTCGTGGGTGCCAAGGGGCCCACGCACAGTGCCCACCGCCCAGTGGGCACTCCGCACTCAATGCCGCTGACAGCTGCGCATTGTGTGTGTGTGCTGCAGGTGGGTGCCCCCGGAGGATGGCGACTGGCGCACGAATCGTTCGGTTGCATTAAGCAACGAGGTATGTGTCGAGGCATCTGATCTCAACACCCTCCCTTCCCTTCCTCACCACCCCCCTCACCCTCATCTCTTCTCTTCTCGACCAGGCGATTGGCGGCGGCAACGAAGGTGCGGATCTTTTAGAGAAGAAAGCGGACGATGACCTCGACGAGAACGTCGCCACTCAGGTGGAGCTCGGTCGCGTCGTCGAGTTTGTGCTGAACATACGCGCCGCTTCTCGCTCATGGCGCTCGTGGCGTGCTCTATGGTGCCCTGGCATCGTCGTCGCAGTCCATAAGAAGCCGACACGCTCGTCCGCATTAGCAGGCGCGTTCGTCTCGAAGACGTGCGACCTTGCCGCGGGCGGTTACTGCTTTGACGAGGCGTGGGCATCGGCGGATCAGCCGTTACTGATTCGTGAGCTCATCGCGCCCGCACTGCCCTCCACAGCAGCAGCAGCAGGTGGTGGTGGCAGCGGTGCGGGAGGAAGCAGTGGCGATCCTGCGCCGCCACCCCCCTCTCCGGGAAATACCAGCAGCACACATAATATTATGTCGACCGCAAATGGCGATGCGGTTGTTGTTGGTGGTGTGGCGAGCTCTCCTGGTCCGGATACTGATGACGAGGCCGAGGCGGAGCTCGAATTAGAGGCGGAGGTGAGAGCAGCGCACACCACAGCACCACCCCCAAACGCCTAGCCGTACCCGGTGGTAACCACACACACACACGCTGATGCACGCACACGGGGCGGGGGGGGGCGGCGCAGGATCGCTACTGCTTGCTCCGGTGGCGCTGCCACCAGCAGCTGCTGCTGCTGCGGTGGGGGGGGGTGCGGGGGCGACGAGCAGAAGAAGAAGGGGATCAGTCAACGTCGAGGTGTAGGAGTGCGAGCTCGGCGTGGTCATGGTGGT